>Ga0208902_1000013_pt1 | contig 181529 bp, 147 predicted proteins | sample AntAceMetag02UKH_FD_184767 | JGI IMG/M metagenome (GOLD analysis project Ga0208902, IMG submission 184767) | Saline lake microbial communities from Ace Lake, Antarctica - Antarctic Ace Lake Metagenome 02UKH (SPAdes) (version 2) | ecosystem: Environmental > Aquatic > Non-marine Saline and...
GACAGTATTTTCCAAAGGATAGAGATTTTAGAACCATTACAGATGAGGAGTTAATTATGGCAACGAAAAAGCTTAATAATCGACCTAGGAAAACACTTGGCTATTTAACTCCAAATGAAGTATTTTTCGAGAATTATAAAATTGCACTTACTACTTGAATCTAGGTTATAATCTTCTAATCCTATGGAATTAAGGTTTAGACTTTTTTTCCCGCTCAATAAATCCGCCATTAAACCGGCTTTGATTTGCTGCAGTTTGTGCAGGTAGGTTTGTTCGGTTTGAAGTTTATTATTAATTGTCAGTAATCGAGTTGTAAGTATTTGCTGTTCTGGAAGCGGAATTTTTACAATATCAACTTTATTAATAATTCCACCTGTTATTACTGGTTGTGCAGCAGCAAATGCAATAGAGTTCAAATCAAGATAGTTAAGGTAGAACAGCCAGAAGAAAAGCGAAAACGTTTTTTTAATGTTTGTTACCACTAATGCATTATCAGTTACCCACGAAAAAGGTTTTGTTATGAGAGCATTGCCACAATACTCGCCAACTCTTCCAATAATCAATCTTTTTTCAATAAACAAATATTCAGAATGATACCCATTAATTCCATTACCGCCATAAACTGGATGTATGCCGGGTTTAATATTGTTTTGTGTTAAACCACAACCACTTGAAACACTTATGACTTCACCTAAACTATCCACTTTCCATTCCTTTGGAATCCAGCACAGTTTACTTTCTTTATAAAGTTCAGGGGCATTTTCGTAAGTGGGGCGCAGTTTGCCGGTTTTCATATCAATGCCACGGGTAAACAAATCGTGCAGCATGCCTTGTTTAATGGCTTTGTATTTGGTAATGGCGGCCTGGGTTTTTTCTATTACCGCATCGGCAGTGGACAGTATGCGGGCGATTCTGTGTTGGGTGGGCAGGGGTGGTAAATTGATTTCAGTATTAAAATAATCCTTAGTAGTAATACCTGTTAACGCAGTTTGTGTTGCAACCGACATTATTTGTTTTCTTGCATCCTCACCCTCTAATGAATAATATAAATAACAGGGATTTACACTTGACTTATTGACGCTATACCTTCTTGTGTGCCAAGCAAATGCAGTACCCATGCCCTTCTGTGTTACATATAGAGATTTAGCAATCCCATTAATTACCAAGGACGATTCGCCATAAATCAGGTCACCTTCCTGTAGTGAATAAGTTTTCAATTCATTTTTCGAAAGAGGTACTTGGCGAAACATTTGTCCATGAATAGAATTATGGCCATATAAATCACTTACACCAACAATATTTGAACCTGTACCATACAATTCACTTTTTTTATAAATACCAGCGTTATGATTACGTATTAGGTCTTTAAGTTTAATAACTTTAAAATAAGAAGTAGACTTTTGTTTACTCATAGCCCAACTCCATTAAAAAACTGTTTAACAATTGGGTTTCTTTTTCGCGTTCTTGCAAAATACTGTTGAGTGTGGTTGTGTATTTCTCCCATATGTTTTCAATGTTTTGCAGCAAGTGACGGCTGTGGGCTTGCAGGTAGCCGTTTAAGGTTTGGTGCAGGGTGCGATTCCAGCGTTCAAGGATTAATGCTTTTGCTTGCTGAGGCCTTATTGTGATACGGGCTTCATCCACCAATAGTTGTTTTCGGTCTTTAATTTGCTTGATGACTTTTTTGCATTCACGCAATTCTGCCTCAAGTTCGGTATGCTTGGCAAAACGGGCTTCGTCGCTTGTAATGGCTTGCTGTAGAATTTGAGACGTAGCATGCTTCGTCTTTACATCCGAGACGCAAAGCATTGCATCTGTACTACTATCCATATTTGCCTTTTTGTAGGCTATGATGCGTTTGTTCAGATTTTTAAGCTCTTTGTTTATTTCACGCAGTTCGCCTTTTTGGGCTTTAATGGCATTTTTGTGCTCTTTTAATTCTGTTTTGGGCCACACCTCGTAGTCTTCTTCTGTCCAAACGCCTTCTTCCAATTCGTTTACTTCGGCAAAAAGGGCGTCCAGTTCTTCCTTATGATTTTGGTTTTCGTGCAATTCTTTCAGCACGTCGGGAAACTGGCTTTGTAAAATTTCATTATCGGGGATAAGTTCGGCATTCCAGTCGCTGGCTGCCACACTTCTTAGGTCTGTTTTTAGTTCGTCCCAGTAAGCAGCTAAAGCGCCGCGGCTCTGGTATTTGTCTAATACTGCGCCCTTATCCTTTTCTCCAAATGGCATCGTGTTCAGAGCTTTAGCAAAACTATCGGAAAATTTATTGTATAGTTCAAATACATTATGGGTGGAGGGCAGGTTTGTTAATTCAAGAACGACTTCATTCCACCATTCTTCCAACCCTTTTTCATAGTTATAAAAAGTGCTTTTTACTTCTGGACTTTCATCAAGTAGTTTTTTTATATCCTCTTTTTCCTTTATGGCATCTACAAATTGCAGGTAGTTCTCTTTGTAATCACAAAAGAGTTTTCTGCGTAATCCGGGATAAGATGCAAAAACATGATCCAGGGCATCCACTTCGGCAATCGGAATTCCACCTTTTAGATGTGCGTGTACATCGTGGGGTTCTGCAGGCGAGGCATTATCCACAAAGCGGCGGATGTTCAGATTGTATTCCTCATCTTTCAATTCTTGCTTGTTTACCAAACGACTGTATTTATCAAGCTGGTTTTTTATGTTTATATACAAAGGAAATTTTCTCAATGTCTTCGGGGCGTAGTTTATTTTGGTTTTTACCTTCTTTATATTCACGGTCGGCATTAATGAATAACACCTTTTCCCGCAGGTGAGCGTCTTTTTTATTTATAACAATGACCGAAGCCGGAATACCGGTTCCATAAAATAAGCCGGAGGGCATTCCAATAACTGCTTCCAGATAACCTTTATCAATTAACCATTTGCGAAACGCCCGTTCTTCGCCACCGCGGAACAACACACCATGTGGCATGACCACAGCCATGCGTCCGGCATTGTTTGTTGAAGCCACCATATGCTGCACAAACATAAAATCGGCTTTGCTTTTTACTGGCATCCAGTAGTTAAAGCGCTCTTTGAATTTCATGCCGTCTTTGCTGTAGTTTTGCGAGAAGGGTGGATTGGCAATGACGATGTCAAACGTTTGCAGTTCACCTTGTTTTACATGCAATGGATTCATTAGGGTATCGTCGTTTACAATATTGCTGTCGTAAATACCGTGAAACAACATATTCATTTTACTTAGGCCCCAGACCGTACCGCTTTTTTCCTGTCCATAAAGCGAAAGATTTTTTGCAGAACCGTAACGACTTTCCACATAGTTTTTACTTTCTATCAGCATACCGCCACTACCCACAGTTGGATCGTAAATTTCCGCATCTTCCTCGGGTTCTAAAATATTAATCAGCAAGCGAACCACTTCGTTAGGAGTATAAAATTCTCCTGCTTTTTTCCCGGCACTATCGGCAAAATATTTAATCAGATATTCATAAGCAGCCCCCATTAAATTGGGGAACTCCAAATTGTCATCGGTAAGTTTTTGTTTATTGAACTCACGGATCAATTCTCGTAAATCTCCATCGGTGATTTGTTTTTTATTTTTACCAATACTGCGGTTAAAATTGATTGATTTTAAAACACCCTCCAGTTTGTCAAGGTTGGCATCTTCCAATGCCGCGAGGGCAATATTTAAATGGTCACCAATTTCTTCTTGTAGATTTTTAATATAATTGATGGTGTTGCCGTTTTCGTCAATTTCTGGGTCACCATCAAGTTTTTTCCAGCGGGCCACCAAAGGAACAAAAAAATCATATTCCGGAGCCTTTTCTCGTTCAAGTTCCATGTAAATCGCTTTCGGATCCATGATTTCGCGTTTTTGGATTAGGTTATTTCTACGTTCGTTTCTGTGTAATTCAAACTGATCATTTACTCGTTTTAAAAAAAGCATGGCAATGATATATTCTTTGTATTCGGAAGCATCCATATTTCCACGAAGGCTTTCGCAGGCCTCTTCAAGAAATGTTTCTAATCGTGCGAGTGATAGTTTCATTAATTTAAATCCAAATTATAATGTTGTATAATTGTGTTCATTTTACATTTAATATTATTTTGCAAATTAAAAAAGTAATGCCTTATTCGCAAGTAATTCTAAGGGATTGGTTGAAAGGTAAAAGTTAAATTGCAAGACGCAGCCCCGATTATTCGGGGCGTCTTTACATGAGAACAAAACGGCAATCGTCACACCCCATGGCGTGTGACAACAAAAAGAAACAAGACAGTAAAGCCACGCAATTGCGTGGCTCTTTATATTTCGTGCAAATATATAAAGGGCTCGACATGTCGAGCCCCTACAGAAAAATATTATTATTAATTAAATTGTCAATCGTCAATTGTCATTTGTTGAAGCAATTCTTTCGCATGCCCCACACCTTGGTCGGCACTGGTCTTAACCCAATGATAGGCAGCTTTGAACTCTTCAGGAGTTTCGGCGGTTTCATAAAGCAATTTGCCTAGAAGAAATTGTGGATAAGGATGTTCTCCGGACACACTTTTTTCAAGCCATTTTATGGCCTTTGCGGTATCGGGCTCTACTCCTCGTCCTATGCTATATATTTTTCCCAACATATATTGGGCTTGATCAAAATCTTGCTTGGCGCTCAAGGTAAACCACTTTAATGCTTCACCATATTCTTTCTCTACACCTTTTCCGGTGTAATAGATCATTCCCACCTTGTTCTGAGCATGAGCTGATCCCGCAAGAGCGGACTTTTTATACCAGTTCAAAGATGTTACATCATTTCTTTTTACGCCAATACCATTGCGAAAGTAATATCCTAAGTAATACTGGGCATCAGAGTTGCCCCCTTCTGCCGCAGATAGAAGCTGGGTGATGGCCCGAGCCGTATCGGGGGCTGTCAGACTATCCCCTTCCATCAAGAGAATTCCCTGTTCCAGCTGAGCCTGAAACGGTGCCTCTTTGGATGTACATCCTATTAGCAGGATGACCGCGAGGAGTGCAATAACGTATGTTTTCATTATCGTATACCTTTGAATTTATGTTTTACGGGGTTAAACCTACACGCTATTCTTTTGTCTTACAATTATCAATTGCCCTGGTTTGCGCAATGGCCTTCAACCATCCCGCATAATATTTATTTCGTGAATCCTCATCCATCTTGGGTTCAAAACAGGCGGATCCTTTTTTGCTTCTTGTAAAATCGGCCATTGTCCAAAATTCACAAGCCAGTCCGGCCAGCATCGCTGCCCCCAAAGCGGTGGACTCAAGCTGGGGTGCACGACAAACAGGGCAAGGAAGTATATCTGCTTGAAATTGCATAAGAAAATTATTGGCAGTTGCTCCGCCATCAACATTCAGGGCAGCGAGTTTAACACCGGAATCCCGTTCCATGGCTGTAAGCACATCTTTGCTTTGATAGGCGATAGATTCGAGAGCAGCACGAATAATGTGATTTGCACTTGAGCCCTGAGTTAAACCGCAAAGTGTACCGCGGACATTCATATCCCAATAGGGGGCTCCCAATCCATTAAATGCGGGTACAAAATATACACCATCATTATCTTTTAATTTTTCTGCTGCAGCTTCAGAAGCGGCAACTGTTTTAATGATTTGTAAATTATCACGCAACCATTGGATCGCCGCACCGGCCATAAAGACCGAGCCTTCCAATGCATAAGCGATCTTATTGTCCAAACCCCATGCGATGGTGGTTAACAGTCCATGATTAGATCTTACGGCCTCTTGTCCGGTATTCATAAGCATAAAACAGCCGGTACCATAGGTGTTTTTGGCTGTGCCGGGTTCAAAGCAGCCTTGTCCAAATAGTGCAGCCTGTTGATCACCGACAATCCCACAAATTGGGATGGCGATATCATTAAAAAGTTCGGGGTCAGTCTTTCCATATTTCCCGGAAGAATTTTTCACTGCGGGTAACATTTTTTCTGGAATTTTGAAAAGCTTAAGCAATTCTTTATCCCACTCTAAAGTATGAATATTGAAAAGCATTGTTCTGGATGCATTGGATACATCCGTGATATGTAGTTTGCCGCCTGTTAATTTCCAAATTATCCAGGTATCGACAGTGCCAAAAAGAAGGTCACCTTTTTCTGCTTTTTCGCGTGCGCCGGGTACATTTTCCAATATCCAATGTACCTTGGTTGCAGAAAAGTAAGCGTCGATGATCAAGCCTGTCTTAAGTTGAACTTTATCAGCCCAATCATCTTTTTTCAGTTTTTCGCAAAGAGCGGATGTTCGCTTATCCTGCCAAACAATTGCCGGATAAACAGGCTCGCCGCTGCGGCGATTCCACACGATGGTTGTCTCGCGTTGATTGGTTATACCAATACCGGCTATATCTTTGGGGGAGAGTTCAAGTTTCTTGAATAATTTACGCGTAACATCAAGCTGGGTATTCCAAATATCCATGGGATCTTGTTCAACACGGTCGGGTTTGGGGTAGTGTTGCGGGAATTCTGCTTGTTCCATGCCTATGATCTGAAAATCCCTGTCAAATATAATGGCACGTTCACTTGATGTCCCAAGGTCAAAAGTGAGGATGTATTGTGACATGATATTTTCCTGATTATTCAATTTAATGTCTTTAGCTCTCCGGTATAGAGGTATAAAGGTTTATGGTATATAGGTCACTTCTTAAATTCAATATTCGTTGTTTACTTTGATTGTTCGAATGCTTGAATGTTCATTATTCTAAATTCAAGGACCAGCCTCTTGGATCTTAAATGTGATATATAACCCACTCCAAAAGATCTTCATAGACCAATTGGCGGTTCGTTTCATTCAGGATCTCGTGCCGTGCGCCTTCAAAAATATTGACGGAGACTTCTTCAAGTTGTCGTTGACGATACATTTCGCCCACTTTTTGGGGTCCTTTCCCGTTCTCGCCGACAGGATCCTCAGAACCGGCAACAATATAAATAGGTAAAGTAAAACGTATCCATTGATTGTGTTCTTTGCGGGAAATGTAATTTAATCCATAAAACAGATCTTGGAAAAAACCCAAAGAACAGACAAACCCACAATAGGGATCGTCGACATATTTTTTTACTGCTTTTTTGTCACGGGATAGCCACGACATAGGTCCTTCTTCTTCAAAAGGTTTATTGAAAGCGCCAAAACTCATATTATCAAAGAAAGGAGAAAGCGTTTTTGGGCTCTTGAAAAGCCGTTGAAAAAAAGCCATGATCCGACCTGCTGCGATCACGGGTGCGGGGTTAGCCGCCGTACCCGAAAGAATAACACCATGAATATCATCATAAAGAGTGATATAAGTACGAGCCAAGAATGAACCCATGCTGTGACCCAATAAAAAGACAGGTGCTTCGGGATAATCCACACGAATAATCCGCGTAAGTGAACGCATATCCGTCACAACTTTGATCCAACCGTTCTCATCGGCAAAATAGCCGAGATTCTCTACCGAACCTGCCGTTTTACCATGACCACGATGGTCGTTGGCGTAAACAGCAATTCGATGTTTATTTAAAAAATTTGCAAAATCTTCATAGCGTTCTGCGTATTCTGCCATTCCATGTGCGATTTGTACAACGGCGATAGGTTCTTCTTCAGGCAACCAACAGAAAAAGGCGATCTTTGCGCCGTCATCAGTGGTAAAGAAATCTGTTTTTTTCATGGGTGTTCCAATTTTTGTTGTCGGAAATTATCATATAAATTTGATTTTATCAATAGAAAACAAGAATGATATTTTTCAAAAAAAATAAGTACGGAACGGTTTTAAACCGTTCCGTACACATTAAATGTCTCACACAACAAGAACAAACAAGTCATCCTGAATTTATTTCACCGCCATTCATCGGTGCAGGCAGGATCTCTCTGTGATCATAAGAGAGTAATTAATAAATGACCAATAGGAATTATTATTTGATCAAAGATAAATTGAAACCTTTTTATAGCCTCTTCACTACAAATATTTCTTTAATAAATCAATCTTATCCGTTTTTTCCCAGGAAAAGCTATCCCGGCCAAAGTGCCCATAAGCGGCTGTAGATAAATAGATGGGTTTCTTAAGATCCAGATGTTTAATGATCCCCTGGGGCGTGAGAGGAAATTCTTCGCGAATGATCTTGCTAAATTTTGTATTTGAGCTTTTACCCGTGCCAAAAGTATCAACAAAAAGAGAAACTGGCTCAGCCTTACCGATAGCATAAGCCACCTGAACTTCGCAACGACTGCATAGGCCTGCTGCAACCAGGTTCTTGGCAATGTAGCGCATCATATATGCCGCAGAACGGTCTACTTTTGTCGCATCTTTCCCTGAAAATGCACCGCCGCCATGTCGACTGAATCCACCATAAGTATCCACAATTATTTTGCGACCTGTTAGCCCGGCATCCGCAACTGGTCCGCCTTCCGTAAAAGCACCTGTAGGATTAATGTGGATCTTTGTATCCGCATCCATCATGTGTCCGCAAATTGGAAGAATGACATGTTTTTTTATATCTTTATGCAACTGTTCTTGGGAAACCTCTTTTGTATGGTGACTAGATACAACAATGGCCTCAATGCGGACGGGCTTATTATCATTATATTCTATGGTAACCTGAGATTTCCCGTCGGGGAATAAATAGTCAAGCGTCCCATTTTTGCGGACTTCTGTTAGACGATAGGCTAATTTGTGTGCAAGTGAAATGGGAAGAGGCATTAGTTCTTCTGTTTCATCACAAGCATAACCGAACATCATGCCTTGATCTCCGGCTCCCTGGGAGTCTACACCCATACTGATATCGGGAGATTGTTCAGAGATAGATTCCAATACACCACAATTATAACCATTAAATCCAACATCGCCATTATCATAACCAATGTTTATTAGTGTATCGCGCACGATCTGCTGCACATTAATATATTCTGCCTTTGTTGTCATTTCACCACCCACAACAACAAATCCGGTTTTTACAAATGTTTCGATGGCAACGCGAGAATTGGGGTCTGCCCTTAAGGCCGCATCAAGAACTGCGTCAGAAATTTGATCACATACTTTATCTGGATGTCCCTCGGTTACGGACTCTGATGTAAAAAAGATTCTTTCCATTTCTATTCCTTTTCTAATGACAACGCTAAATGACCTGCTGTAAGCATCAAAAAAAGTTATTGTGGGCCGGGAGAAGTTCATAACGTTTTGACCTCACCGGCCCACATCATTTTGCCACCGTAGCGTTACTCGGTTGGCGTTCCATTGAAGGAACTCTTGATGCGGGAGGAAGATATAATAATTTTTTGCCTTCGTCAATATATTTTTTGATAACGTAGCATGTAGAGACAAGGCAGTGCCTTGTCTCTACATTATCTTACCCACCTAAAAAAGCATTGCTTTTTTAGGTGCTCTCCGTTAAATTTACCAAGGATAAATGTGAGGAAGTATTTATAAGTATATCGTTTTGTTAAAGGCTATTGAAAATCGTGTTAACGCAGGACAGGCGCCTTTAGCGAACGTTTTACCGAACGTTAAAAGCCCGTTCGGTTTTTTTTAAAGGGTAAAAATTGGAATATTTAAAAATCATCATTCTTGCCATCATCCAGGGATTAACCGAGTTTCTACCCGTAAGCTCCTCTGGACACCTTGCTTTGGCAGAATATTTGCTTGGTATAGAGTCACCGGGCGTAACACTGGAAGTTTTCTTACATTTTGGCACATTTCTTTCAGTTCTGGTGATTTTTTGGAAAGATATTGTCAAGATACTCATTGCAGTTTTTGGTAATTTTTGGAAAGTTTGGAAATACCCTACGGTCATGAAAGCAAATGAAGACTTCGCCATGGGTATTTATATTGCTCTTTCCATGATACCGGCGGGTATTGTAGGCTTGCTCTTTGAAGAACAGATTGATGGTTTATTTGATAATATTGTGCTGGTAGGTGTTGCTTTATTGGTAACCGGCACGGTACTTTTTCTGACTCAGTGGGCACAAAATGAACGCCGCCCTTTAACGGGATGGCGAGCCTTTTTAATGGGGGTTGTACAGGCTATCGCAATAATTCCCGGTATTTCCCGATCCGGTTCGACTGTCTCTACCGGAATGTTCTTGGGAATGCCCCGTGAAAAAGTTGCAAAATTTTCCTTTTTAATGGCGCTTCCCCTGATTTTTGGTGCCACAATCATGAAGGCAAAAGATGCTTTTGCCGCTGAAGGTTTTGTTTGGTCGGGTATAATTATTGGAACTGTAACAGCATTTTTATTTGGATATTTTGCGGTCAAATGGTTATTGCGTGCTATCATTAAAGGGCGCCTTTATATATTTGGTTTTTACTGCATTGCTTTGGGTTTTTTAGCAATTATTTTTGGATAGATTATGAGTTGGCTTAGCGAGTATGAACATGAAATAGCAACGATACGGAGTGGCAAGCTTAAGCCTGTCTATTTTCTATATGGAAACGATTATTATTTAAGAGATACAGCTGTACAAAGTATTCGGAAATCTATGACTGGACAGGGTATCTCTTACGATTATGGATACTTCAATGCTGCCGAACTGGATGCCAACGAACTCCAGAATGTATTGTTCGGAACGTCACTTTTTCAATCTATTCGTTGTTCCGTTATTAATAACGTCAAAGGACTTTTGCCATCAGCGCGTAAAATCATGAACAATTACCTTAAACAACCGGAAGCAAGCAATGTGTTGATCTTGACGGCAGAAGAAGTTGACGGCCGAAACGCATTTTACAAACGCATTAAAGCCACCGCTGCGGTAATGATGACAAATTCACCGTTTGAAAGCGAAATCCCGGGCTGGATCAGGCAGTATACCGCAAAGCTGAATAGGGTAATTGATGTAAACGCGATCAACGAACTGATCCGTTATGTGGGATCAGATATGGGTAAACTTAGCAACGAAATAGATAAGGTGCATATTTATTTACCCGAAGATCATGCAATTACCCGTGATGATATTCGCAAAGTAAGCGGTTATTCTAAAACGCACAGTATAGATCAACTGCTCGAAGCAATTGGCCAGCGAAATAAAAGTTCAGCTGTGGCGATATGCAAAAATCTTATTGAAAATGGCATTAGTGATGTGTACCTCATTATTGCCATGTACCAGTATATTTGGAAATTGATCTTATTGAAAGACCAGAGATTGATCAATTCTTCCGATCTATCTAAACAAGTACGCGTTTATCGTCCGAAACAACTGGAACAGTTAAAGTTTATAGCGTCACGTTTTACCCTAACACAATTAAGAAAAGCCGTTAATGCATTAGTTGAAGCCGACCGCCGGGTAAAGACAAGCTCTTGTGACCCTGTAAGTAATTTTATGATCACCCTTGAAGGGATATTAGCCTGATATGGAAAGAGAGAAAATTAAATATACCGATGAAGAACTGATAAAACGCTTTCAAGATGGCGATGAGCGCGCCTACATTGAACTGGTAAAACGATATAAAGACCGATTATTGAACTTTGTATACCGTTATCTCAATTCATTTGAACAATCCGAAGATGTGGTTCAGGACACCCTAATGAAATTATATACCAGTGCACACATGTACCGCGAGATCGCAAAATTCAGTACCTGGATATTTACTATTGCAGCAAATCTGGCGAAATCTGAATTGCGGAGACTGAAACGCCGTCGAGTTATTTCTATTCATAGTATGGGTTTTGACGATAAAGAATATGAAATTCCGTCAGAAGAATATGATCCGGCAAAAGAAACCACATCTAATTATGGTGAAAAACAGATCCAGCAAGCCATAGATACCTTGCCGGATCAGTTTAAGACCGTAATTATTCTGAGGGAAGTACAGCAGTTATCGTATGAAGAAATAAGCCAGATCCTTGGTATTTCAATTGGAACGGTTAAAAGCCGTATCAATCGAGGCAGATTGCGCCTTCAGAAAATGTTGAAAGAATTAAAGGAACAATAAATAAATTGGAACATTTCAGTAACTGATGATTTTTAAAGTGGTGTTTAAAAAATAGCAGGAGGTAACGCGTATAGATGGATTGTTATAGTTTTGATAGAATCATTTCTGATTATATCGATGCAAACCTGAACGTTAAATTACGACAAGAAGCAAATGAACATATCGGTGTATGCCCAAGATGCAGAGAAAAGCTTGCCGATTTGAAAAGCATTTTAAACGAACTCGGTTCATTGCCGTGTCGTAAAACGCGCCCCGATTTTGAGTCCAGGCTTATGGACCGCATCAACCAGACAAAAGAGCAAAAAGAAAGCCGTTTTATTCGGATGTTCCAGGATTATTCACGGCCGATTTCGGTGATAGCAGCCGTGATGCTTCTTGTTGCGACGTCGATATTCGTTTATACTTCGGTGGTCATACCAAATTCTCCGGGTTCCATTCCCTCTGCAGAGATTCGTAGTGTGGAACCCAATAAGTCCATGACAATGCCTGCAGCAGCCGCTGCAAACGTGCGACCAATCCTGGTCAGTACGACCAATGAAGGCAATCTTCCGGACACAAATAAGGTAGAAACACCGAATTACAACAACCAGATCATGATGGTAAACGAATAAATAATTTGGAATTGAACAATAATTCCTTATATTTCGCCGCAATTAAAAGGACGAAGGAGCAAAAATGGCCAAACCTCAAACATTCGGAGCAAAGATCGCCCACCGTGAAAAGACAGGAACAACCTGTTCTGTATGCGGACAGCAGATCTCTTATGTTAAACATTATGCAAACGTAAAAAATACAGACGGCAATGTAAAATATAAACAAAAAGTCGTTGGTATTTGCGGATGCAACAAAAAGGATTATCTCGGTTAAGAAATAAACCTTTTTCAAGTTTCAAACACCTCGATTTATCGGGGTGTTTTTGTTATTGACATGTTTTTTTGACAGGATAACGGGATTTACGGGATGTGCTTGTATAAACCATAGAAGATTCAGGATATAAATTATAAAAGGCAAAATTATGCTTTTATTCTATGCTTTTAAGGGAAACAAGAATTTTACAACCCAGAACCCGTTGTGTGAAACAGATCAGAAAATGGGAGTTGCATGTCGGCAATAACTTTTTTGATGTCATTTCGAACAGTCTTCGTCCCGAATGGTCGGGACTTCGCCCGTCAGGCCAAGTGGAGCTTGCCCTCCGAAGCACTGATTTGTTAGTGCGTAGGAGAGAAATCTCAAATTATTTTACAGAGATTAAAGAAAAGAACAATATTTAAATTAATTTGAGATCTCTCCGTGCTTCCGCCAGCCGGCGGACTTAGTCGAGATGACATTATCTCCGGATATTATTGATAATTTTTGGCTTGAATTTGCGTTTCACACAACGGGTAACCCTTAACTTTTTCATTTCTAGGCTCAAACAATTTTCATGACCTTTTTTAATGAATTACTCTCAATAATTCCTTATTATAAGAAGATGCATATGAAATCAACCATATTTGGATTATTTGCACTGTTATTGTTGCTTTCCTGCGGTTCGCAGGAGTTGGTAACGGACAGTCCCGAGAAAAAAAAGCTCGAACATTATCCCACATCCGGGATAACTCATTTTATGTATGGTGAAATATACCGATCAAGCGGGAACTACTCATATGCAAATTTGGAATATCGCAAGGCCCTGGAATACGATACAACCACAACGATCTTAAATGCAATAGGCGAGAGTTATCGCTTGTTGGGTAAACATAAACAGGCAACAAACTATTTTGAAAAATCGCTAAAATTGGATCCAAATGACGAAATAGCGCAATACAATGTATTAGATCTTTATATGAATGAACTGCGTTATGAAGAAGCAATTCCCATAATCCAAAATAAATTGGAAGACAATCCGGACAACTCAGAATATCTGCAGCGTCTGGCAGAGTGTTATCGTGGTATCGGTCGACACGAAGATGCCTTAAATATTTTAGATAAACTGATTCAATTAAAGCCCAATTATCCCTGGTCATATATTTACGCTGCTGAGATCATGCTTGAGGACGATCGAATTCCAGACGCAGCGCCTTATCTTGAAAAAGTTGCAAGAAACGTTCCCCCAAATAATGAACTCTATGAGTTTTGGGTGCGCGCACTTTTTGAAAGTAACAATATTGAAGGCATGCTTAACGCACTGGAATTTTGGTTAAGCCGGGAACCCGATTCTTTATCACCCTATTTTGTTTATATTGACTATCAATTCCGACTTAAAAACTTTGAAGCCGGAGATAAAATGCTGGATCGCATTAAAGATCGCTGGGAGGAAAATATCCGGATATCCTACTTTCAGGGAATTTCCGCTATGGCTCGCGACGATATTGACAAAGTATGGTTCTATTTTAACCGGGCCGATAAATTCCCCGATGCCGGGGTTGACCTGTATTTATACTACGGACTGTGGTTTTGGGAAAACGGCTATCTTGAAGAAGCGGAAACCATTGCCGATCGTGCGATCGAAAAAAGAGGCCCCGGCGTACGCTGGTTACACATGAAGGCAATGATCAGTATACAATGGGGCGAATACGAAAAAGCCGAAAAACTGTTGCTGCAAGTAGTCGCTGAAGATTCAATGAATTTGGTAGCCCGAGAAGACCTTGCAAATATTTATGTGGAAGTAAACGAGGCTGAGAAAGCGGATCAAACATATAGAGAGTTATTGGATGTTTTGCCCGAAAATATAAGTGTATTAAATAATTATGCTTACGCATTAGCCTGTCTGGATATGGATTTGGACAGAGCAATGGATATGGTAAACAAAGCCTTAAAAACAGAAAAAAGCGCCGCGTACTGCGATACAAAAGCATGGATCTTGTACCGGCAAAATAAATATAATCAAGCATTAAAATGGATCAAGAAAGCTTTTAAGTATCCGGATGTAAGTGCCGATGTGTATGCTCATCAAGGGCACATTCTTTTTTTACTGAACAAGAAAGAAGAAGCACGAGAAGCTTTCCGGGGTTCGCTAAAGATCGACCCAAATAACATCGATGCCATCAATGCATTGGAGGAATTAAAATAATGGATGTATCCATCATCGTTCCAGCCTATAATGAAGAAGGAACAATTAAAGAACTGGCTCGCCAGGTCCTTGATGTTTTTTTAAAAGAAAAATATGAAGGTGAGATCATTTTTATTAATGATGGTTCCACCGACGCCACCACGGAATATTGTGATGCTCTGACAAAAGAACACAGTAATATTTCGCATATTCACTTTCACAGGAATAAAGGCAAAGCCGCTGGACTACAAGCCGGTTTTGATATGGCAAAGGGATCTTATGTGATCACCATGGATGCAGATCTTCAGGATGAGCCAAAAGAGATCCCCGCATTAATAGCCAAACTTGAAGAAGGTTGGGATATTGTATCCGGTTGGAAGAAAAAACGCCATGATCCGATCACAAAACGCTGGCCGTCAAAATTATTCAATTGGGCCGCCCGTGTGATGTCGGGGATCAAGATCCATGATTTTAATTGCGGACTCAAGGGATATCGCAATGAAGTTGTTAAAACAGTTAAACTATACGGAGAAATGCACCGCTGGATACCTGTTTTGGCTAAAGTTGAAGGCTTTAAGACAACCGAGATCGTTGTAACACACCATCCACGAACAAGTGGTGTCAGTAAATATGGTTTTAGTCGAACATTTAAGGGCTTCTTTGATTTTATGACCATCTTCTTTTTAAGCCGGTTTACCATGCGCCCCATGCACTTTTTTGGTTTTTTGGGACTTTTATCCGCAACCGCGGGTGGTGTTGTCGAGATCATTGTTCTTGTTTATAAATATGCTTTCGGGCATTCATTTCAGTCTCACATGGCCATGTTGATTTTGGGTGTCTTGTTAATCGTTCTTGGAGTACAGTTATTTTCTATCGGTCTTATTGGTGAAATGCTGGTTTATCAATCTAAAAAGAAGTCACAACAATGACAAATTTTCCCTACCGTTTTTCGGTAATCGTTCCGACCTATAATCGCCTTGATGAGATCAGGGAATTACTGTTTTCTCTTGAAAAACAAACACTAAGCAAAGATGCTTTTGAGGTTATTATTGTTGATGACGGTTCTACCGATGCAACGGAAGATTTTATTAATGAATTGATCAAAAAAGGAAGCTTGAATCTTTCTTTTTACAAACAAGACCACAAAGGCCCCGGTCCGGCTCGAAATACAGGGATGGAGTTCGCGAAAGCCGAATACTATGTTTTTGTAGACAGCGATTGTATTGCTGATGAAAATTGGTTGAAAGCCTATGATAAGACCATCACTGAACCGGTTGCCGGATTTGGTGGACCCGATAAAGTTCGATCTGATTTTTCACCCATGCAAAAAGCCATTGATTATTCCATGACATCCTTTATCACAACGGGTGGTATCAGGGGTTCGTCGAAAAAGAAAATATCAAAATATTATCCGCGTTCCTTTAATATGGGAGTTCACGCGGATGTAGTGAAAAAAATTGGCGGCTTCGGAACTTTACGCCATGGTCAAGATATTGAATTTACACACAGAATTCGCTCACAGGGGAAAACAATCAAAGTTATCGATGCTGTGATTTTCCATAAGCGACGCACATCATTGTGGCGATTTTTTAAGCAGGTTTACAATTGGGGTGTTGCCCGTATTAATTTGTATAAGATTGACAATGGTATGTTAGAACCCATTCACTTTTTTCCTTTCCTGGGAACTTCCTCGATATTTACATTTTTAATATGTCTCGCCATTTGGCCATCTGTATTATGGCCAGTTCTTGTAGTTGGTGTTGGAGCCCTATTGCTGATGGCAATCCACGGGATATTTAAATATAAGGACATTAGAGTGTTCTTTTATATCCCCTTTGTGGTGCCCATACAGATACTGGGCTACGGCTTGGGATTTGGTGGTGCTTTGATCCGCCGGGTGATCTTTGGTGGTCGTGAAAAGACCGGGTTCGTAAAAAATTATTATAAATAGGCAGGAGCGAATATGTCTGAGCTAAAACAAACAAGGAAATGGGTTAAACCCCTTGTTATCGTATTGGTTTTTCTTGTTCCTTTATTATATTTCTTTTCCCCCATGATATTTAATGGACAAAGACCCACGGGCGTGGATATTTCAGCATCAAAGGGAAGTAAAAATCTCTATATAGAATATCAGGAAGAACACAACGAAAAAGTGTTATGGAATCCTAATGTTTTTGCCGGGATGCCAGTATATCCACGTATATCCCCTAATATTCTTCATGTGGATAATTTCATAGGTGAGTTGGGGAAAATTATATACTCATATTTTTGGTATTATCTTGTTGGCGCTTTGGGAATCTTTTTTTTACTGCGTTATAAAAAGATCCCATGGTATATCGCATTGATTTCAGCGATAGCATACATGCTTTTACCTCACTGGATAGCCTTATTACATGTGGGTCATTTTGCGAAGCTCAGGGCTTTTATGGTTTTGCCCTGGGTGATATTAAGTTTTAATTACCTTGTCGATAAGCGCTCTTGGCTTGCCGTGGGATTGTTTACCGCTGCCTTTTCATGGATCGTGCGGACTCAACACGTACAGGTAACCTTTTACAGTATTTTACTTCTTCTGTTCTTATTTTTGGTTCCGGTTATTCGCTTGCTGATTAATAAAGAATGGAAAGCCTTTAGTAATTTAGCCGCGAAAATCGCGGTTGCCATTGTTTTGACGGTGGCTGTTTCAAGCCAGCCCTTTATCAGCTTGCAAGAATATACGCCCTACTCAACACGTGGCGGAAATGCTGTTCAAATGAATGTTGAAAAAGCCGATAATTCAGATACCAAAGGTGTCGGCTTGGAATACGCGACTCGATGGTCCCTTGATGCTAAAGGTATTGTTGGCTTTGTGATCCCACGTTTTGCGGGTGGACTTTCACAAGAGACATATCAAGGCAGTAAATATCCCCAACTTAAAGGTCGGGTGATCCCGGGCTATTGGGGTGAAATGCCGTTTACTCAAAGTTATGATTTTATTGGTGTTTTGATATTTATTTTTGCCGTTTTTGGAGTGTGGGTTTATTGGAAAAAAGATGGTTTTGTCCGCGGACTTAGCATCTTTTCGGGTTTCGCTCTTTTACTTGGCCTTGGCCGTCATTTTATGCCCCTTTACAAGCTGTTCTTTAATATCATACCCTATTTTTCAAAATTCAGGGTTCCTTCGATGATCATGAATGTGATCTTTCTTGCTCTGATCATTTTAGTCGGATATGGTATTAGGGCGGCAGTCGAAGAAGCCAAAAAGGCAAATTGGAAATTGATCACAGGAATATTTGGTGCCACTGCAGGGTTACTGTTGATCATTTTGTTGTTTAGCGGTGGCTTTGCTTACGAAAAAGCCGGAGAGGCTGCACGATATGGTGCACAGTCTATGACACTGATCAAGGGTGTTAGAAAAGAATTCTTACAAGCCGACACCCTGAAAGCCCTTGTTCTGGTACTTGCCTCGGGTGGTGTGTTGATAGCGCTTTCATTTAAAAAACTTAAGACCGTATTTGTATATGTGTTGTTAGGGCTTTTAATTTCCGTGGAGCTGTTTAGTGTCAGTAATTGGGCATATAAAAACATGACGCTTGGAAATCCAGAAAGTCTTGAAAGGCGCGATTTCAGGCAAACAGACATTACACGCTATCTATCATCTCAAACAAGGGACGCAAGAGCTCTGGCGTTGGGTCAAGATAGCAATTACTATAGTTATTTTTATCCTACGATCAGCGGATATTCCGCGATCAAATTACAAACCATACAGGACTTGCGGGAACACTGCCTTTATACCTCAAATGGCCTTAACTGGAATGTGGTAAATATGCTGGGTGGACGATATATCATTGCTCCCGGCCGATTGCAGGAACCCTTCTTACAAGCCATTGCAGGTGATGAAAGCAGAAAAGAGATTCTTTATGAAAATAAAGCAGCTTTACCAAAGGTATGGTTAGCAGAACATATTAAAACATTCCCAAATAACGCGGATATCTTAAGATACATGAACTCACAGGAGTTTAACCCGGCTAAAGAAGCCCTCTTGCTTGATGGTGAAACAAAACCGGCTACTACTTTTGCTGTTGAGGGTTATATCGCTTTAAAAGAAAACACACCAAACCATCTTAGTTTCTCTGTCAATATTCCATCGTCGCGATTTGTTGTGTTTTCAGAAATGTACTATCCCAATGGTTGGAAATTAATGAAAGATGATACTGAAATACCGATCATCCAAACAAATTATGCATTACGGGGTGCCGTTATCCCGGCAGGGGAATACACTCTGGATATGGAATTTCACCCAAATTCTTATTATGCGGGTATAAGCATTGTTTGGATAGGTAATATTATCATGCTTGTTTTGATCGGCGGATCATTGTTTTTGACAAATCGAGACAAGATATTTAAAAAACGAACATAAGGTCAGATGTTAAATCAAGTTAAAAAGACGGTAAGAGATTCCTTTATTTATAGCATCGGCAATGCCGCCAATAAACTGGTGGGCTTTGTTTTATTACCCTTATATACATCTTCTTTTTCTTTAGCGGTTTATGGGTTAATTGCTCTTTTGGATACCATCTCTGATCTACTGATCACTTTTTCTTCATTTGGTATTATTGAGGGATTTACACGCTGGTATTGGGACAAAGAATCAGAGGGAAAGCAGAAGAGTTTGTTTTTTAGCGTCTTTGCTTTCTCTTTGGTCACGACCTTGATATTAGCTGTAGTGTGCTATATTCTTTTGGGAAAATATTCTTTTGAAATATTTGGTGTTGTTATTACGAATAAGACGATCCTGTTGTTCTTAGGCAGCGTGATAACCAATGTTATGTTAAGCAGAGTTCTCATCCTGCTGAGACTTCAGCAAAAAGCAGTCCAAAATCTTATATTTAATGTCTTAAAATTAGTGTTTGTACTTGGGTCAACCGTTTTCTTTATCGTTAAACTTGAATGGGGAATGGACTCGGTTTTTATTTCAAGATTGATTGGCCAAAGCATTATCTTAATTATTCTTTTTCCCACATTTATAAAAAACTGTGAATTTAAGCTGGAATTTGGCATTATAAAAAGCATGCTTGGTTATTCTTTGCCCTTAGCATTATCAGGATCCATGGGGCTAATTTTTGCCATCAGCGACAGGTGGTTGTTAAAAGGCATGACCAATTTAGATATGGTGGGTAATTACTCTTTGGCATATAGGATATCAAATATAATCAAATTAATTGTGGTGAGATCATTTGTACAGGCATACTTCTACGGTTACTGCAAACAGATGTTCAATGAAAAGAATTACAGGTTTTTCTCAAAAACAACCACGTATTTCTCTTATTTGTTGGTTATGGCCGGTATGGTAATTATCATTTTTTCAAAAGAGATTATTGTTCTATTAGCTAAAAATCCTGATTACTATGGCTCCATCAACATACTACCACTGCTCATTTTATCTATATCCTTTTCCGGCTTAGTGCAGATATTGGTCTTTCCGCTTCAAAAATACAAAAAGTCAAAGATCATGTCCATAACTGCTATATCTGCCGGACTTTTGAATATTGGGTTGAATATCTTACTTATCCCGATTTGGGGTGGTATTGGAGCAGCGTTAGCAACGGCAATAGCGCAATTTGCGATCGTAATAACCTATTTGATCCTAAATAAGCGTTTTGGAGATTATAAATATGAGATTGGAAAAATAATTCTTTTATTTAGTATGGGAACAATATTTTCAATTATTGCAATGCAACTCGGATCAATTCCTCTGGAGATCCGCATTCCCATCAAGCTTATCATGATTGGAGCATTCCCGTTTATTTTAAGGTTGTTTGGATTTTATGAGGAGATTGAGTTACTGCGCATAAAACAAAGTTGGCAAAAATGGCGTAATCCAAAAAACTGGATGAACAAGCTAAAAAAATAAATTTTAGACAATTGATACCATTTTAGAGATAATATATCTCACAAAGGACAAAGAATATGTCTGTCAGTATGATTAAAAATAAACAAGTACTGCTTATTGGTAACGGGAATTCAGTTTATGTAAAAAATTATATTCAACATGTGTTACTGGCACAAAGTTATAAAATCAGCATTTTTACCGATATGGTTCATGATCAGGAATTTATTGATTATTATCAACATAATGGTATAGATATTATCACACGAACGAGAAGTATACCAATCATTAAACATATTCCTAAAATTCGTGTACTTGAAGATATTATTAGGATCAAGAAATTGATTAAGATAATCAGTAGATTTCACATAGTCCACGTTCACTATATAAACAGACTGAATACGATTTTAATTCCCGTCCTTAGAAAACATTCTGATCATATTATGCTTACTTATTGGGGGGGTGATTTTTTAAGAAAAAGCACCAAAGAAATCAGGTCCTTGAAACGATATCTTGCTCTTGCAGATATAATTACATTTAATAATAATGATCTAATTGAAAAATTTAACCATATTTTTAAAGATGCTTTTATAGAAAAAATCGCCAAAGCAAAATTTGGGTCAGACATATTAAATACAATTGCCATAAATCAGAAAACGGAAGATATTGATAAATGTAAAGACAGCATCAATATTCCCAAAGACAAATATATTATTGTTATTGGACATAATCGCAATAAAAGCCACCGTCAGCTAGAAACACTAAAACAGATTGCCGGTATGGATAAAAAATATCTTGAAAAAATATGTATTGTTTTCCCCATGACCTATGGCAAAAAAGATGCCGATTATGAAAATCAACTGCAGGTCACATCTAAAGATCTTGTTTGTGATATTATTTTCTTTTATGATTTTATGAGTTCTGAAGATACGGCACGATTAAGACGAGCTGCAGATATCTTTATTCACGCCCAAGTGACAGATGCCTTTTCTGCAACGGTACAAGAATTTTTATATTCCGGTGCAATTGTTTTTAATGGGAAATGGTTGAAATATGACGAACTTAAAAACAACAATGTAGAATATTTTGAGTTTGAATACATGGATAATATCCCCAAGTTATTAATGGATACGATTAATAATATTGATACGATAAAAAAAAGAATGAAATTGAACCAGGAGCGTATTTATCAAATTTCTTCTTGGGAAGTCAATGTCAATAAATGGATTGATTTATATGGCAAGAAAAAAAATGATAAACAATAGAGTTTTAAAAAGGAAATAAGCCATGAAGAAAATTTTGGTCACTGGAGCAGGTGGTTTCATAGGAAGCCATTTAGTTGAAGCTCTTGTCGAACAAGGAGAAAATGTAAGAGCTTTTGTACACTATAATTCTTTTAACCAATGGGGGTGGCTAGATACACTGCCATTTGAAATATTAAAAAATGTAGACGTGTTTGCCGGAGACATTCGAGATCCCAATGGTGTACGCGAAGCAATGACGGGAATAGACACCGCGTATCATTTAGCGGCGCTGATTGCTATACCATTTAGTTATCATTCACCCGATTCTTATGTGGAAACAAATATTAAAGGTACGCTAAATATTCTTCAAGCTGCCAAACAATTAAAAACTGAACGAGTGCTGGTTACATCAACCTCAGAGGTCTATGGAACAGCTCGGTATGTTCCCATAGATGAAAAACACCCTTATCAGGGGCAATCCCCATACTCTGCGACAAAAATTGGTGCCGATAGATTGGCAGAGTCGTTTTACCGTTCATTTGAACTTCCGCTTACCATTGTTCGTCCCTTTAATACATTTGGCCCAAGGCAATCAGCAAGAGCTATAATACCTACGATCATCACACAATTATTAAGCGGATATACCGAAATCAAGCTGGGCGATCTAACACCAACGCGCGACTTTGTTTATGTAAAAGATACAGTAAGCGGGTTTATTAAGATAGCTGAATCCCCCAATACCATTGGTGAGGAAATAAATATTGCAACACAAGAGGAAGTTTCCATTGGAAAATTAGCCGAAACGCTCATCAATTATATTAACCCCAAAGCCAAAATAATTTTTGACCAGAAGAGAAAGCGTCCCGAAAAAAGTGAAGTAAATCGACTATGTGGTTCCAATAAAAAAATTAAATCCCTGACCGCATGGAAACAGTGTTATACATTCGAACAGGGAATTGAAAAGACCATTGAATGGTTTAAAACTACAGATAACCTTAAAAAATATAAAGCAGGTATTTACAATGTCTAAACGAGCGATTATACTTGCTGGTGGTAAGGGCATGCGACTGAAACCTTATACGGTTGCCTTGCCAAAGCCACTGGTTCCTATTGGAGAAACACCAATTTTAGAGATTATTATCAAACAATTGGTCAAACACAATTTTGATCATATAACTATTACGATCAATCACCTTGCCGATATTATAAAAGCCTTTTTTGGAGATGGCTCAAAGTGGGGGGTAAAGATAGATTATTCTCTGGAAGAACAACCACTGTCTACCATGGGACCGCTAAGTTTGATTCAAGATCTACCCGAAAATTTTCTTGTAATGAATGGTGATATTCTGACCGATCTGAATTACTCTGCTTTTATCGAAGAGCATATTAAAAGCAATAATTTATTCACCGTGTCTTCCCATGTTCGTGAGGAAAAGAATGATTATGGCATATTAGAGGTTTCCGATTCAAACATCATCACGGGATTTAGGGAAAAGCCGATCACGAAATTTGATGTTAGCATGGGCATTTATGCTGCAAACAAGAAGATCCTAAAGTATATACCACTCAATAAAAAGTATGGTTTTGATCATTTGATGTTAGATATGATATCTGATCAATCACCGGCAAAAGTGATCAAACATCATGGCTATTGGCTGGATATCGGCCGTCCGGACGACTACGCAAAAGCATGTGAAGACGTTGATAAAATTATAAAGAATATATTATGAAAATCATCGTTACCGGAAGCCATGGCTTCATTGGAAAAAAATTAGTTCAAACATTAAAAACAAACGGACATGATATACATTCTGTCGATCTTGCTACAGGGTATGATGTGGCGGAATGGGATAGCGTGAAAGACCTGAAGGATTTTGATGTTTTAATCCATTTGGCTGCGATCACCTATGTTCCTCAATCGTTTAAGACGCCAAGAGAAATGTTTAGGGTTAATATTAACGGAACTCTCAACATGCTGGAGCTTTGCCGAATCAACAAAGCCAAGATGATCTTTAACAGTTCCTATGTTTATGGGAAGCCGCAGTATTTGCCAATTGATGAAAAACACCCGATCTCCTCTCACAATCCCTATTGTCAGTCTAAAATTATTGGCGAAAGCTTATGTGAAAGTTATAATAAAGACTTTAAAGTGCCAATTATGATCTTTCGGTTATTTAATGTTTATGGCGAAGGTCAGGCACCTCATTTCCTGATACCCCACATATTGCAAAAACTAAAACAAAAACAAGACATTGTTTTGGAAAATCCGATTCCAAAACGCGATTATATTCATATTAAAGATATTCTCAAGGTATATCAAAAAGCAATTGATTACAAGGCAAGTAATTATGAAATTTTTAATATCGGGACAGGCATCAGCCATTCAGCCAAAGATGTTGCAGAGATGATGTTAAAAGCATCACCAATAAAAATGGAATTAAATTTTAGCGGAAAAGAGCGCATTAACGAGGTGTTGGATACAGTTGCGGATATTGCTAAGATTCGCAAATTACTTAAATGGGAGCCGAAAATTTCTTTAGAACAAGGTCTGGCTGAATTGGTCAAGGCATAATTAATAAGGTTAAATCGATGCGAATTGGAATGATACTTACTAGTGATTTTCCACCCGATTCCCGGGTTGAAAAAGAAGCACTTTCGCTAATAAACGCAGGGCATGAAATATTTATACTTTGTCTTAAATATAAAAAAAATATTAAAAATGAACAATTTCAGGGAATACACATTATCCGAAATTATTTGCCTAATATGGTTAATAAAAAACTTTTTGCTTTTATAATTACCATTCCTATTTATAGTTGGATATGGAGAAAATGGATAAGAAGATTCATAAGAGAATATAAGATAGAGATATTGCACGTGCACGATTTGCCGCTTTGTGGAGAAGGTATACGCTTAGCAAAGGAATCAAAGATAGATATTGTTGCTGACATGCATGAAAACTACCCTGAATTAATTCGGGTTCAGCGGTTTTCAAACACCTTAATGGGGAAGCTTTTAATTAGTAAAAAGAAATGGTATCGTAAAGAAAAGGAATGGTTAAATAATATCAATAATATTATCTGTGTTGAAAAAGAAATGAAAGATCGGATGTCTGCTTTTGCAAAGAATGCACAATTTCATATTGTGCCCAATACTCCCAATATTAATCATATGTTATCAAAGCAAAGAAACAACCCTGATATTGCGAATAATCAATACGGAAAATTCAATCTATTTTATTTTGGAAAAACTGATAACGCAAGAGGTATTAATGTACTAATAGAGGCAGTTGAATATATCAAAATTGATATACCCGAAATCCATGTTATTATTATTGGTTCTGGCATAGCGCTTCAGGATTATAAAAAACAATCAGCTGCCAAGGGGTTAAAAAACCATATTAGTTTTGAGGGGTGGCGCCCAGAGAACGAATTAGAAGATTATATGAAACATGTTGACATATCAATTATTCCGCATATAAAGTCTGAACAAACAGATAATTCAAGTCCAAATAAACTATTTATTTCTATGGCATTCGGTAAGCCAGTCATCGTTTCAAATTGTAACTCCATCGTAAGGGTAGTCAATGATTGTAATTGTGGCTTGGTTTTTGAAAATAAAAATGCAAAACATCTTGCTGAGCAGGTGGTAAAACTTTTTAGAGATAATAAATTACGAAAAGAATTTTCTATAAATGCTAAAGAAGCTATTGAAAAAAAATATAATTGGAATGTAACGGTTAAACCTTTGGTTGATCTTTATGCTAAACTGAAAGATTCTACCCAATGAAAAAAGTATTAATTATCACATATTATTGGCCGCCGGCCGGAGGTCCCGGTGTCCAGCGTATTTTGAAATTTGCAAAATACCTTCCCGAATATGGCTGGGAGCCTATTATTCTAACTATAAAAAACGGTGAATATCCTGCTTTGGATGAAACATTAATTAATGAAGTTTCCCCAAAAATCAAAGTATTTCGCTCAGAAGCGAAGGGTCCGTTTTCTTTATACCGCCGTTTTTCCGGGGACGCAAATCATCAGCCGGTTCCCGTAGGGATACTTTCTCAAAAGGACCTTCCCTTAAAAAAACGTATTGCAAAGTGGGTAAGATTAAATTTTGTGATCCCGGATGCAAAAGTGGGATGGAGAAAACCCGCGATTAAACTTGGGAAAGAAATCATTGAACAAGAAAACCCCGATATTATTTTTTCGTCATCGCCCCCGCCCACTGTACATACAATTGCCAAATATTTGTCTAAAACAGCCCATATTCCCTGGGTGGCCGATTTAAGGGATCCCTGGTCCAAGATACATTATTATAAGAATAATCGTTCCAGGATAACAAACAAGCTTGACGCAAGAATGGAACGAAAGACCCTAGGCAAAGCAAATCGTATTACAACGGTAAGCGAGCATTTTGGCAAACTTATTGATGTCGATAAAAATAAATTACATATTATTTCCAATGGCTACGATCCCAAGGATATTAAGTCTATAAGAAGGTCTGCCTCCGGCCGGGAAAGTTTTTTAATGGCTTATGTGGGCGGGCTTAATGAAAATCGTTTTTACCCTGAGTTCTTTAGTGGCTTGAAAGCATTTGTTGAAGAACAAAAATTAACCCCCAAAGATATTACCTTGACCATCGCAGGAAAGATGCCGGAAAAATACAGTCAGCAAATACATGAAATTCTTGAAGGGCACGTCAATTTAGATATTAAAGGATACATTTCTCATGCCGAAGCAATTTTGTTAATGGAGACCGCTTCCACCTTATTACTGTTTATGGAAAAGGTGGATAATTATGAAGGTCACATCCCTGGCAAACTTTTTGAGTATATGGCTTCGGGAAATTATATTGTAGGAGCCGGACCAAAAAATGGAGAAGTTCAGCGAATACTTCAGGAAAATAATAGCGGACAAATCTGTCAAAGCGAAACAGAAATAAAGCAACTTCTTGAAAAGACATATCAATTATGGAGAGAACAAAAATTAAATAGTGCACATCCTGAAACTTTAAAGAGATATACAAGAAAACATCTTACAGGCTTGTTGGTGGATGTATTTGAAGGAGTGGAATGAATCTAAAAAAATATATATTTATGTTCAATAAATTTAGAAAAGATATCTCAACGCCCAAGCAAAGATATGCACTTGCGGATGACATGCACTCCCAAGAACTCGGTTTATACTATTTTGTTTTTTCAGAAGAAAGAGTTTCCTCGGGCGCTGATCAAGCGCTCATCAATAAATTTGATGAAAAGGGAATACCGATCAATAAAACATATATCGATGTAACAGACAAAGAATATGTTTATTTCCCGATATCAATTGGGCAGTTGGGGCTAGCTGTTTTTCATACATATCTGGATACGAAAGACGATAAAGACAAACGACGGTTTTTAAATTTTGCAGACTGGTTTGTCGACGAAAACAATTTTGTTGAAGATCCCCAAAGGGGAGTTAGGTGGATGACAGACGTCTCGCTGCCACAATATAAAAATCCCGGTCCCTGGCAATCGGCATTTTCACAAAGTCGGGGCATATCCGTTTTATTGCGGGCTTACCAGTTGACCCAACATGATCGATATAGGGAGATTGCCGAAAAAGCATTAATTCCATTTAAGATCCCTTTTAAAGATGGCGGTGTGACGGCGTTTACAGATTGGGGTCCTTTTTATGAAGAGTATACCTCCAATGTGCCGATACTCGTATTAAATGGAATGATTTTTGCTCTTTGCGGTATATATGATTTTGTTCGTGTGTTTCCCGATCACGAGCCGGCAAAATATATTTTTAACGAAGGAATAAAAACGCTAACAAAGATATTACCTGAATATGATATTAATTTTTGGTCTAAATATAATTTATGCCATGCCGAGTGGTATCCCGAAATAGATCCGGCAACCATAGCGTATCAGCGCTTACATGTAACTCAATTAAATGCCCTATATAAAATGACCGGAGAGGAAATATTTAAACAGTATGCTGAACGTTTTAATAAACAAGATACGTTTATTAATTATCTTAAAATGTACCAGCTTAAATTCAAAGCGCTGAAAAAGATAGGCCGTCTTTAATTAAAAAATATCCTATTTTGCACAGACTGAACTGCCCCCTTGTGATACTTTATTATATTGGGAAACCCCTAAATCCTAGACACTTCGACATCGCGGCGCGATTAAATGCGTTTTTATAAATAGTTAGCCACAAAACATAAAACACGGTATTTGAATACAGATATCGTAGTGTTTAAGATAGTGATACGCAAGATATAGTGCTTAGCTCTTTAGGTGTTAGAATACCTTGGCGAAAAATTATCACTAAACCCCTTAAAAATATTTACGTTTTTCAAAAATATTTCGTTTTTTTTCTTGTTGACCTGCAATTTATCATGTAATTTTAATTTTAGCTGGAGAAAAACAATATGTTAGACCAAAAAGACAGGATTATTTTGAAGATCTTGCAGGACAATGCAAGAACATCTAATGCAGAAATTGCACGACACATGGGAATGACCGCTTCGGCAATCTATGAGCGTGTTAAAAAACTTGAAAAAGCAGGTATCGTTAAAGCTTATGAGGCAAGATTAGAGCCGGCTGTGCTCGGGCTTAATCTACTTGCTATTGTATTAATATCCCTTTATGATCTAACAAAAATGCGGGATACCGGAAAAGTACTTGCGGGATTTGATAAAATTCAAGAGATTCACTATATTGCCGGCAAAGGCTCTATTATGGCAAAAGTCCGCACTTCAGGTACAGAAGATCTTGAAAAATTATTGGATAATATGAATTTGATCGACAACGTAAAAAATACCGAGTCGACCATTGTATTGAAAACTGAAAAAGAAACATCTAGTTTATACGTTGATTAAAACAATTTGGAGGTTGTTATGAAACGCATTGTTATCGCAACACTTGTGGCGGTGTTGTTACTTAGCTCAGTTTTTGCAGTTCAAACGGCAAATTTGCCAATTAACTACAAAGACAAAGTTGAGCGCGCCATAAAAGAAACCGGTCGAGAGATCTATAGCGAACAGTTATCTAAGACGACCGCGAAATCCGCATCAGCATATGATCCGGCGTTTGCGGCTGTTTTAATTGATTCAAGTAAAAATGGCTTTGGTCTTGTTTCCGGCGTTACTAATCCTATTTCACATGCAGGAAATACTTTTGTTATGGCTTATCGCCAGTGGATTGGTATTGAAGAATCCTCGGGTGCTGTTGGAATGTCTTACAGCATAGACAACGGCGCAACATGGACAAGCCAAAGTAGTTTAAACGCTACTTCTCCCGGTGAGTTGACAGCACGTTATCCTTCCGCCATTGGTGCAGGAGATTATCCTTTTGTCTGTTGGACAGAATATACCGGCGATAATTCAGGAATTGCTTCAGATGCCGACCCGCTGTTTGTTGTAGATATGCTTGGTTGGGGAGGTGGCTATCTGACCAACCCTCAGCTCATTGGCAATACCAGTAATCCCGAAGGTATGTGGATGGGATGCCCCAGCTATTCGGAAGAAACAAACGGTGATGGCCATATCAATATTACTTACACAACCTGGCGTGAATTCGATGCAAATGAGGTTAGTTCACATAATATTTACCTTTACCGTTCAACCGGGATCAGTAGTGGCTCCGTTACTTTTGCTCCGGCTGAAAAGATCTTAGATGCCTTAATTTACTTTGAAGAAGGTTCTACAAGTGGTTCAACAACATCAGATGCAATGATCGCAATTGCCGATAATGGTATTGGCTATGTCGCAAATGTTGCATATTGGCGCTCTGGAATCGACAGCCTTGTTGATAACAACGCTTACCACACGTTTAAATTACGTAAAACCACCGATTACGGCGCTACATGGAGCTCCACATCCTTTGATGCGGATGTCCCTTATTATTATGTGGAAGATCATTACTTTGACGATAATATTTTCGACATTTATATTCCATCACAACAATTTGAAGTTGTTTACGGAACAGATACGGTGATCGTTGACATTGATGAGCTTACAGGTTCTGAAGATGCAATTCTTGATACTTTAAATTACCCGGGACTGTTCATGGGCTATGATAATGACATGGTTGTTGATGCCAATGGTGGTGTCCACTTTATGTGTCTTGTTATCCCCGAATCTGAACAATCGGGTTACATTATGCCGACCGTTCATGAAGGTTGCGGTTTTTATCATCTTTATTGTGCCGATCCCGCATCAGAATCAGCTACATGGGATGTATCCTTTGTAACAAGCATGCAGAACACCTGGCGTTTCAGTTATGGTCATAGTGATCGTGCTTGGCAGAGTTTCTTCCCGGCAATGGCAACATCCAAGGATGACCCGAATATTATTTATGCCGTTTATCCTAAAGGCGATATTTTTAAAGAAGAAGATCCCGAATCACCGGGTGACACATTGCTTTACAAACGCAGCTATGATATTTTTGTCCGACGTTCTTTAGATGCCGGCGAAACCTGGCAGACAGAGATAAACGTAACAAACACACCGGGTTTTGATGAAATCTGTGCACATGCTGATCCCGATGCGACGGATGATCATGTTTATTTGATCTATCAGGTTCCTGACTATACTACCCATACTGTAGATGAGGATACTTTAGATGCAGTACCTGAAGACTACAAGAACCTTGTTTACTTTATGGATGTAAATTATGATCTGACCGGCGTTGAAAATATTGTTGATGTTCCTGCTGTATTTGAATTGGAACAAAACTATCCCAACCCGTTTAATCCGCTGACCACGATCACTTTTGACATTCACCAGGGCGGTGAATACAGCTTAGACATATTTAATACTTTAGGCCGTAAAGTGAAGACCCTTTTCAGTGATTTTAAAGGTGCCGGACATTACGAAATTGAACTGGACGGTTCAAGTATGTCCTCCGGTATTTATTTTTATTCACTGACTGGAGAAAACATAACGATCACTCGTAAATCAGTATTATTAAAATAAATTGTTTACAAACATGCAGGTTGCCCTTCGAAGCTTAAGCGAAGAAGGGTCACCTGTCACTAAAGGGGATTGTATGAAGAAAGGTTATATCCTTTTTGTGGTTTGTCTGCTATTTTTTGGCATGGCTTATGGCGATATTGTGGGATCTATCCGCGGTACCGTTGTGAAAGCGGGGAATAATGACCCGCTCACGGGTGTCAATATCATGGTTGAAGATACCCGCATAGGGACTTTTACGGACCAGACAGGCTATTACAATATCATCAACCTTCCGATCGGTGAATATTCTGTAACATACACCATGATCGGCTTTAAAAAGGTTATTCAGCGTAGCGTTAAGGTTATGCGCGACCAATCAACGATCATTAATGTTCGCATGGAAGTCGAGGCCGTCCAGGGTGAGGTTGTCGAAGTGATTGCAGATCGGCCATCCGTTGAAAAAGACGTGATCGGCCGAAAGATTGTCATGGAAACAGAACAAATTGTAAATCTTCCTGTTCGTGATATGACAGAAGTTTATACCTTGCAATCAGGTATTATTGAGATCAAAACCGCAGATCTGGGTATCCCCGGATTTGAAGAACGCGGTATCGAACAGATCCACGTTCGAGGCGGAAGAGCCAATGAAACCGGTTTTATGATCGACGGTATGTATATCGAAAATCCGCTATATGGCGGTAAGGGCAAAGGTACCCGACTGAATCAGTTCGCTGTTGCTCAGGTTGACTTCCAGACCGGTTTTTTTAATTCGGAATATGGTGATGCCATGTCCGGTATGATCAACACAGTTACCAGAACCGGCCCCAGTAAGCTTACCGGAATGTTGCGATATGAACGCAGTGATCTTGGTTCGATTTCTTCCGAGCAAGATCAGTTGAGAAATTTTTCCAAGATCGCAGGTGGTTTTGGCGGCCCTTTATTTACAGACAAGATTCGCTGGTGGACAAGTTTTGATCAAACGAACAGTGCTTATGCCGTTTATAAATTTGATGATTATGCCTTTGATCTGGATAATCCCTTAAGCGATTATAACGAAGATAATCATATTAATCCTCTTGATACCATCGCAGGATGGCGTTCTTTTGGTTTTGACAATACTTTTGATATCTTTTCAAAATTGACCTTCCTGGTTTCACCGAAGATCCGCCTGAATCTTTCTCATTGGTATGTTAATTCAAACTATAAAGCTTTTGACCCGACTTATATCTTTTATGATCTTGGTAAGAATGAAGTGGAAAAAATATCCAAACGTTATGCGCTTGAATGGCGTCATCAGCTGAATGATAAAACTTACTATACTTTTAATTACTCCAATTTTACTCAGGAAATGACCATGGGTGTCCGGAATAATGATTCAGATGGGGATGGTTACCCGGATTGGGTCGAACAACGCTACCTTGCAAATTTCTATGACAGTACAAAAGCACCCTATATGGATGACGGCGATGGTCATAATATTCCGCTTGAATATGTTCTATCGGGATCAGATACCATTTGGAACGTAGGCGATGAAATGAATGAATGGCTAACTCCCGATCAATACAATCAGCCCTATATTCTTTATCCTTTCATCGATGAAGATATGACCATTAAATATCAAAACAGTCCCAATCTTGAAAACTATGCTTTTGAATATTATTATAGTGGTGCTGACCGTTATTTCCATTATACACGTACTCAAACCCAGGAATTCCGCTTGGATCTGACTTCACAGGTCGGGCGACACAATCAAATAAAAACAGGTGTTGATTACAAAACGCATGATATCATTTTTGATGAAGTTCAATTGCCTTGGCTGTCAACGCCCTACACTGAAAATTACAACCGAATTCCCCAAGAATTCGCCGGTTATCTTCAAGATAAGATCGAATATCCCTGGATGGTCATCAACGCCGGATTGCGTTTTGATGCCGCCAATGCAAATGACTCTATGTGGGCCAATCCTCGTGATCCCAACTCTGATCTTGAACCGACGACCTGGGAATTTCTCTGGAGTCCCCGTTTGGGATTTTCACATGTGATCACCGATAAAGCGACCTTCACTTTTGGTTATGGAATATATTATCAGAACCCGACCTATCGCGATATTTATAATAATGTTGATGAACGCGATGACCTTGATCTGTTCTTTACTTCTGCAGTTCCTCTGATGGGAAATCCAAATGTAAGTGCTCAAAAAGTAACAAGTTATGAGTTCGGTTTAAATACCGAGGTAGCACAAAATTATGTCTTGGGGCTTGTTGGTTGGTCTAAGGACTATAGTAACATGAACTCAACAGAACAAGTCCGCTCCGGATCTGTGACATATACAACATTTGTAAACTATGATTACGGATCTGCACGAGGCGTAGATATGATCTTTGAAAAACGCCGTGGTCGTTTCTTTACGGGAAATATTCAATATACTTATTCTGTAGCCAAGGGTAACCGTTCCGACCCCTGGGAGGGTTATCGTAATGGGGAAAATCCTATTACCATGCCGAAGAATGAAGTGCTTCAGGATTATGACCGCACGCACGACTTTAGCACGCAATTGACCTTCCGGATCCCAAAAGGTTATGGTATTCCAATGGGTTCATATAATCTTTTCCAGAACACTATGACGAATTTAACTTTGGTCGCAATTTCGGGTGCTCCTTATACTCCGATATTGAGTAATGATCAATTAGGTCCCCAGAACAGTGAACGTATGCCTGCATACTATACGGCCAATCTGGCATTCAGAAAATATATTGATATCAAAGGCTCCAGCCGGCTTGTATTAGGCTTGGTATGTACCAACCTGTTCAATAGAGAGAATCCTTTGTATGTTTATCCCCGAACCGGTACACCAGACAATCCCGGCGGAAAAGATGAAGGTTATATTCTCGAGGGAATAAGAAGTTCAACCTACTATGATCGTCCCTGGTATTATGATGAACAACGAAGCCTTGACTTATTTGTTGAAGTGGAGTTTTAAGGAGTTAATTTATGAAATTTATACAACGACTGGGATGTTTACTTTTACCTGTTTTACTTCTTGCGATCCCGCTTGAGGTAAAATACGGAACGCAGTTTGCCAAAACGACGGCAAACCCGATCTATGAACGAGCAAAAAGCTATGCAGACCAGGGTAAATTTAAAACTGCCATCCTGAATTACGGTAATTTTATTGATCATTGGCAAGATGATGTTGCAGGTGCATGGGGCGATTACCAGTACTTGGCAAATGTGTCTTTTATGATCGGTGTACCCGGAAAAGATAAAGACGGGAATTCCTATCCATGGGCAATGCGCCCGCATCCCAAAATTCCCGCAGATACTATTTACTGGGGTTCAACAGTATCCGAATCATGGCTTGATAGGACCGGCAACCAGACCAGTACGGATTGGGATGTTGTTGTAGGTTCAAAAGGAACAACATTCTCAGGAGATATTACTGCCGGCGATTATGCATCACCAACATGGACGACTGAAGAAGACACATGGCCGCTGTTGGCGACCTCTATAGCACCCGAATCATGGCCAGAAAGAGAAAATATCGATGGAGAAATGGAACGCTTTTGGCCGGGTTGGTTTGCTGTTGATACCGACCCTTCTTCTCCAACATTTGGACAACAGGTTGATGGTCGTTTTACTTCGGATGTTGATATTTATTTGGAATTTGATGATGCTTATGCCGATCGTGAAAAGGTTTCATCATTTAACGGATATCCTACCGGATCTCGCGCATATGCAACGGTTCACTCTTACGGCCGAGCATATGCCGAAGATATCATGTTTGTGACCATGAAAGTTGTCAATGAAAGCGATAAATATGGTTTGAATGATGGCGCCGGATTTGATTATAAAGGCGTTTACTGTGGATTCTATTTTGATGCAGATATGTTCTCCGCCTACTATTTTGGCGGATATCGTCCCTGTAACACGAATGATGGTGATATGATGGGCTATAATGCCACGTATGATTACGCCTATATTTATGATCTTGATCAAAAAGAGTGCGGTGGCACCTACGATGTAGATGCATTTGTAGCCGTTAAATTGCTTGATACACCCCAAGCCAGTGATACGGTTTGGCTTACCGAAACAAGCTATATTGCTCCGGGTGATAAACTTGGGTTGACCGACTGGCATTGGTTTGATTGGTATAACCGGCCAGGCGTCGTAGATAAAGAAGGGTCAGGAGGTCCATTTATTGGTGACGGTACTCAACCTGAATCACCCAAAAAAGAAGAATTAATGTATCAACTGATGGCTGGAGATACGACGAATTTAACTGACAGAGAAGATGTTTGGTTTTTCCATCCCAACAACAGTGGTGCCTTGAATCCTCATTATGACAGTATGGAAGGATTGAGAACACTTTACCCGGATGGCTTGGATTGCGTTTGTATGATGTCCGCCGGCCCATTTAATTTTGCTGTTGGTGATACCGCCATGTTCTCCTTTGCTGTGATCATGGGCGAAAATATTCCAGACTTGAACCGCAACGCAAACATGGCACAGATCATGTACGATCTTCGTTATCAGGGCTTTTCCGCACCTCAAGCACCTATCGTTTCCGCTGTAAGTGAATGGGACCCTATAACCGAAAATATGGCCGTGCGCATTGTTTGGGACGACCTTGCAGAGAGTTCAGAAGATATCGTAACGGGTTATCCTGATTTTGAAGGGTATCGTTTATATAAATCTACCGATGGCGGTCAGAATTGGGGAGATCCTATCTATGACGTAAATCAGACTCAGGTCGGTTTTGAGCCGCTTGCTCAATATGACCTTACTTATGATCAAGATATGGCTCGTTATGGTCGCGATGTATTCGGACCCGATCCCGTAGCTCCTTGGATCAACCTGGGTACCGGTAATGGTTTACAACATGAATATGTTGATGAAGATGTTCAGGTGGGCAAAGAATATACATATTCTGTTACAGCCTATGATATCGGTATAGAACCCGGTTATACAATCGAAATATCCAGTGAAGAGATTGTGGATCCCAGTTCCGGACTGACATATGAAATCATTACATATGATACAACCTGGTCAATGACCAATGTTGATGATCAATGGTCAACCTACTCATTAGAAAGTTTGGAAAATCCGAAAGGAACCACCCCGCTTTCACCTCAATTTGTTAGGATTACGCCTTCCCGCTATCCTATTGATATTAAAGCTCACATTGATCTTGTTCCAAGTGTTACCACGGTGGGCAATACTGAGACCTTGATCCGCATTGCCGAACCATCAAACGTAAGCGATCACGATTATAAGATCACGATCTCGGCTAATCCGGCAAAAGCAGCTCCAACATATACCCCGGGTCCCTATACCAAAAATCCCAAATATTCTGTTATTGATCTAACAACAGGCAATACATTAGTAAACAATTTGGCCAATAATGATATTGATCCAAATGTAACCACAAATTATCGACCTATCTTTGACGGTCTGCAGGTTGTATTTAATAACATTGAGCTAGCAGCCGTTGATTCGGTTTCATGGGCCTCAGGTCAAAAATACATTGAAACTGAACCATGGTCGAATCTAACCTATCCTTTTGCTTCCGATTATGCGATCATCTTTGGAGCCGAAGACGAGATGTTGGATACGGCATATTGGAACAGTTTGGCAATTTCTCGACCCGTATCGTTCAAAGCGATTCGATTACCCGGTGGTGAGAAAGTTGATATTTTGGTGTTGGAAGACGGGAATAGCCGGGATGATACGCTAAACTATCTTGATGACATATCATTTTTTGAAACGAATATACCCGGTAGTCCCGCAAATAGAAGTGCCAGAACCTGGGCGTTTGAATTTACATGGGATACCATGTTGGTTTCACCGACCGGATATCCATTTACGGCAGGTGACACCCTTTATTTACGTACGCTTAAACCATTTGTTGATGGCGATGAGTTTACTTTTACCGCGGCTGACTTTAGCGAAGAGGTAAATCTGACAGAAGATGATCTAGACGCTATCAAAGTTGTTCCGAATCCCTATATGGTGTCGGCACAATGGGAACAGAGTCAGTACACAAAAAGACTGCTGTTCACCAATCTTCCCACGGAATGTACGATAAAGATATATACATTGACGGGCGAATTTATCAATAGTATGGAACACGATAATGCCTATGATGATTCGGAAGCATGGGATTTAACCACGATTAACCGCCAGGAAGTGGCACCGGGACTTTATGTCTTTGCCGTTGAACTTCCAAATGGCCAAAAACACATTGGCAAATTTGCCATTATTCGATAAGGAGAGCGCAGATGAATATGATGAAGCGTTCATTAATTATAGTATTGGTATTGTCCTTTGTAGGAATCGGATTTGCCGAAGTCGTGGATATCCCCGAGGATATTTCTAAAGTAGGAACCAATGCCGCCCAATTCCTTAAACTGGAAGTGGGCGCAAAAGCGACCGCACTGGGCGGTGCCTATGTGGCTGGCGTAAATGACCTAACCGCACTTTATTGGAATCCTGCCGGCTTGGCAAAGGTTTCCCGGCAATCTGTCTATGGAACCTATACCTCGTTATACGCCGGTATTCAGCATGGATATGTTGCTTATGGAACCAAGATTGGCCGATCGGACTATTTGGGTGTTCACGTTACTTACCTAAACTCTGGTGAGATGGAAGTAACAACATTGGAATACCCCGAAGGTACGGGAGAATTCTTTTCGGTAAGTGATCTGGCAATAGGACTGTCCTATGCAAGAAGATTAACTGACCGATTAAGCGTTGGCGGTACGGTAAAATTTATCAACGAGACCATTTGGCGTGAGAGTGCAAGTACCTTTGGTTTTGATATCGGTTCACAGTTTGACACAGGTATTCTTGGCGTTAAGCTTGGCATGGCGATCACAAATTTTAGCACAAAATTTAAATTTGATGGTCCTGACCTAAACATTGATGTTGATACAGATCCGATTTATAATGGAAATCCGGAAACGGAAGCTCGTCTCAATACTAAAGAATGGTCACTACCTTTGGTTTTCCGCATGGGAATTCTTGTGGATATTTTGGGTCCGAACAGTGAGATCATCAAGAATCCAAACCATCGTGTAAGCTGGTCGTTTGACGCGAACGATCCTTTGGACCACTTCCTTCGCTTTAATACGGGATTGGAATATGTATACAACGAAATGCTTGCATTTCGAGCCGGATATCATTTAAATTATGATGAAACCACATTCTCGGCAGGTGTTGGCTTAAATCTTGACATTAACAGTATGCCTTTGAATATTGATTATGCTATTGTAAATTATGGGACTTTAGGTTTTGTTAATCAGGTAAGTATTCAAGTAGGAATTTAATAAATATAACTAAAACTTGAGAAAGGAGAACACACATGAAACGTGTAGTTGCTTTGTTATTGATCGCTAGTGTTGCTTTGTTTGCAGCAGTAGCTCCTCAAGATCTCAAGGTAAACGCAGGTACTCCGATGGAAAAGATGCAGTCAGTTGAACTAAAAGCTGCACCTCTTTCAATAGAGAACAATGATGTTTACACTCGTGAAATCAATATGTCTAAAGCTCCGGCTTTAGCAGTTGATACCACGGTTGTTACCTTGGTTTATCTAGAAGATTTTGAAAACGGTGCTAACGGCTGGGAACAGTTCGATGGTACAGCACCCGATCCCCGCGCAGTTTGGAATCTAGAGGATTACTATGTCGCTGGAGATTCACTCTGGTGGTGTGGTGATGATGATCTTGGTGGTTACTATGACACTTGGATGATTGCCCTAGAAACACCTTCTATCGTTTTAACCCCCGGTGACTCAACATTAAGCTTCCAGCTTAATATGAGTGTAGAAGCTCCTGGTGTTTTAGGCGATTATGATGGTTGGGATGGAGCCAATGTCCAAATTTCAAATGACGATGGTGCTACCTGGACAGTATTGAACCCAACAGGCGTTCCTTACAATTGTACAAGTATGTATTCGTTCGGTTATGTTTGGGGAATGGGTCCTGGTGTCCCCGGTTGGGGTGGAGCTTTATCCGGTGATGTTGAAGTTGACTTAGGCGCATATATAGGCGAAACCGTTAAGATACGTATTGTTTTTGCATCGGATCCAGTTGAATGTACTGTTGATGATGCTAGTTTATGGGGTGTTGAAGTTGATTCAATTAATGTAGCTGGAGATGCCATTTATAATGGTTCTATTACAGATGGTCTTGTTTCTGTCTTTCCTGGCCCTACACCAAAAGGCTCATACTGGGCAGTTGAAGATAGAACTGACTCTATTCCTTCACCCACTCATGTTCTTCGCAACTGGGTTGCTGGTGATACAACATTTGCCATAAATCTTGAAGACTACTATGTATCTCCTTCGATTACGCTACCGGATGAATCTGCAACTTTGATCTATTGTAATTTTGAATTTTTTGCTGATTTTGCTGATTCAGCTGGTGAATTTCCTGCCGTTGATTATTGGCGTTTAGAAGTATCACCCGATGATGGTATTACATGGAATGCTATTTCCAATCCAACGGGCGCTGCTTCCGGAAGCAATTATGTATACAGTCAACGCATCCAGTCTTGGTATGATTTCCAATATGCCTATGGTGAAGCATGCGATCTAACGATTTTTGCCGGTCAAACCGTTAAATTCCGTTTTTACTTCCATTCAGATGAAGATAAACCTGCGGGTCAAGGTCTCTTGATTGATGACTTTGTTGTTTATACTCAACCTGATCTTCCAATTCCTCAAAATGTTACTGCTGCTATGAATGCAGTCGGTAATGTTGAAGTTGCATGGAAAGATATGGATGGTACATATCAATTGCCTAAATCCTTAATGTCAATTGACCCAGCTGATTGTGGTAGTTATTACGGACCAGCTTGGACTTTTGATGGTAATGATTCGACCCTTGGATATGGCGTTGGAGAACCTTACTCTACTAATGGTAAAGACTTTAACATCACCTCAATAGACTATGCTTTAAGAGGAGATCTGTTCACTGGCGATAGCATTAGTCTTGCTATATTTGGTGTTGATACGAGTCTCCATATATTGCATTGGACAGACAATTTTGTTCCGGATACTTTCAGAACGGTTCAAACTGTTGACATTAGCTTAGAAGACATATCATGGAATGGTGATTATTGGGCTATGATGTTCTGGGAAAGTGACCCCTCATGGCCGGTTTATTTTATGAATACAGATGCCGGAGCAATGAAATTGTATGTTCCGGGTGAGGGTTATTATTCGACTCCATATTCAACGCCAGTAGGTGTCTCCGGTTACGGTGAAGTCACTTACAGCGGTTTGATCTACAATGTATATCGCCGTGTTGCCGGTGAATCTGTCCCCGTATTGGTTGCTGAAGGTTTGACAACAAATTCATTTGTAGATGAAGATGCCGATCCTTTTGTTGAATACGTTTATACTGTCGCTTGTGCTTCAGATAACTTTGCTGGTAATGTCAGTACTGGTGCTGCTGTCTTTGTTTATCCTACAGACGTAGAAGAAGCTAAATATGACGATGGTTCAGCCGAAGAGATCTTTGAACTTGCTATGGATACCATGGTTGTTGTAAAGATCACACCTTCAACCTATCCTGCAAAACTTGAAGCATTACGTTTTTCCGCTTTGTGGGCCGGTGATGTTTATAAAGTTAAAATCCTTGTTGATGACGCTGGTATGCCCGGCGACAGCTGGTTGTTGATCGAACCTCCGGTAACAGCCATTGCAGGCTGGAATACTTTCCAGGTTCCTGACATTATGACTACAACACCAGGTCGCGATGGCGTTGTTCTTCGTGAAGGCGAAAGTGTTTGGATTGGTGTCAAAGGCGCAACCCCGGGTGATTATCCCGCATGGTTAGCTGCTGATACCGACAGTTATTCGGGTATGGCTACAATGCAAGTACCGGGTGGTGGATGGACATCTATCGCCGGTTACCTGCGATGCAACCCGATGATCCGCGGTTATTTTGATACCGATATCGATACAACAGCGGTTACGGATGTGGTTCCTGCCAAATATGAATTGGCACAAAACTATCCGAACCCCTTCAACCCGGTTACAACCATTCGCTTTGAGCTTGAAAAAAGCGGTATGACAACTGTTGATGTCTTTGACGTTACCGGTCGTCACGTCCGTACTCTGCTCGACGGCAATGTTGAAGCGGGTGCCTATGATCTGAGATTTGATGCTTCGGCATTGTCAAGTGGTATTTATTTTTACCGTTTGACCTCAGGTGATTTCACGGCAATTAAGAAGATGTCTCTGGTTAAATAATCAGATTTACATCATATATAAAAGGCCCTTCGTCAGACGACGAGGGGCCTTTTTTATTTCAAGAAAAAATACAAAGTAGTAGAGACAAGGCATTGCCTTGTCTCTACGTTTTATTCTTGCTTTATTTCCTTGAAAATCATATCATTACGGATAAAAAAAAGAATGGACCCATAGATGAACAAAATAAAGAACATACTCGCAATATTTCTGCTTTCAATAACCCTGCTTTTAGCTTCAGCCCCGGCATATTATGCCGATAAATTCCTTTTTTCTTTAGATAAAAATGAAGATGTATTGACTGCTGAACAATGCAAAAGCCTGCAGACACCCTATCCCGAATTAAACAAATTGATAAAAAAATTCGATATCATCAAGATCGAACCCTGGCTACCACATGCAAAAGCGAGCGATCATGATGGCGATGTGTATTTAAATCGTATTTATCGCTTAACGACAAAACAAGATGTTGAAGCACCCCTTTCCTTTATTTCAGAATTTAAGAACTCCTCGATTGCAATTCAGGGCGCTGAGCGGGAAGCTATTATGCGAACACAGGCCATACCCGATGATCCCAAGATAGGCAATCAATGGTATCTGGTAAAATCTCAGGTGAAAGAAGCATGGGATCTCTGGGACCTTGAAGGCGGAGAAATACCGGGCGACCGCCATATCGTTGTTGCTGTTGTGGATGATGGCGTAGAATATACCCATCCTGATCTTTGGAAGAACATCTGGATCAATCAGGATGAAATTCTTGCAGACTACATTGTGTTAGTTGACACAGACGGTGATGGATATATCACAGCGGAAGAAGCCGTTAATGCTGTTGGAGATGTAAACGAAAATGGAGAAGCAAATTTAAAAGATGTTATTGCCAGCAATTCATTGTTTACCGATAATACAGACACGGACGGTGATGGCTATATTGATAATATTATCGGATGGGATACCAATTTACACGGGTACTATAATGATGATTCCTATCTTGATGATGATAAAGATCCGATGCCCACAAATAACAGTCATGGTACACACGTTGCGGGCCTTGTAGGCGCCACCACAAACAATAGTGTAGGTATCGCATCTGCGGGCTACAATATTAGTATTATGCCGGTAAAAGCGACCGGAGACGATACCGAGCTAAACATTAATACCGGCTGGGCCGGAATTCTTTATGCGGCACATGCGGGCGCAGACATTATAAACTGCAGTTGGGGCGGTCCGGGTTATAGCTATTCATCGCAAACGGTAATTAATACTTGTTACAACCAGTATAGTTCCATTATTGTTGCGGCAGCAGGAAATGGGGATAACAACGGTAATCCAAGTGATGAACCGCATTATCCTTCAGGATATAAAAACGTTGTTTCTGTTACAGCTGTGAGTTCCTCGGATATTTTCTCATGGGCGAATTACGGTGCGGCGGACTTGGCTAATTTTGCCGGCGTGGATATGTCTGCTCCCGGCGAAAGCATGTACAGTACCTACTTAACAAAAGAAGGCAGCTATAAATATTTAAAGGGTACATCAATGGCTTCGCCATTTGTTGCTTCTTGTTTTGCCCTCTTAAAATCTGTTTATCCAGACAGCACGAATGACTGGTTGGTGGATCGCATTCTATCTCATACAGATCCCATAGATTACCTCAATCCGGGTTATGAAGGACAACTGGGCACAGGCCGAGTGAATATTTTAAAAGCATTGATTTTCGATAAATGGCCAAAACTATCATATATGGATCAAAGTGAAAGTATTTTAAACGATGATGGTGATTCAGTCCTAAACCCCGGCGAAACGATCAATCTTATTATTGAATTAAAAAACGATACCGGTTGGACAACAGCATCAAACGTACAGGGTGTTCTGCGTTCAAGCAATGAAGGTATCACGATTCTTGATAGTATCGGGACATGGACATCCATTCCCGAAAATACAAATGTTTCGAATACGGATAATGGATTTACGATCCAATTTTCCAATACATTATTGCCGGCCAATTATGATTTTGAATTGCTTCTAGTAGCAAATGATTCCGATGAATTGCCATATGAAAAAACCATCCTTCTTGATGTTTCTTTATCTCTAGATCAAAAAGGTTTTCCTTTTTATGCCAGCACTGAAGTTGAGGCTTCACCTCTTTTTGTAGACATTGATGATGATGGTATGCAGGAAATTATTTTTGGAGATAAGAGCGGCAAATTATATGTTCTTGATCATGAAGGCGATACATTAGACGGTTTTCCGATATCTCTTGGATCACAAACCGGTGGTGTTGCGGTTGCCGATATTGATCTGGATGACACCTTGGAGATCGTGGCGACAGGATTTAATAAATTGATCCGGGTATACGATGTCTATGGGAATCAAGAATGGACGCGTCATGCGAATTCCTTTATTACCGCCATACCTGCTATTGGGAATGTTGATAGCGATCCCGAGCTGGAAGTGGTCGTTGGTTCGTATGACCAAAAGATATATGCACTAAATCACGACAGTACCGATGTAGCGGACTTCCCCTTTTCGACAGGACAGCTCTTGCATGGTGGGGTTTCACTCGCTGACTTCAATACCGATGGTGTAGATGATATTGTTTATGGATCTAAAAGCGGACAATTATCTATTCTTCTTGCGGATGGTTCAACCCCAAGCGGGTGGCCGGTTAATACATCAGGATCTATCACCTCGGAACCGCAAGTTATCATAACCGGCGATAATGAAGCTATTATTCTAATTGGTAACGACATGGGTGATATGTACGGTTTTGATCTTAATGGAACACAGCGATTTATGATAGATGGAGTTGGGGCAGTCAAAGCATCCCCGGCGATTTATAAATATGGCGACAATATTTATGCTTTTTTTGCGACATCACAGGGCAACATCTACAATGTGAATGTTACGAATAATACACTTGAAAGCGCTTGGCCAAAACAGATCAGTCAGGTTAATCAGTCTTTAGCCGTTGCAGATATCATTGATGACGGAATTGAAGAAGCACAAGTTCTTGCGATGGGGAATGACGGGTATATTTATGCGTTTGATATGACGGGAAATAGGGTTGAAGGATTTCCGCTTAACACCCGCTTTTTATCAAAGTCAGCTTTAGCAATAAGCGATATTGACCATGATGGTGATAATGATATCATCTCGGGAAACTATTCCGGATTGTCTGTGATAGACTTAAAGAACTTTGCAGGTACGATTTACTGGCCAATGCATCGTGGATTCCCTGACAGAAAAGGATCAATTACAAAAATATTAACAGGCATTGATGATGTTAATATCCTTGAAGAATTTGAGTTTGAACTGATTGGAAATGCTCCGAACCCATTCAATCCTATGACAACGATCAGCTATAGAATTAACGACATTACACCGCTGAATCTTCGCATCTATTCTCTAGATGGAAAACTTGTCCTGAATAGACAAATTGCAAATCCCGAATACGGCATGAATGAGATCAATATAAATATGACCGGTTTTTCGAGCGGAATATATCTTTATTCTCTAGAATCCCGGAATGAGATCCGAAAAGCAAAAATGATCTTTTTGAAATAATACAATAAAAAATAACGCCTGTCATCTTGAGCGGAGCCGCTGGAGGTGGCGAAGTCGAAAGATCTATTCATGATTGGGTGTTTAAGATAAGCGAGCAAAGTCTTGCATAAAAAACACTTGCAAAAATATACCAAAGGTCATATAATAACGGGCTTGAAATATCGGGCGTTTAGCTCAGTTGGTTTAGAGCACCTGCCTTACAAGCAGGGGGTCGGGGGTTCGAGTCCCTCAACGCCCACGGAAAAACCCGTCTTGTTAGATGGGTTTTTGTTTCATTGCCAATAATTTTAGACATAACAATTAAAGATTGAGATGTTAAAGGTTTATTCATAATACGAATAATTATTGGAGATAAAGTAAAAACGCAAAATCTTGCGTCTTTACACAAACAATTTATTTTATATATGAGGGTTATTTCATCAACACAATTTTCTGGGATCGCACCATATTCGCCGCCTGCATCATTACAATATAAACACCGCTCGGCATTCCCGATGCATCCCAAGTTAATTCGTAACGTCCGGCATCAATAAAACCATTTATGAGTTGATCAACCAAGACTCCTTGAATATCGTAAATATTAACCGAGGTATTGCTGTTTACAGGATATTGCAAGCTGATGACTATTCTTGGGTTAAACGGGTTGGGATATGCTGTCAATATAAATGCACTTGGAATAATTGGTGCAAGTCCTACTTCGCCGATTGTAATAGACAGACTGTCAAGCAATCCAATATTGCTTGCATTGTCTATGCCGGAAATCCGATAAAAATATGTTTCACCGCTTGTTACAAGTGAGTCGGTATATGTATAATCGGTTTGTGTGGATACAGTTCCTTGTCCCACGAGAGCATCGGAATTGATATAAGATGCCAATGGCTCCCAGCTGGAAAGCGAATCGGTTTTTCGCTCAAGAATAAACCCTTGATTCTCCGTTTCTGTAGCGGTAGCCCAGTTAAGAATTACCGAAAGATCCTGAACGGATGCATCCATCCCTAAAAACTCAACAGCGGACGGAACTGCCGACAAGACAACACAGGTCAACAATAATGAAAGAAAGGCAATGATATATTTCTTAATATTTATCAAAATAACTCCTGATTAAATGTAAAAAATCGGTTATTCCTTAACAAGGTATTTATTAAAGCCAACAGTTCCTCGTTTACTGACCACTGATCACCGATCAAAGGTCACGATATTATGATAAAAGGGTTTTATACCATTATAATTCCCCTTAAATTATCCTTCAAGAATGATGGAGAAAATATGTCGAAAATGACAGCAGATACAATACGCCTACTTGCTGCGGATATGGTTCAAAAAGCGAATTCCGGACACCCCGGTTTACCGATGGGAATGGCCGATTGCGCAGCCGTGCTTTGGACCAAGTTTTTAAAACATAATTCCCAAGACCCCGAATGGCCGGGACGTGATCGCTTTGTTATGTCGGGAGGACACGGATCTTCGCTACTATATGCGGTCTTACATTTGGCAGGATATGATATTTCTTTAGAAGATCTAAAAAACTTTCGTCAATGGGACTCAAAAACGCCGGGGCATCCCGAAAATCATTTGCCGGGTGTTGAAACCACAACAGGACCATTGGGGCAAGGGCTGACAAATGCTGTCGGGCTTGCATTAGCGGCACGTATGACCGCGGTCCAATGGAATGATGAAAACTGTGATATTTTTGGTAAAAATTATACTTATAGTTTTTGTGGTGACGGCGATATGATGGAAGGTATCAGCCACGAAGCATCATCCTTTGCCGGACACCTTGGCCTGGGTAAACTGATCTGTTTTTACGACAGCAACCGCATCACCATTGACGGATCCACGGATCTGACATTTACAGAAGATGTTGCCATGCGATTTCGCGCTTATCACTGGCATGTCCTTGAAATTGATGGTCATGACCAAGATCAAATTGCAGAAGCAATTATATCTGCTCAAGCAGAATCTGAGAAACCCTCATTAATTATTGCCAAAACCCACATTGGTTTTGGTAGTCCGAATAAACAGGACACAAGTGCCGCTCACGGTGCACCTCTTGGTGAAGAAGAACTTAGATTAACAAAAAAAGCACTCGGTTTTCCGGAAAACGAATCATTTTATATCCCGGAAGAAGTAAAAAAAGAATTTCGGGCATACCGGGATTCCCTTGAAACAAATTACAATGATTGGCTTAGAGATCTTGAAAAATGGGAATCAACATCTCCTGATTCATATAAAAAATACAAAAAGCAGGTTTCAAAAATCTTACCTGAAGATTTTAGAAAAACAATACTGGAAAGCTTAAGCGGAAAAGATAATTCAACCCGCGCGCATTCCGGAAATATCGTTCAAGTAATTGCAAAAAATGTTTCAGGTCTTGTTGGCGGCTCCGCAGATCTTGCTGCGTCGGATAAAACAACACTCAAGAGCGAAGGGTCTATCACAAAGGATGATTTCTCCGGAAGAAATATTCATTATGGGATTCGTGAATTTGCCATGGGTGCGGTCATGAATGGAATAGCCTTGTATGGTAATGGCTTCATTCCATATGCCGGTACATTCTTAGTGTTTTCAGATTATATGCGCTCAGCGATCCGTATGTCCGCTTTGATGAAAAATCAAGTTATCTATGTCTTTACACATGATAGTATTTTTGTCGGTGAAGACGGTCCCACCCATCAACCCATAGAACAGATCATGTCGTTGCGCCTTATTCCCGGTCTTCAGGTTATACGCCCCGCAGATGAAAAAGAAACGGCTGAAGCATGGTTGGCAGCGCTGGAGTATCACGAAGGTCCGACCGCGCTTATCCTAACACGTCAAAACTTGCCGGAATTACACAAGAATGATCATAATAGCATAAGAGATTTTGATAAAGGTGCATATATTATTAAAGAGACAATAAAACAACCTGAAGCAGTGATCTGTGCCTCGGGATCTGAACTCGCTTTATGCACTGAAGCAGCTGAAAAATTGGGAAAAGAAGGGTACAATATCCGTGTTGTTTCTGTGCCGTCTTATGAAACTTTTTTAAAGCAGGAACAATCATATCGCGATAGTGTTATTCCAGCGGGAAGCACACCTGTGATCACTGTTGAAGCCGGTCGAACTTTTGGCTGGGGAAATATTAGCTGTGGTCCGGTTATGCATCTTGGAATTGACCATTTTGGGTCTTCAGCTCCCTATGAAATTTTAGCTGAAAAATTTGGATTTACGGCAGAAGCCGTCTATAATAAAGTAAAAGCGTGGCTCACAAAAGTTAAGGTCTAAATAGTTTAGAAAAATTAATGTTTTTTTTAACGAAGATATTATATTTGTAAGCTGTGCCACCTTAGCTCAGTCGGTAGAGCAACGCTTTCGTAAAGCGTAGGTCGCCGGTTCAAATCCGGCAGGTGGCTCTAAGAAATAATAAGGAATTGTTATGAGTATGTTCAAATGGTTAAACAGCGATATTGCTATCGATCTTGGAACGGCAAATACGCTTATACATATGCGAGGACAGGGTATTGTTATCAACGAACCCTCGATCGTTTCTAAGTCTACCAAAACTGGCAAGATCATTGCGGTAGGGAGCGAAGCCCGCGATATGCTCGGTCGTACACACCCCAATATTACAACCATTCGTCCGATGAAAGATGGTGTGATCGCCGATTTTGAAATGACCGATGGAATGCTTCAGGGATTTATTAAAAAAATCCAGCTCTCACGTTTCGCGCGTCCCAAAATGGTTATTTGTGTTCCATCCGGTATTACCGAAGTGGAAAAGAGAGCCGTGCAAGAAAGTGCCGAGCGCGCAAATGCGAGCCGGGTCTATCTGATTGAAGAACCCGTTGCCGCTGCCATAGGTATTGGAATTGACATTAGCAAGCCTATTGGAAACATGATCGTCGATATCGGTGGTGGAACTACCGAGATCGCGGTTCTTGCCTTGAACGGTGTGGTTGCAAAAGAATCTATCCGTGTTGCGGGTGATGAACTTAATAATGCTATTGTACATTATTTCCGTGGGAAACATAACCTCTTGATCGGTGAACGCACAGCCGAAGAAATCAAAAAAGCGGTTGGTTCGGCCATTCCGACGGAAGAGAAGATCATTGCCGTTAAAGGCCGTAATCTTTTAACCGGTATTCCACGCACAGTTGAAGTCGACGCAAATGACGTATCGGAATGTTTGCAAAAAACCATTGAAATGATGATAGCTGCAATTAAAAGAACACTCGAACATACTCCACCTGAACTTTCAGCTGATATTTTAGATAGAGGTGTGATCCTGACAGGTGGCGGATCGTTATTACAGGGACTTGATGAACGAATTCGCCGAGAAACGAACCTTCCGGTAAGCATTGCAGACGAACCCCTTCTCTCTGTCGCAAAAGGAACCGGAAAAGTATTGGAGAATATCGAAAAATACATTGATATTTTGGTGTAGATGCTGAGCAAACTATATGACTTCATAATTAAAAAACATCTCGAGATATTGACCATTATTTTTGTCGGAATATCTCTCATTTTCTTATCCCAAACAGAAAATCATGTTGTTCTGCGAGTCCAAAGTGGTTGGCAGGATGTTTCATTATTCCTAAAAAAACCTGCAGCCGAACAACAGCGGAAGAAAAAGGTTATAGAAGAGAACAAACAATTACGCATGGATGTTTTTAGATTGAATCAAGAAGTCGCCCGTTTGCAAAATCTTGATACGGAAAACGAACGCTTACGGGAAATGATAGGATTTCGCGACACATCACAATACGAGCTATTGCCCTCGCTGATCGTTTATAAAGGATATAAGAACAGATCCAGTGTTATCACTATAGATAAAGGCGGGAATGAAGGCATTCAAGCCGATGATGTTATTGTAGATAAAGAAGGTTTGGTTGGCCGAATCCTTTCCTCAGGGAAAAGAACCAGCATTGCCAGTATGATCATCGAACCGGATGTGCGCGTCAGCGTACGTATAAATCCTTCTAGGGTATATGGAATATTAAAGTGGCATCATGGAAATACGTTTGTTATCGAAGATATTCCGACGACCATTGATATTCAATCCGGCTGGACGGTAACAACCTCCGGCTTATCTGAAGTATACCCGCCGGATATTCCCATTGGTGTCATCACAAATGTTCTGACCTCGGAAAATGGATTTACGCATATGATCGAAGGCAACTATAATGTTTCATTTAATAACTTACGGGAAGTATTCATTTTAAGCCATGATAGAAACAAAACAAAATAGATTAATCGGTGCTTATATCCTGATGAGCATTTTGTTCATTTTGAGTATAATTTTCAATGATTTTATCAGCATCGCTGGGGTTCGTCCGGATATTTTACTGATCATGTTGCTTTTTCTAGCATTTAATGAAAAACCCATTTTTGTGATCATTGCTGCGTTTGGTTTTGGTTTTTTACAAGACATCTTTTTACCTGGAAGTATTCAATATTGGGGGTTATCACCACTTTTTAAAACACTTCTCATTTATGGCTTATTAAAACTTTTGCCCTTTGTTGAACGTTTGAAAGGCTTTTATTTTCAGCTGAGTGTTTTTTCAACAATTTTGCTTTATTATCTCTTTTATAATCTGCTTTACTATTCTGGATATGTAAAACCTTTTGTTAGCATTTATCGCTACTCGTTGCCGGAAACACTTTATACTTTCATCATACTACTTATACTCAATATGATCTTCCCGCTTCATAATAAAAACAGGTGATCATGCCGCATGAAGTAAAAAACAGGATGGATAAATATAGGGTCATTACCCTTTTTGTTACGGCTCTTTTTCTTTTTATTGTCATTATTATCCGATTTTATTCTCTGCAGATCATTAATTATTCTATTTATGAAAGCGAAGCAAGGGGCAATATGCTGAATCGTATTGACATTGCAGCACCACGGGGAATCGTGTTCGATCGTAACGAAAAAAAACTCATCTACAATGTCCCCTGTTATAATATTGTTGTTTATCCCGATATTATTAAGCAGCACCCCGAAACTTGGGAGAAAATATCAGAGATAACAAAAGTCCCCATCGAAAAGCTTCAAAAAAGCATGAAACGTAATCAGTATGGCTCGTATCGCCCCGCTATTGTGTTACGTAACATCAATGATAAAATTAATGCCATTATTAACGAAAATATTTTAGATCTCCCCGGAGCAGAAGTTGCTTTTGATCCGATCCGGGAATATACAAATGAAATATTAAGCGGCAATTTATTGGGATATACTGCTGAGATCCGCCGCCGCGATATGTATAAATATCGAAATGCAGGATATAAACTGGGCGATAATATCGGTTATGACGGTATTGAAAAACAATATGAGAATTTATTGAGGGGCGAAAGAGGATATCGTTATAAGCAAGTTAATGCAACAGGAAAACCTCTTAATGATCAAGCTTATGAACAGACCAATCCCATTCCCGGAAACGCCCTCTATTTGACCATTGATCAAGATCTTCAAGCTCGCGCGGAATCATTATTGGTAAATTATAGCGGTGCGGCAATTGTAATGAACTATGAAAATGGCGAGATCATAGCTTGTGTTTCATCTCCTTCTTATGATTCGGATATGTTTGCGGAAGGACTAACACAAACTGAGTGGGATTCTATTGTTCAAGATAAACGGATTCCGCTTTTTAACCGCGCAATACGGGGTCAATATCCGCCGGGATCAATTTATAAAATGATCACAGCAATAGCTGCATTAGAAAAAGGAGTTATTACACCGGAAACCGAATATGAGTGTACGGGTGTTTTCGATATGGGTAGACGATCTTTTAAATGTTCGCATGTTCATGGCATTGAAAACCTGAATGAAGCGATCGCTCATTCCTGCAATGTATATTTTTATAATGTAATCCTTGCGCTTGGTATTGATGACTGGAGTTCTTACGCAAAAAAAATGAAATTTGGCGAACTTACAGGAATAGATCTACCTGGAGAATTGCCGGGTATTTGTCCGGACAGAACATTCTTGGATGCACAATATGGTCGCAGAAAATGGTGGAAGGGCATGTGGTTAAATATGGTGATCGGACAAGGAGATGTTCTTATAACGCCCTTACAAGCACTGCTTTATACCGGTATTTTAGCAACGCACGGGAAGGTTGTTACGCCGCATCTTTTAAGATCAATTCATTATACTGAAAATGAAGCAATTGAAAACCCTGTTTATCCCGTATCTTATGTCACGGATATTTCGGCTTCGACTTGGAAAGAGATTGATCATGGCATGTTAAATGCCGTTCAAAGTTCCTGGGGGACGGGGCGTACCGCAAATGTTCCGGGTTTAAATATGTATGGGAAAACGGGAACCGCACAAAATCCACACGGCGAACCCCACGGATGGTTTATTGGATATTCTAAGCATAAGGATTTTCCTTATGCCGTCGTAGTATTTGTCGAGTATGGAATTGCAGGAGCGGATGTTGCCGCTCCGGTAGCGGGACAGCTTTTAAAAGCCTATTACTATATGAGAGAACAATGAAATTTAAAGATTTCTTCGATTTTAAATTCTCAGAGATCGATATCCCATCCCTTATCTTGGTTTTTGTACTTACAGGATGTGGCTTGATCGCGATTTATAGCGCAACGTCTTTTGTTGGGGCAGAATCAAATATGCAGTATTTTTGGAAACAAATGCTGGGTATTCTGGGTGGACTTGCCATGTTCATTATGTTGTTCTCTGTAAGAAAAAGCTTTTTATTGAGCTATGCCGAAGTACTCTATATTATCGGCATACTTTTGATCATTATCCCGTTTATTCTTTCTATGGTTACTTCCGGCACTAATCGCTGGATCAATCTGGGTGGTTTTCAAGTGCAACCATCGGAATACATGAAATTTATTTTGATCATCATGCTTGCAAAAGTATTCAGCGAGACCCGTCGTTCGCCGCTACAAGCCGGATATGTCCTGTATCCGCTGGGTATTTTGGCAATTCCGGCTATATTGGTGTTTTTACAGCCTGATCTGGGTTCAACTTTGATCTACGGAGCAATTTTTGTCGCCATGCTTTTTGCAAGCGGGTATAAATTGTATTATATCTTTTTAATAGCTGCTCCCTTTATTACTGTGCTGGCGGCCTTTAACAGTTGGGTTTTTCTGGTTTGGGGAATTACTGTCGCTGTTATCATTTTCTTAAATAACAAGAATATTCTTTTTTCAGTAGGCATGTTCTTAATGAATATTTTGGTGGGTGTTATGACGCCCTTTTTCTGGAATGCAATTAAACCCTACCAGCAACAGCGCATACTGACAATGCTGAATCCTCATTTAGACCCGATGGGAGCCGGCTATCAAGTCATTCAATCACAGATCGCGATTGGGTCCGGAGGTTTGATTGGAAAGGGATTTATGCAGGGAACGCAGGCTCATCTTAACTTCCTTCCGGAACAACATACGGATTTTATTTTTTCTGTCATTTCTGAAGAATTCGGTTTTATCGGTATTACCCTTATCCTTTTTGTTTATTGTTTTCTGGTCTTACGTTGGTATCGCATGGCCATAACTGCCAAAAGCACCTTTTCGGCAATGCTTATAATTGGGGGGACCACAGCCTTACTTGCTCATATTTTTATTAATGTTGGAATGACGGTCGGACTTTTGCCCGTAACGGGAAAACCATTACCCTTTATTAGTTATGGGGGATCTTTTCTTATGACATCTTTTGGTCTTGTGGGGTTAGTTTTAAATGGAAATGCAGAATAACCATATCGCTTAATATTTATAATAATTATTGTAAAGACATACCGAAGTTTCGGGACATCATGTCTCTACTTTAGATTTCCAAACAACAAACAATCTTTCCAATTTCTAAATAACTTCGTTATATTATTCCCGTGGAAAAGCTCATTCTGAAAAATCGAAAAGCCTATCATGATTTTCAAATCCTTGAAAATATCGAAGCAGGCCTTGTACTTCATGGAACTGAAGTAAAAGCCATCCGTGAGGGAAAAATAAATATTAAAGAAGCCTACTGTAATTTTCAGGATGGCGAATTGTACTTATTACAGGCGCATATTTCGCCTTATTCGCATGCGGGTTATGAGCATCATGATCCCATCCGACCCAAAAAATTGCTTTTACACCAAAAAGAATTGAAAAAACTCAAACAAAAACGAGATGAACAACATCTAACGCTTATCCCGCTGGCCATATATTGGGTCGGAAACCACATAAAAGTTGAAGTGGGATTGGCGAAAGGTAAAAAATTATACGATAAACGGCAGGATATTGCTAAAAAAGATATGCAACGCAATATAGACCGCCAAATGAAACATTGATCAAAGGAGCTGATATGAGTCGCTTTCCATCGTTAAATGAACAGATGGACATTATTCGCAAGGGTGCCGAGGAGATCATACCGGAAGAAGAACTGGTTAAAAAGATCGAATTAAGCATTAAGGAACAAAAACCCCTAAGAATCAAATTAGGAGCCGACCCAAGTCGCCCGGATCTTCATATCGGCCATGCTGTTGTGTTGGGTAAAATGCGACAATTTCAAGATCTTGGTCATCAGGCTGTCCTCATCATTGGTGATTTTACTGCTATGATAGGTGACCCTACCGGCCGTAGTAAAACACGCCCCGCCCTTACTCTTGAAGATACCAAAGAAAACTCACAATCATATTTCGAACAAGCCGGAATAGTCCTAAATAAAGAGACTTTGGAAATAAGATATAATTCGGAATGGCTTGCACCCATGAATTTCCGTGATGTTATTACGCTATCCGCACATTATACAGTTGCCCGTATGTTGGAACGGGATGATTTCACAAAACGTTATGCCCAGGGTATTCCGATTTCAACTCATGAATTTCTTTATCCGCTCGCACAAGCATATGATAGTGTAGCAATAAAATCTGATGTTGAACTTGGGGGCACAGACCAAAAATTCAACCTGCTTGTTGGGCGTGATATTCAACGCGAATATGGATTACACCCCCAGATTATCCTTACCATGCCTATTCTTGAAGGGTTAAGCGGCGGTGCTAAAATGTCCAAATCTTTGGATAATTATATTGGACTTACAGATGCGCCTGAAGACATGTATGGTAAAACTGTTTCTATCAGCGATGATCTCATCCTCAAGTATTTCACTCTTGTGACCGATACACCGGCAAATGAGATTGAAGCATTTAAAAAAGCCATGGAAGCCGGAGAAAATCCCCGTGATATTAAACACGAACTTGCCTGGCGCCTTGTAAAGAGGTATTACGATACAGCGGCCGCAGATCAGGCAAAAGAGCACTTTCAAAAAGTTTTTGTAAAAAAAGATATTCCAGACAATATTCCTGAATACTCCGTACAATCGGACGAAATATTTATTACAAAATTAATGGTCGAAAGCGGTTTGTGTCAATCCGGAGGAGAAGCAAAACGACTTATCGCTCAAGGGGGTGTTTCTTTAAATGGAACCCGTGTTGATTCCCATGGAACTCCTTTGGAAGTTAAGGATGGTGATGTCCTGAAAGTCGGTAAGCGTAAATTTCTTAAACTTAAGAAATAGAAGTAGCATTAAAAAAAAAGATTCATAAAGGTACATCATGAAGTGGTCCCCACTTGCGGAAAAAGTTCATCAATTCTTGATCCGCAAAACCCTGCTGAAACAAAATGACAAGATTTTGCTGGCTGTTTCCGGGGGTATGGACAGCGTTGTGATGTTATCTGTGTTTTTAGAGTTGTGTGAGCGCTGGAACTGGGAACTTATTGTCGGCCATATTGATCATGGCCTACGACCGGGCGATGATGAAAAAGAATCACAGCTTTGCAATGAACTTGCAAAAAAGAATAATTTGCAATATGTGGAAGAAAAAGTTGACCTTAAAAATATAAAAATTAATGACGAATTTGCTGAAAGCAGCACGCAAAACCCCAGTATCGAATCGCTGGCACGCGATGTTCGCTATAGAGTTTTTTCAAAATGGGTGAATAACCTTAAATGCAATGCTCTATGTACTGCCCACCATGCCAATGATCAGGCGGAAACCGTTTTGTATCGTATGTTGACAGGATCAGGTATTAAGGGGCTTACCGGTATTCCCATATCCAGGGATTTTATTAAAAGACCACTGTTACCTTTTTTGCGCAAAGAAATTGAAGATTATGCCAAAGAGAGGCGCTTAACATATTTTGAAGATCACAGCAACGCGGATGAAAAATTTGCCAGAAATAAGATCCGTCATTCTGTTTTGCCCGCACTGGTAGAGATGGGTTTCCCTCAATGCGAAAGTGCTCTGGCAGATTCGAGTTTGGCGCTGGAAGAAGCTGTCCGGGTTATTGATCATTATACTAAACTTGAAACAGAGCGAGTTTTAAGTATTTCCGGTAAAGAATTAAAAATTTCAATTAATGAATACCTGAAATTGTCGCTATTGATCCAAAAACAGATACTTAAAAATATTTTCAAAAATAATTTACAGATTACAAAACATGTTTCAGGGAAACAGCTCTTACAAATGAATACTTTTATTATTTCCTCAGAGATTGGCAATACGATGGAATTATTTGGACATGAGCTAATTAAAGACCGCAAACATATTATTATTAAATTAAAGGAATGCCCCAAACTAGATGTAATTATTTTTTGCAAAGAGGGAAAAATTTCAATACCTGATACTGATATTGAAATTGAAATAAAGATTGTTGATGTTTCGGAATGTCTGAAAACAAATAATAATACTGCGTTATTCTCAAAAGACATTATAGGAAAAGAATGTCAGTTGCGGACATGGGAATACGGCGACAAAATGAACATATTTGGATCCGGGTATTCCAAAAAGATCAGCGATATTTTAAAAGATGAAAAAGTGAATATTGCCGATAAGAAACATCGGCACGTTTTTGTGGTTGACAATCATATTATTTGGGTCCCGGGCGTAAAGCGCTCTGATCAATATGTTGTTAATAAAAAAGATGATAAAATGATAATGATCACATACAAACATGGAGCAGGGAAATGATTAAAAAAACCTTAACCCTTGAATACGGGGGTTCTTTTGACGGGGAAGTATTAGATCTCTTGATATCTGAAGAAGACATTCAAGAACGTATTAAACTTCTTGCCCGTCAGATTTCAAAAGATTATAGAAAAAAGAAGAAACCACCGATCATTATTGGGGTTCTTAACGGCAGTTTCTATTTTATGGCTGACCTCTTAAGAGCAATGACCATTGAAGCAGAAATGGATTTTATAAAAATATCCTCTTATCAAAAAACAGGCTCCACGGGAACTATTCGCCTGATCAAAGATATCAGTGCCGATATTACGGAACGCGATCTCATTCTTGTAGAAGATATCGTAGACACAGGATTATCGATCAACTACCTGAGAAAGCATTTTGAGAACAGTCATCCCGGCTCTGTTCGTGTTGCAACCTTGCTGTATAAAAAAGAGATCACCAAAGTTGAAACCGAGCCAGAATACGTTGGTTTTGAAATTCCGGACAAGTTTGTTGTTGGCTATGGTCTGGATATTGAACAACAATATCGGCGATTGCGAGATATTTTTGCCATGAATATCTCGAAAAACCAATAAAAAGAGAAACATAATCTCATAAAGAGTTAGTATATTAATAAGATATAAAGGAGATTACATGTTCAACCGTTTTTATAATAGCCCTGACGGAAATCCTGGGAACAACAAGAAGTCAAAGCCACCGACCGGTGGAGGACCTGAATTCAAGGGGCCGGTAAAAATACCGAAAACCCCATTGATTTGGATCGGCTTGGTTATTGTTATGCTAATATTGGCGCAGGTTTTTGGCACGGCCGGAACCCAAGGCGAAAAGAAACTTACTTATACACAATTTAATACAGACTTAAAAGAAGGCAAGATCCAAAACGGAGTTTTTGAAGGCAACACCTTGTCAGGTGAATTTAAAACACCTGTAACGGATTATGTCAATGGAAAAGAAACGGAATATTTGCGCTATCACGTAACGATCTTACACATTGATACGGAAATGTTGAATCAATGGGATGATACCGGGCTGGAGTATGAATTCAAAGAACCAAGCATAGGCTTTGGTGATATTTTAATGAATATTCTTCCCTGGCTCGTGATCATTGTCGTCTGGGTTGTTTTAATGCGGCGCATGTCCGGAAACAAGAATGGTCAATCCGGAGGCGGAATATTTTCATTTGGGAATACCAATCCCGCAAAAAAATTCAACCCGGAAAATTCAAAGATCACATTTAAGGATGTTGCCGGATGTGTTGAGGCCAAGCAGGAACTTGAAGAAATCATTGAATTTTTGAAAACGCCGGAACGGTTTCAACGTCTCGGCGGCAAGATTCCCCGTGGAGCCTTATTGTTGGGTCCTCCGGGGACTGGAAAAACATTACTTGCAAAAGCCGTTGCCGGTGAGGCAAAGGTACCTTTTTATAGTATTTCCGGTGCTGATTTTGTTGAAATGTTCGTGGGTGTCGGCGCAAGCCGGGTTCGTGGTTTATTTGACCAAGCGCTTAAGAATTCGCCTGCTATTGTATTTATTGATGAGATCGATGCAGTTGGACGTCAACGAGGTGCCGGACTGGGTGGAGGTCATGATGAACGAGAACAAACCTTAAATCAGCTATTGGTCCAAATGGATGGCTTTAATTCCGATGCAAGCGTGATCGTGATCGCGGCAACGAACCGGCCGGATATTTTGGATTCCGCATTGCTGCGTCCCGGTCGCTTCGATAGACAGATTGTGGTGGATGTTCCCGATGCGGTTGGTCGCGAAGGTATTTTAAAGGTCCATACAAAGAACATTAAGTTATCATCCAATATTGATCTTAAAACATTAGCCAAGGGCACCCCAGGTATGGTAGGTGCCGATCTTGCAAATCTTGTAAATGAAGCCGCATTGCTTGCCGCGCGTAAAAATCACAAATCTGTTAACAATATTGATCTTGAGGAAGCTAAAGATAAAGTTATGATGGGCGCGGAAAGAAAATCTATGTTGCTCAGTGAAAATGACAAACAGATTACAGCCATTCATGAAGCTGGGCACGCGCTTATCGGTGTTTTGCTTAAAGATGCAGATCCCGTTCATAAAGTTAGTATTATCCCACGCGGCAGAGCATTGGGTGTAACACATATGCTACCTGAAGCCGATAAATATAACTACACTAAAAAATATATTAATGCGCAATTGCAGGTCATGATGGGTGGGCGAGTTGCAGAAGAATTAGCCAATGAGGATATCACAACCGGGGCAAGCAACGATATAGAACGTGCTACAGATATGGCACGTAGAATGGTTTGCGAATGGGGCATGAGTGAAACATTTGGTGTTGCATCTTTTGGTAGCAAAACCAATGAAATATTCCTTGGACGTGACTTTGGAACTACAAAAAATTATTCTGAAGCAACAGCACAAAAGATAGATCAGGAAGTACAAAAAATTATTAACGCTGCATATGATAAAGCAAAAGTGCTTTTAAAAGAACATTTTGAAATATTAAAAATCATTGCAGATGCGTTATTGGAAAATGAATCCTTAGATCGCGAACACCTTGAGAAGATTGTTACAGATAAAGGAATTGAGTTAAGAACAAAATAAAGCTCTTTGAAAACTTATGGGCAGAATATTAAAAACCCGGATAATGGGAATATTAAATGTCACCCCTGACTCCTTTAGCGATGGGGGTTTATACCGGAGCTTGCCGGAAGCCATTGCCCAGGGTGAAAAAATGATCGAAGCCGGAGCGGACATTATTGACATTGGTGGAGAATCTTCACGGCCGGGATCGGAATCGGTAACACTTCAAGAAGAGATGGATCGCGTATTACCGGTTTTAGAAAAGTTATTGACTTGTGATGTTGGCATATCAGTTGATACTACGAAGCCTGAACTTGCTCATGAAGCCTTGAAAATGGGCGTGGGTATTATTAATGATATTTCAGGCCTGCAGTATGGCACATTAATAGCAGAACACGTTGCGCAGTACAATGCAAAGTTGATCATTATGCATATGAAAGGTACTCCCAAGACAATGCAGGTAGCTCCCAATTCACAAGACATCATTTCTGAGATCACGAGCTTCTTTAAAGATCAAACAAAAGTAGCTCTTGATAAAGGAGTAAAAAGAGGAAACATTATTGTTGATCCGGGCATTGGATTTGGTAAACGTTTAGAAGATAATATTCGTATTCTGAGAGAGCTCGAAAAATTTAAGGATTTGGGTTTCTCCTTGTTGGTTGGGGCCTCCCGAAAATCAATGATAGGCGCTATTTGTGGTGTCGAAGTTGAACAACGATTACCGGGGTCTTTGGCAATCGCTTGCGTTGCAGTGCAACGGGGCGCAGATATTATTAGAGTACATGATGTGGCTGAAACGGTTCAGGCGCTGAAAATAATAGAGCAAATATGGTAGAATTATTTAACATTGGATTTATCTCTGTAACACTTTTGGATATTATTGATATGATCGTAGTGTCTCTTGTGTTTTACGGTGCATATCTTTTGTTTCGCAATACGCGCGCCAGTCAGATGCTGTACGGTATGATGGCAATTGCCATTCTGGGTTTTGTTGCTCATTTACTTGATTTTCGCGCTACCGCTTGGTTATTTGAAAGATTGGCAACAGTCTGGGTAATTTTGTTTATTATCCTTTTTCAACCTGAATTAAGGCGTATTTTGTTGTATATTGGACAAAACCCGCTTTTACGATGGATATCAAAGTCTGATAACACGAAAACAGAAGAGATCATCCATTCGGCATTTGAATTAAAGAAAGCCGGTTTAGGCGCTCTAATGGTTGTAATTCGCGATGCCGGATTAAAGTCCATCGTAGAACGGGGCGTACAGATTAATGCTGTTGTCAATCATGATTTGATATTGTCGATTTTTAATACATCGTCACCATTACATGACGGTGCGATCATAATATATGAGGATAGGATATTAGCTGCGAAATGTATTTTGCCGCTAAGTGAAAATATTGAACTGGACCCCACTATCGGTACTCGTCATCTTGCTGGTCTGGGCTTATCTGAAGAAAGCGATGCTGTAGTCATTATTGTCTCAGAAGAACGGGGCAAGATATCTATAGCGTATCAGGGAAAATTAAAACGGGATGTAAATGAAGACGAAATGCGAACATCGTTATACACCTATTTATCGAACCGCTAGCATTGTTCTGCTATTCGTGTTTGCTATGGTCTCGGGATTATATTCCGCAACATGGAATATAGAAGAGTCCCCGTCCGTATTTTCTTATAAATGGGAAATAAGCCATGATGATCTTACGGAATTTGTGAAATCCGGACAAATAAGCAACAGTGGTATTTCCGGGAGTTTTTATTATCAGGGCAGATATTACCCGGTATATACAACTTTGATCGAAAATACAACAAACCAGTTAGCTTTTCAGATAAAAGATAAAGAAGAAAGCGTATTAACCGCCACAGAGATCGTTGTTGATTATGGAAATATTGACTCCCAAGCAATTGATAGATTTGATATAGGTTCTCTTACCGATTATGTCCGCCTGCAAGAAGTACCCGGGATTGGAACACTGGTTGAAATAACACCCTGTATTCCACGGGAAGATGGAAGTGTACGTTGTTTAACCAAAGCAACCATTCAGCTATTATCCACAAGTTCGAAAAGCTTAAAAAAATCCAATTTAGAAAAACAACAAACCAGCATGGCTAAGACGGCCTCACTAAAAACTGATCTTCCCGATGAGTTTTGTGCTCTTTATATTCAAGAAGCAGGAGTATATCAGGTAAGTGGTCAGGATCTGGCTGACCGGGATATTGATATTCGCCAAATTCACCCGGATAACATTAAACTTTTATGGTGGGGAGAAGAGATCCCTTGTCGTGTGACAAGCACCTATGAGCAGGGGCAAGAAACCTTCCAATATCACGATGTTGTACAATTTTATATTCCTGAGTTAAAAAATCCCTATGGTGACTATAAATTCAATCCTTTCTCTGATTATGATGTTATTCAGTTAAACTGGTCAGAAGGTGATGGTTTGCGATATATTCAGGAAAATAGCGAGATAAGCAGCTTGCAAGATAAGTTTATGCCAGATGAAAATAGAATATTTAGAAGTACTGTACACATAGAAAAAAATCAACAATATCAACCGCTGGCACGTCTGCACGAAGAAGAACTTTCCCATAAATATGAGCATGAGTTTTATTCACCCTCGATTCGTGTTGGGCGAAGTGTTACTTTTCCATTTGAATTATGGGATCCTGTTTTAGACTCACCCTATAATGTTGGTTTTACAATACGTATGCAGGGTTTGACATATTCTGTTGATGATGAAATGGACCATCAAATCTATGTAACGGCAAACGATCAATATTTATTGGAAGATGAATGGGATGGACAGGTACCCAAGATATCCAGCAATGCAGATATGCAGTACAATCATGAAAATTTAATTAATGGTTCCAATTCAATTGATATATCTGTCAAGGGTTTTGAAAGCAATCAATATTTGGACGATCAAGTATTGTTTGATTGGCTTGAAGTTACATATGACCGTTATATGATCGCTCATGATAACAGACTTCTTTTTGAGCCACAACATGGACCGGGCACTTATTTATTCCAAGTGAAAGGGTTGACATCTGCAACTAATGTTTTAATTCTAAAAAATAAAACCAATTGGATTCGTGGATACTATGTCGTGCCGGAAGATACGGTAAACGCAGAAGCCACTTATTCAATTTATTTTGAAGACCAATGTAGCGGTAATGAAAACTATCAGGTCGCCGGACCGGGAAAGGTTGATGTAAGTTCTTATGGAATTGTGACTATTGATTCGATCCGATACGTGAATACACTGGAAAATGAATATTATACGGATAGTCAAGAGGGTGATTATATCATTATCACGCACAAGGATTTTTATGAAAAAGCACTCGATCTTGTAGAACATAAAAAAAGCATGGGTTTTACTCCTGTTATTTATGAAGCTGAAAGAATTTATGATGAATATAATTATGGCAATGAAAGTCCGTATGCCATAAAAGCTTTTTTGACAGAGGCATATACAACATGGCATACGACCCCGAAATATGTATTACTTATCGGGGATACGGGAACGGAAAATCCACTACCTATAATAAAATATCAATCAAGTGGCGCTATCGGTGCTATTATTACTGAAAATTGGCTTGTAGATATTGACGATGATTTTGTAATGGAAATGGCATTAGGTAGATTGCCCGTATCTACAGAAGACGAATTAGACAGCATTATTACTAAAATTATTACATTTGACCAAATGGAGAACCCAAAACAAAATAATCGCATGGTTTTATTAACAGGACCCCAGAGTATTTTTAAGGGTCAAATGCAAAATTATCTAAACAATATATCTCCTGATTATATTCAAGCTGATCGATTGTACCTCTATGATTCACAAGTTACCGGTGATTTTGATGCCGGAATGTATGCTACAGATACACTGGTCAAGTTCATCAATGATGGTGTTTTTTGTATCAATTATATAGGTCATGGTGGTGGATATACTTGGGATAACTATGTATTGCCTTATGAGGTATTTGATCGTTTTAAAGCCGGTAAACCATTTATTGTAAATTCTCTCACCTGTTTTACAAACACATTTTCAAATAGTAATGCATTAGGTGAGATGTTTATTCGTCATCCACGAGGTGGAGTATCGGTTTTGTCATCAACCGGTTATGGTTGGATTAACTCCAACCATTATATCTATGAAAAACTCATGCAACACATGTTCGAAGACCATATGTCTCATGGACAGGCAATACAATTTGCACTAACTGATTATTTTTTCTCCACTTTTGGGCGGAATGCTAACTTCATTGATCAGGTAGACGGTCAGGTCGTCTATAAGTATTTTAGAAAATCGCTATTTTACCAAATGTGTATACTTGGTGATCCATCAGCTCGTTTTCCACAGAACAGTCAAGAAACAATTAGTGTCACCCCACAGAGTGTTTTATCGGGTAATGAAATATCTATACAAGTTGATCAGCCGGGCATTATTGCCGGACTTATGGATATTGTCGGAAGTCGTGGTGATGAGAGAAAATTCCCACTTAAACAAAAAATTGACTTGGTTTTTTTACAGAGCAACACGCAATTTACCATGCCTTCCTTGTTGGATAATATTTATGATGGATTACTTCAAATTACTTATTGGGACAATGAAAATAATATTTACACAAGCTCCGCTTCTATTGCATTTAACGCGCCATTTATTGAGAATATAAGCTATTTCCCCGAGATACCCACAATCTTGGATACTGCCGTAAAAATACAAATAATATTTGACCCCGCTTCAAGCCCCGACTCAGTAATATTACGAGTTTATTCTGATAGATCTTTGGATGCCAGTTATCATACGCTTTCGATGGATGCTATAGAAAACGGGAAATTCGAAACAGACCAAAAAATAATTTATACCAGTAAAACATCATTTTATACGACTGAAAGTGATACGTCCAGTCCTATCGCATACTTTTCCGGCAATTATTTTATGCCGGTAATGTATATTGATGGAGAGGCTTTAACAGGTGATTATTACTATTTGTCACCGAATGTGTCGGAAGAACAAGACATATCAATTTTAGACTATTCTATTGAAAGCGGTAAAAGTAAACTTGTATTGTACAACCAAGCTGACACGAGCGTATATGTAAAAGTTAAAATGAGTATTAACGAACCTAATATTGAGTATTCTCTTCAAGATACGGTGTTAACTATTTTCGACGTAAATGGACAATATGAGCAAGGCACCGAAAAGATCAATACCTATTATTTCGATTTTTTGCCGGTTTTTGGAAACAGCACTTTGAAGATATTAATTGAACCCATTGATATAAGTGATTCAGATTCCTCAAATAATAAATTGGAAATATCTGTCAATAATAAATGGTTGGGAAGTGAAGGCGGACATTTTGTTAATGTTGATAAAGATACAACTAACCTGTCTGGAACTACATTCAAAGATATTCAACCCGGTGAAAACAGCGAATTCAAAGGCGCTGTCTATATAAATGATTATAACAGAACTTATGATCTGTCAGAATTCGGAGCAACCCAAGCGGCACTGAATATTATGTATATTAACTCTGGCGAAGAAAATGTTGATTTCAAAGCTTCAGTTTTATCCTCATTGCTTGATGATAGCAAGATAATTTGTTATTTAAGCTCCACATTGGATCAATTCTATGTTTTGCCCAATGTTCAAATTGACAGTTTATATTATTTCCCCATTCAAAAACCGGGATATTACCTTTTAGCATACTCCAATGAAACGATCGCACCGGACATTGAATTAAATATTAACGCAAGGGAAATATTAGTAGGCGGCTACGTGTCTGAACGTTCGGATTTTTCAGTAATTATTAAAGATAACTATGGTGTAAATCCCTTAACATATTTTTGGGATATATTGTTTGATGGAGAAGAATTGCCGGACGACAATGTATCGCAACTTAAAGGCGACGACATCAGCGAAATTGGTATTAATTTCAAATTGAACATGGATTCTGGCGAGCATACCTTACAAGTTATTGCTCATGATCTTGTTGGGAACCGGGCAGAAACGGAAATATACAATATTATCTATACAGGTGAATCTCAGCTCATTGATTATGGTACTTTCCCCAATCCCTTTACCAACAGAACAACATTTATATACGAATTGACAGAGCAATTCGACGATGTTACAATAAAAATATTTACTCTTTCCGGACAAAAAATATTTACGATGTCTGTAAGCGAAAATGCAATTACAGATCTTCCACTCTATAGCATTGGATATCATGAGATTCCGTGGTATGGTAAAGATGAATTTGGGAATACTGTGGCTAATGGTGTTTATTTTTATATCATTGAGGGTATGGTGGACGATCAAAAAATTAAATCAACGGGAAAAATTGCGAAATTAAGATGAAAAAGATACTTTTTGTTATAATATTGTGTTTGATCTTCTCGGTATCTTATGCTGAATATGGATATTATGGTGACGCATTTGTCTTGGCCGGTAAATCATCGCAGTCTATTGCCATGGGTGGAACCGGTCTAACATCTCTTAATGGTATTTCTTCTGTTATTTCAAACGCAGCCGGTCTGGCGGGATATAGAAATAAGGAAATTTACTCTCAATACAATAATTTGTATGGTTTAGCTACTCAAAATAGCATTGGATTTTCAATGCCTTACGGTAAATATCAAATAGGTGTAATTCTAAATACCGTGGGCGTCCAATTATATCGTAGAGATGATATTATAAACAACATTCCAAATATTAATGAACGTCGTGAATATGTGAGAGAGATACTTGATCTTGAAGCCTTTTATGATTTTGAAAGTGCCGTACTTCTATCGCTTGCCCAAGAAACGGCTATTGATATTAAGCTTGGATGGTCCTATGACCGCTTTACCGTATACTTACAATATGGGATAAACGCTAAAATAATCTATAAATCTCTTGATGGTTCAAGTGCTATTGGCGCCGGACTGGATGGGGGTGTACGCTTGCTTGTTCCGGGCAGTGAGGTTTTTTATATAAAACGAATGGGGACCATTTCCATCGGGCTAAATATGGAAAATATTATTCAATCACCGATTTTATGGTTTAACAACCTGAATGATTATGGGAATATGCGCATAACAGGTGGAATAGCATTACATCAACCGGTAAAGTTTTTACAAAGCGAATTAAAATTAGCACTTGACGGCTATATCTATGAAAGTCAATTTTTTCCCAATTATGGTGTGCGCTACGGATTTCAATTGAAGATTAAAGATTTTATTGACATTCGTTTTGGAAAAGATTTGAGCAGTATAAGTGGTGGTTTGGGACTAAAATTGCCACTTCCTTCCGGTAAGCTTAAGATTGATTATTCTATTCAATACCATGAAATTAATTGGAGTCATTTGATTTCTTTGTCATATTACTGGGGTGAGGAATGATGAAAAATATATTTATAATATCCACTATGTTATTATTATTAATTGGCTGTTTTGAACAGCCTGATATAACGCCGCCACAGTTTATTCAGAAATATTCCCCTGATAGCTTGGAAGAAAGGGGGATTGATGCACATCCCGACAATGCAATTTATTTAGAATGGGAAGAGCCCGAAAGCGCAGAAAGTGAAGGAATACTTGATTATTATGTTTACAGGGGAAAATTAATTGACCAGGAATATCAATTTAAACGAATTGCATCCGTTGAAAGAAATGCTGGTATTTTTTATGATAGCGATAAATATGTTGATTATGATGCTAATCTTGATACAACCTACTATTACTATCTTAAATCGCATAATGATTTTACGGTAAGCCAAACAACATCTGACACCGTTTATTATAAATTGACTTATAAAGCTATACGATTTCAGCCATTAGGGGATATAACAAGCAATCAGCCACTTTTTCAATTTGTTTACCTTTCAAATACTCTTAACAGAATTAATTATTTTTATTTTCGTTTAGCATATTTTGAAAACGAGTCATATACAATAAAATATTTTTCAAAAATATTTAGATTTGATTTATCACAGGCCACATTTAGGACCTATATTAATTCTGTAAGCTCTCATACAACAATTCTTTTCGATGACTTATGGAAAAATTCTGACAACAAGAATTATTTAGAAAAAGGCAACTATCGGTGGCGTATTGATGCTATAGCAAGTCAACTTGGTGGTGCGCCCGAAACCGAAGGCTCTGAAAGTGACTGGATGTATTTTACCGTAAAATAAGGAGAAACATATAAATGAAAAAAACGATTATTCTACTGTTGGCAATAATAATGGTTACAGCTGTTTTTGCGCAGGAACAAACAACAAATCTTTCGGCCAAGTTTTCGGGAGATGTGTATGCTTTCCCCGTGAAAGTTTGGGGAGAGGTGGTTAACCCCGGTATTTATGATGTTCCCATTGGTTATGACCTATTGAGCATTCTCTCTATTGCAGGCGGACCAATTAATACGGCAAAATTAACCAATGTTAAAGTAATTCGCGGACATCGCTTGACACAAGATGAACCTATTGTTGTTTATGTTGATCTCGATAAATACATTGAGACCGGGGATGAATCGTTGATCCCCGAAATCCGTAAAGGCGACACGATCATGGTGCCACCAAAATTCGGTAAAAATTTCATGAGAAATTTTGCAGCTATACTTGCAATTGCACAATCAATAACTATTATGGCCTATTACATTGATAGAGTAGCGGAATAATAAATGAATTACAAGATCAAAGACATATCTCTGGCTGATTTCGGGCATAAAGAGATCAATTTGGCTGAAGCAGAAATGCCGGGCCTTATTGCGCTTCAGGAAAAATATAAAGCATCTCAACCTTTAAAAGGTGCCAATATTACCGGAAGTTTGCATATGACTATCCAAACGGCGGTACTGATCAAAACATTATTGGCTTTGGGTGCAAATATTCGTTGGGCAAGTTGTAATATATATTCAACCCAAGATCACGCGGCTGCCGCAATAGCCGATCTTGGGATCCCCGTATTTGCCTGGAAAGGTGAAATCTTGGAAGAGTATTGGTGGTGCACAAACCAAGCCCTGCTTTTTGGCGAAAAAGGCCCCGACACCCTCGTTGATGACGGGGGCGATGCTACGCTAATGATCCATGAAGGGGCTCGTCTTGAAAAAGAATATGCTAAGTCAGGTATAGTTCCAAAACTGATCACCGAGAATAAAGAATTACTAATCGTTCATAAGTTAATACTTAAGGATATTAAAAAACATCCCTCACGTTGGGGCGATATTGCAAACAATATTCGTGGCGTAAGCGAAGAAACCACAACCGGTGTAGCCAGACTTTACCAAAGGATGGAAAAAGGTGAATTGCTTTTTCCCGCTATCAATGTGAATAACTCGGTGACAAAATCTAAGTTCGACAATCTCTATGGATGCCGCGAATCTCTCGCTGACGGGATTAAGCGAGGCACCGATGTTATGGTCGCGGGCAAAAAAGTTGTTATTTGTGGCTATGGCGACGTAGGCAAGGGCTGTGCGCAATCTATGCGCGGACTCGGTGCACGGGTCATTATTACAGAGATCGACCCGATCTGCGCCTTACAGGCGGCAATGGAGGGCTATGAGGTCACTTTAATGGACGATATTGTCAACAAAGGCGATATCTTTGTTACAGCCACCGGAAATTGCGATGTTGTAACGACCGAACATATGAAAAGCATGAAAAATAATGCCATTGTATGCAATATCGGTCATTTTGATAATGAGATCCAGGTTGACGGGCTTTATGCTCTTCCGGGTGTAAAAAAAATAAATATTAAACCTCAGGTTGATAAGATCGTTTTCCCCGATCAGCATTCCATTATCCTGTTATCAGAGGGGCGATTGGTAAATCTTGGAAATGCAACCGGGCACCCTTCTTTTGTAATGAGCAACTCATTTTCAAATCAGGTTCTTGCACAGATCGATCTTTGGCAAAATAAACACGAACTAGGCGTTTATACACTACCTAAACACTTAGATGAAGAAGTGGCAAGAATGCACCTTGAAAAACTCGGAGTAAAATTAACTGCCCTGACAAAGAAACAGTCAGAATATCTCGGAATTTCAAAGAATGGACCTTATAAATCTGACCAATATCGTTACTGATATCACAGAATTCTAAAAAAAGGAGAATTTTGTTCTCCTTTTTTTATTTATACCCTATTTTTCGCTGCAAACAAGGAATTAAATGACAGACATACTTTCAGGACTAAATGAACGCCAGCGTCAAGCAGTAATGATTACGGATGGGCCGCTCTTAATATTCGCCGGAGCGGGTTCGGGAAAGACACGCGTATTGACGCGTAAAATAGCTTACTTATTAGAACAAAGAAAGACCACACCTCATCGTATTCTTGCGGTAACGTTTACAAATAAGGCGGCGCGGGAAATGCAAGAGAGAGTTGTTGATATCCTTGGTCCGGGCAATACGGTAAATATTGGCACCTTTCACAGTATAGGGGCTCGTATTCTAAGAAGTGAAAAACGGGCTGAAGGTTATTCACCTGATTTTACGATCTATGACACAAAAGATCAGAAAACTGTTATAAGCGAATGTCTGAAGACACTGGAACTTGATCCCAAAATGTATGCCCCATCATCTGTTTCTCATTATATCAGCGAGCAAAAACAACAGCTTTTATTGCCGGCTGATTCAGCAAAGAGAACAAATAATGATTTTATGAAAGAAAAGCTCGCAAAAGTATATTTTGAATACAACAAGAAGTTGCAAGCTAACAATGCCTATGATTTTGATGATCTTCTCATGCGTCCAATTCTCATGTTCCGGGATCATCCGGAGATCGCTGAAAAATATCGTCATCGCTGGGATTATATCTTGGTCGACGAATATCAAGATACCAATCATGTACAATTTCAACTTGTAAAATTATTTTCCGAAGCATCAAAGAACATTTGCGTTGTCGGTGACGACGATCAATCCATCTATGGTTGGCGCGGCGCGGATATCAGTAATATTCTTGAATTTGAAAAAACCTTTCCCAATGGTCAAACCGTCAAATTGGAACAAAATTACCGAAGTACAAAAAATATTATAGAAGCAGCTTCTGCCATGATCAAAGGGAACGGACATCGTGCCGAGAAAAGTTTATGGACAGAAGGTGAGGCCGGTGATAAGATACTTCATAAAGAGTGCGAAAGAGATTATAAAGAATCTGATTATATCGCAAAAGAGATCCGTTTTTCAGGGAAGCCGCTAAGGGATTTTGCGATCTTGTACCGAACGAATGCACAATCGCGTCTATTAGAAGAAGCACTACGGAACCGGGGGGTCCGTTATGTATTGGTTGGGGGTGTGAAATTCTACGAACGAAAAGAGATAAAAGATATTCTCGCATACTTAAATCTTTTGATCAACCATAGGGATGTGATTAGCCTAAAACGAGCTGTAAATACGCCACGACGCGGTATTGGCGACACCAGTATATCAAAACTGGAAACCTTTGCATTGCAAACACAGCGGACTTTATGGGAAGCCATGCAATATCCTCAGGAAGCAGGTTTGTCACACGCGGTCTCACAACGGATCAATACCTTTATGAATATGATGAGCGGTTTCCTTGCCAGTATCGGTGAAATGAGTCCATCGGAATTCGTAACGGAAATTTTAGAGCAGAGTCAGCTTATTTCTGAATATCGGGATAAAAAAGACCCCGAATTAAGAGAGCGTTTCGAGAACCAAAATGAATTTATAAATGGTATAAAAATGTTTGAAACCTATAATTCGGATGCCAGTATCGAGGATTTTTTACAAGAGGTTTCACTACAAACAGACATTGACCAATGGGAAGACTCCTCTGACGCGGTAACTCTTATGACTGTCCACAGCGCAAAAGGCTTGGAGTTTAAACATGTTTTTATTTCAGGGATGGAAGAAGGATTATTCCCACTTGAAAGAACCCGTATGAATCCCAAGGAACTTGAAGAGGAGCGGCGCTTGTTCTATGTTGCATTGACCAGAGCAATGAATAATGTTACCATCACTTCTACATTACAAAGAATGCGCTATGGAAGTTTAATGGGTGCATCCCCCTCAATGTTTATTTCAGAAATTCCAGACGAATTTATAAAAAAAGAACTCGTACGGAAGCAGCGGGCAATTCGCATATCTTCGCATGATCACACCACAATTAATACGGCTGACCGATTTTTTACCAATGATCGTATCCCAAAGAAAAAAGAGCCGTCAATTATTCCGATAAAACCCCCAGCGCCCGGATCCGTCGCCATTGGAGACAAAGTGATACATAAAATGTTCGGAAAGGGCAAAGTAAGGAGCATCAGCAAACGTGGTGGTCAATCATTTTTGATTATTTACTTTGATAATGGTGTCAGCAAAACGATCGCTGAAAAATTTGTAGAGAAAATATGAAAAACATTGATTTGATTTGTTATGATTTTGACGGAACACTATGCAATACCTTACCGGATATTGTTAATAGTATGAATGTTGTTTTAGAACAAAACGGTTTTCAAAAAATTCCCCTTGAGCGTGTCCGAAGTTTCATCGGAAGCGGCATTTCAAAGCTGGTGGAACGTTCTGTTTATTGTGCTTTAGCGGGTGATAATAATGATCCCGTTGACCCGGAAATTCTAAAAAAGGTCGGGCGTGAAATGGGCGAACATTATTCCGGGCATTTAATGGATAATTCATATTTGTATGAGGACACAAAAGAAGTACTTGAATATTATAAGAATGTTCCTCAGATCATTGTTTCAAATAAACCGGAAAAGATGGTAACAACCATGTTGTCTTATTATGGGATTTCCACTTATTTTGATCTTGTTGTCGGCGGCGATACACTGGATGTATGCAAACCGGATATCAAGGTTTGGGAATATATTAAAGGTAAAATGCAATTAAGCGATAAAGTTAAGGGTTTTATGGTCGGAGATAGTATTCCGGATATAAAATTTGGAAAAATATTCGGACTTACGACAGTTGCAGTAACATATGGTTATAATGATGTTTCTGTTCTCAAAGAAGCCGGAGTAGATCATTTGATCGATCATTTAATACAACTAAAAACAATTATATAGTTCATTCAATATTGCGGGGGCGTTATGAAGAAGATTTTCTTCCTTTTTATGGTTGCGATATGTTTTGCGGGTGATCTAAACCTGATGTTTTGGAATGTTGAGAATTTATTTGACATAAACGATGAGCCTGGAAAAAAAGATGGTGATTTTCTTCCCGGTGGGATCAAGCGATATACTTATCGCAGTTATTGTTTGAAAGTCCAACATCTTGTAGATGTGATCAACAAGGTTGATCCCCATGTACTTACCATGGTGGAAGTTGAGAACAGAACAGCTCTTGAAGCATTGCGAAACGAGCTTAAACAACGTGATAAGTGGCAGATACTGATCGATGAAGGTCCTGATATTCGCGGCATAGATCCGGCATTGATGTATAGGAATGACAAAGTGACATATTGTAGACATGTCTATTATCCTGTTTTTATACAGCAAAGGGGATATCATAGCCGTCCAATTATGCGGGTTGATCTAGCAATAAAAGGAAGTTGTGACACCCTGACAATATTTATTAATCACTGGCCATCTCGAAGAGGTGGAAAGGCCGTATCCGATGTTTATCGAAATTTTGCCGCATCAGTTCTTCTTGATGCCGTAGATGAAACTTTAACCAAACATCCCGAATATCGTGTTGTTATAACGGGAGATTTTAACGACGACCATCAAGATACATGTCTTAATATCCTATGTGATCATCCAAAAATAAATTATATCATAAAAGAACTTCCACATCATGTTCATGGAACTTACTATTATAATGGCGACTGGATACACTTTGATCATTTTCTCGTCGCCAACTTTCAGGAGACAGGCTACAGGGTAAACAAGGCGAAAATTATTGCACCTTATTGGATAAGAGATAAAAAAACAAATGGACCATTGCGATTCTACAAAGGAGCCGAAACTTTAGGCGGATATTCCGATCATTACCCCATTCTTTTAAAACTTGGTTTTAAGAGGAAATATGTTGAATAATATGTACATCAATGCTAAATTCTTTGCAATTGTGGGTAATTAATGAAAACATATATTTTAGCTACACATAACCGTGATAAGATCAAAGAGTTTAAAAATAAGCTCGGGTCATCGATTTGTCTAAAAACCTTAGATGATTTTCCTGATATGCCGGATGTAGTGGAAGACGGTAAAACACTGGAAGAAAATGCTTTTAAAAAAGCTCGTGAGATCAATGCATATACCGGTTTGCCAACCATTGCAGATGATACGGGCTTAGAAGTAGACGCACTAAATGGAGCGCCGGGTGTATACTCCAGTAGATTTGCCGGTGAAAACGCCACATACCAGGATAATGTGATCAAGCTATTAAGTGAATTAAAAGGCGTTAAATCGGAACAACGCAGCGCTCGCTTCCGTACAAGCATCGCCTTTGTTGACAGTAAAGAAGCCTGGAGTGTTCAAGGTTCTGTAGAAGGACTCATTTTGGATCACCAAAAAGGTAAGGATGGTTTCGGTTATGATCCGGTGTTTTATTATGAACCTTTGCAAAAAACATTTTCCGAACTAGACCTGAATACAAAGAATACGATCAGTCATCGTGGAAAGGCTATAGATGCCTTTATTCATAAAATGAAAGAACTTAATCAAATTTAATGGAGGATATGTCCAGACCAAATTGCTAAAGAACTGATGTTTGAACGAAAAAGAGGCAGATATTAAAAAAGCGTTTCAGAAGCCGCGCATTATCCTTGGTCTGGTCTTGATCATGATATTCTCCCTTATATGGGGAGAAAGCTTTACCTATACCCCAAAATTTACTTACCGTTTTCAACCACCGGGCTTTACGTCAGCTTTTTCACAGTCACCAAAGGGCTTTACTCGTGGATATGAGCAAACAAGTAGTCCCGTAAGTATAAATTTCCCTGATTGGTTCAGCGAAATTAAAATGCATGAAAGTGCAAGTGATTCCGGAAATACGATCATGATATCCGAAAAGATCGGGGAACATGATCTTTATTCTCCTCAATATATTCCTTTTTCAGAATACTTTATTTTTAAGAAAAGTTATGATCTTGACAATATGTGGTATCAACGTGTTGCGATGACAGACAGTATGTACTTTTTTGACGCAGTGAGTCAACAAAGCAGTAGTCAATCACTTGAGATCATCGGTGCAGATATTGCGGGCCAGCGGGTCGCATTGCGTATTCGCGGACTTATTTCCATTACCGGTAAATATAATCAGCAAAACAATTCCATTATGGCGACCGGAAATATGGAAAACGAACAAAAGAATTTCCTAATGGATCAAACACAACAATTTACCATTGAAGGTACGATCGGAGATCGTATTACGATCTCTATTGATGAAGACAGTGAACGTGATTTCGATTTTGAAAATGCCATTAAAATTAATTATAAAGGGAAAGAAAATGAGATCGTTCAAAGTGCGAACTTTGGGAATATCGGCCTCTCTCTTTCCGGTACACAGTTTGTTACCGGTTCTTCCTCCTCAAGCGGTTTGTTTGGCGGGAAGGCCAAGATGAAATTGGGACCTATTGACATGACCGCTATTGCATCCTATGAAAAAAAAGACAGCAAGAAAAAATCATGGGGTGGCAGCTCTGATGATGACGGTGGTTCAAAGGTTCAGATCTTTGATTACGAATATAAAAGAAACACCTACTATTATATAAATACCAATTATCGTGGAGCAATGTACCCTATTCAGGCGGGTACGTTTTCTTATGAACCAGATGATATTATCACAGATTATGATCTTTATGTAAGTTGTAATGAAAGGGAAGATACAAAGGTTAAAGCAATAGCTTTTGTGGACATAGCTTCAAACGGAACAGCTACAGTTATTAATTCTCATCCGGAAGAAGATGTTGCGGATTCCATTTATTTTCGGAAATTAGAAGTAGCAAATACCGAAAATCCATATGGGGAATATACCATAGACAACAACCTTGGGTATATACGTTTAAATATTGGACTAAGTGATGATAATATTCTAGCCATTGCTTATAAAACAAGTAATGGCAAAGTATATGGAGACCTTGATAATGGAAAATTTCTAAAGATCATAAAGGCCGAAAACCCCAAACCCAGCTATACAACCTGGAATCTGGAAATGAAGAATATTTACGATCTTAAGGCAAGAAATATTGATGAAGAAGGCTTTGATCTGAAAATATATTTTAATGACTCGAATCAACCAAAAGAATATAACGAAGGCACTTCATATTTAAACTATTTTGATCTTGATAATTATGACCAAACCGGAGCAACGGGAGCAGATGGAAAAATAGATGTCAAACCTTTGGGGCTTATTGTTGATCTTACCCTCGGTGAATTATGGATGCCTTATGCTTTACCTTTTCAGTCACCGACTGAAGGTAATTTAACTACCGGAATCTATAATGATAATTTGCTGGCGTCAGATGATTCTGCACTTCCGTCTGCAGAAAAAATATATACAAGCTCATACAGTGATCCTGAAAGAAAAGAAAAAAAATATTATATCGAAGCGCAATATTCCAATAGAAGTTCAACGATCGATCTTGGGGAGATGTTTATTATCGAAAACAGTGAGGAAATATTAGTCAATGGGAAAAAAATGACCAAAGGCGTTGATTATGATATTGACTATTTTTCCGGATTGATTACGCTGAAAAGTCCGACAGCCATGGATGCTAATGCAAATATTGATATTAACTACGAGACCGAACAACTATTCGGAGGCATTGGCGAACAGAAATTAATGGCGGGCATGCGGGCAGAATATAGAATTAACGAGAACGCTTTCTTGGGCGCAACCGCAATGTATTATAATCGTAGTGTTCTTGATGATAAAAATGTCAATATTGGTGATGAGCCCTTCCAAAACTTTATATGGGACGTAAACGGAGAGTTTGCCTATGATCTTAATTGGTTGGATCGAGCACTAAACGCACTTCCTATGGTTTATATTAAAAATCCCAGTAGGATAAAAGTAAGCGGAGAGATTGCTCAGATCCTTCCCAATCCCAATACCATTGAAAATGCAGAGAGCGGCGACTATAACGGCGTAGCAAAATTAGATGACTTCGAATCCGCCAGTCAAGAAACGCCCATGAATATTAATTTCCAGAAGTGGACCCATGCCAGTAAGCCCGAGAATACATTTTTCAGTTCCAGTTTTAGGGAAAGAGGATTTTTATTTTGGTATAACCCTTTTTATGTTGGTAGTAATGGAACTAAAGTATTTGGTGTATATACTCAATATATTTGGCCTCAGAAAGAGACGACAGAAACAGATCAGTATACCAATGTACTTTCGGTTGTTCTTGATCCTGAAGTAAACGGTATTACCGGTTTGGAAACGCAAAATGATGTGCGCCAGATCTGGGGCGGTATTATGCAGCCAATTTATATGTATGACCAAAGCAACAGTAAGTATATTGAACTGTGGGTCAAAGGTGAAAAAGCACAATTGCAGATCGATATTGGCGAGATAACGGAAGATTGGTATAATAAGGAATATGACCCGTCATTTCCCGATACAGAGATGGGTGATGGAGTTAAAAACTACGAAGATCAAAATGATAACGGCAATCTGGAAATATCTGATGATTATAATGAAGATACCGGCATTAACGGTTATACCGATGAAGAAGAACTTGCAAGAGGCTGGGATCCACTTATTGATAATTTTGATAAAGTAGGATACCAAGAAGGCGAAGTTCGTTATTGTAACGGGTCTGAAGATAATGCCGGAACAGATGGTATTCAACCTTACCCGGAAACGGAAGATGTCGATCGAGATGGTAAATTAGACCAGGCAAATAATTACTATTCTTATACTGTTGATCTCAGCAGCGAAGAGTGGTTGGCTTCAAGAACGAAATTTGATAATGGAAAAGAAACGGGTTGGAAGCAATATCGTATTCCTTTAACAGCTATGATCGACAGTGTCGGTAAACCAAATTTCATGTCAATCAGAATGCTTAGAATAAGTATTTTTGATGTTGCAGATCAGGATACTGTGAATTTTGCATCTGTCTCGATCGTAGGAAACGAATGGCAAGAAAGAGGTATTGCTGACGAAGAAACGCCTTTTTATACAGTTGATGATGACCGTTTTTTTATCACGGTAAAAAATTCAGATGAAGATGCCGATTATCAATCCCCGCCGGGTATTACGGGACGTGAACAAGTCAACGCCCTTGACGGAACAACGATCACCCAAAAAGAACAATCGTTGGTATTGAATTTAAACGAACTTCAACCCGGTGAGACAGCACTGGCAGAAAAGATCATGCTGGAAAATGAATCGTTGCTTATGTATAAGCAGTTAAAAATGTTCGTTCATGGCCCAGAAGGCACTGATGGTCAGGTTAATTTGTTCCTCCGTATTGGACGAGGGGATATGACGGAATATTACGAAGCAGTTACACCCGTTTATTCTGGTTGGGATGAAAAAAACAATATTGAAATTATTTTTTATGAAATAACCCGCGAACTAAAAAACAGGGTTGATTTTGATGGCATTGAATATTTTGAATTGGACGATGGCAATATCAAGGAATATCGACCTATTGATGATTCAACGGGTACATATTCCGGAAAAATATTCAGAGTTGTGGGTAATCCTTCCCTGTCCAGAATTGAAAAAATGCAGCTCGGCGTGAAAAATATTGATGGATTTGGAAATTATACGGGTGCTATATGGGTCAATGAAATGCGTGTAGTTGAAAGCAATAATGATCCGGGCATGGCCATGAGAGGATCTTTTGATGTAAAATTTGGTGGTCTTTTAAGCTTAAATGCCAATGTGAAAAAAACCGATGCGGATTTTCATCAGGTTAATCAGCAAATGGCGAATAACATGAATACAAGCGAAGCTTATAATTTAAACATGACGGTCAATGCCCATAAAATATTTCCCGAAAAATGGAGAGTCGCATTTCCTGTAACCATGTCACAAAGTAAATCTATTAGTACGCCAAAATATTTTCCCGGTTCTGATATTTTATTAGAAGATGATCCGGATGACAGTTTAAAGGTGATAACTAAAAGACAATCCATTAGCACGTCCCTTAAACGAAATGGGAATAAAAGTGATCCCTTACTTACCCGCTTGCTTGTAAATCCCATTACGGCAAGTTTTACGGCATCTCAATCCGAGAACAGCAGTTTGGAAATAGCATCTAAAGACAATATTAGTATGAGCGGAAAATTCTCTTATTCGCTTTCAATAGAAAAAGGTGAAGGTATTCCATATTTATCCTGGATCCCTTTCTTGGACGAAAAAGCAAAATCAAAAAAGTTTTACTGGAAACCATCGTCATTTAAATGGAACATGAATGTTTCGGAAAAACAAGAAGACCGGGTTACAAGAAGCACATTGGATACAAGCAGTACGTATTCCTTTGGCATGTCGAAAAGCATGAATTTGGGCTTTGATCCATTTTCATCATTGAAGATCACGTATCAACGTTCCAGTTCAAGCGATTTACAAAAGTACAGATATGAAACCTGGAAATTATTTACAGACTTGACTTATGACAGCCTGATGAATGGAATAAACATTGGAGATGTATCTGCCATGCGGGAAAATCTAAGCGTGAGTTATAGCCCGGAACTTACATCATGGTTAAAGCCGCGTTTTACCTATAATACTAATTATAGCTTTAGTACAAAGAACGATCAAAATTATGCGAATGTAGGTGTGGCAAGAAAAATTTCTGCAAACGGTACGATTAGCCTTAAGCAAATTTGGGATTCTTCTAAGAAGAAAATCAATAGCATGCAAAAGCAACAGGATAAAAAGAAAGCATCTCGCTCAAATACCTCGGCACAAAAGCCATCTGAAAAACCTGCTCTTATGCGCAAAGAGGAAAATAGTGCAATCACCAAGAAACCCGAAAAGAAGAATACATCTGCAGTGAAAGAAGCTCCGACCCGGAAAAACACGACAGCTGATACCAAGAAAATAGCTCCGACTCGCAAGAAGATAACTGTTTCGGAATTACTTGGGAAAATCGACCCTATTCGTATGAGTTACAATGATAACTTTAGTAAAACAAACAATGGTATTACAGGGAATGATACCTCAAAAATATTTAAAGATGTTACATATAAATACCGATATGGACTTGGTGACTATTACTATTTACCGACAGGATCGTTTGAAGGTTCAATAGGTAATCCATTTGCCAATACCCTAAGTCGCTCACTTAGCATATCCAGCGGCATACAGTTGACGAAATCAATTAAATTACGTTTGGATTATAAACAAAGTTCATCAACCGGGCGAAAATATCGTTATAAAACGTCCTCGGGAGATTATTATGATGAACTAATTCATATTATTGCCTTTGAAGATACACTGGAATTAATTCCTTATGACTCATCATCTACCAGAAACTTTTTTCCTCTGGGGGAAACGGGAAAAGAGGGTTTTGTTGCGCCCGAATATAACTTGCAATGGAAAATCAGCCCCAGTCAATATAAATGGCTGAACGGGAAGCTGGATTTTATTAAAAGTATTAATCTTTCGCACAAAATGTCTGGAAAAGAGAGCATACGCTATCGTTTGACAAACGATAATACCAATTACTATCTTGGCGAAGAAACATCGACATATACGCTGAACTTTACGCCACTTATTAAAGCAGGTTTTACCTTCAATGGCAATCTTCGAATAAATGTTGGCTACAATAAAATGATCAAGATAGATAATCAGGGTGATGTTGAAATTGACTATTTAAATACCAGTGTAACAAAAACATTTCAGGATAATATGACCCTCAATTTATCCTATGAATACAATAAGGGTCTTAGTATTCCCGTTCCATTCCTCAAGAAAATACAAGTGATCAACATGAAAAATGAGATCACATTTTCTTTACAAGGAAAGTATGGATTGGATAAAAAAGTTGTTAAACTTAAGGGAAGTCAGAATTTTGGAGATCCTCAGAATTTCAGGATAAACTGGGAGGTTGAACCAAAAGTTCAATATCGCTTTAGTAAAAATATAGACGGGACTTTTTTCTTTAAGTATGGTCAAAGAATTGATAAAACCCAGGAATTGGATGGAGAGAATAAGACGGATGATTATAAAGATTTTGGTGTAACGGTTACCATCCGGATCAGTGGATAATACGATGAAACGAATTATAATTATATGTACACTTATTTTGGGTGTTTTGCTTGCCGACAATTTGCCTTTTGATGCATACAGAGCATTTTCTTATTTGGAAAAACAGGTTGCGTTCGGCCCTCGAGTACCCGGAAGTCCGGAACAGCTTGTTTGTCGCGATTGGTTGATTGAACAAAGCAAGCTTTATGCCGATACGGTTATCGTCCAACAATTCAAAGCATACCGCCCCGACAATAAACAGACGGTGGATGCTTTTAATATTATTGCAAGATTTAATCCCAAAAACACCAAACGTGTGATGCTCAGCACACATTGGGATACGCGCCCCATTTCCGATAAAGATTTTGTATATTATAACACACCCGTACCCGGTGCAAATGATGGAGCAAGCGGGACGGCCGTATTGCTTGAGCTGATGAAGCATATAGAAAATATTAACCCCAATATTGGTGTTGATGTTGTTTTTTGGGATGCCGAGGATATGGGTCTTGCCGGGAATGGGAAATATTTTTGTCAGGGCTCTGACTACTATGCAGAGAATCCGCTGTTACCTTTGCCCGAAAAGGGGATTCTTATTGATATGATAGGTGATAGCGATCTAAAACTGCCCATAGAGGCAAATAGCATGCAATATGCGCCTGAACTTGTTACTGAGGTTTGGGACATTGCCAAGGAACTGGGTTATGGACAGATATTCCTAAAACAGATAGGAATTGAAATATTTGATGATCATGTCCCTTTGAATATAAAAGCGGGTATTCCCACTATTGATATTATTGATTTTCATTATCATTATAAGGGCAAAAATATATGGCATACTCCCCGTGATTTGCCGGCCCACTGTTCACCACAAAGTCTTAAGTGCATTGGTGATGTGCTCTATTCTTGGCTATTGCGTCAATAAGCACTGGATTTTATATCTTATAAATATTATATTATTATAAATAAGGGGAACTATGATAAATCGTTACCATATAGTTAATAATTTAAAAATAATAAATATTTCAATTGACTGGAATTCTCCCAATTGGAGAGATGTTCCCGTTGCCGAAATCAATACATTTCATCCCAACAGCAGTGACCACAGACCTGAAACATTAGTTAAAATCCAATATAATGATCACGGTATATTTTTACTGTATAAAGTGAAAGATAAATATGTGCGGTCCCTTTATACCGATTATAATTCAAAAGTTAATGAAGATAGTTACGTTGAATGGTTTATCAAACCACCCGAGTCTGAGGGATATTATAATTTTGAGTTGAATGCAGGAGGTACCCTGCACGTAAACTTTATCGTTGATCCGGAGCGGGACTCGATGGGAAAACGAAAAGATCTAAGGCATATCCCCGAGGATCATTCAAAACAGATCACCATCATCAGCAGTTTATCGCGGGTGGTTGATCCGGAGATCACAGAAGAAATAACCTGGTTTCTGGGACTTAATATTCCTTTTACTTTTTTTGAACTTTATACCTCGATCAAGAAGATAAATAGCTCAATCTGGCAGGGCAATTTATATAAATGTGGAGATAATACATCTCATCCCCATTGGGCCTCATGGAATCCGATCGAAAAATTGAACTTTCATCAACCGGTGCATTTTGGAGAGTTCGGTTTTAGTGAAAAGAGGGAGTGAGGACATTATCGTCAACATTTAATATATGTGCAATGTCAACATCATAAGATGAGTGAAGGAAAATGAGCTATGAAAAAGTTTGCTATTGGAGATATGCGGGGAACAGTACTTTTTATTGATATTAAAAATTTTCTGGGGATAAGCGGGATATTAAGCCCAAAGGAAACCTGCCAATTCGTTATGCGGGTTATTGAGCCTTTATCCGACAGTATTCAAGATCACAATGGCTATGTGTGCCAAATACAAGGTGACGCCATTATGGCCGTATTTGGCTTAGAAGAATCAGATAATAATCATGTCGATAATGCTATTGAGTGTGCCTTGGAAATGCAGAAAATACTTGGTACAATTAACCCCATAAAAATTAATAATATTTGCATTCCGCTCGCGGCCCGTATTGGGATCTGTTCGGGTGATCTGTATGCATGTGATATTCGCGTTGCCGGCAAAAAAGAATTTACAGTCTTAGGCAAAACCGTGAATTTGGCATCGCGCTATCAAAAAATAAATAAATATTATGGCACGAAAATCTTGATAGATGAATCGGTATTTGCTTATATTAAGAATGATATTGTCACAAGAAAATTAGATAGAGTTGAAATTGAGGGTTGTATAGAGCGCATTCAGGTTTATGAAGTTCTGTTTACACGCCAAACGGATGATGCTGAAGAAACCTTGAAGAAAGCACACTATGAAAAAGGGCTGACACATTATCTTCAGGGTAATTGGGATGAAGCGATCAAATGCTTCTCAAGAGTGGCGGAAAATAAAGCAAGCTACCTCATGATCAAACGTTGTAAATATCATAAAGCGCTTCGAGTATTTTCTTTGACAGACGACGAAAACCACAAATAGAGGTTTACATGGAATATATACTTTTCATTTCCGGCATCGTTCTCGGGACTGTTGTCGTTTATATTATTTTTCAATTTGTTCAAAGAAAAAATAAAAGACAATTGGAACAACAGAAAACCATAACACAAGAAACTCAGAATGACTTGGTTCGACTTGAGACTGAAAATCGTTTATTAAAAGAAAAGTCAGCTGAAACTGAGGATATGCAAAAGTCTTTGAGTGAAAAATTCGAGAATCTTGCAAATAAAATATTTGATGAAAAAGACAGAAAGAACACAGATAAAATAAAATTGGTACTGGAACCAATTGAAAAGGATATTAGTCAATTTCGAAAAAAAATTGAAGAACTTCATACAGGTACAAGTGATAGAATGACGACTTTGACTGCCAAAATTGAAGAACTTCAAAAATTGAATCAAGTAATCACAGAAGAGACAAGCAATTTAACAAGAGCCTTAAAAGGCGATGTTAAGAAACAGGGAAATTGGGGGGAGTTGATCCTAGAGCGCTTATTGGAAATGTCCGGTTTGCGAAAAGGGATGGAATATGAAACACAGGCTTCTTTCACTGAGGAAGAAGGCCGTAAACAACCCGATGTGATAATTAATCTTCCCGAGAATAAGCATTTGGTCATTGACTCAAAAGTTTCTTTTGTAGATTATGAAAAATTTATCAAAGCAGAAGATGCTACTGAAATTCACCAGCACAGAAAAGCTTTGATCGCATCCATGAAACGTCATATTGACGGATTGAATGAAAAACATTATCAGAATTTGAAAGACATTAATTCTCCCGATTATGTTTTTATGTTCATTCCCATTGAAGGTGCCTTTGCGACCGTGATGGAAGAAGATATGTCCCTGTATCAATATGCAATCAAAAAGAATGTTATTATGATAGGACCCTCGTCATTGTTGGCGTCGCTAAGGACTGTATCCTTTATTTGGCAGCAAGAAAATCAAACAAAGAATGCCATGGAGATCGCGACCGAAAGCGGAAAAATGTTAGATAAGTTTATTTCTTTTTACGAGGATTTTGAGAAGGTTGGCAAACAAATGCAAACTGCCCAAAAAACCTATGAAGATGCAGAGAATAAACTTAAAACAGGTCGGGGAAATTTAATCGACAAAGCAAATAAGATCAAAGAGATGGGCGCTCGCTCGAGCAAACAATTACCCAAACCAATAAATCAATAATGAATAATTGAACAATAGAGCAATCGAAGTAAATATATAAAATCTAAATCTGAAAAATCTCCTGAGAAAAATGTGTGATGCTCAACACCATTTCGATGTTCTAATGCTCGATTGTTCGGTGTTCGATATTTAAGGGTTCAGATATCGCTATTAGTGCTTTTTTAATTACCAATCATAATAAATAATCAATAAATTCAAGAAAAGTTGTTAACGTTCGTTAAGATCTTGGGTCTTAATAGGGAGAAACAGGTTAGGACATGGTAAAAAAAAGAGAATTCGAAAACTGGGTGACTGAATACCATGACCGTATCTACGCAACGATCTTTCACATTGTGGGCAATGAGGACGATGCACTGGACTGTACTCAGGATGTGTTCCTGAGGGCGTACAAGAAACGTTCTTCCTTTCGAGGTGATTCGTCACCGTATACCTGGTTGCGTCGCATAGCGACCAATTACGCGTTGAATTTTGTTACACGAAACAAAACCTCTCATTGGAATGAATATCATGAATATGAGCACGCCGGGCCGGAAGATGAAAAAGAAGTTAAACAATTTCAAAGTCAGTGGCTAGATCATCTTTCAAAAATGGAACGTCTCGTTGTTGAAAGCAGGGCTTTTGAAAAACTATCTTTTAAAGATGTTGCCGAGAAGCTAAATACAAGTGAGAACAGCGCAAAAGTCCTTTACCACAAAGCAATAAAAAAACTGCAACAGGTAGTAAAATGAAATGTGAACAAATACAAGAGATCTTTCCCGAATTACTGGAACACCCGGAACGCTATCCGGAAGCTCAAGAGCATCTGGCAAACTGTTCTTCCTGTAAAATACTTCTTCATATCTTTGAAGGGCTTTCGGACGATACTCCGATAACGATCGATCCTTTAAAACGGGATGTGAATTTTATTAACATCCAAAAGAAAATGCGCCGGCATGACAGAGTTGTTTTTTCGCGTCGTATAAGCAGTGTTGCTGCAGTGTTTTTACTGGCTATCGTAACGATATTTAACATAAACCAATCAACAACTATTTCAATAGCTGATATCAGCGATGATGTACTGTATTTGCAATCCGAAAGCAGTGTTGTCCCAGAGATATCTATGGACCAGAATGCCATAATTGAATATCTGGTCGAATATGAAAACATTGAGTCTATAGAAAATCTTTTTTAGGTTTGAGCAAGGAGAATATTATGAAGAAGATATTTGCAATTTTTATTATTGGTATCATCATGATCGCAAGCTTAAGTGCGCAGAACATGCAAAAAGAACGATTTGACGATCCGGATAAAAAAGAACATTGTATCAGCGATCAACCCTATTATCAGTATATGGTATTCCGCATGACTGAAGTGCTTGAATTGACTCCCGGACAGGCAGAAAAACTATTTCCACTTAATCGTCCTTATAGGGATGAGAAATATTCTCTACACCTGCAAATGGGCAAGTTGAGCGAAGAAGTTTTCCAAAAAGATGAAATCACAAAAAGTGATTTGGGTAAATATAAAAAAGAGATCAATCGTCTCCACGAAGTAGAAATGAAATTGGATGATGAATTTATTGAAGATGTTGAAAAATTTCTTGAACCTGCACAGGTTGCGAAACTGATGTTTTTCGAACCTCGTTTTAGAAAAGAATTATCACATGAGCTAAAACAACGTTATCAACCAGAACCGGAAGAGAAGAAGGGTAAGAAATTCTGGAATAAGCGTAAATAATTTAAAAGGAGTTAACCATGAAACGCAAACCAATTACCATCGCACTGACCCTTCTGCTTGTAGCAAGCTTTGCATTCGCAGGTATGAATGAAAAGGGTAGGGCAAAAAGTCCTGAACATAAGATGAGGGGTGAAAACTATCAGTTACTGACAGAAGAGGAACGCGCAAAAGTTGCCGATGCAAAACGCGATTTTGAAAAGAAAGCCATTCCGCTACGTGCCGATATCAAGGTGCTGTATATGGAACTTGACGAACTGGTTGTAGCCGGTAAATCAGGGAATGCCAAACTTGATGAGTTGAATACAGCAAAAGATAAACTTTCAAAAGAGAAACTCGACAATCAGGTAGCTGTTCGCAAGATCGTTGGTGAAGATAAATATAAATTAATGCATAATCGTTTTATGTATGTTGGGCATGGAGGACGGGGAGACAGAAATATGGGTAAAAGAAACCCTCGTTATGGAAATAAAACACCCAATGCTTATGGAGAGGGAGGACGACAGTATTACAAACAGCCCATCGTTAAATAAGCATTGCCGGTACATATATAAAAAAGCCCTGAATACTTTCAGGGCTTTTTTATTATTAAGTCTTATTATGATACTACAATACTAACTTAAGATAGTTTCCGCTAATTCTTTTGCCAGAACATCACATAATTCATAATCATTGGGTTTTGCTGAATACTTAGCTTCAATAGAGGTGCCGACTTGATTCCAGCCGAGTTCCCCCACCAGTTTATTGAGTGACTTAACGCCGCCGCCGCTCCATGTTGATGTACCAATTACAGCGACATGACGACTGGTCATTTTTCTTTCAAGGAATTTATTGACAATTTCTTTCATCGAAGGGAAAAGAGCATTGTTATATGCCGGAGAGGCAAGGACAACACCGTTGTATTTCCACACAGCAGAAAGCATAAATGATGGGTGTGTTTCAGACGCATCGTAGACTTCCACATCCGGGACCCCGGCTTCTTTTAACTTGCGTGCAAAATAGTCCGCCATTTCTTCGGTATGCCCATACATAGATCCGTATATAACCACAACACCTGGTTGTGTTTTTTCTCGACTCCATTTGTCGTAACGCGATAATGCCCAATTAATGTCTTTACGGAAAACCGGGCCGTGCGTTGAAGCGATCATTTTGATTGGAACACCTTCAAGGACTTTGAACGCCCGCTGAACGTTCTTGCCATATTTGCCAACGATATTGGAATAGTAACGACGCATTTCATTTTCGTAGCAATCAATGTTCAGCTCATCGTCAAAAATGCCACCGTCGAGAGATTTAAAGCTTCCAAAGGCATCCCCGGAAAAAAGAATGCCATCTTTTTCATCAAAGGTCATCATGGTTTCCGGCCAATGGACCATGGGTGTAAAATAAAATCGCAATGTGCGATCACCGGTTTCGAGTATATCGCCGTGCTCGATGGTGAGCTTATTTTTCATTTCGCCATAAAAACCATCTAAGAATTTAAAGGTATTGCGGTTACCAACAATTATCAGTTCAGGATAAGATTTCAATAAAGATGTCAGTGCACCCGAGTGATCGGGCTCGGTGTGATTAACAACCAGATAATCCAACGATTTACCGTTTAGTATATCCTGAATTTCAGAAATAAATGAATCTGTATTTGTGGATTCAACCGTATCAACCAGAACTGTTTTTGTATCATTGATCAAATATGCATTATAAGAAACGCCCTGAGGAAGCGGCCATAAATTCTCGAAACGAGACGTCCTGCGGTCGTTAACACCAAGGTAGTAAACGTTATCAGCTAATTTAATATTTCTATTCATTATTACTCCTGTCTTTCAAATTAACACCCAATATACAATAAAAAAATAAAAAGTGAACTATTCGCGTAATTTTACAAAGGTTACACCCACACCGCCTTGATCCGGTTTTGCAAATTTATATTCTTTAATACGCCAGTCTCCCGAAAGAAAATCATGGATGACCTTTTGTAAAACACCGCCCCCGGTCCCGTGCAATATCTCCAAAGAATTAATTCCATTCAATATTGCATTATCAATAAACTTATCAGTTTCAATAATTGCTTCTTCTGCCCGCTTGCCGCGCAAATCCAAATGATATGCCGAACCGGTAGAGGAATGTGAAACCATAGTCGTAATACGTTGTTTGGTTTTTTTGGCCGGTTCAAGCCAATCCACCTGCAGTCGCAAACGAGATCCATCAACATCAACCCAGATTTTTTTCGTTTTAGGATTTATTTCAAGGATGGTACCGTTTTGTCTCATTGTGGGGACATAGACTTTTAACCCTTCGTGCAGGTCTTTTATTTTTAGAGAAGGCGTTGCTTGTTCAGGCTCAATAGTTTCTTTTTCTACAAGTGTTTCTTTTGCCTTACGGAAAACACTTTGAGCCTCACGAATAGAATTCTTGCTTGCCTGATGTTCTCTGATCTCCCGAATGCTTAATTCAAGCTCTTTGCGAAGATCCGCGATCATACTCTCCGCTTTTTTTACGGCTTCTTTTTCCGCTCGTTTGAACTTGTGATCTATGTCGCTTTTTTTATCGTTTATATAATCAAGTTTTTCTTTGTAATCTTTTTCGCGTTCTTTGCTTTCTTTAAGTTGAGTATCATAACGACTGATCTTGCGCTGCAGATCAACAATGAGCCGTTCCAGCTTTTCACGCTGTTTACCCACGCGTTCCTTGGCATGTTTAATGACTCTTTCATCCAATTTATAGCGATTTGCGATCTCAATTGCATAAGATGATCCCGGGATCCCAAGTATGAATTCATAATCCGGAATAAGGTTTTTGTCGTTGAATTTCATGCTGCCGTTTTCAAAATGAGGCGAATCAAATGCTAAAGTTTTCAATGAGCCATGGTGAGTTGTAGCAATAATGGTGGTACCGCGTTCACTTAATACTTTTAATATTCCTTCGGCGAGGGCAGCACCCTCATCGGGATCTGTTCCCGTTCCCAGTTCGTCGATCAGGACGAGCGTTTTATCTGTCGCTTCCTCAACAATTTTTTTCAGAGATAGAATGTGAGAAGAAAAAGTAGACAAGCCACCATCAATGGATTGACCGTCACCGATATCAACAAAAATCTTATCATATTCCGGGAAAGAAGATGAAGCCTCCGCAGGTAAAAGAAAACCCGCCTGATTCATAATAGAAAGCAGACCGATGGTTTTTAGTGTTACGGTTTTTCCCCCGGCATTTGGTCCGGTAATAATGATCCCACATTTCCCTTCCGGAAGGTGCAGATTCAATGGGACGGGGTCAGTAGAGAAATTCAATTCAAGGTTTCGACCTTTGATAATTCGTAGTTTATTATCTTTGTCGTCGGGCTTATCCAAACCAAAGTCTAAAGCAAGTCGTCCATGTGCCTGGATCAGATCAAATGTTTCCAGAGCTTCAATACAAAGTTCTATGGAAGGTAAATATTCACGGATCCGATCAGATGCCTGAAGAAGAATACGGCGAACTTCAATTCGCTCTTCTTGTTTTGCCTGATACAGTTCATTGTTCATTTCAACAATGACTAGGGGTTCCACATAGACGGTTTGTCCGGTTTGAGATTGATCATGAATAATACCGGGTGCTTTTGATTTTCTTGAAGCACGAATAGGGATGACCTGTCGGCCATTTCGAAAGGCAACGACATCTTCAGATGCTATGGACTCTGCCATCCATTCTGAGGCGATGTGAGATACCTTAATACGAATATTTTGATCAATTTTATTAATTTTTTTTCTTAATCGTGATAATTCGATAGAAGCGTTATCGGCAATCTGGCGTTCCGAATTGAATAATTTAAAGAGTTGTTGCTCCAGATCTTTCAAATCGGGATTATATATACCAATCAGTTTTTTTAATTTTGAATACTTGTTTTCTCTTTGATGGAAATATGCCGATACTTGTCGGGCATGCTGCATGATCTCCGCCAGACCATATAGCTCTTCTTCATGCAATACGGTGCCGTTTACTTTGCCTTTTGAAATAATATCTTCCTGTGTAGGGAATCCGATCAATGAAAGGGGTATATCCAGAGCCAAAAGATCACGCATTTCCAGATGCTGTTGTTGTTTTAATAAATAAATAGTTCTTGGCAAAAAGGATACTGCTGAAAGCGCTTCTAAATTTGCGTTTTCCGTTAAAGTGTATCCAGCCAGTTTTTCTCTGACGAGATGAAATCCAAGTTGTTGATATAATTTTTCCATCATAATGTTTACATGAGTGATATCGGATCACGATTAATAAGTGCCTTTACACCCTTTTCCTGTTGTCTGAAATTCTTAAGTACATGTATTAGAATACTTGCCGTTCTGTTTCCGTTCGGATCGTTTTTTCGTCCCGCTTTAACCAGTATCTGCCAGCGTGTTTTATCTTTAATCCGCTCAATGGGAGAAGGTGCCGGACCCAAACAATTTGACGGCGGGATCTTAGTGACCAATGCTTTATACATTCGACCGATTGCAGCTTCAACCTCTCTGGCATTTGTTCCGCTAACTCTTAGAAGAAAAAGACGACTAAATGGGGGATATTGCAATGTTTTTCTTTGAAAGAGTTCCAAATTATAAAAAGCACGTAATTCAAGCTTGGCAGCCATTTGGATCAGAGGTTCCTCGGGAGAAAATGTTTGAATATAAACATCCCCGGGGTATTTTCCTCGTCCGCTTCGCCCGCTAACTTGATAGATAAGTTGAAAAAGTCTCTCACTTGCCCGGTGATCGGGTATGCCAATACCGGTGTCGGCATTCATGATGCTTACAAGTGTTACATTGGGAAAATCCAATCCCTTTGCTATCATTTGAGTGCCAAGAAGAATATCATGCTGTCCTTGCTCAAATTCATTTAAAATTCGAGCATGTGCATGTTTTGTGCGTGTCGTATCCATATCCATTCGTGCAATGCGCGCTTCCGGAAAAAAAATCTTTAATTCTTCTTCGATCTTTTGAGTGCCGTGTCCCATGGCATTGAGGGTTTCCGTTCCACAATGAACACAAGTGCTTGTAAGAGGATAAGTGGCATTGCAAACATGACACATGAGCTTGTCAAGGCGCTTATGGTATGTTAGTGCGACGCTACAGCTCGGACATTGATGAACCCGTTGACATTCGCTGCAGACCATCACCGTATTGTAGCCCCGACGATTTTGCAAGATAATAGCCTGCTTTCCGTCTTTAAATATTTTATCAAGAGCTGTTAATAATTCTTCACTAAAAAGTCCCTGCCGGGAAGCTTCGTTCATATCGATCAAGTGAACATGAGGCAATTGGGCGTCACCAAAACGCTGATTCAGCTCCAGACGATGATATCGTTTTATCGCGGACTGATAATATGACTCTAAACTGGGTGTCGCCGATCCGAGTATGATCGGAATATTTAGAATATGTGCGTACATGACGGCAGCATCCCGTGCATGATATCGCGGAGCTTGGTCATCTTGCTTGTATGAAGCTTCTTGTTCTTCATCGACGACAATGAGTCCAATATTGTTCATGGGTGCAAAAAGAGAAGATCGTGCCCCCACAACAACTCGAATTGCCCCTTTTTGTATTTGTGTCCACGTCCACAGGCGTTCCGAATCAGACATCTGACTATGCCAAATGGCTACTTTTTCTCCAAAAGTGGAGCGAAATCGAGCAGCGATCTGTGGAGTAATTGCGATCTCCGGAACCAATATCAAAACTTGTTTACCGGCTGCCAGCTGTTTTTTAGCCAACTCAATATATACTTCTGTTTTACCGCTCCCGGTTATTCCGTGGAGCAAAACGGGATAGAATGTATCGAACTGTTTTTCAATATTATCAATAACATCAGATTGTTCAGAAGATAATTTTACATCACGTTTGCGTTCTGCCACAAGATGATCAAAAGGATCAGCCGGTACTTCCATTTCAAATTTTAAAAGTACACCATTCTCAATAAGTTTTTTGATAACAGCCGGTGAACAATGTAACTTTTTTTGAATAACCCGGATCTCTTCCTGGGGGATATCTAAGGAGGAAAGAAGATCTATTACATCTTGTTGGCGTGATGTGATTGGGAGTTCTTTGTTAAGGATTTTGACAGCAGCAACACGACGAGCTTCTTTGACCTTTGGAAAAATATTATCTATAAATAGTTTCCCGGAAGAAAGACCTTCTTTGATTTTTTGCTGACGCACATCGGGGAGGGTGACAAAATTAAGCATAGATAATCCACCTGCGGGAATATCGGCCCAATTTTCGGGATCCTCATTTTCCTGGACAAAACAGAATTGCTGACGTTTATAGCCGGTTTCGGATGGATGTGCCGCCCTAAAACATATACCGATCGGCGCGAGATAATAATTGGAGATCCAAGAAACTAATTTTATCAATTCGGGCGTAAAGATCGGTTTTTTATCAACAATAGCAGTAATCCCTTTTAAGGAATAACTTAATTTGGAAGGTAGAACAGAGAAACATTCTAAACAATATCCCATCTGAGTGCGGGCGCCAAAAGGCGCCTTTACGCGCATGCCCGGCTCAAGTTTCGTTTCCAAAGATTCCGGAACCGAATAAGTGAATGTCTGATAAACTTCCAAAGGGAAGGCAATTGAACAATACATCCTTAAAGTTAAGGGAAATCATGATTTTTAACAATAGGAAAGGCGGGGAAGGGAAAAATGGTGACGGAGGTCAATTAAATGAGTAAGGAGAAGGGAGTAAAGAGTAAAGAGTAAAGAGAAGGTGAAATGCTTTGTCATCTCGACCGAAGCGAAAGCCCAAAAGGCTAAGCGTAGCGGAGAGATCTATCCATGAAAATGAGCAAGGTCGAGATGATAAGAAACAAGTTACAAACCGAAAGAGATAAAGAAGAGGGTTGGGAGAAATCTATTCACGAAAAGAGAAAAAGGCATATATAAAGTACATAATGCAGATTTTGCGGTATTGTAGGGGCGACTCTAGAGTCGCCCGGGGCTTAAGAGGGAGGCTCTAGAGCCTCCCGTACATTATCATGAAAATGAAATATAGATAATTTTATTGTATCGATTAAAAATGTGACGCATATCATACATAGTAGCATCAGTCGAAATATTATCAAAATATTTCATATATTTCAGATACGAAAAGGAACTGTGTGATGAAAAATGAAATAATATTGTATCGTTCGAATGAGCTTCCGTCGCGTATTGAAGTGAGGATTGAAAATGAGACAGTTTGGTTGAATCGGCAGCAAATAGCTACACTTTTTGGGAGGGATGTGAAAACGATCGGAAAACATATAAATAATGTTTTTTCGGAAGGTGAGCTAATTAAAGAAGTGGTTGTCGCAAAATTTGCGACAACCACTCAACACGGCGCAATGAAGGGAAAAACACAAACTTTAGATGTAGAGTATTATAACCTCGATGTCATTATTTCGGTTGGGTATCGAGTAAAATCAAAGCAAGGGACACAGTTCAGGATCTGGGCGAATAGGGTGCTTAAGGATCATTTATTGAAAGGTTATTCTTTAAATAACAGAATAAACCGAATAGAGGATCGGGTTGAAACACTGAACGACAAAGTAAACGGTATCGATCTGCAAATAAGATCACAAGCTTTGCCAGCGCAAGGCGTGTTCTTTAATGGACAGATTTTCGACGCTTATACTTTCGTTTCCGATTTAATAAGAAAAGCTAAAAGCTCTTTAATCTTGATAGACAATTATATTGACGATACCGTATTAACGCATTTTATAAAGAGGGAAAATGGCATTGAATTTATCATTTATACAAAATATATCTCCAAGCAATTGAAACTGGATATTAAGAAACATAACTTGCAATACCCACCCGTAAAAATTTGGAAGTTTGATAAAGCGCATGACCGTTTCCTGATTATTGACCAAAATGAGATTTATCATTTTGGGGCCAGCTTAAAAGATCTTGGTAAAAAATGGTTTGCGTTCTCCAAATTACATATTGATCCGCTTCTTATTCTTAAAGAAATTTAAACGTCTGGCTTCGATGCAAAATGACCTTCTTTTTTAAATCGATCACCACATTGTGAGGAATTGCTTTTTTCCAAAGGGAATTGTCATTTCAACCGGAATGAGACCCCGAATGGTCGGGGGCGAGTGTAGTGGAGAAATCTCAAACATTAAGGCTAAAATCAATGCTTGACTATTCATTTTTTGTTTGAGATCCCTTTCGTCAGCTGACGGATCGGGATGACATGATTAGAACCAAATGATATCTATTTCACACAGGGGGTTATAATTCATATCTCATCACTCATAATTTGCAGTTGAAATGCCACAAAACCTCTCTCAGAAATAAAACGCCACAAAAACAAAACTCTCCAAGAGTGAGGAGAAAAGTGTACCAATATGTGTCTGGTGAATTTGATTTTATAATTTAGGGTGTGTAAGTGCTTTAAAATACTGGGGTTTAGAACTCACTAGATATGTGATGTTATGTGGTGAGTTTAATTTTCCTGACAATAACAAATAATTATTTGCATAAAATGATAAACTATGTAAATTAAAAAATAACATAACATAAAAAGGTTGAAATGTGTGGTTTGTTGATCCACATAAGAAACAAGAGTACTTATCCTTGAACTATTTTATTTCGGGTAGGGATTTTTGTAATTTATGATTAAAAAATATTACGGAGGATAAGATGAAGAAGATATTTCTATTTAGATTTTCCTTTGCGTTACTTGTATCCATAGTAATCATTTCCTTGTACGGTTTTACTGACCCCGCTAAAGTTGCTTTGGAAACTACTGATAGGAATGAAGGTATAGCTGCTGTTGAGCAGTTGACCGACCAGTCCGTGCTGGCAAAGATTGCTGTGGAAGCTAAGAATTCGAGTACACGCCTAGCCGCTATTGAAAAGTTAACCGATCAGGATCAAACCGTGTTAGCAAAAATTGCCGTGGAGGATAAGTATTGGAAAGTCCGCACAGCCGCTATTGAGAAGCTGACTGATCAATCCGTGCTGGCAAAGGTTGCTGTGGAGGATGAACAGTATTATGTCCGCACAGCCGCTATTGAGAAGCTGACTGATCAATCCGTGCTGGCAAAGGTTGCTGTAGAGGATGAAGATGATTATGTCCGCAAAGCCGCTGTTAATAAGCTGACTGATCAGAATCAGTCTGTGTTGGCAAAGATTGCTGTAGAGGATGAAGATGATTATGTCCGCAAAGCCGCTGTTAATAAGCTGACTGATCAGAATCAGTCTGTGTTGGCAAAAATTGCATTGGAGGACGAGTATTGGGCAGTCCGCGAAGTCGCCATTAAGAAGCTGACCGATCAGTCCGTACTGGCAAAGATTGCTGTAGAAGATAAGGATTTGGTTGGTCGCAAAATCGCCGTTGAAAAGTTGACCGATCCGGTAATTCTAGTAAGAATTATTTGGGAAAATAAAAATGAGTATATCCACAAAGCCGCCGTTGAGAGATTGACTAATCCGGCTCTGTTGACAAGGTTAGCTAATATAAAGAGGGATAGAAAAACTCAGTTAATCTATAAATTAATTCTTGCGTTTGATACTGTTCCATCTAATCACCGCGTACGTCTTATTTGCAGTATTTTACCGGCTATACATGTATTGAGTGATCCCAAGATTGTTAATATAGTTGGAGAAATAGTCTCAGTAAAAATAGACTGGTCATCCAGGGAACAATCTTATAAGGGGGAAATAGCGGGAATAAATTTGTGTTTTCCTACAACAAACTTTGGCGAATCATTTACATGTTCAATTAAACTCAAGAACCGGTTTAAACGTTTATCGTATACCTGGAGGACTAACTTTCCACATAAAACATCATCTCTTGGTTTTATGCGTGCTAAGATTAATGCCGGAGATCTTCTTGTACCTGTTCTCGACCAGTTACCACAAGCTCTGGTGATAAAGATTGCTTTGGAAGATAAAGACGGAGGAGTCCGCAGAGTAGCCGTTAAAAAGTTAACCGATCAGTCCCTACTAGCAAAAATTGCCGTGGAGGATAAGGATGAAGAAGTTCGTGAAGCCGCCGTGAGGAAGCTAACCGATCAGGATCAGTCCCTGCTGGTAAAGATTGCTCTAGAGGATAAGGATGCGGAAGTACGTAGAGCAGCTGTTAAGAAGGTGACCGATCAGTCCGTACTGGCAAAGATTGCTCTAGAGGATAAGGATGCGGAAGTACAAGAAACCGCCGTTATGAAGCTAACCGATCAGTCCGTACTGGCAAAAATTGCTGTGGAGGATAAGACTAGGGAAATCCGCAGAATCGCTACTGAGAAGTTGGTCGATCAGTTCTTGCTGGCAAAAATTGCTGTAGAAGATGGGTATTGGCGAGTCCGCAAAGCTGCCGTTGAGAAACTGACAGATCAGTTCTTACTGGCAAAAATTGCTGTAGAAGATGAGGATTGGCGAGTCCGCAAAGCTGCCGTTGAGAAGTTGACAGATCAGTCCTTGCTGGCAAAGATTGCTGTGGAGGATAAGCGTGAGAAAGTCCGTAAAGCCGCCCAAAAGAGGTTAAATGCTCTTCGAAAAACGGGGTGGTAATAGTAGATTGCCTGACCTTACCCCCAAAATTCAGACAGTCCATATATTAGCATACTTATTTGCTATAATATTCTAATTATCTAGCGAGTTTTGCTCTTTTTTTGCTGGTATTGTGGTGAGCAGGTGTGGTATTACAATCAGTATTGTAGTAGTTATAAACTATAGCTTGTTAATCCGTTGGTAGATTCCTAAACTTACGAGTTGTTAATAATTAAATATGTTTTGCACCAAAGCTAGTATGCTTTTCTTAAAACATAATTGATTATCATACGGATTTTAAACTATAACAGTATATTTCAAAGTAGCCATGGAAACTCATTCAAAATATTTAGATGAGCTATTGAAAAAAGGGCATAAGGTCTTAGAATCTGAATTAACTATAGATGATTTCAATTTTGATAATTTTAGTATACTTAATTCATATATCATTTATAAAGCTATCATAAATGAGCATCAAAAGAACACGTTAATTCATTTCCCAGATAAAGAAACAAAAACTGAGTTTTATATACCTGTAATTATTGCTCTTTCTTTAGAAATATTTTTAGAAAATTATGTTAACTATGATTATAATAGATCTCAAAAAGAGTCCTTATATGGAAACTTTTTCTCATATCTATACAATATTCACGATAATACTGTCCCCGTTTATTTTGGAGAGAAATCAATTATTATTACTGACAAATTATATGAAAATACTTTAAAAACCTTTTCTTCAAATTTATTCTACTTATCAAGGAAAGAGATATTAAAAAAGGTTCACAAGGAAACAGTTGATAGTAGTTTTAAGCCAATTATTAATAAAATATTTAATAATAAAGATGAGTATTTTAATTATTGCTCTGAGATTCTCGGAAATTGTTATAGATCATATAAGTTGGAATTAGATAGTAGTATTTGTTATGATATTTATCAAGCCTTTCCATTCTGCTATATAACTAAAACAGGCAAAATAAACTATAACATCCATAATTACCCGATGATATATATCGTTAATAATTATGAAACAGCTCGAAAATATGTACTGGATAAAGAAATTAAAATTAAAAATGTAGTTTTCATAGGAGCTAATAAGTATAAGAGCGATCTCATTCATATATCTGAAGACTTAAACAATCAAAGGATTTCAAAATGTTTATTTATTGGAAGTAATGACGTTGAAGAATACGCTATCCCAAATTTATGTAAATGGAAATGGACTTTGCATGAGCTTGATTATTTTAGTTATATTGAAAGCATCCCTATACTAACTCTTGAAATTGATAATGAAGTATTCTCACAACTATTAGATATGTTCTTTAAAGAAATTGAAAAAGTTGAAAAGGAGTATTTATTAGACTTATCTGAAATATATAAATTTGGTAAATATATTCTTCATTTTTCCATTCCCACCAAGACAAGCAATCAAATTAATGAACTTGAATATGTCTACTCAAATTTCAAAAAAGAAGCATATGAAATAATTGAATCAGCGTTTCAAGAAATTGACGAATACGATTTTGAAGAATACTGGGATAAAATATTTGTTTCCTATACAAATTTAATTGAATATCAAAAAAATAATAGTTCAAAATTTGACCAAATAAAAAGACAAATAAATAGTATTGATTATCTTGTTGTACCCAAAGCACTAAAAAGCACATGGGAAAGTGAGTGTAATCAATATTATGTAAAAAATATTATATCATTTAATGAGTATAAAGCACTTAATGTAAAGAAAAAAACTATAGTTTTTCTTGGCTTTTTTGGATATGATCATTTAAAAGCAATTATACACACCCCGAATAAAATACATCTTAGTTTATATCCTGAAGAAAACGACTATTATAATAAATGTTTAAACAGACTAAAAAATGAAACAGCAAATGAGCTAAAATCAAATGATAGAGAATTATTATCCGGGATTAAATTTAAACAGGCGGCTTCAGCTGAGAATGCTTCAGAGGTACTAGATAGAATCTTTGAGAAAAATAGTGAAATTAATTTCAACACTGAATATCAGATTAATTATTCTACAAATATAATTTATGAGCTTGCTTTTGAGGAAGATGACGAAATTCTTAAGTTAGACTCGAATAAGACAATCTTATTAAAAACAAATAAGCAAGAGATAAACGAAATAATCAGGAATTTAAAACCTGGTAATCAAATTAGAATATATGATAATGCTACAAAAGAAGTCATATATGATATCGCCTTAAATTCTGATGAAAAAGGAATATTTGAAGAGATTGAATTGTATTCAAAATTATGGAAGCTTGCATTATTAGAATATAGCTTTAAGTTTGATTCCATAAGTTCTCTTTTACACCATTTAGTTGAAAATGGGCTTACAATAAAAAGTGAAAATACAATAGAGAATTGGATTAATCCATCAAATAAAATCAAGTTTCCTCAAACATATAATAACCTATTAGTGCTAAAGAATACAATAAAATCAGATACCTTTGATAAACGTTTTAAAGGAATAGTAAAAAACAGAAAAAGTTTTAATGGGATAATGATTGCCCTTGGTAGAGATTTAAGCGATGAGATTTCTCATTATATTCTTCATAAAGAAAAGGGGGAAAACATCTTAAAACTTTCTGACACTCAATTGGAAAATATAATTAATCAAAATGCACCCTTAAAAACAATTAAAAGGATTGAAGTTACTGATGATGAATAATGATGAGAAATGCAGGATTATATTTGAAGAAAGGATCAAAAAAGGGCTCTTGGGGCCCGGATCAGATATTTTTATCAAAGATGATAGTGTTGAAAATGAAATAATTTCAGATTATCCCTTGCAAAGATATTATACTGGTATTCTATTTCCCGAAAAAGATAAAATTAAAACCATGAGTGAAAGCTCTGATGATGAAATAAGTAGTGAAGTTGATGGAAATAATGAGAACATTAGCCCACAAGATTTAAAAAATATAGATAATAATGGTGATAACAATTTTAATTCTGGAAAAAAAGACCACAATGATGATGATCAATATGTAATAACGCAGAATTCATTTTTCCCCACCAATATTGGCCTGACATTTTGTACTAATAATGACGAGAAGGAAATCCGTGTTAAATTTTCTTTTGGTACCTATTCAATAATAAATGAAGAAATTAAAATCAAGGCTCATGAAAGCATCTACAAAGAATTTCAGGACCACGAAACTTTTCCATTCAAGGATAAAATTGATTATCAAGATGGTTATTTAATTCTTAAACATAAATTTGTAGGAAGAAAAAAAAGCCCTCGCTCGGGAGATTTTTCATTACTAGATAATTTTAAAATGTCTGATGATTTCAAGGATAACCCAATTAAATATTCTTTCCATTTTTTTGAGAAGCTAATCGGTAAAGCTTGGAAGCGGGACACCCACAATTTAGATTTAAATATACTCATTTCAGATATATCAATCCCTAAAAAGATTTTTGAAAAGAAATTATCGAATTCTAGTTACATAGGGGCATCATATACCTTAAAAACATATAAAATGCCTGGAGATAATAAATGTAAATATATCAAGATTCAATTGATTAATACATCCGATACACAATCTTCAAAAAGATTTACAAATTCAAACGAAATATTGAACCAAAAAGCACTTTTTCAATCAAAAATTGAAATATTTTCAAAACAATTGCTGCCTTATAGATCATATAATGATTTTCATCCACTCGATAGAGAGGCTGAACTATTAACTTATCTTTACAAAGATGTGCAGAATTTTGGGATTGGTCATAATTGTTCAGTTGAATGGGGAAAAAATTATATTCAGACAACATTCCTCCCAACATATGACATAAAAGATACTTTAAATACTTTTAATGGAAGTGACTTTAGTGAAAATCCTGATTATTATAAAAATATTGAGGAACAATTAGATATTTATAATTTATCTCATTTCTCAAAGTCAAGCAAAGATCAGGTCATTGATAATTTGAATAATTTCATTTTGCAATATGAGATTTGGATTAATAAACAAAAAGATGCCCCTTCAAGAAATTCTAAAATCGAAGAGTACATTTTTAATAATTTAAACTATAATTTAAATAGATTGAAGTCAAACATAACTTTATTAAGAAATGAAGTAGTTTTTAGATCATTTTGCTTAGCAAATACAGCAATGTTTATTCAAATTATACTATCAAACGATGAAAATCTTGCGGCAAAAGAAAAAGATATTTCTGAAATTAATATGGATATGGACTTCAGTAATCTTGATTATTTTAAAAACTATAATTTTGATAAATCACCCTTTGGGCGACCTAAATATAGACCTTTCCAACTTGCATTCTTGATCTTAAATATCGATAGTATTACTGAACTTAACTCGCCATCAAGAAATGAAATAGTTGATTTAATCTGGTTCCCCACAGGTGGTGGGAAAACTGAAGCTTATCTATCAGTGGCCGCATTTACAATTATTTATCGAAGGTTAAGTAATCAAGATAATTATAATGGTACATCTGTTATCATGCGATATACTTTAAGATTGTTAACATCACAACAATTTGAAAGGACCTCGAAACTAATTGCAGCTCTTGAGTTTTTAAGGAGAAACTTCGAAAACGAATTAATGTCAGAACCCATAACAATTGGAATGTGGGTTGGAATGTCTAGCACTCCTAATTTAATTAAGGTTGCCGAAGGGAAAGTATCGGATATAAGTGAAGAAGCTAACAAACCCAACGGAAATCCTAACAAATATAATGTCTTTCAAATCAGTTCTTGTCCTTGGTGCGGGACAAAGCTTATATCAAAAAATAAGTCTGGTAATTGGGTGTTCGGCTTTGATATAAGTGGGAATGTCCCAAATAAAAAATTTAATATTAAATGTCTGAATAACAAATGTCCTTTCCATCATAGTCTCCCCGTGCAAGTAGTTGATGAAATGCTATATATTTCACCCCCTACTCTTTTATTTGCAACTGTCGATAAATTTGCCATGTTAGCGTGGAAGCAAGAGGGTCATAGATTTTTCAATTCTCTTTCTGAATCTGGTTTACCTCCAGATTTAATAATTCAAGATGAATTGCATCTATTAACTGGACCACTCGGATCTATTACCGGTATATTTGAAAGTGTAGTTGAATTATTATGCACTAAAAATAAGCGAAAACCAAAAATTATAAGTTCAACAGCCACTACACGAAATACTACTAATCAAGTTAAAGCATTGTATGGAATAAACAGAAAAGTAAATATTTTCCCGCCCAATGGTTTATCATATAAAGATAGTTTTTTTGCAAAAGTATCCGAAAATGAAAGTAAGAGAAGATATAAAGGATTTCTTCCTACTGGAAAATCAAGCATAGATACTCAATTACAACTAATTGTGCATTTACTTGTATCTAGGTTAGAAGTATATAATAACATCATTAAAAAAGATAACATGCTTGATTTTCATACTTTTGATAAATACTGGACAGTTGTTTCATATTATAATAGTCTAAAAGATGTAGGAAGAATTCATAATAAAATAAGCGATGAGATATATAATTTTACTTCAGTACTACAAAATAGGCTTTGGGGGAAGAAACCTTCAGAGACTTTTAACTATCTGTATTTATACAATAGAGACAAAGAGCTAACAAGTAGAATTGACAGTTCAAAAATCAAACATACATTAAATCTTTTAGAGGAAAATGAATTTAATGAAACTACAATACAGAAACTAAATAATGGTAATTCATATATTGAAGCAAATATTGTGGATATTGTATTAGCCACGAACATGTTTTCTGTGGGCATAGATATTGATAGATTAAATATAATGTTAATAAATGGACAGCCCAAAAACATTGCAGAATATATTCAAGCATCAAGTAGGGTTGGAAGAAAATATAAAGGATTAGTTCTGGTTTTACTTGATGCCAATAGATCAAGAGATAAATCCTATTTTGAACACTTTATCCCTTTTCACAACGCATTTTATAAAAGTGTTGAGCCACTTAGTTTAACACCATTTACTGAGAACACACTTCAAAAAATGCTGGCAAGTTTGGTAGTTACATACTTAAGACATAAATTTCCTAATATGAATTCAGATAAATCAGCAAATAATTTCTCACCAGAAATGCTTGATCAGTTTAAGGCAGAAATTAAACAAAGATATAAGGCAGAAGACAGTACCTGGTTAATATTTGAAAACAAACTAAAACAATTATCAGATTCATGGCTTGAAAAAATCAGTAATTATAACTTGAAATACTACTATCATAAAAATGAAGTTCATCTTCTTGATAAACCCTCTGAAATATTTGAGAAAACCAAAACTGAAGGTTCTATTTATCATTCAACAGATTGGTCGATTATGCAATCTATGAGAGAGATCGATACAAGCTCATTTATCAAGATTGAATTACCAAAAGTAAGAAGAGTATAAAATGGCTAATTATTCAGTGTTACAGACAAGAAAACTAATAAGTTCATATGGGGGAGTTGGTTCGATTATTGAGACAATTGATGGTGCTCTTATAATTAAAGATTTTGATAAATGGCGCTATTTTATACAACTAGGAAAAGAGAAGATTGAACTTGAAGATAATGATATTTTAGAGGATATTAGATTATTATCAAGATTAAAATACTATTTCCCTCAATTGGAAAAAATTGTCAAAATCCCGGCAAACTATTCTTCGTTTAGCAGTAACTCTAAACCAAAATTAGAAAACAATATTATTAATGCAGAGTACTTCCCAAAATGGATGTATTGCAAAAAATGTAATAGTTTCAAACACATTAATGATTGGTACAAAGGCTGGGGAGAAGTTTATGATAGTAAGAATATAGCTGAAATAAATGCTTCTTTTTCGCCACCTAAATGTTATAAATGTTATCAAAAAGCAAAAAAAGATAAAAAGAAAAATAATAGATACAATGAGTTAGAACAGGTAAGATTCATGCTTATTGCTCCTAATGGTAATATTAGGGATATACCATGGGATAAATGGACCAATCTTACTAGAGAAAAAGATGAAACCGGGCAGGAAAAAATTGTCTTTAGAGATAAATGTTGCGATAATCAAGATCTTCATTATTTAAGATCTGATAAATTCTCTGATTTTTCAGGAGTGAGAATTAAATGCAATAATAAATCATGCAAAAACTTCAATAAGCAAGTTACACTTTTTGGGCTATTGGGTTTGAGATTACCAGATATAGATTCATATGGTAAAATAAAGATTATGACAGACAAAGAGGGAAATCCAATATTTGACAGTACAGGAAATCTGCAAAAGATATTCTTCAAGCCAGTAATCAGAACTAGTAACAGTGTTTATTATCCGTTAATAACTAATAGTCTATATATACCCCATAAAGAAATTAAACAAAGCATAAAGGTAAGCATTAAAACTTTACATAAAGATGCCTGCCTTCCAGCAAATAAAATAAAAGATATTATATCTCAAAATCATAATATTAATCTATCATTAGAAGAAATTAATGAAATACTTAATCCTGCTGAGAAAGATTATATTAGTGAAATTAATTACCGTATAAAAGAATATGACTATTTGGCAAATAATGCTAAGTCGGATAATGAGAATTTAGTATTTACTAGAGTTACATCAAATGATCATCATAATTTGGGATTATTAAATTTACTAAAAGTAAATCGTTTAAAAGTAACATCTGTGCAAACAGGTTATTCTCGACAAGAACCAATTGATAAAGACTTATTTGAAAATAGCTCCATGGATGAATTTATTAGAGTAAGCAGGCAATCAATAAAGCCAAAATACACATCAACCAAAGGAAAAAATACTACACTATTACCAGGTATAGAAAGTTATGGTGAGGGTATATTTATTGAATTCGACCCAAAACAAATAAGTAAATGGTATAGCACTCAGTCAAAGAATTTGAAATTTCAAGAAAGATTAAATAGATTAAGGGAAAACGCAAATAATGCAGAATACAGAATAACTGAAGAAAAACGAAAAATGCTAGATAATGACAGTTATTTTGCAAAATTTATTATGTTACATACATTCTCTCATTTAATAATTAAAGAGCTTGAATTTCTTGTTGGTTACCCAGCTACATCAATTTCAGAAAGACTTTATATTGATAACGAAAATATGCAAGGGATATTAATTTATACCATTGCAGGAGCTGAAGGTAGTTTTGGTGGATTAATATCTCAAGCTCAGGATAGCAGATTTATTCAAATAATCAATTCAGCAGTTAATCGTGCAAGAGATTGTGCTTCTGATCCAGTATGTTATAATTCTGAGGGGCAAGGATTAGCTGGTTTAAATCTTGCTGCATGTTACTCATGTGCATTACTACCAGAGACTACATGTGAGGAATTTAATTGTTACTTGGATCGGGCTCTGATAGTTGATGAAGATTTTGGGTTTTACAGAGATTTGACATAAGAACTATACTTGCATTATAATACACATTATCTAGCGAGTTTCGCCTCTTCCCTATTGGTATTGTGTTGAGTAGTTAGGGAATTACTGCCACTAATGGTGTAGTTATAAAGAAGCCCACTCTTTCGAGCGGGCTTTTATTATCATTCAGTCAATTTTATAAGAAGATAGTCAAGAACTTTAGATTTTAGACCATTTATCTCAAACCGAGAGATTAAATTAATCGGTGGCACAATTTTCTAGGTCTTTCTTTTCTCTAACATGTTTTCTAAAAGCTTTAACTAGAAACCTAAAATATTCACCAAATTCTTTGGGCTGCCCAGCTCTCCGGTGACAATTATTTAGATGTTTGATAAATAATTTATTATCTAAAAGGTGCTCCCAGTCTACCACCATATCTTGATAATTCAGATATACATTTACAATAAATCGAGCAATCCGCCCATTTGCATCATAATAAGGGTGACACAAAACAAATTTCTGATAAAAGTGTAATGCACATTCTATAGGTTGCTCACTCTCCTCAAATAAACAAGCTAATGATTCGACAACTTTAGCTATGATCTCATTTGGTGGTGCACCTTCAAATTTATATTGGAGAGACCTCTGTTTTTCGCCGCCAAAATATACTTTTCCCAAATTTTTATCTTTTGCATCTCTAAATCGACCAGCATTTTTTAATATATTTTTATATAAAAACTCATGTGAGAATCTTATTAAAAGGCCCAAATGTTTAATTAAACTATTGCCTTCAGATTTGATTGCAAAAGCATCAATATTATCATTTAATGTACTATATCTTGTTTTTATAGTATCATGAGCTTTTTGCAGTGATATTTTATCATTAACAGAGAAATCTCTTAATAAACTATCAAGTATTTCAAATTCACTATTAATAATTATTATCCGGATTAATTATTGAATTGTTTTTTTAACTTTTTATCTAAATCCTCTTTACTACTGTTTTTTATCTTTTTGTAGTATTCATAGGATTTGTATGGCAGTAGTTCATTCATTTCATCTTGGCTCACATCTGCAAAATACGCATACGAGCTATTTGTGGACAATGGATAAAAAGTTTGATTCTTAAAATCTAATGGAAAATTATTTGCAAATGGGAGATCAGAATAATATGCTTTTATTACATTTTTACCAATTATTCCAGAAGTGCCAGTCTTAATCCATGGATCTTCCTTGTGTGTCATTAATGATAATGATATTGCATCTATGGGTAAATAATTCTCAAGAATAAAATCAACAGTCTTTTTTTCATCTTCTGATAGTAAACCTTCAGGATATATATTGTCTTTGGGAATAGGATTACTCCCGTACTTTTTATATTCTTGATAAACAAGATTATTTACAGGGCCATATGGCCATTTCATAAACCTTGAAGAAATAACATTGGGTTTATTATCAATAATACTCCAAACCTTCACATAATAAATAAGCTTCTGTAATTTAAGCGGTGAGATATCTACACTCCCACTCAACGGGTGATTTAGAATATATTTTGCAGCCTGTGACGCATTCATGCCCTACTCCTTAGCATGATAAAATTATGTTATTAACAAATAACGAAAAAAAATAATGATTTTATTCATCAATTAAAACATATATTTAATAAACATGGACAGTTTTAGTTCCACTTATCTATTCGTGTCAATTAAATAATTCACCATATAATACACAAAATCTAACGAGTTTAGCTTTTTTCTTGTTGGTATTGTTGTGGGTAGAGATGGTATTACTGCCACTAATGGTGTGGTTATAAAAAAGCCCACTCTTTCGAGCGGGCGTTTATTGTTAGATCAGGCTGTTCTATTTATAGAATACGAAGCAAATTCAACTTGATATAAATGTTGCTGAAATTCAATAAATAATGATGTGATACTTTCGACACCACCCAATATATTTTTCGCATCTTCAAGTGAATAATATTTATTCGTTAATAGGGTCGGTAATTTATCTTGAGATAATTCTTCAACACCGACTTCTACATATTTGCTTAATACAAATTCTATGAATTCTTTTTGCTTGTCATTAAGCAATGCAAAGATCGTGGCTTGGGCTCGTGTAACTCGTTCTTTGCGTGTTATCGGCTTTATATCACTGTTAAAAACATATTCCAACACATCATACAGATCGCTTTTTTCAGCATTTATTAGTTTTTGCAGTGTTGTTAATTCATCTTTGCCAAAACCTGCCTCATCCAATTTTTCAAGCAATGTTTTACGTGTTACGGGACTGCTCCATAAAGTCCGTAATTCTTCTTCACTCTTGAAGAAATTCGGCAGTTCTCCAAATAAATTATGTAAAAATTCTTCAGATGAAATTGGTTTCCCATCTGCTCCCCAAAATGAGGTAGCGATCATGTGCTGAATTTCTCTTTCTTTTCCATCTCGCAGTTTAACTTTAATTCTCTGAGGCCTTTCTCTACCCTCTCCTTCACCATCACCCGGTTCTTTTGTTGGATATTTAGGTCGGGGCTCTCTATTTCCACTAGGTTCTTCAGGTTCAAGTGGCTCGCCATCCCATTCGGGATCAGAAAAATGATGATAAGCATCGACAAAATCATAAATGGTGAAAAATTCTTTGCCATCAAACAGGCGTGTTCCTCTTCCCACGATCTGTTTAAATTCTATCATTGAGTTTATTGGACGCATTAAGACAATATTGCGAATATTTCGGGCATCAACACCGGTTGACAATTTTTGCGAGGTGGTTAAAATTGTGGGAATCGTTTTTTCATTATCTTGAAATTCTCGCAGAAACTGTTCACCGATCTCGCCATCATTCGCGGTAACACGGACACAATAATTTGGATCTGTGCTTTGTTTATACTGATTTACTAAATCTCTGACAGCCGCGGCGTGATCCTGAATGGCACAAAATACAATCGTTTTTTCTTTCTGGTTTATTTCGTCCATGAAGATCTGAACACGCTTTTCTTCACGTTTTTTTATTTCGATTATCCTGTTAAAATCAGGTTCTTCGTACAGCTTGCCTTCTTCAATTTCTCCTTCGATAATCGTATCATCACTGGTATAGATATAATCATCCAAGGTGGTCTTAATGCGTTTGACTTTAAAGGGAGTCAAAAAACCATCTTCAATACCTTCTTTGAGTGAATAGATATAAACTGGATCACCAAAATACTTGTATGTATCCACATTGTCCCGTCGCTTGGGTGTTGCGGTCAATCCTAATTGCACAGCAGGCGAAAAATACTCTAAAATACCTCGCCAGTTGCCTTCATCATTGGCTCCACCGCGATGACACTCATCAATAATAATGAAATCAAAATAATCTTTGGGATATTCCCCGAAGTAAGGTTCTGGATTGCCGTCTTTATCCTTACCGGACATAAAAGTCTGAAAAATGGAAAAAAAGATACTGCCATTGGTGGGGACTTTCCCTCTTTTTCTTATCTCTTTAGGTTTTATACGGACCATGGCATCTTCAGGAAAGGCTGAAAATGAGTTGTAGGCTTGATCTGCCAAAATATTGCGATCAGCCAAGAAAAGTATTCTGGGACGTCTTTTCCCGTCACGATTTAGGTTCCAGCGGGTTTGGAACATTTTCCAGGCGATCTGAAAAGCTATAGTTGTTTTACCGGTACCAGTCGCGAGGGTCAATAAAATACGATCTTTATTCTGTGCAATAGCCTCAAGTGTATTTTTAATGGCCAATTCCTGATAAAAGCGTCTGCCATAAGCACCTTCATGAGGAATAGCCGCAAATTTCTCCCGCCATTCGTTTTGATCACCGTAGGTTTTATCCCAAAGTTCTTGAGGGGATAAAAAATCACTAACAAGTCCTTCCTGCCCGGTGTTCATGCAAATATGGTAAATATCTTTACCGTTTGTGGAATAAGTGGTACCAAGATTTAGCTTAGTAGCATATTGTTTTGCCTGAGCAACGCCTTCACCGACTTCCAGCTCATCGCTTTTAGCCTCGACCACAGCCAATTTAATGCCCTTGTAGACTAAAATATAATCAGCGATCAGCGGCTTTTTACGTCCTCCGCCAACTTGAATGCGTCCATCGGTAATTTTACACACATTGCGCTCACGTAGGATACGCGATCCTTCTACCTCACCCCAACCGCACTTTTTCAGCCAGGGATCAATTAATTCTGCTCTAGTTTCGGCTTCGTTCATATGTAATTTACTATCTAGTTACTGTATATTGTCTTTCAATAATATCAGGATACTGCTGAAATATTTCACCATCAATTTCTTTTCCATTTGATTTTTTATTTCTTTTAACTTTATCGGCACCCCAAGTGCCCCACTGTTTAAAGAAGAAGGCAATATCTTTTGCTTCACATTGTCGCTTAATATTAATTACCCATTCTTTTTCCATCGGTCTTGCTTTATTTCCACTTTCTCCACCAACAATAACCCAATTAATATTCTCAAGATTCATGGTACTCAGATCTTCCAAAAGGGGTTCTACAGAAAGAAATAATACACTTGCATTTAAGTGCCTCAATTTATCAATTCGTGGTAATCCTTCTTCCTTATTATCTACCGTAACGCCCAACCAAATATTCTTTGGGATTTTCCTTTTCGATAGATACTGAAACATTCTATCCGCTCTTTTAGTCAAAATTTGATATGTATGATGTGGTGTTTCTTCAATAACTTCAAAAATCTTATCTAAATACTCTTTCGGCATATTTTCATGGAATATATCACTCATTGAATTGACAAAATAAACCGTTGGTTTTTTTCTTTTTAACGGTTCAAATAAACGGCTTGGCACTATATTGAATTTAAATCCATTTTCATAACCTTCCACATCCATAGCCTGTAAACGCAGGGCCATTGTTTCTGCATAACAGTTTTTACAACCTGAACTTGTTTTCGTGCAACCTGCCGAGGGATTCCAGGTTTTCTCTGTCCATTCAATTTTATGTATCATAGCCTTCCCCCTTTATCATATATTGTTTTACCCTGTGTATATTTGTTGAAGAGTAATTCTTTTTCCCAATAAATGAAATTCTATTTTCTTTTTCAAGCTCTTTAATTACTTCTACAAATACTTTGGGTTCACACCCTTTTTCCATGGCAAGTTTTAATCCTGTAATATTATCTTTAATTTTCCCCAATAAAATTAATCTTTTAAGCTCATCTTTAACAGCATTCTTTTTAATATTATTTTCGGGACAATGAAACAGTGTCCCTTCCTCGTAATTATTATCAATATTATAATTTGCTTCTCCTGAATATTTATCATGCTTCCAACATACTTTAAGAAATATTTCCATACCTAAAGTATGATTTGAACCAAATATCAAACCATAGTAATTGCCTTTCTTTTCCTTCCTGATGGAAAAATGATGCAAATAGTACTCTTTCCCCATAGGTATTAAATCTCTGAAATAATCCGCAATAGCTCTATTTATCTCATTGGGTTTAATATCGTCAAAAGGAATTTTAGAAGTATCAATATATTTAGTAATATTCGGATGTTCTCTAAATCTATTTATGAATGAAGATGAAATAAAAAAGATAAAATCTGTTTTAGGAAAAGAGATCAATTGCTTAAACACATCTTCATTAATTTCTTTAAAACCATATTGATCAAGCAGTACAAACTTACCAAGTGTTTTATCATTTAAAATATCTACTATTCCGGGATTTAAAAAAATATCTTGAAATTTATAATTCTGTACAGTGTATTTATAAATACAACTCGAGCACTTGTTTTCATGCTTACATTTCTCAATATACTGAATAATATTTTGCTTAAGCTCCGCACTTTTTTCTTTTACACTCTCATTAAAAAGAAATATGATCTCTTTCTTTGCCTTTAAGCAATACTTGCGCTCTTTACCCTTTGCTCTATTTAATAATACTAATGGGCTTCCCAACTCGTTGTTGGAATCTTTTCCACTACCCGCAAAAAAATCAAAGACATAAACTGCATTTGTATAAAAATCACTATTAAATACAGGCAACCACTCTTCAAAGCATTCTCCAAAAATATCCAATTTTAATTTTGTCGCGTCGTCAAATACTGAATTATTAATATCTTTTGCCATATCCTACAACTCCATTCAACACTTTGGACAGCATACTTATTTTTGTTAAACATATTCGATTGCTCGCTTAATATTTTTGCTATCCTAAAGTAATTTTTGTATCTAAAATAATTCCTTAATATCCTCATATAATTTTTTTAACTCTTCAGAACTCATATCCAAAATTGGCTCATACATAAAAGAGTTAAGATGAATATTTTCAGGAGTCATCAAGTTCACCCTTTCTAATATTTTTATTCTAACAATTTCATCTGGGAATAAATATTTATATTTCATGAATAATTTGATTGTTTGATTTTTATCGATACTGTTAACAAAATCATTGTCATTTATTTTTAAAATCATAAACTCTTCAGCTTTAAGTCTAATAGCAATGGATAAAACAATTTTTAATTCTAATTTTTCACCAGTAATTAATTGATCACATTTTTGAATTAACAAGTCATAGTAAATGACATCCAAATTATTGATTTTATCTGCTATTTGACTGTCAAAGATTATTTTATAAAACTCTTTCAATTCTCTAATAGTTAAAGCCTTTGTATTTTTTTTAATATGCAAAAAACTCGCCATAGCCTGACATTCACTTTCTTTTCCAGAATATTCAAACAGATTTCTAAGCATAGGAATAGAGGCAAGAAGCATCTGAGGATTATTTAAGTTATTTCTCCAGTGGTTCAGGGGATTATTTTGATATACCTCTTCTACGAGTTTTATTCCAGAATGTGTTTTGGCAACATTTAATATATTATTTCTTGTTCTTTTTATATCTAATCTGCCACATACAGACCGATGGAAATCAAAATTATGCGTTAAAATAATCAAATAAAAATCATCTACTTCTGATATTTCTTTCAAATATTCAATAATTGCATATTTGTTTTTGTAATCAAACGAATCAGCTATATCATCAATAACGAATAAGCAAGTGCTATTTTCCTTTTTCCTAACCTCAACTTCAAAAAGGATATTTAAAATATATAAAGCTCTTTTTTCCCCTTGACTAAGGACTTTTAATAGTTTCCCTTCTTCCACATCAATATCTTCAAATTTAAATTTGATTTGTGGTAGCTCATTGCTCAGTATTACATCTACCTGATTGGATACATGCAAACTAAAAGGGACGAAGAATTTATTGTTAAAATCATCAATTACTTTATACCAATCGCCTTTTTCTTTCTGTGCCTGCTCTCTTATAGTTTTTATAGTTTCTTTTGATGTCGCATATTTTGAAAGTAATTCTTTAAAGGTGTCTTTATCTTGTTTGAAATAACTTTTCCATAATTTAGCTTTGAAACTACTTGGATTTGATAATTCTGAAACAATTTGAGGGTTATTTGACAAATAATCTCTAAAGTTTTTTATGTTTGCATTTTTCTTCAAGATTTTATCAAGCTTCTCAAATTCGCCTTTTAGTTTTTTATCTTGTAAAATCGAATTCTTTTCTTCGGTTATAATTTTTTCTAAATCATTTTTTGTTTTTACATAATCATCTTTTCCATTAAGTACAACAGAATGTTCTGCCTCAAAAAAACCATTTTTATCTAATTGGGTAGCTACGTCGGATGCTTGGGTATGATTAAAAACGCCTTTTTTGAAAAAGCTAGATTTTTCTAACAGTTCATTATATTTCTTTACATAATTATCAATATTGGCTAAAAAATCATGACTCTCAATGGCTGGCTTTGTTTTATCATTAAATAACTCATTGTATTTTATATCTTGATAAACGGCTTCTTCATCATTTAAGATTTCTTTCTCTATTCTTTCTAACGCCTCAAAGAATTTATTTTTTTCGCTTTGAAAGAAAATGTTACAAATTTCCAATTCTATTTCTTCTGGCTTTAAACCCGATAGCTTTTGTATTGATTTTAGAAAGTCTTCTTTTTGTTTCTGTGTTTCTTGATATTCTTTATCAAATTGTTTTTTTATCTCCTGATTAACTAATAATGTAGAGATGTTGTCTGACTTATACTCTTGGTCATACGGTTTAATAACAAACACATTATCTTTTTCTAGATCAGAACCATCCTTTTTTATTTCTCTTATTGTCTCTATATCCGTGTATATTTCATCTTTTGAATTTTCACCTTTAGTTAAATCAATAAAGGTCTTTGCGAAAGATGTTTTCATTGTTCCATTTGAAGCATAGATGGAGCAAATGTTTTTTTGTGAAAAATCTATTTCTTTTTTTAATGAAGAAATACCGTAACAATTTTTTAAATTTATACTCAATTTCATAAATAAAACTCCTTATAAAACAAAATTATAGTTTCCCCTCAAAAGCTTTTTGTAAAATGGATTTCTTCAACTCTTCCAACTCATCAATCTTTTGCTGATATATTGCTTCCATTTTTCTTGCTTCTTCGGAAAGTACATTTAATTTGCATACAATGTTATTTTGTTCATTTATTGATCGTGGGAAGCATAATTTAACTTCTTTTAATGATGAATTTGAAATAACTGGTTGAGCTGCCTGTCTCGCAAATTGACGAAGATATTTATAGTTTAACAAATAAGTTAAAAAATGATTGTCAAAGTCATATTTATAATCTACAATTTTAAATGCATTATCAGTCAACCAAATCTTTTCATCAATATTCCTAGCGATACCACACAAAGCACCAACCCTTCCGATTATTACATAATTTCCATAAAGATTAAACATATTATGCTTACCAGCGATTCCATTACCGCCATAAACATTATAAATCCCAGATAAAACCATATTTCTACTTACCAAACCATCTCCACTTTTCAAGCGAAAACACTTTCCTAAAGCCTCCTCCTCCCAATCATCCCCCTTCTCCTCAAATATCCCATTCAAATAACTCTCAAACAATTCCTTCGCATTCTCCAAATTTTTCTCAGCATTAGCTTTTGCTTTATCGATAGCTGCGTAAACTTGGTCAAGTTTGGCAACAATGCGTTGTTGTTCGGGAAATGTTGGTAATGGAATTTCAATATTTCCTATTTGTGTTTTATTTATCGAATTAAAAACTGCACCCGTATTTCCCACAATTTCGTTTTTATGTTTTAATAAGAAATTATATAAGAATTCTTTATCAATCTCTTCTCCTGCTCGAATAGAGGCTAATCCACGACCAATACATATTTTTTGAATAGCAAAGTTTACTGGTCCAACAGGTGCACGTACAGACATTAATATATCACCTTCAACTGCCTCTTTAGTAATTTTAGTGGTCCATTTTACTGGAGCACCAATAAATTTGTCAGAAAACTCTTTTTTACCTTGATAAAATGGTAGACCACTTTCAGTTTCGTTGTAATATTTACTCTCAGGTGATTGTCCTGCAATTATTTTACAAACCTCCCCCAATGTCTTAACTTCCCAGCCTTGAGGCAAGTTAGATTTTACAGTTGAAATCTGAGAATGTTTATCCGCTCTGTTCATTTCTTCTTTTCTCCACTCTCAAGTTTATCGGTAGATGTTGCTTGTGTTAGAATCTTCATTTGCCCTATGGCAATGTGATTCAGTTTTTCTAATCGTTCGGCCTGTGAACTTTCTTCATTGATAAACAAGGCGTTTAAATTTTCTAAATTTACCAGACATACTAATTGACTTACATTAGCATAATCTCGAATATTCCCTTTTTTTTCGGGGTTTTCATCTCGCCATTGTTTTGCAGTTTTTCCAAATAAAGCCATATTCAGCACATCTGCTTCGCTAGCATACACACAGGAAATCTGTCTTTTGTCCAAAATTTTAGGAATTAATTTTTCTTTTATGGCATCGGTATGAATACGGTAATTTATCTGCGTAAGTCTGCGTTTTATATTCCAATCCAGCTCTTTTGAATGTTCATCTTTCAATCGTTGAAATTCTTTGATCAAGTAGAATTTAAATTCCACCGATACCCAGGACGCAAATTCCAATGCAATATCAATATGAGCAAATGTACCGCCATATTTCCCTGATTTCGATTGCAGACCAATAGCTTGTGTGCGGGTAATCCATTTCTTAGGAGACAGAACAAAATGATGATAACCTGCTTCGGCTCTAAACTGGTCGAATTCGACCAGTTTAAAATCCGGATTATGAAGTTTTTCCCATAAGCCCAAAAGTTCAATGGTATTTTTACTTCTCAACCAGTTTTTAATAATATCTGCAGGAGAATCAGGATTTTTATATTTGGCAATATCCGTCAATGAAATAAAATCTTCCCGATCAACTTGCGAATAGGAGATATCAATTCCTTTAACGGCTATTTTTACATTCTTAGTACTCAAATCAAATCCTTAATTATATCCATTAATTCTTCACTTTCCTTATCAAAACCTCCCCCAATCTCTTTACTTCCCAGCCACCAGAGGAAGGGGGGTACAAATTGTACCCCAGTTGCTGTTCAATTCTTGATCGCGAGATCGTAGTTTTTTTATATATTGCTTTACATCCTTGCTTTTTGATAGTATTTGTACAACATCTTTAACAGAAAAATACCATTTTTCGTGTTCTTCATCCCAGTGTGTTCGTACTGCCTGCTCTTGAAATAGCTGTATTTTGTTTTCTTTGCTCATAACATGTCCCTAATAGATTTGAGAATACTTTCACTCTCTTTATCCAAAGCTTTCATTTCTTCTAAAATTACTTTGGGTTCTCTTAAAGGTGCTTCTTCGGATGCATTGGGATTTTTGATCGACAGGTCATAAGTTTCTTGATCAATATTTTTAATTTCTATCGTCCATGAGTTTTCACTTTCCTCCTTCGCTACGCTTCGGCGGACAAAGTCGGCAAGGTCGTTTTCGTTGAGGGGATTGGTCTTTCCAAGGTTACGGTCCAGATTTAATTGATAAAACCAAGTTTTGCGTGTAGAACTGCCTTTTTCAAAGAAAAGCACAACCGTTTTTACACCGGCACCGGTGAATGTTCCCCCGGGGAGATCCAAAACCGTATGCAAATTACAATTATTCAGTAATTCTTTTCGCAGAGCAATACTGGCATTATCGGTATTACTCAAAAAAGTGTTTTTAATAACAATACCGGCTTTCCCGCCGGCTCGCAGTATCTTGATAAAATGCTGTAAGAACAATGAGGCGGTTTCTCCCGTTTTAATTGGGAAATTTTGCTGTACCTCGGCCCGTTCTTTTCCTCCAAAAGGTGGATTTGCCAGAACCACATCGTAGCGGTCTTTTTCTTGTATGTCGGCAAGATTTTCGGCAAGTGTATTGGTATGAAGAATATTGGGTGCTTCCACGCCATGCAAGATCATGTTCATAATACCAATAATGTAAGCCAGCGATTTTTTCTCTTTTCCGTAAAAGGTCTTTCCCTGCAGAGTCTCTGTATCGGATGTCGATAATTTTTTACTGTGTTTTAAGTATTCAAATGCTTCAACCAAAAACCCTGCCGATCCTACAGCGCCGTCATAAATAGTTTCACCGATCTTGGGAGCCACAACTTTAACAATGGTTTTGATCAGGGGACGCGGAGTGTAGTATTCGCCACCGTTCCGTCCCGCGTTTCCCATGTTTTTGATCTTTCCCTCATACAAATGGCTCATTTCATGCTTTTCAACATGGGTCCTAAACCGTAATTGGTCAATATAGTTGATAACTTCACGCAAATTATAACCGCTTTGTATTCTGTTTTTCAGTTCACTGAAAATTTCACCAATTTTATATTCTATTGTATTGGCATTTTCAGCATTGGTTTTAAATTTTTTCAAGTATGGAAATAATTTACCGTTTACAAAATCTATAAGGTCATCGCCCGTCATGGCATTGTGGTCAATTTTGCCGTTTGTTAGTCTTGGAGCAGCCCAGGCTGTCCATCTGTATTCCGGTGCAATAATATTTGTGTAGCTTTTGCCTCTTAATTCAGCTGCCGTGACTTTATCTTTTTCCAAATCATCCAAATACTTCAGGAATAATACCCAGGAGGTCTGTTCCACATAATCCAACTCACTGCTACAACCCGCATCTTTGTGGAGAATATCGTCTATATTTTTAAAGGTCTGTTCGAACATGTATATTTTTCCCTTTTAATAGCTTTTTAAAAGATATTTAGTTGATTTGTCTAGAAATTTATTAATCCTTCAATAGGTTAAAAATTTATAGATAAGTAAGAATATTAACAAGGGATAGTTTAGAAACTCGCCAGATAATACACAACATCTAACGAGTTTTGTTCTTTTTTTATTGGTATTGATGTGAGTAGAGATGGTATTACTGCCACCAATGGTGTGGTTATAAAAAAGCCCCTCTTTTACGATCGGGGGATGGTATCGAAGACAAGCCCGATAATTCGGGACGAGGGATTTTAAGTCCCTTTGCATGCCAAAGTAATAATCCAGAAATAAGTATCGTCTTTTTTGGGTTTTTGTTCAACCTCGCCTCTAGTCTCACGCATGCCCTTCGAAGCTTTAGCGTAGAAGGGTCTCACGTCTCACGTAATTGTCAATTGTCCTTTCTCAATTATCAATTGCCCGGGTGTTTCTATGAAAAAGAACAATTTCCCCTTGCATGAAAAAGAAATTATCCCTATGTTACTGTCCATAGAAACAACGGAGTGCTAAATGCAACGATATAAAGAATTGGCTAATGTGTTTTCACAAATAGAGAATGAAAGAGAAATGGAGAAATTTCTTATAGAAGTTTTGACAGAAAGCGAATTGGACGCACTGCATTTTCGATGGCGACTTATGACTGACTTGTATCATGGTGAGACCCAGCGACACATTGCAGAAAAACATCATATCTCTTTATGCAAGATCACGCGGGGCTCAAAAATACTTAAAGACAAAACATCGGTCAGCTTAAAGCTGCTTAAGAAAATGGAGAAAGAAAAATGAGTAAGTTAGGACAAATGCCGGACGCACAGGGAAACTTTGGAGAATACGGTGGGGCATATATTCCACCACAACTTGTGGGTGTAATGAAAAACATTGCAGAAGAATACGAAAAGATTAAAAATACAACTGAATTTCAGGAAGAGCTTTATGATTTATATGAACATTATGTAGGTCGGCCTTCACCTATTTTTCATGCAAGAAGCCTTTCAAAAAAACTCGGTGGTGCACAGATATATTTTAAACGTGAAGATCTTAATCATACCGGAGCACATAAGATCAATCATTGCCTAGGTGAAGCTTTACTTGCTAAAGCAATGGGCAAGAAAAAGGTAATCGCCGAAACCGGTGCCGGGCAGCACGGTGTTGCGCTTGCAACAGCCGCTGCACTTCTAGATTTGGAATGCGATATCTACATGGGTGAAGTTGATATTAAAAAAGAGCATCCAAATGTGATTCGCATGAAGATATTGGGCGCAAAGGTTATTCCCGTAGATCTTGGTACGAAAACGCTTAAAGATGCAGTAGATGCAGCATTTATGGCATACCTCGGAGACCCGGAAACTCAACTATATTGTATTGGATCTGTCGTTGGACCTCATCCCTTCCCGGGAATGGTTCGTGATTTTCAGTCTGTTGTTGGACGTGAAGCAAAAGAGCAATTCAAAGCTATGACAGGTAAACTACCCGACACTCTTATGGCTTGTGTCGGTGGGGGATCGAATGCAATTGGTCTCTTTACGGAATTTCTTGAAGATAATGTCAATATTATAGGTGTGGAACCGGCAGGTCTAAGTTTTAAACCCGGTGAACATGCCGCGACGATGACGATGGGTAAACCCGGTGTGATCCATGGCTTTAAATGCTACTTGATCCAGGATGAAAAAGGCGAGCCGGCACCGGTATATTCAGTTGCTTCCGGGCTGGATTATCCGGGCGTTGGCCCTCAACATAGTTATCTGAAAGATATTGAACGTGTAAAATATGTAACTGCCAACGACAAAGAAGCGATAGATGCTTTCTTTGAGATCTCGCGTGTTGAGGGAATTATTCCTGCTTTGGAAAGCGCACATGCGATCGCGTATGCTATAAAACTGGCACCAACATTACCTGAAGACCACAATATTCTTATCAATCTTTCCGGTCGCGGCGATAAAGATATTGACTTTGTCGTCGAGAAATACGGAGCGGAGTACGGCGTAAGCGAATAAATTTAAATTTTAAATAAAAGTAACAACAAAAGCAGTATAAGCTGCTTTTGTTGTTATTATATAATAATATTTCCTGAATTCAACAAGTAAGTGCAACTAAAAGCTATTTGCAAAAACAGGTGGTAATTTACACACACATTTGCGTTGTAAATCGAAAAGAAGAAAACGCTATGGGTCATATGAATGCAGGGGTATAATCAAGAACAGAAAGAGTATTGAAGAACGTCCGGCTATCGTAGACAGCAAAGAACGTATTGGAGATTGGCCTGCCCGCCATTTGCTAGCAGGCGGGGAAGCAGATATCCGCCAGCTGGCGGAGAAAAGCTCATAAAGGGGCTATCGTGTCGTTAACAGAACGGAAGACAAAGATTTGTCTTATTTATAAAGTTGAGCGCAGAACAGCAGTTTTAGTGAGTAAGGCGATGAGTAAACTTTTACTTTCCCTGAAAAATATTGTTTACACGATTACATCAGATAACGGAAAAGAGTTTGCTTTACATGAAAAAAAGGCTAAAACCCTAGAAACAGATTTTTACTTTGCTCATGCTTATGCTTCGTATGAAAGAGGACTAAATGAAAATACAAACGGCATGATAAGACAGTATTTTTCAAAGGATAAATATTTTAGAACAATTACAGATGAGGAATTAATTATGGCCATGAAAAAGCTTAATAATCGACCTAGAAAAACTCTTGGCTATTTAACTCCAAATGAAGTATTTTTTGAGAATTATAAAATTGCACTTACTACTTGAATCTAGGATAAAAAATAATTTTGAATGAATAATTAATAGTTAATTGCTTTCATTTTAACCAATTGTCAACTTGTCGAATACAAAAAAGGAATCAAACATGAAAAAACGCTTATTTATTATTGTTGCTATGCTTGTTCTTCTTAGCGGATGTAAATCAATAACGGTCATGTCATACAATATTCACGCCATGAGGGGTATGGATAAAGTGGTGGATGTCGACAGAATAGCTAAAGTAATTAGTGATCAGAATCCAGATGTAGTTGGACTTCAAGAGGTCGACCAATTCACAGAACGCAGCGGAAAAATAGATGCCATTAATATTCTTGAAGAAAAAACGGGAATGTATGGGGTCTTTATGGAAACTTTTGATTATCAGGGTGGGGAATTCGGGAATGCCATGTTGTCAAAATATCCGATCATTGAACATGAAGTATTTCACTTGCCCGCAAGAAATAATTATGAAGCGCGCTTGATGATGATGATCTCTTGCGTTGTTGAAAATGGAGATACAGTTCATTTTTACAATACACATTTGGATCATCATCGTCAGGATTCCGACCGACCGATTCAAATGAAAAAGATCACAGAAGTTATTCAGAAAGATAGATTCAAAGTAATCCTTGTTGGGGATTTAAATTGCCAGCCTGGCTCGGAGCCATTGAATATGCTTGATACGGTTTTGAAAAGATGCCACTCCAAGAAATTGACTTATCCATCCGTTGACCCGTATTGGACCATTGACCATATTTATTATTCGAAAGAAAATGGAATAAAAGATCTTGGCTTAGAAGTTATAGCTGAAACAGTCGCGTCGGATCACAGACCGATTGTTGCGAGGTTTAGATTAAAATAAAAATGTCATCTCGAACAGTCTTCGTTCGCCTGGGGTCGAACTTCGCCCGTCAGGCCAAGTGGAGAGATCTCAAATTATTCAAAATTTATCCTAAGTTTGAGATTTCTCCCATCCTACACTAAAGTTTCGGCTGGCAGGTACATAAAACGAAAAGGCCTGACGGACGTAGCTCAACGAGCGAAGTCTGTTCGAAATGACATCATTGATCTTATATAACAAATACTAATGAAATAAAAAAAGCAGAGTAATTTACTCTGCAGTTTATGTACCCGGGGCGGGATTTGAACCCGCATGTCCGATGGACACTAGACCCTGAACCTAGCGCGTCTGCCAATTTCGCCACCCGGGCTGATGTTCAAAAAACTATTTTATCTTTTCTTCAGCCTGTAGATGGGTGATCTCATTCTCAAGCATCGAAATCTTTGTTTTTAGATCATTGACCTGTTCTAGCATTTCGTTTATGTTATCAAGCTCTTTTAGATCATAATTTTTACTGTCATCAATATGTACAGTTGTTTTTTCGCCAAGTTCTTGATAGCATTTTAATAATATACGCCGGGTCTGAAAGACTTCATACTTGAGTTTTCCAATGCGGCTAAAATCGCCCGCTTTTTCTTTTGTGGTGTGATAGGCTTCATCAATTTTCGGACTTAGACTTTCCCACCATTGGGCTAATTTACTTTTTGCGTTACCGTGAGAATTCATATTATACTCCATTCATCCGCACAATTTACATGATAATAGTCCGTCTGTCAATGAGATTATGATATAAAAAAGAGCTTAATTATTTCTTTCCACCCTTTGGAACAAGCAGGGTTTCATTATTTATCTTGATGATGGAATCATCTGTGACACGTCCGATGGTTGTAGATGTGAGATTGAAATTTGAAGTTATCCTTGCAAGATCAATCAGATGACTTTCTTTAAGTGTAACCATGGCTGCAGCTTGGGGTTCGCCATAAATAAAAACTTGTGCCGGTCCTTTCCTTTCAGAATAAATGGAAGCGCCCAATCCTTCTGAGCTTGCTTCTTTTAAGGCTGTTATCAGCCCACCGCGGCCTATCATGGCCGCAGAGGAAATAACCTCTTTTTCAGTACATTCTTTAATAACATCTGCAAGTGCCGCCAGTGTTCCTGTCATTACACCGGGGGGAGTAAAGGGCTCGGTCTTGCCATGAACAGCAGCATAGGCGGATCCTTTAAGAACGCCACTCGGATCACCCAAAAGACAAATAAAATTACCGTTTTGCTGAAAAGTATGTGGTAATACATTCTTATCTTGTTTTGATATAAAAAATAATTTTAATCGATTCGTATCACCGGGTACTATGCAATTATTGGCAATTGGAATATCGAATAATTTAGCGCTCTTTTTGATGGTTGATAAATATGCTTCAATTTCTTGAGGCGAATCGGCCGTGCTTTCCAGGTAGTAAGTAAGGGCTAAAGGCTTGTATCCCCTTATTCGTAAATTTACGATGCTTGATAAAGTGTGAAGCTCAATACCCTTAAGTGAAAAGGATAAACTTTTCAAGGGTATAGCATCAACCCTTAACTCCGGGACATCATCCTTAAAAGAATAATATTGTGCCGGATATTCATTTCTTTCATCTTGAAGGAGTTTAAAAAGTTTTTCAGTAACATCCGGGTATTCATTGTCAATATTGATCGTTTCGCGATCCTCAATCACAGGATCAAGCGGATGTTTAACGCCCCCGATTTTTATCTGCCCCTGTTGGAGACTCTTCAGTGTTGAAAGCGGTATCTCAAGAAGTCCTTTTTCATTATCCAAACTAAGAATGGGATATGAAACCGTTTTGCCAATAAATATAGGAACACTGTCAAGCTCTTTGCATGCTTCCTTGAAGTGCAGATGTTGATAATCTTCCACAATATAAAGCAGACCATTTTCATAAACCTTGAATAAGCGCTTTGAAGAAGCAGTAATATGCCCGCCGGTGTTTGTGTCAACACAAACACGGCACAGTCGCTCCCAAGGTGTTTCATCACGAATGAGAGAGATATGATCGGCTAGTTTACTGGCAGACGCCAGCGACTGTGCAGCGGCGTGAGCCGTGGCGGGCTGAATATAAATATGATAATTTACTTTTTTGGGACGCAGATTCTTTTCGTTTTCCGGCGTGGTTACACCCAGCATGATCGTGCCATGTTCATGCTTATAACATGAGGCTGTATCAAGGTGCCGTGTTGCCATATCCAAGCAACAGCGCAATCTGCTGGTATGGTTGCTAATATAAACATAATGATCATCATTGATATTTAAATAAAGAGGACGCGATGGATTAAAATGCAAAAAGCGCTTTTCACGATCAGGCTCATATGGATCAAAGCAGGCAAAGACTTCCTGTTCCAGGTCCGAGGGCCTTCGCCCCAATAGTTTGTTTAAGTATGATGTAAAATCTTTCATGGTCAATAATAGGATTTTATTAGATAAAATCCAACTTGTCAATATGGGCATTTAGCCTTATTTTAATTCCCACTTGTAATAAAGGAAAACGTATGAATATTGAACAAATCTCCTCAATCTTGAAAGCTCAGAGAACTTTTTTTACCTCCGGCGAAAGTCGCGATCTCGGTTCTCGCCGTGAAGCGCTTAAAAAACTTAAAACCATGATCATTGATAATGAACATATGATCATTGATGCCTTGAATGAAGATCTGAGAAAAGCTCCTTTTGAGAGTTATGCAAGCGAAATTGGTTTGGTTTTAAAAGAAATTGATCACCATCTTAAGCATTTAAATAAATGGACAAGATCTCGCCGGGCATCAACACCCCTTGTTTTATTCCCTTCTAAAAGTCATGTTCGTAGAGAAGCATACGGACTGGTTTTGATCATGGCCCCTTGGAATTATCCTTTTGGTTTGCTTCTAACGCCTCTGGTCGGCGCTATTGCTGCCGGAAATTGTATCGTACTTAAACCTGCCAATTATGCACATGCGACAGCTTCTTTGCTTGAGCATTTAATACGGGAAACATTTCCACAGGAATATATCAGCATTTTTACGGGCGGGAGAGAAATTAATTCTGTTTTGTTGGCTCAACAATATGATTATATATTTTTCACCGGTGGTCCGGTCCTGGGTAAGATCGTTGCAGAGTCAGCTGTAAAGCATTTTACACCCGTCACTCTTGAATTAGGCGGAAAAAGCCCCTGTATCGTAGACAAAGATGCAAATCTGAAAAAAACAGCCAGGCGGATCGTATGGGGAAAATTTCTTAATTTGGGACAAACATGCATTGCGCCTGATCATTTATATGTTCATCGTAGTGTTAAAAACGAGTTGGTTCAATTAATGGCAAAAGAGATAAAAAGGCAATTTGGAGATAATCCTCAATTAAGCCCCGATTTGTCACGAATGATCAATGAAAAAGCTTATGATCGCGTTTGTGCCTATATGAAGAATGTAAATATTTTGATCGGCGGTAAAAAAAATAAAGCGGATAAATATTTTTCTCCCACCCTTATTGATGGGGTTAACGACAGTATGCCGGTAATGCAAGATGAGATATTTGGTCCAATTTTACCTGTCATTGAATTTGATACGATTGATGAAGTGATTAGAAAAATATCACAGAAAGAAAAACCCCTGGCAATGTATTATTTCACCAAAAGCAAAAAGAAAGCAAAGCATCTTATGTTCAATGTGAATTCCGGGTCTGTCTGTATCAATGATGTTGTGATCCAATTTGCAAACAGCCATATTCCCTTTGGCGGCGTTGGTGGTAGCGGCATGGGTTCATATCATGGGAAATATAATATTGATACATTTAGTCGTGAACGTTCCGTGGTCATAACACCGACAAAATTTGATATTCCCATAAAATTTGCACCGTATAAACAAAAATTATCAATCCTTAAAAAAGTGCTTTGATCCTTGTCCGTTCATGAGTGTGGAGCATAGGAGGCTCGAACTCCTGACCTCTGCATTGCGAACGCAGCGCTCTCCCAGCTGAGCTAATGCCCCATATAATTAACTATCCAAATTATTGGATAATATCTAAACAATAATAAACTTATTTCAACACCAAACGGGCAACGGTTTCAATATGAGCCGTATGCGGAAACATATCCACAGGTTGTATCTTTTCGACTATGTATCCCGCTTCAACAAGAAGAGCAATATCCCTTGCCTGTGTTGAGGGGTTGCAGGAAACATACACAATTAAAGGTGGTTTCAAAGTAAGCAGTTGTTTGATGAATTTCGGATTCAACCCGGCTCGAGGCGGATCCACAATTGCCAGATCGGGTTGATCGAGCTTACTGATCAATTCCTGATTTGTCTGCAAAAAAGTATCTAGGTTGGCTTCAAAGAATTGACAGTGAGGAACATTATTTCGCTTGGCATTCATTTTCGCATTTTTAACAGCATCTTTTACGACCTCAAAACCGATTACTTGTTTAACTTTGTCCGCAATATAAAGCGAAATGGAACCGGCGCCCGAATAAAAATCCCATACGACCATGTCCTGATTAAATTCGGCAAAATCAACAACCGTGTTATAAAGCTGTTCGGCTCCTTTTGTATTAGTCTGAAAAAACGCATTGGCTGAAATCTCATAGTCTAATCCGCCAAGCGAATCATGTATGACTGGGTTACCATACAGTAAAACTTCCCTTTCTCCAATGGAATGATCGCCCTTGGAGTCGGTGATATTATTGACAATGGATGTTACTTCCTGGAATTTGGATGTGATACTTTCAACCAGAGAGTTGCTTAAATTCTTATCTTCGTATCGAGTGACCAAATTTATCATAACCTCACCGCTATGCTCACCCTTGCGAATGATCACGGAACGCAGAAAGCCGGTATACTCGCGAGGATTGTTAAGTGTAATAGCATTTTCTTGGGCCCAGGAACGGATCTCCCGGAATATCTCATTACGCTTATCATCTTGTAAAAGACAAGCATCAATATCCAGTATTTTATCAAAGCGGCCGGGTGCATGAAGACCGATGGCAAAATCCTCGGCTGTTTCCGGATCGTTCTCTTTTAACTTCCAGCGAGAGACGCCCGTAGAGAAATCCATTTTATTTCTGTAAGCATAAATATCCGGTGCGGGAAGTGCCGGTAAAATAGGGATCTCGGGCATTTTCACAAGATGAGAAAACACATCTTTGACTTGTTCGGTTTTAATATCCAACTGCTTTTGATAATTAAGATTCTGAAATTTACATCCTCCGCAATCTACAAAATAGGGACAGGGTGCATCAACATGATCGGGTGATTCTTCAATGATCTCGCGTATAATAGCTTCAGCAAACGCAGCTTTCTTCTTAATAATAAGTGCTTTGACTTTTTGGCCGGGGAGTGCATCGCGAACAAAGATCACAAAATCATTCACACGGGCAATTCCCTTTGCACCGAAAGCAATGCTTTCTATCGTAAGTTCTACCAGAGCATTTTTCTTAATTTCTATCATGTGTTTTTTTCTTTTGACCGTTTATCGTTAATAATATCCATATGTTTTTCAGTGATTAAGGTCACATCATTTTCTTTTGCCCAATTAACACAACTGAGGAGAACCCTGTTTAGAAAAACACGAGGGACTCTCACTAATTTTTCACAAGCTTCTTTTGTGAATTTGATCTTATCGTCAACCCGGTCTGCAGAATACATAACGATCTCTATATCCAAACCTTTGCCTTTGGGAATAGGGACCGAACGGGGTTGCCGAAATGGGGTGTACCAGAATTTTGTATTATCACGATAACCGTAATCCACCGGTACGGTTGGAAATCCATGATGTCGCGTTCCATTCAGAATGGTTTTCTTGTACTTTTCTTTGATCAGAATCTTATCGATGCGAAGAATAAAATGAGCACCTGCTTCGCTTGTAATACCGTTAAAATCGCGATAGGGGGCCCAGCATAGCCTTCATGGAATATATCGTCCTGTGCACCGTCTAATGCGCTCATCCAGGTGCATTCATAGACCTGAAAGGCTTCCGCGATGATCTTTGGTCGGGGTGTCATAGGATCGGCTTCAATACACAAACCGTTTTCCATTGTGAAATTACAATTTTTCATTTTTTCTTGAGGAGTATCCCCGGGATATCCAAGTCGGACAGCTTCTTTGAAATATTTTCGTTTATCGGGAATAAAGTTGATCGCGCACTTGCCATTTTTGAATAAGTTCGTAGCTGTATTGGAATTATTTCGGCATTCCAGCACCATGGCATAGTATTCTTTGCCTGCAATATAGTAAGGAAAGATCAACGAATAGGCACCAAGTGTCGTGAGCCCATCTTCACAAAGAGTGGAAATAAGTGTCGTTGGCATAGGAAAGAAGCCGGAGGTTTGGTAAAAATTATCGACGATCCGCAGATCGGAAAATGAATTTGGCATAATGCACCTTTTTTATCTGCATGAAATGTACTTCATATTTATCTTTTTGCAAATTGGAATTTATAATGCGGTATTTTTATTCAGTGCTTCGCGACGTTTTTTCCAATCGGGAATAATTGACTCCAGTAGTGAATAGAATGCTTTATTATGTGCCGGGACTTTCAGATGGCATATTTCATGAATGATCACATAATCGATCAAGCCTATGTTTTTCTTGATCAACTCCGTATTCAGTGTGACCACACCCTTTAGTGAGCAAGAACCCCAGCGTCGTTTCATTTTATAAAAGCGCAGGGTGGTCTCGGGAAGCTCAAGATATTGTAAATGATCCAGCATCTCATGATATCGCGGGGTTAATAGATCAATGGCCTCTTTACGATACCAATGATACAAAACTTTGGCGACCATTTCTTTGTCATTTGGATTAATAACGCGGACCAGCAAATAATCATTTTCTATTTTAACATGAGTTAATCCGGAGATCAATTTAAGTTTATATTCTTTTCCCAGATAGTCGTGAATTTCACCATTAATGTATTTTTTGTCTTCTTCCGGAGGATGTTTTTCAAAGTATTCAAGATGTTTAAGTATCCAGTTATTTTTCTTTTGAAAATAGGCTTCGACTCTTCGTTTGGAAAGTCCATAAGGAACACGAGCGATCACCCGACGATCGGGATAGACCGTTAAGGTCAACCGCTTGCGAAATCCATATTGTAATTCGATTAAGATATTCTCGTTCGCATATTGAAGATCATAATTTTCGGGTTTCTTCATCTTTGTCCTGTATCAGAGTTTTTAATATCGTTTTGGCCAGCTTAAGTGGAATCCCCGCTTTTTTTGCGATGTTTTCTGCGGATGCTTCAATGATCTTCTGCACAGACCCGAAAGTACTTAAGAGTTTCTTTCTTCGGGTTTCGCCTATTCCGGGTATTGTGTCAAGAACGCTTTTTACCATCGCTTTTCCTCTTTTATCGCGATGAAAGGTAATGGCAAAGCGATGGGCTTCATCGCGGATGCGCCGGAGCAAGATCACAGCCGGTGAAGTTTTGGGGATATTCTGAGCTTGAGAATAGCCCGGAATAAATACTTCTTCCAAGCGCTTGGCTAATCCAATGACGGGAATATTGTTTAAACCCAAGTCATTTAATATACCTTTGGCAACGCTGAGCTGCCCCTTGCCGCCGTCGATCAAAATAAGATCGGGTAAGATCGCATTTTCTTTCAGAAGACGCGAATAGCGGCGCTCCACAACCTCCCGCATGCTTTGGAAGTCATCGGGTTTATCAACAGTACGTATAATAAATTTTCGGTATTCCGATCGTTTTGCCGTGCCATTCTCAAAATAGACCATAGAAGCTACCGTTTCTTTTCCCTGAAAGTGTGAAATATCAAAACCTTCAATTCTTAATGGTGGTACGGAAAGATTCAGTGCTTGTTGCAGAGCTTCCACCATTTTACTCGGCTGTGTGGAAAGTTTCATTTTTTGAAGTAGGATATCTTTCAATAACATATCCGCATTCTTTTGTGCCAGAGTAAACAGTTTGGCTTTTTTCCCGCGCTCAGGACGAATGATCTTAATGCTTGATCCGGATATTTTTTTTAGATAATCTTCGAAAAGCTGAATATCGTCTTCCAGTTCAATAAAAACTTCCTTGGGGAAAAGATTCGTTTTTGAATAATAACTACGAATAAAATCTTTAAGTATTTCCTGGCGAATTTGATGTTCAATATGTTTTAAATGAAATCGTTCGCGTCCGATCAAAACACCCTCACGTAAACGGAAGATCGTGACAATGGCATCATGATCGGCCATTGCCAGGGCAATAACATCACGACTCATAAAATCGGTCTGAACAATAGATTGAGTATTCGTGTATTTCTTTAACACCAGTAGTCTATCCCGAATGCGAGCAGCATTTTCAAACTCCATATTTTGAGAAGCTTGTTCCATTTCTCCTGTCAGACGAGAGATAACGGGCCGGGTATTTCCATTTAAAAATCGAATGATCTCTTCAATGGTTTCCCGATAATCCGTTTTGGATATTTTGCCGATACACGGCGCCTTGCAGTTGCCTAAATGATACTGTAGACAGGGTTCATCATGGGGATTACCGCTATTCTCGATCTTTCGCCGACAGGTACGGACAGGGAAAATCTTATAGATGGTTTTTATCAGTCGTTTGATATGTCCCTGATCTGTATAGGGACCGTAATAACGGGAGCCATCCTGAATGATATTGCGAGTAGAAAAAATACGCGGAAAGGTTTCATTACTGATACAAATGTAGGGATAGGTCTTATCGTCCTTAAGCATGATATTGTATCGTGGCGCATGCTGCTTGATGAGATTATTTTCAAGAAGAAGTGCTTCCACTTCCGAGTCCGTGATGATCCATTCCATGTCTGCGATCTTGGAGACCAAGACCTGTGTTTTGGGATCCTGGGACTTACCGCGAAAATAAGAACGAACTCTGTTTTTTAAAGATTTTGCTTTTCCAATATAGATAATCGTCCCGCTTTGGTCGTAATAAATATAGACACCGGGCTTATCCGGCACATTTTTTTGTTTAGATTCAATGACGTTCATCACACTTTCTCCAACCCGGTTTGCAGACCATCTGTAAAAATCATACATTTGGGCGAGAAATGCAAATAAAACAAATAAGTACTACTCCTATCCACCCAAAAAAAATGAAAGGAGGGAGAAATGAATAGGAATTCAGCGAACCGGGTAATTCTCGTGGGACACATTGGTTTAGATCCTGAGATGAAGACCCTAAAAAACGACCGCAAGGTATCCAACTTCAATCTTGCCAGTAATTACGGCTGGCGGGACGCCAAAGGCGAGTATCAAAATCGTACCGATTGGCATCGTATCGTTTGCTGGGGGAATCTGGCTGAATACAGCCACAAATTTGTCAAGGGTCAGCATGTGTACGTTGAAGGTAGTTTGCGAACCCGTGAATGGATCGATGAAAATGAGAAGAAACATTTCATTACAGAGATCTATGCCGATATGTTGACACCCTTGGGAAAACGCAAAGACAAAGATGAAGAAGGCGCAGAAGCTAAGCCCGATGAAAAAACAGGGGACGATGTCCCGTTTTAAAGACGGGAAGATGAAAGGGGGGAGGAATCCTCCCTTTTATGTTTATAATGAAATGAATTTTAATAAAATAGCCTTGGGTTTAAACCCAAGGCTACTGAATCACAAGAGGTAAAAATTATGTCGTTTTATAGTCTTTGGGTTCATGTCGTTTTTTCAACTAAATCCAGATATCCCCATTTAGTGAAAAGTCTTCGTAAAACTTTAATACAGCATATTATTGACTATGCATCTCAAAACAATATTCATGTAAATTTTATTAATGGATATATTGATCATCTTCATTTATTGATTTCAATGAACTCAAACCAATCTATTGCTGAAGTTGTGCAATTAATTAAAGGAGAATCATCACATTGGATTAATAAAAACAATTTCACCGAAACTAAATTTGAATGGCAACGCGAATATTATGCTTCGACAATTAGTTATCAAGATAAAGAAGAAGTAAGAAATTATATAAGATGTCAAGAAAAACACCATATGGATCGATCTTTTGATGAAGAGATGGAAGAATTATTAAAACAAAATAATTATCAGTAGCCTTGGGTTTAAACCCAAGGCTACTGATATTATCTTTAATAATTAGGCTTTAAATCCACGACAATTGATAATCGATTTAAATATTAATTTATTACTTATCACTCAGAAAATATTTAATTGTCAACTGTGGCCTAATTGCAAAAAATGAGGCTAAAAACGTTATAATTAACTGAATGTTAGGAAAATACCGGGAAATTAATTTAATTAAGTTAAAAAATGAAAAAAATCATGTCCAAAATGTGGGTGTACAAGCACTAAAAAGAACGGAAAAAAAGATGCTAAACAAAGCTATAAATGCAATGCATGTGATCATCAATTTTTCAATTCAGCAATACAAATAAATAATCTAATAAGAAATATATTTATTGATTATACAGACGGTAAGCAAAGCTATTTGCAACTTTCTAAAAAGTACAAATTGTCTATTAATACTATTCGCTCAAAATTAGAAAAGTATAAAATTAATTATCCAGAATATGAACCTTCCCAAACAGTGATTATAATGGATACTACTTATTTCAGACGTGGCTTTGGCGTCATGGTTTTTAGAGATAGTTACGGAAAAAGAAATCTTTACTGGAATTATGTAACAAACGAAACGATCCATCTCTATAAACAAGGAATACGACTTCTGAAATTGAAAGGTTGGGACATAAAAGCCGTTGTTTGCGATGGCAGAAGAGGCTTATTTAAAGCATTTCCCGGCTGTCCGGTACAAATGTGTCATTTCCATCAGCAAATGATCGTACGACGTTATTTAACACGAAATCCACGTACGGAAGCCGGGCAAAAGTTAAGACAATTATCTTTGTTTCTTACATCTATTGATAAAGCATCCTGGTGTTTTTCTTTAGAGCAATGGCATCTCAAATGGGGCAACTATATAAAAGAGAAAACGATTGACCCTGATACCGGAAAATGGCATTATACTCACAAACGATTGCGGAGTGCATATAGAAGTTTGAAAACAAATACACCCTATCTTTTTACTTATCAAGATTACCCTGATCTGAATATTCCAAACACCACAAATTCATTGGATGGATCCTTTACAAATCTAAAATCAAAACTAAGAAATCACTCGGGTTTAAAAAGGGAAAGAAAAATTCAATTTACAGATCATTTTTTGGCCAAATAGCCTCAGATTTTGATATTAAGCCTCATAAGATCATTAAATTTTTTACGTTTCACAGATCAGAAGTTTTTACGACTTACGTTTTACATCTCACGTCTTACGATTTAATTTAATTCAACGACTTCTTCATACACGGGAATATAGGTAGACCATCCAAGTTTTTCATCAATAAGTTTTTTTAAGTTCGCGCTTGATTCGGGTTCCCCGTGAACAATAAAGGTTTTCCTTGGAGCTTTTTCAAAATTTCCCAACCAATTTAATATCTCATTATAATCCGCATGAGCCGAAAAATCTGAAATAGTTTCAATTGCTGCAGCCGATTTTACCTGTTCGCCGTGGATCTTGATCTTCTCATTCCCACTCTGAAGTGCTCTTCCACGTGTTCCTTCAGCTTGGTATCCCACAAAAATAATACTGTTCTTCGGGCTCGGTAACCGGCGCTTCAAATGATGGAGGATACGTCCACCTGTCATCATTCCACTGGCAGAAATGATAATGCAGGGTTGATTGGAAGCATTGATACGTTTTGAGGCATCAACACTTTCAGTAAATTCAGTTCGCTGGGTCAGAAGTACGTCAACACCTTGTTCTTTCAAGGCTTTTGCTGCTTCATCGTAGATCTCTGTATGTTTCGAATAAAGTTTCGTTGCTTTAATGGCCATCGGACTATCAACATAGACCGGTAAAACGGGGATATCCCCATCACTTTCCAATTCACGAATAGTGTAAAGCAGCTCCTGTGTACGTCCGACTGCAAATGAGGGTATCACTACGACACCTTTTCTATTTATCGTATCATTAATAATACGTTTTAATTCATTTTTTGGATCACCCTGTTCATGCAGGCGATTGCCATAGGTCGATTCTACAAGGAGATAATCGGCATCATGCACAATGGATGGATCTTTTAGGATTGGGCGCTTAGAGCGGCCCAAATCGCCCGAGAAAACGATCTTTCTTTCCTCACCGCTCTCCTCTTTCCAGCGACTGATCACAAAAGCCGAACCAAGAATGTGACCCGCGTCCTGAAATGTCATTAAAACCTCATCAGTTGGACGAAAAGGTGTCTCATATGGGATACCTTTTAATAATCCTATCGTCTTTTTAGCATCCTCGATGGAATATAAAGGCATAGCGGGACTGTGCTTTGATGTCCCCTTTTTATTGGCATATTTTGCATCTTCTTCCTGCAGGTGAGCAGAATCAAGAAGCATGATCTCCAAAAGATCTCGGGTCGGTTCAGTGCAATAGACAGGTTTATTATAACCCTGTTTGATCATGCGGGGTAAATATCCGGTATGATCGATATGAGCATGGGTCAGGACGATGGCATCAAGATCGTTAACATCGATCTTAAGCGGAGTCCAGTTTCGTAAACGCAGTTCTTTCAGACCTTGAAAGAGCCCGCAATCCACCATGATATTTGAATTTTTATGAGAAAATACATATTTTGAACCGGTGACAGTTCCGGTCGCACCAAGAAAACGAAGTGAAGCCATCGTGATACCCTCTATTTTGTTTGATTAAAATAATCGATCAGAGCAGATCTGATCTGCTCAGTAAACAGCTCTTTACCGTGAGTATTCATATTAATACCGTTGCTAAAATAGCGATTAATTGAAAGTCCTGCATTACTCATTTCATTTGTACGAGCTTGCAAGTCAATATGTTCAATGTTTTCTGATATGGAATTTTGTCTTATCAGCTCATAAAACTGCGAATCCATCCGAACACGGAAAGCATCCAATTCCAATGCTTTTCTATAATATTCAAGAGCTTCTTCAGTATTTTCCTCATGCTCTGAGATCATTGCTTTACAGTAGTAATAGATTGCTGTTTCCGGCTCCCATGCTTTGAGATCATCAATCCAGCGTTCAATAGTAAAACGATCGGCATTATGAACCAATATTGCACATTCTTGTGCAAATTTCTCATCTTGTAATTCTTTATCGTCAAATAGCGAACGATACGGTCTCGTTTTGATATTCACAGGCATGGAGACAAAGAAAACAGGGCATTCGCTTTTTTTTGCAATATTTTTTAAATTGCGTTCGAAATATGATCTGGATTCCAAATAGCTATTGGATTCATAAGCCACGATCCATTCATCCGGATCTCGGGGTGGAAATACTTCTTGGGGTTCTTTTTTAGTATAGATAAATCGATCCAAAATTTGGATAAAGCGATGGTTTTTCATTCTTATAAAGAAATTCAGTCCCCAATAATTATCAATATCCTGCATCCAGATGCTTTTCCGGGGAATACCATAGAACTCATTTCCTCCCGTCACAACTACACAGGCATCTGCATTATAACGGTTTATACAGGAGACAAGCCGTCTCATTGCAAAACTATTCGTATATGGCACCACTAATTGCACAATATCATAATGGACAGAATCTTCATCGTTAAAATCAGGAATGATCTGTTCCTTATTTATATCCGGGAAGGCCGAACAAAGGGTTTGATCTCCGATCAAAAAGACTCGGTAGGAATTTGCGGGTTTTTCGCGGGAAATTTCTTGTGGTAAAATCTCTACATCGGGAAATTGCTTAGGCGAAACAAAGCGACGGTAATAGATAGGATTCAGCTCATAATACTGATCATTATCAGATTTATTAAAAAGAAGATATGACTCTCCCACACCGATAAAACGCAATGCCAATTCAAGCAATATCACGATAAGGATCGGTGAAAATCTAAAAAATACATCATAGGCTAGTCGTCTGAATGATACTTTCATATTACATCGGAAACGGTGTAGAACCGGAATTTGCTCCTAAAACAATGATTAAAAAGAAAAGGAAAAGAATAAACAAGGATACCAGAATATAATGGTGCCGGTCAAAAACAAAATCAACCATGGTCTTTAACAATGATCTGAATTCATTCATGATAATTCCTTATCTTTTCTTTAATATACATAAATGTTCGCTTAGACTGCAATCATTCATCATGCTTTTTAAAAAATTTCGGCAATATGAACAGATTTGTGATATTGATGACAACATGGGCCATAGCCGCAAAATAAATACTTCCACCCTGGGAAACGAAATAGCAAAGGGAAACACTGATCAAGAATATCCATAAGGTTGACCAAAACCCCTGAACACCTGCATGAAGAAGAGAGAACACCGCAGATAGAAGCAATGCTGCCCATATCCAATGTGACCATAAGGGAATGATAGCCATATAAATGAATCCGCGGAACATGATCTCTTCAACGACAGAACCACTGAGCGATATACTGAGTGCCCACCGTTTTTGCTTTGGCGTTTCCGGTAGCATATAGTCTGTACGATGCAACCAAGTCCGGATATTTTTCCTTCCGATAACCGCAATTAATAAATCAAATACAGATAGAATGATCGCCAAACTAAGACCCGCTATGGTCCCCCAAACAAGATCCATGATCAAACTGTCAGGCCGAAATAAACCCTGTAGATTTTGCATCCAATTTTCAAGTCCGGGATGAATAGAAACGGAACGGGCAATGATAATTGAGATAAGAACATAAACAAAAAGAAGTAAAATCGACATGACAGCCTGTTGGATCATCCCAAGAGAATTCCATAACTGATCCGGAGTAACTATTAATTTTTTTTCAAATTGAGGTTCATTATCCAACGTATGTAATTCCTTTTCCCGGTTTTGAAACCCAGCTGTTATCTTTAATAAAATACCTCCATGGTAGGTCTTTTCCATGATTAATACCGATTCGTGTGGAGTAACCTATCATATTCTCCGCTAATTTATCTCCGGCTTCGATCCAAATCTTGTTTTCACAGAGGTCAATCCCATTTTCTGAGCGACCTATTTTCAAAGCCTTGCATAATTTTGCCGGTCCATTAGTTACATTTGAGATCTTCTTTTTATCAGATGTAACTTCTCCGTAACGATGAACAAGCATATCTTCAATTCCATCAACAGGTTCTACAGCACGGATCAGGACCGCATCGCCCTGCCCGATCTCACCGGCTACCACATTGCAGCAAAAATGCATGCCATAAGTAAAATATACGTACAAATGACCAGGTGCACCGAACATCACTTTATTACGCGGTGTTTGTCCATTAAATGAATGCGCCGAAGGATCGTCTTTTTGAGCATAGGCTTCAACTTCTACAATACGAGCCGATAATTGTCTTCCATCATCTAAAATTCTTATAATTAAACAACCAAGCAAACGGGTTGCTAAAACATGTAGGTGTTGTTTATAAAATGATCGGGATAAAGGAGCGTGCATCATGATCTTTTTAAATGCTCATGCAAAAATTGCAATGCCTCTAGATAGCTTTCTTCTTTTTTACCATAAAATTGTTTTATGCAAACATCTTTTGTCACGGATATGGAGCGAAATTCTTCGCGCTCGTAAATATTTGAAAGATGTACTTCTACAACAGGTATAGCTAAGAGTTCGATCGCATCCCTAATAGCATAACTGTAATGTGTAAACGCCGCCGGATTAAGGATAACTCCCTCTGAGATCTTGCGCTGTCGATGCAACATCTTAATGATCTTTTCTTCTGAATTGAACTGGTAAATACTAATATCCAATCCTAATTCTTCAGCTTTTCGGCGGATCTTTTTATTCAATTTATCAAGTGTCAAAGTACCATATTGTGTTTTGTCCCGATGGCCAAGCATATTAAGATTAGGACCATGAATAACACAAATTTTAACATTCTTTTTTTCTTCCATGCTCATGAATCAGCTCCATTGGTATAACGTTCTTTTAACCATGTTAAGGTTTCTATTACGGTATCGGGTGTGATATCATTGACGATCACAGGTGATCCAATATCTTTTAGGAGAACAAAATTCAATTTACCGTCCCTGATCTTTTTATCTCGCATAAGAGCCATCATTGCTTTATCAATATCCAAAGCATCCAGGGTATGTCCAAGATTAATTTTACAAAGTGAATCGATAGCCCATCCACCCTTGACGCCATCCAATCCAAGCTTTTCCATGCTGATCTTCAATGCTGCGCACATACCGAGAATAACGGCCTCACCATGTAGAAAATTACCATAACCGCAACTCTTCTCTATTGCATGACCGATGGTATGTCCAAAGTTTAGTAGCATACGGGGGCCGGCTTCCTGTTCATCTTCGGAAACGATCTCTGCTTTTATTTCTACAGAGCGACGAATGATCTCCGATACCAGTTCCATATCTTTGAGTTCAAGAATAGTCTCTTTGTTATCAAAACAAGTATTCAAAAGTGATGCATCTCTGATAAATCCATATTTAAGGATCTCCCCAAATCCACAGATCAGCTCGCGGGTGTCCAAAGTTTTCAGGACAGTCGGGTCGATCAAAACGACCTTTGGCTGGTAAAAAAAACCAATGAGATTTTTTCCCTGAGAGTGATTAACCCCCACTTTTCCACCAACCGAGGAATCTACTTGTGAAAGTAAAGTGGTCGGTAATTGAATAAAAGGTAATCCACGATATAAACTGGAAGCAACAAATCCGGAAACATCGCCGACGATCCCTCCGCCAAGTGCCACGATCAAACTGGAACGGTCATATGCGTTCTCAATAAGTTCATCGTATAATTCTGATACCGTCGAGAGATTTTTATTTTTTTCACCGCTGGGCAATAAAAATACATCAACCTTATAACCTGCTGTTATGAGTGACTTGATCACTCTTTCCGAATAAAGTTTCTTTACTGTTTTGGAAACTAATAAGGCGACCTTATTTCCCTTTTTAAGGAAGGGCTGGACATATTCACCAACACTCATTAATAAATGCTGATCTATCATGACCCGATACGATCGTTCCGCAATGTTTACTGCTACTTTTTTCATGCTAATTTATCTTCTATTTCTTTTGCGATCTGTTCGGGATCAAAAAGATCTGTTTCAATAGTCAGATCAGCTTGTTCATAAATGGAAATACGTGACATTAATATATTTTCAATGTGTTCTTTTTTAATTGGTTTGGGCAGTAATGGTCTGTCCTCATGCTGAATTCGCTCTAAAATTACGTCACTGCTGCTTTTCAGCCAAACTATCTTTCCCAGCTCTTTCATCCAGGTGAAATTACTTTCCTTCAACGGGAAACCACCGCCTGTCGCTACAACAGAGGGATTCTCCAAATTTAGTCCAAAAGCCGTTTCAGTTTCATAAAGTCTGAAAGCCTCTTCCCCTTCTTCGGTAAAAATAGACTCAATACTTTTTCCGGATCTCCTGATGATCTCTTGATCCAGATCAATAAATGTAGAACAAATATGATGCGCCAATATCTTCCCAACGGAAGATTTACCGGATCCCATCATCCCGATGAGGAAAATATGTTTTTTTATATCTTTCACGCTTTCAAATATCGTTCTTTTATGGCATCCCATTGATCAGCACCAAAACGGGTCAGTATGGCGTTAAGTATAGGTCGTGCAATCAGATTTTCCGCAACGACTGCAGCTGCCGGCAACGCGCAAGTATCACTGCGTTCTTTATGGGCATCTGCTTTTTCCATACTTTTTATATTAAAACTTTCTAAAGCTTTTGTCAGGGTGGGAATAGGTTTCATCACCGCATTGATAACAAGCGGCTGGCCGTTGCTCATACCGCCTTCCAATCCACCGGCGTGGTTTGATACTCTTAAAACATGAGCACCCTGAATTTTAAAAGCATCATGATATTGAGATCCTCGTATATCGGCTGCTTTGAAGCCATCACCGAAAGAAACACCTTTGATCGCCTGTAAGCCCATGATCTCGGAAGCCAAAGCTGTACTTAATTTATCGTCCCAGTGAACATAAGAACCCAAGCCAAGGGGTAAGCCGAAAACGACAAGCTGAAACACGCCCCCAATAGAATCACCTGCAGCTTTGACACTGTCTATCTCTTTTCTCATGGCCTTTGCTATTTTACCATCTATACAGTGCACATCGGAATTATCGGCTTTTTTCAGTAAGTCTTCATTTACTTCTGACTGGGATACTTTGATTTCACCCAGTTGAGTAATATGTGAATAGATATTTATTCCCAACTCTTCCAAGAACTGACGACATACTGCACCGGGCAGGATCCTTGCTGCCGTTTCTCTTGCAGATGCACGCTCCAAGACATTACGAATATCGTCAAACCCATATTTTATAATTCCAGGATAATCTGCATGTCCGGGACGAGGGATATCAACTTTTTCCGAAACATCGGATTCAACAGGATCCATCTTATATTGCCAATTCTTAAAATCTTTGTTTTGTACCATGAGGGTCACAGGTGAAGCTAGCGTCATACTGTTACGCAGACCGCTTAGCACGGCAACCTTATCTTGCTCAATCTTCATTCTACCGCCACGGCCATAGCCCTGTTGACGACGCCAGAGCTGATAATTTACTTGCTCAATATCTAATTGAAACCCGGCAGGCAAACCCTTGATAATACAGGTCATTGCAGGTCCGTGACTTTCACCTCCGGTCATATATGTAATATTCTCATTCATATTTTGCTCCAAATCGTTCGTAAAACTTAAGATACGTTATTTATATGCGCAATGGAATGAATTATTGAATTCACGTCCACTGCGCTATAATATTCATCCCCAAACCATATTTTCTGAGCTTCAATGGCTTGATATACCAACATTTTCATGCCATTCAAAGTAGGAATTCCTTGCTCTTTTGCTTTTAATTCAAGATATGTCGGGCAAGGTGCATAATTTAGATCAAAAAGATAATCCCCTTTATCAAGCTCAATAAAGCCATCCGGGATCTCGGGGATCTTTGCGCCTCCGACCGGAGTACAGTTTATCCACAAACGGGGAATCTTGGGTAAATGGTCAAAAATATTTATTTTAAGACTCGTATTCATCAAATGTATAAATTCATCTCGCTCTGATCTTAATTCTCCACCCTGTATGGTTATGGCATTAAATCCGAGCTTTTCAAGCCCAAATGCCACGGCTCTGGCTACACCGCCATACCCAACAATAACAGGATGATAGCTAATATAATCCGCTATGTTTTCCTTGATCGAGCGAATAAAGCCAAGATAATCCGTATTATAGCCTTTGCAAATACCATTACGGAAATCAACCGTGTTAACGGCGCCGATCTTTTCTGCAATAGGGTCAAGTGCTTTGCAGTGATCCATGATCGCTTGTTTATGTGGAATGGTTACATTAAAGCCGGAAAACTGTTCACAAATTTCCGGGATCGCTTTGTCCAATTCACTTGGTGATAGATCAATAATACTGTAATCCATAGGTTTTTGACTGATCAACTCGTGGATGACCGGACTCAAAGAATAGGCAATCTTATATCCTAACAGTGCAAATTTCATTTTTTACTTATTCTATCTAAAATATTATAAAAATTCGGATAAGATATATCCACAGTTGACCAACCTCGAACATATACTGGATTTTCGCTAATTAAACCGGCGATTGAAGCGGTCATTGCAATACGATGATCACCATGAGCATCAACTTCTCCGCCCTTTAATTTTATTCCACCTTGTATATTCATGCCATCATCAAATTCTTCAACCTCTGCACCGATATTTTTCAACATGGCTACAGTCGATGAAATGCGATCACTTTCTTTGTATCTCAATTCCTTGGCGCCGCGAATGGTGCTAAGTCCCCTTGCCTGAGTTGCTATCAAAGCAAGAAGCGGTAATTCATCGATCAGACCGGGAACCTGTTTGGCACGAATGTCAAATTTTCGTATAGCTGATGAACGAACGATCACATCACCCGCCGGTTCTAAGTTTTTATCTTTTGAGATCAAGTCAATATCAGCTCCGGAACCTTTGAGCAAAGAGACAAAAGCCGTACGGGTCGGGTTCATAGACATTTTTCTCAGAAATAGTCGACTTTTTGGCAACAAGAGACCGGCTGCAATCCAATATGCCGCAGATGAAGGATCACCGGGAACCGAGTAATTAAATCCTGGGATCGAACGTCGTAATGTATGTACAGAAATAATATTTTTATTTTGAAAGACCGGGATATGGAACATTTTCATCATTTTTTCCGTGTGGTCACGGCTTTTAACCGGTTCTTCCACAAAAGTCTTGCCCTGAGCGGATAAGCCTGCAAATAATACACAAGATTTAACCTGTGCACTGGCCACCGGAAGAAGGTATTGTATTCCATTTAACAATTTGCCGTTGATCTTCATGGGTAAATGACCATCTACAGCATTTATATCCGCACCCATTTTCTTTAAGGGATCTATAACACGTTTCATGGGACGCATTGAGAGGGAGTCATCACCGGTCATTGTAACATTAAGATTTTCCCGTCCGGCAAGTAAACCTGTCATCAAGCGAACCGTTGTACCTGAATTACCGCAATTCAAGATACCGTCCTGAGGTTGTTTCCAGCCATTAATACCCGGACTATCAACATCTACTGTAAATTTACCTAATTGAAAGTTCACACCCAGTTTTTGCAAACACGCAATTGTAGAAAGAGCATCCGCTCCAATGTTCAAATGCCTGATCTTAGAAACGCCTTTGGCAATTGCTGCAAACATTAATGCTCGGTGACTCATGGATTTATCACCCGGAAGCGTGATCTGACCGCGTACTGAGTCTACTGGTTCTATAATTTTAATATTGTGGTCGAGCATATATTCGTTTAAGGGTTTAAGGTTTAATGTTTACAGATTACAGATCACTGATCACTGATCACTGATTATTCTTTGATAACTGTTACAAAATCAGTCACATTATATTCAAGATCCTGAATATCTTTATCAATTATTTTAAGGGCATATAGGTTTTTACACGTATGTGAGGCAATAATAAACGCATCGTTTGGTAACTTACTTTCCGATAACATTTTTGCTGAAAGTGCCGTATCCTCTTCTTCAACCAGCAAAACATCCGAAAAATGTTCTTTAAGATAGCTTTTACATTGGCGTAATGCTTGAGGGTGTGAATGAATTGAACAAGGTTTTTCTACAGAAACGTCTTTCCGTCCCATTAAACATTGATTAACAATAAATGGGAAGAAACCGGTGATCTTGCAATTGTGCTGTGCCAGACCCTGAACCGTTTCAAGCACCATGCCACCCACAGCGTTCTGTATCGGTAGCAAGCCGATTTGAATAAAACCAAAATTCAATGCATCGTAAACTCGTTCTGCCGTTGTAAGACAGAATATTTCTCCCTTAGCAATGTGATTGTTCTTAAGCCAACGCTGTCCGGCTTCCTGAGAGAAACTTCCCTCATCCCCCATGACACCTAAGGTAAACGGACCGGAGTATTGCATGTTTTCTTTGCGGATATTTGCTGAAACTTCATGAGTAGCTTGCAAGAACTCCTTAAACATGTTCACGGATTGGGGATTATAAAGCAGCATATCACGAAATAGTTGCGTGGTATCATTATCACAGAAACGCTCAACATCCCGCAGCATATTATAGCCTTTTGTCGGGGTATTGGTATTCGGAAGATTCATACGTTTAAGTACATTACCCACAAAATGGGTTACACCCTGAGAGTAGGCTATGCTTCTGTCATGTTCGGCCGAAGAAATTATCTTTGTAAAGAATCGCCATGAAGCAAATACTTCTGACCATAATGAAGCTAGCTCGGGATATTGGTCCGAGGGGGTAATGATCATGAGATTGTGTTGATTGGGTGCATAGGAATCCGGTCCAAACAGAGGATGAACTCCAAGATGCTTGATCTTGGGAATATTGTTATCCATCCATTCAATCGGCATGGTTTTAACGGATGCCATATCAATGATCGTTGCATCTTTAGAAAAATGAGATGCATTTTCCTTAATAAATGATTCCATTGCAGAAATAGGAATACATAAAAATATCACATCTTGTTTCAAGGCTGTTTTTAAGTTCACAAAATGGATATTTTTCTTTTCATCGGGGAATACTTCCGTATTATTTTCATATACCAATACAGATCCGTATTCGGATAAAATATCTACCCATAACTTTCCAAAACGTCCATATCCTATAACAGAAAAGGTCAAATTATCAATATTAATTTTTTGCAATGGTCTTCCCTAACGCACCGGCTATAATCTTAATTTCTTTCATTAACTCATTGAATTGTTTAGGATACAATGATTGTGCACCATCGGACAATGCTTCGTCAGAATTATCATGTACCTCAACCATAATGCCATCAGCCCCGGCAGCAATAGCTGCTCTTGCCATAGGAATGACCAGATCGCGCTGACCCATGGGATGGCTTGGATCCACAATGATCGGTAAATGTGATTTTTTCTTGATCACCGGTACCGAAGAAAGATCCAGTGTGAAACGGGTTGATTTTTCAAAGGTCCTTATACCACGCTCACATAAAATGATCTTCTGATTACCTTTGCTTGCCAAGTATTCCGCTGAATTTAACCATTCTTCCACTGTGGCGGAGATACCACGTTTTAAAAGAATTGGTTTATCAAGATGAGCTAACTCTTTTAGCAACGCAAAATTCTGCATGTTTCGTGCACCGACCTGGATCACATCAACATATTGTTTAAAAAGAGGAATATCAGAAATCGCCATGATTTCAGAAATGACAGGTGTACCATACTTATTACCTGCCTCACGAAGATAGATCAATCCTTCTTCACCCAGCCCCTGGAAAGCATAAGGCGATGAACGCGGTTTGAAAGCCCCGCCACGAATAAAGTTCGCACCATGCTGAGTAATTTTTTTTGAAATATTATCCATTATCTCTTTGTTCTCAATTGAACAGGGACCTGCCATCACGGCAAGCTCATTTCCACCAATTGTAATATTTCCGATCTTTACCTTAGAATTTCTCGGATGAAAAGCACGAGAACACATTTTATAGGATTCGAGAACACGAAATGCAGTTGAAACACCTTTAAACGATTCAAAAAACTCCGGGGTTAGATTTTTTGTATTTCCAATAATACCATAAACGGTATGTTCTTCTCCCTGGATCGGATGAATTTTAAAACCATGTTCGACTAGATAATCACTGACATGTTTCATCTGCTCATTACTTGCATTCGTTTTGAATACAATAATCATGTTTTCGCTCCTATATTGTTATTAAATATCGTCTGAAAACAAATTGGTATTGGTTTCATATACCTCTTCCGCAGTGTGTTTAGACAGAATATCTACCTAAAGTTTCCCAAATCAATCATAACCGATGTCGAAAATATTTTTTATTCCCTGTATCAGTTTTTTGCAATGGTTTTCCCTAATGCTCCAGCTATAATCTCAATTTCCTTCATCAATTCTTTGAATTGTTTAGGATACAGTGACTGTGCACCATCAGATAATGCTTCATCGGGATTATTGTGAACTTCTACCATAATTCCATCTGCACCGGCCGCTATAGCAGCACGTGCCATTGGAATTACTAATTCCCGCTGTCCCATAGGGTGACTCGGATCCACAATGATCGGTAAATGTGATTTTTTCTTGATTACCGGTACAGAAGAAAGATCCAGTGTGAAACGGGTTGATTTTTCAAAGGTCCTTATACCACGTTCACATAAAATGATCTTTTGATTACCTTTGCTTGCAAGATACTCAGCTGAATTCAGCCATTCATCGATAGTTGCGGATATGCCTCGTTTAAGCAAAAGCGGTTTATCGACATTCGCCAATTCCTTAAGAAGGGCAAAGTTCTGCATATTTCGTGCACCGATCTGAATAATATCGATATATTTTTCAAAAAGAGGAATATCGGCAATAGCCATGATCTCCGAAACAACGGGAGTTCCGTATTTATCACCTACTTCACGAAGATAGACCAATCCTTCTTCTCCCAATCCTTGAAAATCATAGGGTGAAGATCGGGGTTTAAATGCACCTCCACGGATTACGTTCGCACCGTAACCAGCTATTTTATTGGAAATATCATCCAACATTTTTTTGCTCTCAACAGAACAAGGACCTGCCATAACTGTTATTTCATCGCCTCCAATAGTAATATTACCTATCTTTACCTTAGAATTCAAAGGATGAAATGCTCTTGAACATCGTTTATAAGATTCCTGAACACGAAAAGCATCAGAAACTCCGTCAAAGACTTTAAAGAAATCTGGAGTTAGTTTTGCAGTATCACCAATAATGCCATATATAGCTTGTTCCTGTCCCTGGCTGGGATGGTAGTCAAAACCATGTGTTGTCAGGTAGTTCTCAACATGAGCCATCTGCTGTTTTGTTGCATTCGGTTTGAATACAATGATCATGTATTCACTCCTTTATAATTTTAAATTGGGGACAGCACCGATCTCCAAATCGGCAAACCATCCTTTTCGATAATACATTACACCGGTCGCCGCGATCATAGCGGCATTATCCGTACAATATTCCAAAGGTGGATAAAAGAGATCAATTCCCATATTATCCGCCATTGCTTTCAATTCAGAACGCAAGCGTCTGTTTGCCGCGACACCTCCGGCAATAATAACTTGCTTATGCCCCGTCGCCACAATTGCACGACGCACTTTTTCTTTTAATACATCTACAACCGCTTCCTGAAAGCTGGCTGCTATATTCGCTTTATCCTGATCATTCGGGTCAGGATGTTTTTTTACATAATTCAATACAGCTGTTTTCATGCCGCTAAAACTAAAATCCAGACTATCAGGTTCCAGCAATGATCTGGGGAATTTTACAGCCTTAGGATCACCACTATCTGAGAGTGTATCAATAACAGGACCACCCGGATAACCGATCTTCAATAATCGCGCGGTTTTATCAAACGATTCTCCGGCTGCATCATCTCGTGTTGAACCCAGTATTTTAAAATCCTTTACGCCCTTAACATCCACCAACATAGTATGTCCGCCGGAAACCAGGAGACAAAGAAAAGGGGGTCCCAATTCCTGGAACTCAAGCATGGGAGCATATAAATGTGCTTCAAGATGATTAACCGAAATAAAAGGTATATTTTGAGCTAAAGCAAAACCCTTGGCATAATTTAAGCCTACCAACAAAGCACCCATGAGACCCGGTCCGTAAGTGACCGCAATAGCATCAATATCGTCGGGGGTTAACTGAGCGCTTTCAAATGCTGAATTTACGACTTGAGATATAGCATGCTCATGTGCACGACTGGCAAGTTCGGGAACAACTCCCCCGTATTTTTTATGGATCATTTGTGAATACACGATGTGAGATTCGACATCAAAGCCTTTTAATATTGCGGCGCTTGTTTCGTCACAGGATGATTCTATCCCTAATATCCGTGGATTTAATTCTTTTTCGCTCATTATTCGGCATTCTTTCTTATTACCACTACTTCGATCTGCTGGGGATTGATATCAATCACATCCAGGACTTCTTCCGGTGATGATATTTTAACCGGATAATAATTTCTATTGGGGAACCATTGTGATAAATAATCAAAATAAACATAGAAATCACGACGTGTCAAATTTTGTATTTGATTATTCCCTCCGGTAACCCTCAGGCTAACTGTATTCGGAATAAACTGTATTACGAGATCAGATGGTTGATTCTTAACCTGAATCGGAATATTCGAGATCGTTCGTTCTCCTATCATTTCAATCATAAATTCTACATCTATCTCTTCAGGTGAAATACTGACCAATGAAGGATTTGGATTAATAATAGGTATCGTGAACATAAATGTCATATCCGCATTATCTTTTTTTATCACTTCTGTCTGTAATTGTATATAGTCAAGCAATTGTGACTGAGGTCCCGTGAGAGTAACTTTGGATAATTCGGGAGAATTGACTTGAATAAATCCCGGACGAACTGATATATTGGATTGTATCGTTACGGGAACGATCTTTTCTACTTTATTGTCAATCATAACATCTATGCTATCAGGATAAACCACCTCTAGAAATTTCATTTCAGATTGAAGCATAACTTGATTCGGGCGGTCCTGAAAATAGCTTTTAAGGGAAATCTTTTGATTATTGGTTATCGTACCAACATCAAGGATCAAAGAAGACTTTTTTGACCATCGTTGAAAATATAGAGAACGGCCCGATCCCTCAACTCGTATCTTTATTGATTGAGGTAATTCTTGTCCCAAGGTCATATCTGCTCTTGGTTCATAGACTGTCAACGGCAAATCGATTACCCCGACATATGTTTGACTTGATACGATCAAGAACCATAAGACCATAGCGGAGATAACGACAACAATTTTTGGAATAAAATTTTTCATAATAATTATCCTAAATTTAATAAATTTAATGATAATATTTCAATTTCACAATTTAAAATAAAATATCAAGCAATTTCATCATAATAGATTGTGATTTGTCAATATTTTAATAGAAATATGATATAATTTGTCGGAAATATCATTTATTTACATGTAAAAGCAAAAGAGCCATCCGTCTACTGACGAATGGCTCTGCTTTATCATTAAGAATTCAGTATTTATTTACTGACTTCTTCGCTTTCTTCTTCTGCGGGAGCTTCGTCTGTTTCTTCAGCTTTTACTTCCGCTTTTTTTGTGCTTTTTTTCTTCGGCGCCGGTTCTTCTGCAAGAGCTTCTTCTACTTCAGCTTCGGGAGCTTCTTCTTCTTTAGCTTTTTTCGTAGCTTTAGGAGCTTTTGCTTCTACAAGTTCTACAGCTTTTTCAGCTTCTACAGCTTTTTCAGCTTCTACAGCTTTTTCGGCTTCAGCAGCTTTTTCGGCTTTTTCTTCTTTCGCTTTGAATTTAGAAAGAAGATCATCCGGGATCTCAAGCTTCTGTGTTACATCTGCATGTTTAGACATAACACGTGCGATGTCTTTATCATCTTCCGATAAACCGAGATCTTCACTGGCAAGCACGATCTTGCGATCTTCCTGACGAACTTCAATGACACGAAGTTCCAACTCGTCGCCTACTTTGATACCGCGTGTATAATCGCGTTTGTCTTTTTTAGACATAGTATTCAAAGGAACGATAGCTTCAACTTCTTCACCTTCGATCGTCATAATGATACCTTTATCAAGGATCTTCAAGACTGTGGCTTTGACCATCTTATTTGATTTGTATTTGTTTTCCAGGACTTCCCATGGATTTTCTTCAAGTTGTTTGTAACCTAAAGAGATTTTACGGTTTTCATTATTTATCTCGAGGATCACAACGTCAATTTCCTGTCCTTTTTGAAGAACTTCTTTCGGATGGCGAACCACTTTGATCCATGAAAGATCAGAAACGTGGATCAATCCGTCAATACCTTCTTCGATCTCAACGAAAGCACCGAACTGAGTCAGGTTGCGCACAATACCTTTAACCTTCATACCCGGGGCATATTTCATTCCGAGTTCATCCCAAGGATCGGGTTGTAATTGTTTTACACCGAGAGAGATCTTGCGATCTTGTGAATCAATAGCTAAAACTTTTGCTTCCACTTCATCATTGATCTGGTATATCTCTGAAGGATGTTTAATATGTTGTGTCCAACTCATCTCTGAGATATGGATCAAACCTTCAACACCTTTTTCAAGTTCTACGAATACACCGTAGTTAGTAATGGAAACGATACGTCCTTTAACCACTGATTCGATGGGATATTTTTGTTCAATATCTTCCCAAGGATGTGATTCAAGCTGTTTAACACCCAAAGAAACACGTTGTTTTTCAGTATTGTAGTCAATGACCTTAACTTCAACAACGTCATCAATGGAAAGCATTTCAGAAGGATGCTTGATACGTCCCCATGACATATCTGTAATATGAAGCAATCCGTCAACACCACCAAGGTCAATAAAAGCACCAAAATCGGTAATATTCTTTACGCGGCCTTTGAGTACCTGATCAACCTGGATTTGGCTAAGCAATTCTTCACGTTTTTCTTTAAGGGCTTCTTCAAGAATTTCTTTACGACTGACAACGATGTTCTTACGAGCTTCGTTCAATTTAACGATCTTCAAATTCATGTTCTTACCAACATAGGCATCAAAATCGATAACCGGACGAACATCAATCTGTGAACCGGGAAGGAAACCTTCAACACCGCCAAGATCAACGACCATACCGCCCTTGATACGTTTGACAATGTAACCTTCAATGATACCATCGGCATCATGAACTTCTTTGAGGCGTTCCCACGCACGGAGAAAATCAGCTTTTTTCTTTGAAAGGATCAATTGACCTTTACGGTCTTCGATCTTATCAACATATATTTCAATTTCATCTCCAAGTTCCGGAATGTTTTTACCGAATTCTTCTACCGGGATCAAACCTTCTGACTTGAAGCCAATATCTACAACAACTTCTTTATCCGTAATACGGATAACATGACCATTTACACGTTCGTTGTTACTGAACTTGTTTAATGTTCTTTCGTACATTTTTTCAAGTTCAGGATTGAGCTCTTCTTTGACTTCTGTGACCAATTCACTGCGTTCGATTACATGAATTTGATCATAAATATCACCAGCAGGTTTTTTATTAGCCTCAGCTGCCGGTTCTACAGGTTTTTCTTCTTCAACAGCTTCTTCAACTACTTCTTCAGTTGCTTCTGTAACTTCTTCAGCTACTTCAACAACTTCTTCAAGAGTTTCTTCTTCTGTTTCTGTAGTTTCTTCAACTACGTCTTCTACCTGTTCTTTAACTTCTTCTACATCGTCTGTTTCGACTTCAACGGTCTCTTCAACAGTTTCGACGTCTTCCTGAGGGTTTACGGGTTCTACGTTTTTCAACTCTTCAGCCATTCATTTTCCTCCATGTTTTGGCTCTTTGATTGTATGATCGATAATATCTTATCTACTTGTTCATTAAATGTCAAATTACTGGTGTCGATCTCAAAAGCATCATCTGCTTTCTTTAAAGGCGAGTACGCCCGCGAGGAATCCTTTTCATCCCGGCGAAGCAGATCGGCCTCAATCTCCTCCAAGCTTAAGTTCTCTGTTGATTCCTTCATGCGGCGCAAAGCGCGAACATGAGGATCGGCAACGAGAAAGAATTTAAAATCTGCGTTAGGGAATACGACTGTTCCTATATCCCGTCCTTCCATAACGATGTCATTATCAGCTGCGATCTCCCTCTGCTTCTCCACCATGAGAACTCTGACTGCGGGGTTGGCAGATACGGGTGTTACCGCTTTTGTAGCCGCATCTTGCCGAATGGTAAGACTTACATCTTCACCATTCAATAGCACCTGTTTACCTTTAAAGCCTACAGTCATTTCCTTTACGGCTTCAGCTACAGCTTTCTCATCTTGTGGATCGATCCCGGAGCGCAAGACTCCAACGGCTGCCGCACGGTACATTGCACCGGTATCAAGGTAAGTAAATCCTAAAGATCTGGCTACCTGTTTGGCGGTTGAACTTTTACCCGATCCGGAAGGTCCATCAATCGCAATTATCATATTATATATACCTTCCCGCTCTTTCAAAAAAGCGTGTGAATTTAAGCCCTAAATAAGTTCAAACAAAGTACTTTTTTATTTGACAGATTAAAAATAATTGTGTATAATAGTGTGTCAATAGATATTTATCATTGAGCGGAACGAATTAAAACAACTTGATTATATATTTCAAGTTCCCTCCTGTGTAGAAAAATGCCGACGCGACCCCAAGTGTCGGCATTTTTCGTATCCCTTAAACATTACATGTTACTACTTATTTGCACATTGATTTTCATGCAATTAAGTATTAAAATTAGCTCATGATAAAAAAACGAATCATAATTCTTATCTTTGCGCTTTCGGCTCTTACTTCATTTGCATCCGCTGAAGTACTCTTTAGCACCAGTGTTGATGTTTATAGCAGATATATATTCCGCGGTTTTACACCCGCGGGGAATCAACCTGCCATAGGCTTGAATTACTCTGTTTTCTTTTCTGAAGCAAATATAAACGTCTCACAATGGTACGTAAATTCTTTAAGTGATATTTCAGCTTATCATGAGTTAGGTACGATGCTTAGTTATTATCATTACTTCACCGATCGCCTGATTGCCTCTAGCGGTTTAACGGTCTACCTCTTCCCTAACCTACCTGAATCTCCACTTGCCGGAGTGGAAATAAACTTTTCGCTGGCAGATATCGGTTTTATCATTCCCTACTTTATTGAAACTTATTATGATTTTGTATTGAATAGTTGGTATGCAAAATTTACCTGCGGATATACCTTCGATGCTTTTCTACCCATTAATTTAACTCTCTCGGCAGCAGCGAACATGCTCCCATATTCACACTACGGCCTATCGGTCCCGGCAGGATTTTCTGATATTGCCATTAGCATGAGTACATATATGACCTTAAAAAGATGGCAGATCACGCCTAAATTCTTTTATATCGTTCCAAATAAATCAATACATTTAAAATCAATGATCCAAGCAAGCGTTAATCTTGCCTATACCTTTAGTTAAAGGAAGAACAATGAAAAGATCAATTATAATTTTAATCCTCTGTGCCGTTACTTTTATGTATGCTCAGATCGAATCAAGTGTCGTTATTTACGATGATGGATTCAATGGGGCTGTTACAGCCAGCGGTGAAATATTTTCTCAAGAAAAATTCACCTCCGCACATGAAACTTTGCCGCTTGGCACTCAAGTGGAAATCTTGAACTTCCGAAACGGTAAAAAAGTTGAAGTTATCGTTAACGACAGAATTCAGAATACGGCAAATATGTTCTGGATCTCCCGGGCAGCGGCCAATAAATTGGAGCTCGAGACGGTATATCCGATAGAAGTTCTATATACTATTATAGGCGACCTTCCTGAAACGGGACCAACAGAAATTTATAAAAAACTTTTTGCCTCACTTGGTGATAATCTTGAGTTCGCTGTGGGTGATCCGAGAATACCGCGTTCTGAAGGCGGTGAAATAACAGCATATGGTGTGCAAGTTTATTCTTCAGGAAAAAGAATGGATGCCGTTACCTTATCCAGGCGAATTCAGGAAGAACTGGAATATTTAAGCTATTTCGAAAAAATTAAATTAGATGAAGGTATTCGCTATCGTGTCGTTATCGGTGATTTTCCAAATATTGATGAGGCCCTTGATTGTTATTGGAAGCTACAGCACAACATTCCCGAGATCTTTCTAGTGGAAATTTATTAATATGAGACAAATCCACCCTCTTTTGGATGCAGCTAAACAAGAACAAGCACAAGTATATGAAATAAAAAAAAGACGGACTTCTTTTTTGAATCTGATCAGCGGATTCATTTTTACTCTTATATTTATTCTTGCTATCAGTCACTCTCTTCTTGCACATTTACCGAATTTTCCGGCATTCCGTTTTCTATTTTTTCTTTGGGCACTTGCCGTATTTTCTTTACCGATTGATCTTTTTCTATCCTTTAGATCCGGCTACAAGCTTGAACATGAATTTGGATTTTCAAATCAAAATAAAACTCAATTCTTTAAAGATGAATTAAAAGGATTCCTGATCAATCTGGTCATTAATCCTCTGATCGCCCTGATCCTTTTTCTAGCTTTTCGCATTTCACCCGATCTTTGGTGGTTGTGGGCCGCACTGGCAATGATCTTTATATCTGTTATTTTTGCAACATTGTATCCTATTGTGATCATGCCGCTTTTCAATAAGTATACCGTTATTGAAGATGAGGAACTCACAACAAAGCTGGGAGCCATCCTCCGTAAAGGAGGTTTAAAGATCAAGGGTTTCTATCTACAGGACATGAGCCGACAGACAAAAAAAGAAAATGCTTTTCTGGGAGGTCTTGGGAAAACAAGACGCGTGGTTCTCAGTGATAATATTATTAATAATATGTCACTTGATGAACTTGAAACGGTGATTGCTCATGAAGTGGGACATTATAAATACAAACATATGTGGAAAAATATTTTATTGGGAGCTATTTATCAATTGATCACCTTTTTTCTATCACATCAGATCATGTTGCTTATCAATCCCGATTATTTGAAATCCTTTGATAATATGCTAATTGCTTATCCTGTATTTTTACTTTGTTTCGGTGTCCTGCATATGTTGGTTATCGGACCGCTCTCCAATGCCGTTTCCCGTTACTTTGAAAATCAGGCAGATAGTTATGCATTGGATATGACACAAAACCCCGATGCATTTCAAGGGGCGATGTCCGGACTAGCAAACCGAAATCTCTCAAATGCCTATCCTACTCCCTTCATTAAATTCATGTACTATTCTCATCCGCCCGTCGGGGAACGATTGAAAGCAGGTGACACATGGAGATCCCGGCATGGGCATCAAAAAGCATAGTCATGAAGTCATAAAAAACTCCCGACCATCCGAGCTTTCTCTGGTAGATCGTGAACGACGACAGATCTTTGTGATCGCCGATAATATTCGCTCTTTACATAATATCGGATCCCTATTCCGAACGTCGGAAGCTGCGGGCATCGAAAAACTATATCTTGTCGGGATCAGCGGTACTCCTCCTCGTAAAGAGATCAGTAAGACTGCTATCGGTGCTGAAGACAATGTTCCCTGGGAATATCACGCTGACATACTTCCTTTATTGAAATATTTTAAATCGCAACATATTCCTATTGTCGTTTTGGAACATACCGACAGCTCGAAAAAATTTCAGGAAATTGCGTATTCCTTCCCTCTTTGTCTTATTGTAGGAAATGAGGTAGACGGAATTTCAGAGGAAGTTATGGATTACGCCGATGTGGCCGTTGATATTCCTATGTTCGGGATGAAACAATCGTTGAACGTTTCTGTGGCCTACGGGATCATGTTGTACGAATTGATCAAACAATTATCAGAAAACGATCTTTCCTAATATGCAGGGACGAGATGATCCGGTTACCGAAGGCATGTTGCCTGGCAATTCCCGTAAAAACAAATAACCTAAATATGCAAAGCCAAATGCTTCTTTGATATCAGAGCTAATACCGGGATGATCGAACTTACCAAATTTGCATTCCGGCAATTCTTTTTTTAAACGTTCCATTATAAATAAGTTTTCAGTTCCACCCCCACTGGCTATAACCTCTACCGGCAACTCTTCATTATGACTTAGAGAAGAAATATCTTTACTTATACTTCTAATCGTTAACTCGGTGAGAGTTCTGATAAATGATAACCATCCAGCTTCAGTTTGAGGATGTACTTTATCTCGCAGCTTTTTGTAATATTCATATCCAAATTGCTCCTGGCCCGCAGATTTAGGAAGTGGTCTGGATAAATATTCATGAGATAACAACTCATTAAGCAAATTATCATTTACTTTTCCGGATCTTGCATAAGCTCCATCACGATCAAACAATTCTCTTCCTTCCGTAAATTCAATCACGGCTTTATCGATGAGTGTATTGGCTGGACCGGTATCCCATGCAAGAACATCCCGCTTTGAAGATCGGGGTGCCAAAAAAGAAAGATTTGCAATGCCCCCCATGTTCAGAGCAACAACACAACAATCGTCTTTCCTAAGTAAAAATTCGTCAAGTACCGGGATCAGCGGTGCACCTTGACCTCCGAGAATCACATCAGCCGTTCTAAAATCGTAGATCACCGGTTTTTTGCATTTTTCAATGATACATTGTGCTTCACCTATCTGTAAAGTATAATCGGGTGCCTGATGCAGAAGTGTTTGACCGTGATTTGCGACAATATCATAGCTAACATCAAGTTCAGATATAGCATTCCCGTACCACTTCCCTAGCTTCATATCAAGTTCGGCTATTTCGGATGCAGTTAACTCGAGAGGACGCTTAAATGCTTTCGAAAACTCTTCGGGATAAGGAATAAAATCTGAGTAAAGTACTTCATATTCGGGGTATTTGCCTTTACCTGTAAATTTTACGCACGCAATATCCAGTCCGTCAGCAGATGTCCCGGTCATCAACCCCAACACTCTAATTTCATCGTTCTCATACAATTCAATTAATCTTTTAATCATATTACCTTCTTTGTAAGTGGTAAAATACAATAAAATCCTTTTTAATAAAATAATTCATTTGTAAAATAGTTGATAATTTCAATTAGAGGTATTTTATGTCTTACATTGAGAACATTCAAGCAGATCTTAAAGCAGCTATGTTGAACAGGGAAAGTGATAAAGTAAGAACCTTACGTATGCTGATTTCAAAATTACGCGAGAAAAAGATCGCATTAATGAAAGATCTTGAGGAAACAGATGAACTTGCAGTGTTAAAAAAAGCTGCAAAAGAAAGACAAGATTCCATCTCAACATTTTCAACTGCAGGTAGAGAAGATCTTGCAGATATTGAAAAAAGTGAATTGGAATTGATCATGACCTATTTACCGGCTGAAATGGATGACGCAAAGATCGAGGTTATTGTGAAGAAAGTAATCACAGATACCGGCGCATCATCCATGGCTGATATGGGACGCGTCATGGGAGCTTCAATGAAAGAAGTTGCCGGTCAGGCAGATGGCAAACGCGTTCAAGCTATTGTTAAAAAATTGTTAGGAGCTTAATATGTACTGGGTAGATATTGTTACGATCCTAGTTGCTGTTATTTTGATCTATAAATCATATCAACAGGGATTGCTCAACTCCGCATTTCGCCTAGCAGGGCTTGTTCTGGGTATTATTGTTGCCGCAAACTTAGGCGCATGGGCCAGTGACCTGCTTATCATGCAATTCGGCTGGACGCAACAAGTTGCGGATATTGTCGGATATATTGCAATATTTATTATTGTCATTCTGATCGCACAGATCGTCGGTTATTTTCTTCGCACCATTATTCATGCCATCAAACTGGGTTGGCTTGATAAAATCGGAGGACTTTTTCTGGGTGCTTTAAAGGCAGCGATTATCATGAGTTTGATCTTTTGGGTTTTGATGGCAATTCCATCTGATTCTCTCGGAGAAGATATTAAAGATAAATCTTTTTCATACAAATTACTGGGAGGCTTTGCACCGGCTCTTTATGAAAAGTTGGTTCAGCCTAATTTAAAAGAAGGCGGTATGCGAGAGCGCTTGGATTCATTTCTATCACCTAATGTTGATTCATTGAACATTATTGGTGATTTTGAGAACCAACTGGAAGGCGTTGATGGTACAGATCGCGAATTTATCAATGAAATGAAAGCAAGATTTAGCGAAATATCTCTATCTAAGCAAATGGAAGTAATGAAAAAACTATCTGAAGAAAAACCTGACATCCAAGAGATCATTAATATTCTTTATACTGAGAGCCCATGAAAAATAAGACGCTGCAACTTACACTCGCTATTGTTATCTCCGCCATCGGACTTTTCTTTGCTTTCCGCGGTATTGAATGGAAAGACTTTATTCATGAATTAGGGTCAATAAATCTTGCTTGGTACATTGGCGGAATGTTGGGCATGGTGATCATACTTTTCATCCGAGCCATGCGCTGGAGAATCTTTTTATTGCCTCTGGGTTCTTTTTCTACCATAAAACTCTATAAGGGAACCATTGCAGGCTTTTTTACAAACTATATCCTGCCTTTTCGCATCGGTGAAGTGGTCAGAGCTTATATAACGGGACAATATATTGAGAAAAAAGGAACCGTACTTTTACCCTCGATCGTGATCGAGCGTATGATAGACGGAGTATCGTTCTTTCTTTTCGTTGTTGTCTTTTCTCTTTTTATTGATCTGCCCCTTTCTGATAAGCAAATATTGATCGTACGCATTTTACTCATTGCAATCTTGGTGCTATTTATTATCGTCATTTACTTGTATTACCGATTACGCCACAAGATCACACTATTTCTTGAAAAGAAAGAAGGCAAAGTAGCGAATTTCTTTAAAGATCTGCATGATGGGATGCAGGCATTATACAAGGTAAAACACCCAATTAAGATTATTGTTTACAGTTTTTCGATATGGTTTGTAACCGGGCTTACTTATTGGGCCGGTATAAAGGCATGTCATATAGAATTGGGCTTTGTTGAAGCTTATATTCTAATGGCAACTGCAATGATCGCGATTGCCATTCCGGCTGCACCGGGCTTTTTTGGTACTTTTCATGCTGCTGTCGTTGCGACATTAATTGCATTGAATATTGATAAAAGTACAGCTGCATCTTATGCGTTTTTACAACATTTGATCGGACTGATCCCTATCTGCCTTTTTGGATTCATACATTTTCTTGAAGCGAATGTATCAATAAAAGATATCAGAAAAATGCAAAACAAAGATAGTTGATAGTTGATAGTTGATAGTTGATAGTTGATAGTTGATAGTTGATAGTTGATAGTTGATAGTTGATAGTTGAAGATAAAAAATAAAGGCGCGATTAAGCGCCTTTTTATATTTATATGAGTTAAACGTCTCACGTCTTACATCTTACATCTTACATTTTACGTTTTGTTATTTCTTCTGCTTGAACATCCAACGGCGGAAAAAAGGGTAGAAAACATCATACGGAGATACAAAAATATTCTAAGGCACAACTCTTTAATATTACCGTTTTGCGTTACATTTAGTCAGTTTTTTACATCAAATCACAACAATGAGCTTACTCCAGTCGTTCGTGAGAATCACGCTCCCGCGGGGGGAGCGACTTGTATATCAGGTGGAGCGGTTACAACTCAATCGTTTCAATCCACGCTCCCGCAGGGGAGCGACCAACATTGTCCCGCCGTCTGTTCCTTTTTGTCCTGTTTCAATCCACGCTCCCGCGGGGGGAGCGACAGTCAAGTGTTTCCCGTATTGAGATAACACAAGCGGTTTCAATCCACGCTCCCGCGGGGGGAGCGACTAATGAAGAGTTAGCGACAGAAGACCGTATTAGTGTTTCAATCCACGCTCCCGCGGGGGGAGCGACTTTAAAATATTATTCTTATTGGGTTAATAAATGGTTTCAATCCACGCTCCCGCGGGGGGGGGCGACGTGAGCAAATTGTTTTCAATGGTGCTATGTATGAAGTTTCAATCCACGCTCCCGCGGGGGGAGCGACCTGCAACTGAACTCAATGGCGTGGTTGAACTGGGTTTCAATCCACGCTCCCGCGGGGGGAGCGACGCAACAAAAGAATGGGAAGATAAATTAGACGAGGTTTCAATCCACGCTCCCGCGGGGGGAGCGACTTGACGAAAATGTGAAAGATATGTTTGTTGTCGAGTTTCAATCCACGCTCCCGCGGGGGGAGCGACGAACTGTATCAGGTGCTTTACCAATAAATAGACCAGTTTCAATCCACGCTCCCGCGGGGGGAGCGACCAAACGCTTGCAGGGCTTTGATTGCCACCCCACGTTTCAATCCACGCTCCCGCGGGGGGAGCGACCTTATCGGCGTATGGTATACAGCGCACATGTGCAGTTTCAATCCACGCTCCCGCGGGGGGAGCGACCCACTTACATTTTCAACAGCCGTTACAATTTCCGTTTCAATCCACGCTCCCGCGGGGGGAGCGACCTCGACGGGTGTTTCAGGTGCGCCCGGAAACCCGTTTCAATCCACGCTCCCGCGGGGGGAGCGACAGGATCTGATTTTACTTTTGATGTACGAGATACATGTTTCAATCCACGCTCCCGCGGGGGGAGCGACATCGTAGCAGTTGAGCAAGGCCTTGACTTATTGGTTTCAATCCACGCTCCCGCGGGGGGAGCGACCAATGACGCTGGTGTTATGGTTTACACACAACCCGTTTCAATCCACGCTCCCGCGGGGGGAGCGACTTGTTAATGCTGTTTGACTCGCACCCAAATACTTGTTTCAATCCACGCTCCCGCGGGGGGAGCGACTAACGGATGACTGTTCGACAGGATTGAATGAAGTGGTTTCAATCCACGCTCCCGCGGGGGGAGCGACCGACATTCACCGTTTTAGATAACGCTGATTTATTGTTTCAATCCACGCTCCCGCGGGGGGAGCGACTTAGTAGGTATAACTTACTAATAATCACTACTCAATTTATTAATTTATGTGAACTGTTCCAAATTTATTATATTTGTTTAACGTTTTTCCACCCCGTTTTTCAATATACCTATAAATCAACCATTTATAGCTGTGCGAACTTCCGGGTTAAAGTTTGCTTGCTTGACGTTCGCATAACAAATTATCAAATAATCATTGTGTCTTTTTCAATATTAAATGTTTCTCCTATTCCATGATGTTCAACTCGTCTTTCCCAGTTTTTTCCTAAAAAATAAAATCGAAGTGAATCTTCTTTCTCGTTAATGGTATTAAGAAGAATATTCTTTAAATTTGTCCACTGCGCCGGATCGACACAGCATTCAAAAACTGAATTTTGAACCCTTTGCCCAAAACTTTCACATCTTTTAGCAACTTTTCTTAAACGATTTCTTCCTGCCTTATCAATCGTTGAAACATCGTAACTTACAATTACAAGCATCTACACTCCTATTTCCATAAAAAGGGAGGATAAGCTTCCAGATCACCTCTAATACAACGTGCCAATAAACGAGCTTGAATATGTGGAATAATACCAATCTTAATCTTTTCGTTCAAATATGGATGGATAATCTCTTCTTGTTTCTTTTTTTGCCATTCATTTAATAGCGTTTTTCTTGGTTCTTCTTTCAAGATAACTGCACCTGATCCTGTATATATAAAATCATTCTTTTTTAGCTGTCTTCTATTTATCAAACTTAAAGCAATCCTATCGGTCACAAATGATCTAAATTCCTCCATAAGATCTAAAGCTAAACTGGCTCTTCCTGGACGATCTCGATGTAAAAACCCTACATAAGGGTCCAGCCCAACCCCCTCCAATGCTGATCTGCAATCATGCGCCAATAATGTATATAAAAAAGATAGCAAGGCGTTTACAGGATCTGTTGGAGGTCGTTTATTTCTACCCTTAAATGTAAAACATTCACTCCCGTTAGTTATCATTTCATTAAATACAGAGAAATAATTTCCGGCAGAATCACCTTCTACTCCTCTAATTTCGTCTAGATTTGTTGATCTACCCACTCTATTGATGTAATGGGTCAATCGAGCTTCCACTTCTTTCATTTTAATAACATTAATTTTATCTGGATGATCTCTAAGAGCTCTTCTTATCACAGCTCTAGAGTTATGAATTTTCCCCATTAGAATCATTCGGGATATACATAAACTTTTATCTTCATTATCTGCCCAACGGAATTGCTCTCGCCTCAATAAGACATTGCCTGATCGTGGTCCATGAACACGAGCCAAAAATTTTCCATATTCTGAGAAAAAAGAAATACAAACATTGTTTTCTGCACAATAATGAATTAAATAGGGGCTAAGTGAAACTGCACCAAAAGTAATTATACTACTTAAATTATGAACAGGTAACCTGAGCTTCGTTTCATTATCTAAAATAATCGCTACAGCTTGTCCTTCTTTTTTTAAATAAGTATGTTGAGTTGTCACGTAAAGCGTGTTAAGCAATTTTTTCATAATAAGTTATTTTCAATATATGTATTGACACTCCTTTTCAATTTTGGTAAACAAATATCAATTAAAGAACACGCAGAACACTTTTTAGAATTATACTCAGCAGATGGTATTTTTTGTGATCTAATTAATTCATGTACTTTTTTGCTTATTTCAATTGTTTCGATCCTAAGTGCTTTTGTAAACTTTATTATTTGTCTTCTTCTGGGTTTTCCATAAAATATTGCACCCTCGGGTATTTTTTGATTTAACATTTCCTCAAGACATAAAGCTTGAGCACATACCTGTACCATATCACATGTATCCAACTTTGGTTTACCTCTTTTATGCTCAACAGGGTATGCAATTCCATTATGAAATTCAACGACATCTGCTTTTCCGGACAGCCTTAAGCTATGCGAACAAATAATCAGGGCATATTCAACGACTAAATTTCTTCTTGTTTCGCGATCAACTTTATCCACTCTCTCATGTTGCACCTGTCCTTCTGCCGTAAATTTGTTTTCAGACCATTGCTGATCAAGATGGATCAAGGCACACTGGCGAGGGCAATATTGGTAATGTTGAAGAGAGGATAATTGAATAAAATTATCTTCAGGATACATATTCATTTTTTATTTTATAACATTTTAATTAATTCCACCCCGTTCGGCGCATCGCCAACGGACACCATGTAGTCGGCAAACGAACGTGGTGGATTCTCGCCACAGTTCTTTTGAACCGTCACGAGATTGAACAGTTTTTGCGCGGGGGCGTTTCCGAGTTCGGAGTCGTGCTTGAAGACGATCAGCTTTTGTGTGCCCATTTCGCCGCGCGCGGCGGAGCGATCGTGATCAAACATGTTAAGCAACGCATTCCAGAACAGTTCGAGATCCTCTTCTGAAAATCCGGTCTGCTTCGCCAGCGGCGCGGAGATGAAGCCGTGGAGACGATACAATCCATAGGGGATATAAGCTTTCCGCCCCATTGTCCGGTTATCTCCTCCTTGGGAGTCCGCTTCTTTTCTAGTTTCTACTGCCATGCGGGTGATCGTTGCTTCCAATGGCACAACCGGATCTATGCTTTGCGAAAATGCGAACTGAACCGGACCACGAACCTGCCCGCAATTGTTTTCTTTCACAGACATCACCGCGCCAAACGTACGGACATCGAAAAAGTTTTTGCACATCCACGCGCGTGCCTGACTGATCTTTTCCGACTTATCTTTCACTTCAGCAACCGCATCATACGCCGGCTGACGGCGCTCCGTGAGTATCCCCTTCTCCTTGACATAAATATTGAAGAGCGTTTGATCCTCCTTTACCAGTTCGACATAATTTCGCACTTTGCGCTTCAAGCAAACATCTGTGGTGATTCCATGCCCTGTTTCTGGATCGATGCGCGGAAGGTTTCCGCCGTCGGGATCGCCATTGGGATTTCCGTTTTTCACATCGAACAGCAATACAAATTCATAGCGGTTTTTGATGAGATCACTCATTATTCTTCTCCTTCGATTTTTATTTTTTTCGTACGGTATAAGTCATTCTTCTGTTGATAATAGGCAATGGCAAACAGTCCCTGATTCTGCAGGTTTATATGTGCCGGAAATGATTCGACATGCTCCATGATCTCCGCAATCCGTCTATCTGAAATGTATCCATATTCCGCCTTTTCAATGTGATGCTGTGACAAACGGAGCAAGCGCGGAAACACACTTGCCGGAGTGGCGGATGCCGCACTAAAAAAACGATCCTTGATCGTCGTATTTACTTTACCCAGCGCATCCAACTGCGCTTTTTCCAAAACGGCAAAAAGCCGTCCGAGGAGATATGCGATCTCCCGTCTTTCCGTATCCAATGACATTGGAACCTCCTTGTTATGATTTCGTTGCAATACTGCTTTCAGAATGGATGCGCGCAAGTAATTGATCCTCCCATCCGCGCGGATGCGCCTCAAAACTCCTTGGTACAGGTTCTGGGGATAGTTTGCTCCCGTCAGGATCGAGCGCGCCAAGGCTCCGCCGAGAACAGGTGAAATATCCTTGGTCTCGCGAGTCGTTTCCTTTAGCAGATGCCAGATTCCAGGATAGAGAATATCCTTTTCGGAGCGTTCTATTTCCAAACATTGGAAGTGGTCGCACAAACGGCACATTAACTCTTCAACCGTGCAGACATAGAAAAACCGCAGGGCTAGCCTCGCTTTGTTAAGCGATAAACCTAGGATGTAGAACTTGATATCTCCATCCGATTCAAGTTCGTTTGGCAAACCGCCCTTACGAACCACCTCCAGAAACTTCTGAACAGGAATCGATGCAGCCTTGTCCTCGAAGGACGGATTCAGGATTTGGCCAAACATGGTTTCAACCGGCGACTTTTTCTCCGCCCAGAAAACAGTCGTTGCATCGCCGATTCGTAACCGCTGAGTCCGGCTCCGGAAAAGATATTTGAGAGCTGCCGAACTCTTGAACTCGGCTCCCACCGAGATCGGAGCATTCTCTCCCTTCTTCTTTCCATAGGATTCGTAGGCAACCTCATTGAAAGAAACCAACGAAGCACCGGAACCAAACTTGAATTGAGCATACTGCGATTGCAAATCATTCACATCGCCATCCAAAAAACTGATTCCCTGCGGGAATTCTTCCCGAGAGACAAAGTCCATCCATAACGTCTTCACTGCTGAACGTTCATGGATAAACCCAGGAACTCCGTCCAATCGAAACGCGACCCATTTCCCATGGATTCCACACATCTCTTTCCACCCTTTTAAATCAACGGAATCAGCCGGATTCCATTTTTTAAGAAATGCTTTTATAGCAACAACTCCTTCATCGATTGAATCACCACAAACTCCATGAATTCGATCAATAAAAGATTTGTGATGTACCTTCTTCAGCGTACTTCCGGACATTCCAAAAATATAGTCCACCTTATCAACCATAAAGTTAGGTGTCGTAGAGGCATTTCCTGAACGAACATTCACTTGGTTTGTATAAGGAACAATAGATGTATTAAATTCATAAACATTAGTCTTGATTTTACGCCGCCAATCTTCGGGCTGACCGATCAGATTTCCATCTTTATCGATACTTATAAAAAAGCCAACATCTTCAACACTGAATCCAGAGGGGGGAACATCGCCTGTTTTGGCAAGGCGGTCATACAGACTTATTAGCGACTGAAAAATCATGAGACCACCTCCTGTCGGCAATCAATCTTTCCATCCTGCATGACGGCACGAAAAAAGCGAGGTGTCATGTCGTTATCAAAATCAATGTCGTGTAGCATAAAGCCAAGATCGCGTTCGTCTGCGAACGGCGATTCGGGAACCGCATCGCACCACTCGAAGCTGACCGGAAATTCGCGGCAACCGAAGTAGGGACGATGAAAGCATTGGCCTTTTACCGCCCGCCTTTTGAACATGTCGAGATGCTTGCCTTCATTCTGATCTTCTTGAGAGATAAACTCAAAGTGGGCTTCAATCACATATTCCACATCCCTCAAAACCATGGATGCGCGTTGCTGGCGATCATCCTCGATATAACGACAAACCAGCTTGTTGCCATCCATGTCCTTCTTGTTGACTGAAACCCGGTTGGCCACTTCGTTTCGTCGAATATTCTCAAAACGGATTGGTTTCAAAACATGGATTGAATCAATTACCCAGCGGATGGCAGGTTTCCAATAAACCGCTTCCAGGATTCCGCGTGCGGCGGATGGCGTCATTACATCGTACGACACCCGTTCCACTTTCATTTCCGGACGGGTGAACAACGCATAGTCGCCCCACACCCTTAATTTGATTCCATAACTCATTTTCATCTCTCCTTTTGCTATCCAAAAAATGCTTGTCCCTGCGGCGGCTGGCACTTTAATCCGGTTTGATCCGAGTACAGCTCCTTCGAGCGCAAAACGAAAACCCCCGGCTCCGGGTTTTCCAGCCAGTTTCTGATTTCATCAAACTGATACGAATAAACCTGAACAGTATATTGCTGGAGCCTTCGAAGAATTCCTCCTTTGTGCTTTGCAAACTCCAACGAACGCACAAGCTTTTCAGCGGGTTTTTCCAGCGCAACAACAATGGGTATTGTGGCGGACTTAATCATTTTGAATTCAGCAATGTCCTTAAACTGAATGTCCAGCGATTGCGCCATTTGGCATATTTCAATAATTCCATCCGAATCCATTTGTTGCTCATTTTTCCAAAAATAGTCGGAAAAATAGCTCCGCACGCATTCAGGCGTGGTGAGGCGCCCGGCAAATTGATCAAACAGCTTTGCCGCCGACTGCGCGGCTTGTCGAAAAAAAGTGCAAGTAGAATCTTCAGGAAACTCGAACACAAAAACCGCACAGGGAACCTCACTCAATCCGTTCCGATTACACCGACCAGCGGCCTGCGCAATGCTGTCGATTCCAGAAATGGCCCGATAGACACATGGGAAATCAACATCAACCCCCGCCTCGATCAACTGCGTACTAACAACACGGCAAGGAATACCCTCTTTAAGTCGTCGCCGAACTTCATCCAACTTTCTGGTGCGGTGCGCCGGATGCATCAAAGCACTCAAGTGGATATTGGAATCCGACTCTGTCAGAGCTTCAAAAACATCCAATGCCTGCTGTCGAGTGTTCACGATGCAAAGAACCTGATCCAATTCTGCAAGCTGATTCGAAACCGTCAGCTCATCCAATTCACCGATAAAACGTTCTTCTGTCCGCTTTAGCGCACCAAACAACGCCGGAACATCCCGGACAATCTCAGCAACATTCTTCAACCCCGATTTAAACTGCTCCGAAAATTCAATAGCGGGCTGCGTGGCCGTGCAAAGTACAGATGTGACACCATAATTCGACGAAAGCTCTTTGATCACCTCTAAGCAAGGTTTCAGTTTTTCGACAGGGATTGCCTGTACTTCATCAAAGATAATAATGCTATCCGCCACATTATGAAGTTTGCGACACTTCGACGGCTTGTTGGCATAGAATGAATTGAAGAACTGCACATTGGTCGTTACCACGATGGGCGCATCCCAATTCTCAGAAGCAAGGCGAGTTTTCCAATCCGCATTATCAGGAATGAAGTTGCAGTGATGCTCCAACACCGCATCGTCACCCAGCACCTCGCAAAACACCTTTGCGTTTTGCTCAATAATGCTCGTAAACGGAATCACATAAATGATCCGTCGTTTCCCATGCATTCTCGCATGCTCCAAAGCAAATGCCAGCGATGCCAGCGTTTTCCCTCCACCTGTAGGAACCGTCAGGGAAAACAACCCCGGTTCCGATTTCGCTTTTTCCAAGCAATCCCGCAGGACAATTTCGCGCTGTTGATTAACAACAGTCGCCGAATCCGCTTTCTCGCGAAGCTCGTTGAAACACCGCCAAAATCTTTCGTGCAAATCCATCAATGCCGGATAATCGGAACGCCAATCTGCCCGATCCTCATCCAACGATGCCTCTGTATCCAAATAGTCCGCATCAACCAAACACGAAAAAAGCATCCGAGCAAAAAACTGAATCTGAAAACCAAACCGATCCCCATCAAAAACAAAAGGCAGGTCTGCCGGAAAGTCAGGAACCGAAACTGAGACCTGAACGGCTGGATGTGTCTTCTTCAATCGCGACTTCAGCGCCGACTGCTCCGAGTCGTTCCAATTTGGAAGTCCCCCATGATGTCCTGCAACACAGTAAGACAGAAGCTTTCCTGCATGCTCTGAATTCTCGAATAACCATTGCGCACCCACATCGGCATGAGTTGGATGCCCCTCATAAAACTGGTAAAATTTATCAACAACACCATTGGCATGACGAATGAAAGCCTGCCACGGCAATGTCCCCTTTCCCAAATCATGATGTCGCGCCGAAATCGAAGCCCACTCCTCACCCCCGAAAGGGTCCGCAAATTCTGATGCTAGTGTCGCAACATTATTAAGATGATCTTCCAGTTTTTGCCATTTCGAAACCGGCTCGTTCTCTTTACTGTGGGCATAGTATTCTTTATTGAGCTTATTATCCATTGTTTACTTTTTCAAAATTTGTTAAAATCAATTATCCGACTACAACTAAAATTCAACTGTTTTTTTTCATTTCGTCTAAAGAGAAAAATCCAATGCACGCACCACCCTGCTTTCAAGATATTTCTTATTACTTTTATATTTTTAATAATTCAATATAGCTTCTTTTCTGAAGAAATCAAAATTTAATTGCGTTAAAAAAATATTCCTCAAATAAAATCACTGCTACTTTAAATAATTTTTGGGATCAATTAGAAGATAGTAAACATCAGCGTTTACAGTTGCGATATAGTGTTTTGTAAAAAAACAATCTCCCCCACTCTTAAAGAATAAGGTGGATATACAAAAATAAATAAAAAAATCTATAAAAGAATTTATTCAACCCTGCCGGGGTTGTTTTCTTTTGCGAACCGGTTGATACTATTTTTCGACTCTGTCGGGATCTTTTAAGTATTGGTATATCATTTTATAAAATATTTTTTTCAGACATATATTTAAGTTAAATTCATGAATTTCACCTCTGACTTTCGTCTGTCAGACCATCATGACAGAACGATCTCAAGGGTTTTGATTTATACCCGAGGTTTTGATTTCAGAACACCGGTCACGATTTTTGATTTACAAAGACATCGAACTTTAATATTCGTTAATCCTTGTTCGATATTCATTCTTCACCTCTCTCTATCTCCCTATCGCCTTTTCCTCTGCTTAAACATCCATTTTAGAAATTCCGGGTCTGCATAAGCGGGTTTCCATGAACCATGCCCAATTCCCGGATATTCAGTATATTTTATTTTAGTACCGCCCGCATCTTTAATGGCCTGAACCATATGACGAGAACGATCTACAGGCACTACCGTGTCCTCAGAGCCATGAAATACCCAAATGGGTATATCAACCAGCTTAGCTGCCTGGGTTTCATCACCGCCACCGCAAACGGGTGCTGCTGCCGCAATTCTTTCAGGGATACGAGAGATGAGATCCCAAGTACCGAAACCACCCATTGAAAGTCCGGTTACATAGATCTTTTTTGTATTGATGGGATACTCATCTATAACCTTATCCATTAGTTCAAGAACCAGTGCCATTGTTTCAGAGGGATTAAGGGGCATATCATGTGTGGGTAAAGCCCAATGTTTTTCTAACCATCGTTTATCACTCGGACATTGAGGTGCAAGGACATAGCAGGGATATTTTTTCAAGCTTTCATCAGAAATGAAGGCCCCGGCACCCCAGATCAATTGGCGTTCATTGTCATTACCACGCTCACCCACACCATGTAAAAATATAACTAAAGGATATTTTATTAAGGGACATTTTCTTTGTGGTTCCAACATGCGATACAAAAGAGTATCATTGTCTTTATTAATGTATGTCTTAGCATCAAACATAGCCAAAGATTCGGGTGATGCTTCAATAGCAAAGCTAAATGTGAATAGAGTAACAAGTACAAATACGCGTAAAATCTTCATGAATCATTCTCCTTAGTTGTAGAAGTGGCTATTTACAAAAAATAATTCATTATTTCCATCATTTTCATGCATCTTTTTTGTTTTTAATTTTGCAAACTATTTAAAAACTCAGTACATTTTTTTGTTAATAAAATAAACAGAAGGGTCATTATAATGAACGTTGTAAAAATCTTACCTGAAATCAACGAGATCAAAGATGCAAATTTAAGAAAAAAAGTTATCGACATCTGGAATGAAGCAGCAGATTATCGTGGCTGGACAGATGAACTGCTTATGGCAATCCCATTTACCTTGCTTGCGGAAAATGTGACAATTTCGTTTATTGACCATGTACGGGCCGTTTGCCGCATGTGTATGGCTGTTGACGATGTGCAGAAAGTTTTACATGCCGACAGACGTACTCCGGTTAATCGGGATTATCTCATTGCCGGTGCCCTACTGGCTGATGTTGGCAAATTGCTGGAATACGAGATCATCGATGGTAAATCCGTCAAATCCAGTTTCGGCCGCTATTTGCGACATCCTTTTAGTGGGGTTGGACTAGCTTTTAAACACGGTGTTCCAGAAGAAGTGATGCATGTGATCGCAACACATTCAAAAGAGGGTGAAGGTGAAAAGCGCTCACCTGAATCCATAATTTTCCATCATGCCGATTTTATAGATTTTGAGCTCGTAAAATAAGATTGATCAAGAACAAGCTCTTATCACTTGATGAGAGAGAACATAATAATCCCCTCAGTTTGACTCAAGTTGAGGGGATTTTTTTGCAATTTGCAGGGGAAAAGTTAAGAAACTTGAGTCAAGTTTCTTAACAATACTTTAATGCATTGAGTCAATTAATTGATAAATCATAAACAATTATTTTTTAAAAATATCGCATTTACAACTTTTTATCCAATCACAATTGTATTTCTAAAAATATTATGTTAGATTACGCGTAATTGTCAAAGTCGTTTTATAGCTTAAATTCTGGCGAATTTCATATGTAACAATAAACGACAACCGACGCCCGTAAGAGCGGAAGTTGGTGCTTTATTGTTACAGGCTTGCCAGAAGCCTTAGCTATAGAGTTGCTGGCTTCCGCTTTTTATTTCGTAACGAGTAACTCGTGACGCGTGACGCGAGTCAATCAGCAAATCATCAATATCTCTAATTTTACCAACAAAAGTTAGCTTGCAATAAGCATTGATTTTTATATTTGCAAAACGAATTAAATATTCTGAGGTTTTTGTTTTTTTTCGATACGAGTTACACATCACGAATCACGAGTCACGAGTTCAAAATCGGCTTGACCACGCTTGATATCCACTTTAACAACGCGAACATCTATCTTGTCCCCCATCCGATAGTTCTTCTTGTTTCGAAGACCTGTCAGTTGATGGTTGCGTTTATTGTAATCCCAGATATCTGAACCTAAAGTCTCTTTTCGAACAAAACCTTCAACAAAAACGTTCTCCAATTCAACCCAAAATCCATGTTGAGCTACTCCGGATATGACTCCTTTGAATGTGTCCCCAAGGTGATTGGTAATATATCTCATTTGCTTGATCTTGTGATATTCTCGTTCCGCTTGCAATGCACGCAATTCAGCTGCAGAGGATAATTGGGCAATATGTTTTAAGCGTTTTTTCAATTCAGCATCTATGCTTGGAGCTTTTAAATACAATTTTAAAAGACGATGAACCATCAGATCGGGATAACGGCGGATCGGAGACGTAAAATGTGTATAATCTTCGAAGGCCAAACCAAAATGCCCCACGGGTTTTACACTGTATTTTGCTTTGGTCATCGTTCTTAGGGCTAAACGCATGATATAAGAACTATCATTTTGCTTCATGACTTTTTCCAGTGTCTTCTGAAATTTCTTCGATGTGATAGGAAGCCCAAAAAAGGAAATATTCACACCAAAAGCATCCATCAAAGCAAACCATTCGTAAATATTATCTGCTTCAGGAATATCATGAATGCGATATATGAATGGCACAGATGTACCTCGAGTACGTGCAAAATTAGCTACCGTTTGATTGGCAAGAAGCATAAATTCTTCAACGATATGGTGACTCCACATCCGCTCCCGAAGGTAAATGCTTTTCGGCACACCTTTTTCGTTCAATTCATAAACAGGTTCAGGAAGATCAAAATCAATACTTCCTTCATCTTTTCTTTTTTTCTTCAGGATCTTAGCCAGAGTACTCATTTGAAGTAATTCAGTATGATAAATTCCTTCTTTGGCATCCAGAATATCTTGCACGTTTCGATAGGTAAATCTTTGCTTGCTATGTATTACTGAAGGAAATATCTCATATTTTAGACATTTACCTTCTGACGAAACCGTCATCATGGCTGTCATCGCCAATCTATCCGTATGAGGTTGAAGCGAGCATAATATCGTACTGAGTTTCTCCGGGAGCATATGAACAACATGATCTGTAAAATATACGGATGTACCACGATTTAAGGCATCGTCATCAAGGGGTGTCGATTCTCTCACATAATGACTTACATCGGCAATATGCACACCCAGTAGGTAATTCCCATCTTCAAGCATCTTGATGGACACCGCATCATCAAAATCTCGAGCATCTTCCGGATCTATTGTAAAACAATCTAAATCACGCAGATCTTTTCTCTCGGGATCATCCGGGATCTCAAACTCCATCTTTTCAACTTGTTTCAACGTCTCCGGATTGAACGAATCTGGAATATTATATTTATTTGCAATCATAATGGCATCAAATTCCGGGACATCATCTTTTCCGACAATACTGACGAGCTCGCCATGATGTCGTTCTCCCCCCTTACGCCAATCCAAGATCCTGACTAAGATATAATCACCCTCTTTGGGAGAAAGATTATTCAGATCATCGATCACAATCTCTGTTTGTAAATGAAAAATAGCAGGAATACCGAGAGCATAACCGTGAAGATCATGAAAAGTACACATAAAGACATCTTTACCGCGAGAAACGATACGCTTAATATGACCCTCTCCGTCCTTACTGCCACTTCTTTTCTGATGTAACACAACGGCAACCGTATCACCGTGACAAGCCGTAGCAATATTATGCTCCGAAATAAATATTTTCTTCTCATCAAGCGTATGGACAAAAGCAAATCCCCTGGGATGCATATCTAATGTTCCAATTAGTTCCCCACGCTGATCGATCAATCCATATGTATTCCCCTGGAAACGGTATAATTTTCCATCACGAGTCAACTGCTTAATGGCATCACGGAAAAAAGTATATTCAGTACTTCCAATCCTCATACTTTTTGCTAATTGCTTGATCTTCAGTCGAACATTGGGATGTTTTTTAAAATGAGCGAGTATAATTTTATAATAGTTTTTCATCGACTGAAGATAATCAATGATGTTGAAAATTGACAGGGGAAAATAAAATGGTTTAGGAGTTTAGAAGCAGCATCTTGTGACTTACATTTCACGTTTCACGATTTACTCCTTACGAACTTTATGCTTTGTACTTTATACTTTATACTTGCTCCATGATGTGTTATATTTAGCGTATCTGTTTAACACCTGATTTCAGGTTAGCAAAAAGGGGTCTTTATGGCCAAATATGCATCAAAGATAGGACGAGTCATCGGCATTATTATTATCGCAGCCATCGTGGGAGGCGCATTGGGACATTTATTTGCAAACGTTCTTCCTGAAGGATCGGTCAAAGATTTCTTTTCAGTGAATTTCCCTATCGGGTTCAATAATTTTACACTGAATTTGTACTTCATTGAATTCACACTTGGATTTCGCATCCATGTTAATTTTCTGAGTGCGATCGGAGTACTGATCGGCTATTACATTTTACGTTTCACCCGCTGAGTCAAGAGGACATCATGACAACTTCTATCCAGGATTTCCTGAAAAAATACAACGAAACCCGAAATTTGAATATCATGACTACCGTGGATGAACCCTGGCTTAAAGAACATGCTGCAAATCAGGCAAACGTTCAGGGAGCACTCTCCGGTAAGCTGATCGCTATAAAAGATAATATCAATGTTATAGGACTGCCAAATACCTGCGGTTCAAATTTCTTAAAAAACTATATTGCCCCTTATGATGCCACTGTCATCGAACGCATTAAAAATGCCGGTGGAACAATTGTTGGAAAAACAAATCTTGATGAATTCGCTATGGGTTCATCAACAGAATATTCTGCCTTTGGCGCTACAAAAAATCCCATTAATCCCGAACATGTACCCGGTGGATCAAGTGGTGGGTCAGCAGCAGCCGTTGCGGCCGGACTGGTTGACTATGCATTGGGATCAGATACGGGCGGTTCAATCCGCCAGCCCGCAGGATTTTGCGGCGTCGTGGGTTTAAAACCAACCTATGGACGCGTATCACGTTATGGGATCACCGCTTTTGCCTCATCTCTTGATCAAATAGGCCCTATTACCCGCACCGTAAAACAATCTGCTGAATTATTACAGATCATAGCAGGCAGAGATGAAAAAGATGCCACTTCCACGGATATCGAAGTTGATGATTATGTTGGAAAGATCGACAATGATACCGTAAAAAACATTGGCGTCCCTTTTCATCTTCTTAAAGAAGGTTTACATCCCGATGTGAAAGCTCGAATTGATGAAAGTATAGAAAAATTGAAAAAAGCCGGTAAAACGATCAAAGAGATCACATTACCCTACCTCTCCTACTCCATCGCAGTTTACTATATTCTTGCTACAGCTGAAGCATCCAGTAATCTGGCTCGCTTTGATGGTGTTCGATATGGTGCCCGAACATCAAAAGATGCTGAAAGTATCAATGATTTCTATTCGGTCAATCGAGAATACGGTTTTGGAGCCGAAGTTAAACGACGTATCATGTTGGGGACTTATGTACTGTCATCGGGATATTACGATGCTTACTATGCCAAAGCTCAAAAAGTCCGCAGGCTGATCTATGAGGATTTTCAAAAAGCATACAGAGATGTCGATACCATTTTACTCCCAACATGTCCGACTCCTGCATTTAAGTTGGGCGAACATGTCAACAATCCAATGGCTATGTACCTGAGTGATATTTTTACCGTTTCCATCAATATTGCCGGGATCCCTGGTTTATCAGTTCCTATTGGAAATTCAGCTGAAGGTCTCCCGGTTGGATTACAGGTCCTTGGCAATCTTTATGAAGAGACACGTATCTTGCAGCTCGGTAAAACCATCGAATCTTTACAATAACTTATCACCAGATATTTCATAATATTATGACGATCAAAAAAATTCTATATGCTTTCCTCTTGATCGCATTTGCGATCAACCCGATGTTCGCTAAACCGGCGGATAATCATTTTGCTACCAGCGATCTTAAAAAAGCCATAAAGGCTTTTACCACTAACCCTCGCCCCAGCAGATATAATCATTACCTTACACCACGCGGACATTTTATTATCCATTATGATAATAGTGGTTACTTTGCAGTTCCTCAAGATTATACATTAAATGATTCTATTCCTGATTTTGTAATTAAGGCAGCCGAATATCTTGATGAATCATTTACAACTTTGCATGATTCATTAGGATTTGATGCACCACCTATAGATAATATAGAAAGTCCGGAAATTGATGTTTTTTTTAGTAATATTTCAGATTATGGTTTAACAAATCTTGAAACGCAGATTGAACCGGGTGTGTATAAAAGCTATTTTGAACTGAGTACTAATCTAAACAATACAACTTATTATACTTATGGATTAGAAGGTCTTAAAGTTACTTGTGCTCATGAACTATTCCACGTTTTTCAGTTAGGTTATAAATATAGAGATGGAGAAAGATTTTACTTAGAAATGTCATCAGTCTGGTTCGAGGAGTATATGTATCCAAATGTAAATGACTACCACCAATATATTAATGATTATACTAGAAATTGGAATTATGCAATCAATCATAATAATTTATGGTATGATAATGCCGGTTTTAATCTCTATCTCGATAAACGATTTTCGTCCACCGGTGATAATATTATTCACAGTATTTGGGATCGGATCGTTAATACAACAGCCTTACAATCTATTCGGGATGAATTGATAGATCAGGGAGCTACTTTTGAAGAAGCATTAAAAGATTGGGGAAGCGCGCAGATCTTGTGCGGTCCATATTCTGCAGATAACTTCCTTTATCCCTTTCATGATGCTGTTGACATGGAAACGATCTCATTTGATAATAATATTTCAAATATTATTACAGATTTGACATCAGACATTAGCCTTCCGGCAGATCCGATGGTTTCATATTTTAAGATCAGCGGATTACCCGATCAAATATTATTATTTGAGACATCTCTCCCCTCCGGGACTGATGCCAATTTAATTTGTCTTAACGGACATCAAAGCGAAGTGCGCCATATAGGATCTATTCCTTTTATTGTTGATGGAGGACAATTCAATGATTGTATCATTGCTATCGGTTCCGATGCTGATGATGTTACAGGTTCCTTCTCATTTACGGCTCTCAGTGCTGACCAGCTTGCATCTTTGTATCCTAATCCTCTGCATCCCTCACAAGTGTTACACCTCTCTTATGTGCTCTTAGAGGATAATTTGCAGGGACAGCTTGCCATCTATGACTTATTGGGCAGAAAGGTTTATTCACAATCGCTGGCTGAATATCTTCTTAACAGTGGATTACACAATATTGACTTTATCCCCAATGATCTGAGTTCCGGTGTTTATATCGTCGCTCTGCATTTTGATGATACAATTATTGCTGAAAAGTTTACTTATTTGAAATAAATGTAAAGACGCGATTTATCGCGTCTCACCTTAAATGAAATATAAAACAATCAAATCTCCGGCAGAAAGCAAGATCACGCTAAAAGGAAGCAAGTTCCTGGGTTATGCCTATCCGGTACAAGATCTTGATGAAGTTGAATTGATCTTACATGATATTCGAAAGAAATATTACGATGCCACCCACCATTGCTATGCCTGGCAACTGGGGAACGGAAAAGATATGACATTCCGTTACAATGATGACGGTGAGCCCTCAGGAACGGCCGGAAAGCCCATTTACGGAGCGATACAACGTTTGGATCTAACGAATGTATTGATCGTCTCAATTCGCTATTATGGCGGTACCAAACTGGGGACAGGCGGATTGATCCGCGCTTACGGACAATCGGCATCCGATACGCTTGATGCGGCAAAGATCAAAACGATCGAAGTCGGCGATAAACTCCACTTCACCTCGACCTATGAACAACACCCTATCATTATGCGGGTGGTCAACCAATACCACATCATTTCATTTGATCAACAATTTGCCGAAGACGTCACGGTCACGATCGAGATCGACGAGACCATGACACAAAAGGTTTTGGATGAAGTGAAAAACGCGACGAGTGGGAGTGTTGTTGGAAAGCTAACACCTAGACGCGAAAAAAACTAAAAGCTTAAAGTTAAACAACCAAAATGCGTTTTATGATTATTTACAATAATTATTAAAATGATCTTTTTTTGCTAAACTTGAGTATTCTGCACTTCTTTGCACAACCTGTACATTTTTACATTTATTTCTTGACGGTTACGCGTAATCGTTGTAGTTTTTCTCCGTATTGTTTATGAAGATCTTCGAAATAAGAGATAACACGGGCTGAATTGTCCTTTCTCAGGACTACCCTATTTACTATGGTCTTTTTGACTCCCAATGCACGGGCAACATCGGTTTGCCTTAGTCCGGCAACGATCAGCAGTTCTTTCAAATACAATGTGTCGGCTTCAGGATTCCCGCTTAAAATGGAAGAATCCGGCGTATTAACGATTCGAGAATTCATGAACACCCTCTATACTTGGAGATACGATTACTTTCGATAGTTTTTTGGAATCTTAGGCAGGTTATAAATTTAAATATTCGTATCGTTCAACTTGCTTCTGCCTGCCCTATTTGGTGTTTAATATATATGTACTATACTGCACACCAATGCAATATTATGCACTATTGTGCTTTTTGTCAAGCACATTTGTGCATATTTAACGCCTAAACAGTAAAGGTGGCATATGTCCATTGGCGAACGACTGAAAGCGATACGAAAAGATCTCGGACTAAGTCAGGAGAAATTTGCTGCCGATTTATCAATTCATCTACGCTCCTATATATCCTATGAACAAGGACATCGCTCATTACCACAGAATGTGATCCTTCAATTATTACAAAAGGGTTATAATATCCATTGGTTATTGACCGGAGAAGAAAAAATGAGATCGATCGGCATGACTAATGACGTCAATCACCCAGAGTATATTACTAATCAACAGATACCTCTAATTAAGAATATAGTTGAGGCTTTCAAAGATACCAATCTACCCACAAGATCATTATCTTCCGAGAAAGTTAATCGTCCCGAAGGTAACAGAGATCCTTTTGCTTATGCCCTGCAGATAAAATCTTTGAACGATGACAGCATGATGCCTTTCTTTTCTCCCGAAGAGATCATTATTATCTCCCCTCTTGATACGGTTCTTAATAACGATAAAGCGATCATCAAACTGAAAAATGGCAGCATACTTTTCAAAGTCATCCAATTCCATGATGGCGATATTGAACTTATCAATGCAAATCCAAAGTATCCATCCATTAGTATTTCCACCGGTGATCTTGTTTTTGCACATAAAGTGATAGGTAGTCTGGGGAAAAGATAAATTAACGGTCTAATATTTGCAATTAATATTTTTTATTCATATTTTACATAAATAATAAGAATTGGAGTAAGCCGTGAGACTAAGACTTATAACTATCTTCGAGTTGGTTTTTATGATCTTCATTCTCTCTTCCTGCTTTAGTGACGAGAGAATAAACATACCGGATATTCTTGAAAATAACGATTCCAAGATCACCATTGACCAAGGTATTAGCGGCACAGTGATCTATATGGAGGGTAATTTTATGCCCGTCGTAATAAGTGGACCGGATGATCTTTCCCTTTATGACTTCGGAATCAGCATACCTCTACAGAAGACTGTCCAACTCTATGAATATGCAACATCTCCGGATGTCAGATATTCCGATACGTCAAGCGTATTTATCGATTCCATTGGTACAAATATGATCAGTGAAACGACATCAGATGCTGAGGGTTTTTATCAATTAAGTGTTTCAGATACCGGAACGTATTCGATCTTTGTGATCTATGATGGTAAACACTTTGTAGAATACTGGAGTTCAGGACAGGGTATCAATACAATTAAGATCATTGCAGATAGTGTCTTACAACACAATATCCATATTGACCATAACACCTGCTGGTAAAAGACTGATCAAATAAATAAAACGCCCCGATCAGGGGCGTTCTTTTTTTATCAACGTAATTTTTGTTTGTAATTATTCTTTATCAATTTTCAATTGTATATGCAGATCATCCAATTGCTTGGCATCTACCCCACTTGGAGCACCATCCATAGGAGATTGTGCTGTGGTGGTCTTTGGGAAGGCAATAACATCACGAATGGAACTTTCGCCTGTCAGTACCATGATCAGACGATCCAGTCCGAACGCGATCCCGCCATGAGGGGGTGCGCCATATTCAAAAGCACCAAGGAGAAATCCGAATTTTTCCTGAGCTTCTTCTTCGCCAATACCCAATGCTTTGAACATGCGTTGCTGCAGATCTTTTTGGTAGATCCTGATGGATCCTCCGCCAATTTCATAACCATTCAGCGCCATATCATAGGCACGAGCTTTTACAGACAGGGGATCAGTTTCCAGTTTATCGATATCTTCTAATTTTGGTGAGGTAAAGGGATGATGACGCGCAACCAAGCGCCCGCTTTCAGAGTCTTTTTCAAACAGAGGAAAATCAACCACCCAAACTGCTTTATATTCATCTTTTTTAACTAAACCAAATTCGTTCGCAAGTAAAGTTCTTACCGCACCCAATGCTGTTAGCGCTGTTTCCCATTCATCTGCCATGAAAAGGATCAAATCCCCAACTTTGGCTTCGGTTGCATCTAGCAATAATTTTGCAGCTTCTTCATTAATAAATTTCGCAATACCGCCTTGTAGGCCTTCTTTAGTAACTTTAACAAAAGCCAATCCTTTGGCGCCGTATTTCTTCGCTAGGGCGGTCAACTCATCGATCTTCTTGCGTGAGAACACGGCGGCATCAGGAACGGGCAATGCTCTAATTACACCACCATTATCCATAGCGCTGTGAAATACTGAAAAGTCAGTTGCTTTGGCAAATGCTTCTACATTCTTGATCTCAAGATCGAAACGAACATCCGGTTTGTCCGAGCCATAGCGTTCCATGGCTTCTTCAAAACTAATAATCGGTAAGGGCATTGGAATATCGACACCGATAGATTCTTTAAAAACGCTAGAGATCATCTCCTCCATAATTGACATGACATCGCTTTCATCTACAAAAGACATTTCACAGTCGATCTGAGTGAATTCCGGTTGACGATCGGCGCGAAGGTCTTCGTCACGGAAGCATTTTACGATCTGAAAATAACGATCATAACCCGCTACCATTAGCAATTGTTTATATGTCTGAGGTGATTGAGGCAGAGCATAGAATTTGCCTGGGTTCACGCGTGAAGGAACCAAAAAATCACGTGCACCTTCGGGAGTGGATTTCATGAGAATCGGTGTTTCCACTTCCATGAAATTTTTATCGTTCAAAAAGCGACGAACAGCCTGAGAGGCTTTATGACGCAAGTGCATATTTCTTTTGAGAGCTTCGGTACGCAGGTCAAGATAGCGGTACTTTAAGCGCAGATCTTCAGATCCGGTCTCGCGTTTTGTTATCTCGAAGGGTGTCGGAATAGCTTTATTGAGCAATTCAAAATCCCTTGCTTCAATTTCAATCTCACCGCTTGCGATCTTTTTATTTACAGAATCCGCAGGACGCTTGACAATCGTACCGGCAACAGCTATCACATCTTCATTATTAAGATGCTTAACCACATCAAGAATTACCGCAGGAAGGTCATTATTAAAACGAACCTGAATAAGACCGTAACGGTCACGGATATCTACAAAAAATATTCCACCGAGATCGCGTCGGGTATTGACCCAACCATTGACCCGGACATCTTTACCAACTAAAGCTTTGCTTAATTCGCCGCAATTATGATCACGTTTTAAACGCATTAGAACTCCTTGTATTTCGGGCGTAAATTACACGGAAATGAAGATATTTCAAATGCTTAATTTTATTGATAACTTGAGTCAAGTTTTCATATTTTTATCCGCCGAAAATTGCCTGCATCAAGTAAGCAAAGCCGATTCCCGCGTAATTACCGATCACCCAGCCTACAATTCCAACGAGCATACCGGTCATGATCACTTGTTTATTTTTAAGGATAGCCGCAATAACAGGAACGAAGGGCGGAGAATAAATGAGAGCGGTTATTGTAATTAGATGGGTATCTGAATCTACTTTCATTAATTTTGAGAGCAATCCATGGATCGTAAAAGCAAAAATATAAAGTACTGATATATATAGCATAATAATAGGAGCCGCGCCAACCATGTCACGAATATTAGCCATAGAACTAATAACCAAAGCAAACACAAGTAAAAAATAATGTCCCAATTGAAAGGTCATTTTAATATTTCGGATCTTAGGAATGAATGAAGCCAGTACGCCAAGAGTCGTTATGATCAAAATAGCTACGACAGAAGATAACCCTTCGGGTACCAGAAAGCTTGCGCCTCCCCCAATAGCAAAGATCACAACCGATATTCCAAAAGCTCCCAGTAAGGGAAGGAAATCCCTTTTTGTAAATCCTTTAAAATAAAGTTCAAAGGCATCCATCTGATTCATGTTTATCTTATGTTCTTCATCTGACATCTTTTTAAAAGGAAGAAGAACTTTCCTGAATATCCGTGGTATAACAGATAATAATAACATCAACAAAAATGCACCAACAAATACATCAGCAGTATTCACGGCAATAAAATTCGAAGAGCTCATTTGCAATGCGGTACCTATGGCAGCAAGATTGGGTGTTCCACCACTATAACAACCGATCAGCATACCGCTCATTTTCCAACCTTCATCTCCTAAATAAGAATGAAAAATCGTATATGCGATAAATGAAGCGATGATAATGGCTACCAATGCACCCGAAAATGCTTTTGCGGTCATACCTGCTTGTTTTTTCCCCCAACCTCGTAAATTCATTGAGAAAAATATCAAAGGTAAGGCAAGAGGGATCACCAGCATATTAAGTGTTTCTTGTACCCCGCCAATACTCTCAGGGAGAATTCCAATATTTCCGACAATTAATCCTATACCATAGCAAACAACGATCGCGCCAAGACTATCGAGAAACTTATTTTTTGAACACAACCATAAGACTAAAGTCGGACAAGCCAAATAAAATAATACCCAAAGTACGGTTGATAACATAATGAACTCCTGTGTATTCGATGTTATTAATCCCCAAGAACGAAAATTAATCAATTTTCATGCTGAGTGAAACAGAAAAATTCGTCAATGAGATGTAGAGACGCAAAATCTTGCGTCTCTACATACACGATTTAGATTTTGTGAATGAAATCTTTTCCAAGTAAATTCCCCCATGCGTATTGCACTCATACAAGCTCCCATCGAAGATTTCTATTCAACAGTTCAGAGAACCTATCCTCTTGGTTTAACATATTTGGCGGGAGCTCTTAAAGACTTACCTGTTGAAGTCAATATTATTGATCTTGTTACAGGTCACGGACGTCAGACCATTCAGGTCCCATCCACTTTTAACGCCATCAAACCTTATATCCCCTATGACCGTTCTCCGATCTCAGTATTTCACACTTATTATCACTGGGGAGCAAGTTGGGAATTTATCAAGCAATATTTCGGTGAAAAACATTATGATCTTTGTGCTATTTCATCAAATTTCTATACATACTCACAAGAAGTCATCAAACTGGCGAGCATTATTAAATCAGTTTCACCAAATTTCCGCGTGATTGTCGGCGGACAAAATGTCGGACCGGAACATGCACTATTCACCCAATGTCCAGATATTGATCACTGCATTACGGGTGAAGGTGAAGAAGCTTTTCGGCAATATGTACAATCCTTACTTGATAATGGAGAGATATCTGATAACATACATGGTTTGTGGAATCCCAAAAGAAGAAAATGGAATGATAACCCATTAACTTCTTCATTTAATACTAAGCCCAACGCCGATCTTCTAGCTGTAAAAAAATATCTTATTGCAGGCAAGCCCGCGATCATGATATCGACTTCAAGGGGCTGTCCGATGGGATGTCGATTTTGCTCCGTTTCCCGCACATTTGGTTCTCCCCTGCGACTGAAACCCGTTGAGATGATCATTGCAGAGATGCAAGATGCTTTTGACCGTGGTATTCGTGCTTTTGATATAGAAGACGACAACTTCACATTTAAACGTCAACATTGTGTTGATCTTCTCACCCAAATATTTCAAAGATTTGGAGGCAAGATCACATTATATGCAATGAACGGACTTTCAGCTGAACACTTGGATAAAGAGATCATTGACCTGCTCGTAAAAAGCGGAATGAAACTTTTGAACCTTTCAATAGCTACCGGTTCTGAAGAACAATTAAAACGTCTTCACCGCAATACGAATATTGAACATTTCAAAGATATTTCCCGATATGCTGCAGAAAAAGGTCTGAAGGTCATGGGACATTTTATCGCAGGACTTCCCAATCAATCACTTGACGAAATACTAAAGACAATGGCAATTCTAAGTGAGCTCCCTTTGATCCTGGGTATATCTCCGTTCTATTACATTCCCGGAATGAAAATGCACGTCCCCCATATTCCGGAGAATTGTAAAGATGCTCGTTTAACACGATTCTGGCCTGCAGACGACCTGTTAAATGAACTGGATCTTATTACATTGTTCAGACTTTCGCGCTGGATAAATTACCTGAAAAACGAACTATCAAAGAAAAAGATCACTAAGATTCATTTTTCTAACATTTCTGATACATTCCCTAATGATACCTATATCATGGGATTGATAAAAAAACACATATTTTATGGTGTTGATGCTTATTCAAAGTTGTACGAGCACTCTTATTCAAACCATGTCCTTAAAACTTTCTTTGACATATTCAGCAATACATCTGTATATTGCGATTGAATTATCCTAATATAGATCGTATTTAATTCAAGGAGTTTAAAATGAGAAAGTTATTATCTTTTTTATTAATCGGGCATAATTCCAGTAAAACATAATTCCACTTAATTGTTTGTCATTTCTTCACTTATTCCACATTTTTTTCTTTAATCCAATCAAAATAAATCTTATGTTTCAAGTTAGTCGAACGTACA
>Ga0208902_1000014_pt1 | contig 181296 bp, 177 predicted proteins | sample AntAceMetag02UKH_FD_184767 | JGI IMG/M metagenome (GOLD analysis project Ga0208902, IMG submission 184767) | Saline lake microbial communities from Ace Lake, Antarctica - Antarctic Ace Lake Metagenome 02UKH (SPAdes) (version 2) | ecosystem: Environmental > Aquatic > Non-marine Saline and...
ACAATTGCTTAATATGTAATACGAGAGCGGTTGAGATTAGATCTCAACCGGATAAAGAGGTGAGGGAGATGGAAAAGACAATGAAAGTGGAAGAGAATCAGACCAGAATGGGGCATCGTTGGGAAGTTGATATACCTTTAGATCTTGCTTCACTCAATTCTAATAGAGTTTGGGAAGCAAAGATATTGGATTTAAGTTTAAAGGGGATTAGAGTGGGGTCATTAAAAATTCCTTTAGCTGGAGAAGAAATAAAATTAACTATTAATATTCCTGGAGAATTTAGTGAAATTAATAGTTTAGGTAAAGTAGTTTGGACAAAAAGAACAGGGGTGGTTCCTTCTTGTGGTATTTCTTTTACTAAGATAAGAGATGTAGATAGAGGAAGAGTTCTTTCTTACATTGATAACAATTTTGGTGATCAATTAAGAAAGAAAATTTGGTGGCAAGATAGCGAATAAAAGTAGAAAAAAATAAAAACTGTGATAAAATAAAGGAGATGGAAAATATGGTTAGAGAAAAAAGACAATTTGAAAGATATCCTTGCACTATATTAGGTTCATACACAGGGGATGCTAGTGTAGCTGTGGGAACTAAATGCCATGACTTAGGAACAACTGGAGCAGGTTTAACTGTTTCTGAAAACTTACCTGAAGGTGCCTCATTAAATCTAGATTTGTGTACTAAAAAAGGGAACCCTTTGTCAATAAAAGGGATTGTGCGTTGGTGTAAGAAGACTCCTGATGAATGGCAAGCAGGAATAGAGTTTAATAAGCCGGTGCTTTTCCCTTTAGCAATGGTTATATAAAAGCTTCAGCTTCCCAAGCTTAGCAAAGGGGGGGGGGTGCTCCTCACTGATTATTTATGGGTCGTTTTATCTTAAAAAGATTAGTTTTTTCCCTACCCTTACTTTTAGGAATAACTTTCCTAACATTTCTTTTTATTCAAATTGCTCCTGGAGATTTTCTAGATTCATTAAGATTAAATCCTCAAGTTTCTCAAGAATCTATCCAATTATATGAACAAAAATTTCATCTTGATAAACCACTTATGGTCCAATATTTTGTTTGGCTAAAGAATATCTTAAAGGGTGATTTTGGTTATTCTTTTTCTTTTAAAGCTAAGGTTTTTGATGTTGTTTCATCTCGCCTTTTTAATACTTTTATACTTTCATTATCGGCACTTATTTTTACCTGGATATTTGTTATTCCTCTGGGGGTAATTGCGGCTTTAAAACGAAATAAATTTATTGATCGGTTTTTATCTTTTACTTCTTATCTAGGAATATCTGCTCCTTCTTTTTTTCTAGCTTTTATACTTCTTTATTTAGCTACCTTTACTGGTTGGCTTCCTTTAGGAGGAATGCGGTCGATAAGGTTTGAGGAATTTAGTCTTCTTGGTAAGATTATTGACATTGGTAAACATTTAATTATTCCAACTTTAGTTCTCTCAATAGGAAGCATTTGTGTTTTGCAAAGAATAATGAGAGCAAACCTTCTTGAGGCTTTAGGTTCTCCTTATATCTTAGGTGCAAAAGCTAGAGGACTTCCCAAGATAAGAATACTTTATGTACATGCCTTAAAGAATGCTCTAAATCCAATGATTACTATTTTTGGTTATCAATTTTCCGCTCTTCTAAGTGGTGCTGCTTTAGTTGAAATTATTATTGGTTGGCCAGGCCTAGGAGTAGTAACCTTAGAAGCTGTACGGTCTCAAGATATATATTTAGTTATGGGTTCAGTTTTAGCTGGAGGAGTATTGCTTATTTTAGGTAATTTAGTTGCTGATATTCTCTTGGCTTACCTTGATCCGAGAATAAGGTATGAAAAAACTTAAACTATGGATATCTTAAAACAAATAATAAGCAATAAACCCGGCCGGATAGCTTTGTTTATTTTGCTTTTACTTTATTTTGCAGTAATTTTTGCTCCCCTTTTCGCTCCTTATCCTTATGATGGCGATGATGTTATGTATTCTTATGCGCCGCCAACAAAAATACATTTAGTGAACTTTGAGAAAAAACAATTTACTCCTTTTATCTATGCACAGACTTATGAGATTAATCAGTATTACCAGAGAATTTATCAGGAAGATAAAACTACAATTTACCCAATTAAGTTTCTTACTAAAGGTTTTAAATATAAATTTTTAGGATTATGGGAGACTGACCGACATTTATTTGGTGTTGGAAAAGGAAAGATATATCTCTTAGGAGCAGATTTAAAGGGCAGAGATATTTTTACCCGTATTCTTTATGGCGGAAGAATTTCACTTTCTATTGGATTAATTGGTGCGGCGATATCATTGTTTCTTGGTTTGATTATTGGAGGGTTATCTGGATACTTTGGAGGAAAGATAGACAACCTTACTATGCGTATTTGCGAAATGGTAATGATGATTCCTTCCTTTTATCTTATGTTAGCCTTGAGAGCATCATTCCCTCCTAATTTATCTTCAACTCAAGTTTATCTTTTAATTATAGTTATTCTTTCATTTATTGGTTGGGCTTCTACAGCTCGGATTATTCGCGGTATGGCGATATCTTTGCGTGAGAATGAATATGTTTATGCTGCTAAAGCTATGGGGCTTAGTCATTTTAAAATAATTATTCGTCATATTCTTCCTCATACAATTTCTTATGCCTTAGTAGCTGTAGTCTTGCGTATTCCAGCTTATATTTTAGGTGAGGCTGGATTAAGTCTTATTGGTTTGGGAATTCAGGAACCAGAAGCAAGCTGGGGAAATTTATTAAGTGCAGCTATGGGTATAGTAAATATTCGTCTTTTCCCTTGGATTCTGATCCCTGGTTTGTTTATTGTAGTTACAGTTGTTTGTTTTAATATGCTTGGCGATACTTTAAGGGATATCTTAGACCCTAAAAGAAGGATGTTATGATTTTAGAAGTAAAAGATTTAAGTGTAGCTTATAAAAGCAAAACTAAATATGTTGATGCTTTAAAGAATGTTAGTTTAGGGGTAGAAGCTGGTGAAATTTTAGGTATAGTTGGTGAATCTGGTAGCGGAAAAAGCACGCTTGCTCTTTCAATTTTAAATCTTCTTCCTTTTAGCAGTAAGAATCAAGGAGAAATTATTTTTAATAGTAAAAATATTTTCAAAGCAAAAGAGAAAGAGTTAGAAGCTTTAAGAGGAAACCAAATTGGTTTAATTTTTCAAGAACCAGCTAGTACTTTTAATCCAGTTTTAAGTATTAAATATCAGTTTAATGAAATCTTAAAAAGTAAATTAAAAATAAAAAGTAAAAAAAACAGAGAAAAAATTATATTTGATTCTTTAGAGCAGACTAGAGTCAGAGACCCTAAGAGGATTTTAAAAAGCTATCCCCATCAATTAAGTGGAGGACAATTACAAAGAGTCTCCATTGCTTTAGCCATAGCTCTTAAACCGACTGTATTGATTGCTGATGAACCAACAAGTTCTTTAGATGTAACTATTGAAAGTCAGATAATTCATTTATTTAAAGAGTTAAGAGATAAATATAAATTAACTATAATTTTTATTACTCATAATCTTGATTTAGTAAAAGTTTTGTGCAATCGAGTAGTAGTGCTTTATCAGGGTCAGGTAAGAGAGATGAAAACAAGAGAAGAATTATTTAAAAATCCTGAGGATAGTTATACTAGAAGTTTGTTAGATTCTTTTTCAGAGTTAGAAGGATAATTTAGAAGGATAAAGGTTAAAGGATGAAGGATAAAGATAACTTATTAGAAGTAAAGGATTTAAAGGTTCATTTCTTGCAGAAAGGTAAGGCTACCAAGGCTTTAGATGGGGTAGATATCTTCTTAAAAAAAGGATTAGTTACTTCTTTGGCTGGTGAAAGTGGTTGTGGCAAGACTACTTTAGCTAAAACAATTTTAGGGTTTTATAAACCTGATCAAGGAAAGATTATCTTTAATGGTAAAGATATAACTTTGCCGAAGAATCAAAAACAAGCACGAAGAGATATTCAGATTGTTTTTCAAAATCCTTTTGCTAGTCTTGATCCTCGTTATACTATATTTTATTCTTTGTATGAAGCTTTAACAGTTTTTAAAAAAGTAAATAAAGTCCAAGGGCGAGAGATTATTAAAAGAGCTTTAGCTGAAGTTGAATTAGAAGAGGATATAGTTGAGAGAATACCTCAGCAATTAAGTGGAGGACAAATTCAAAGAGTTTGCATTGCTCGTAGTCTTATTAATCGACCATCATTAGTAATACTTGATGAACCAACTTCAAGTCTAGACGTTACTACAGCTTCTAAGATAATGAAGTTGTTAATTAAATTGCAAAAAGAGTTGGAAATAAGTTTTTTATTTATTTCACACAATCTTAAATTATTAAAAAAAATATCTGATTATTGTTTTATTATGTATCGAGGCAAAGTTATGGAATATGGACCTAGAGATTTAATTTATGATAATCCGCTTCATCCCTATACTAAATTATTAAAACTAGCTTCCCAGCAGAAATTAAAATATTTGAAAGAAGAGGACATCAACCTTAGTGGTTGTCCTTTTTTATCCAGATGTTCATTTAAAAAGCTTGAATGCAGCCAGGAATGTGTGAAAAAAGAGGTTGAACCCGGTCATTTCATCTATTGTCATTTATTCAAATAATAATTAAGGTAATTATAGCTAAGTAGGGATTTGATTTGACAGTATCAGATATATTATATATAATCTTTAAGTTATGGAAGCAGAAGAAAAATTAAACAAAATTTCCGAGAAGTTTGGTTCTCCTTTTAAGGTTACTGATTTTCCTAAGTCTTTGACTATCAAAGATATCCTAGATAGTTTTGAAGTTGAAAAGGAAGTTTCAGTTGCTGGAAGGCTAATTACTAAGCGTGAGCATGGTAAATCTGGTTTTGCTCATATTAGCGACCATACTGGGAAAATGCAGTTTTATGCTCAAGCTAATACTTTAGGCGACCTTTATCAACTTTTTAAGGAAATGGATATTGGAGATATTATTGGTGTTAGTGGTAAGCTATTTACTACTCGTACTGGTGAGTCAACAATATTGATCAGTGATTTAAAACTTTTAGCTAAGGCGCTTAGGCCTTTACCTGAGAAGTGGCATGGTTTAAAAGATATAGAAGTAAGATATCGTCAACGTTATCTTGATTTAATATCTAATCCTGAAGTGAAGACAGTTTTTATGAAGCGTTCGAAGATAATTTCTTTGACTAGAGATTTTTTTGAACGGCTTAAGTATATGGAAGTTGAAACTCCAATGCTGCATCGAGTTGCTGGAGGAGCAGCTGGTAGGCCTTTTGTGACCTATCATAATGCAACTAGTAGTGATGTTTATTTACGAATCGCTCCGGAGCTTTATTTGAAACGTCTTTTAGTTGGCGGTTTAGAAAGAATATATGAGATAAATAGAAGTTTTCGTAATGAAGGAGTTTCTACCAAACATAATCCTGAGTTTACAATGTTGGAAGCTTACTGTGCTTATGAAAATTATGGATATATGATGAAAATATGTGAGGATTTATTTTCTTATTTGTCTAATGAAATAAATTCTTCATTAGTTTTAGAATTCCAAGGTAAAAAAATAGATTTTACTCCACCTTGGCCAAGAATTTCATTTGCTAAACTTTTTTATGATGAATTTGGAGTAGAGGAAAGTGATTCTCAGGATATGATGCTAGAGAAGATAAGCAAAAAATTAAACTTAGCTAAAGGTTTAAGCCGTAGTCAAATTATTAATATAACTGAGGAGCTAATTGAGAAAAATTACCCTGCAAATAAACCAGCATTTATTACTGATTTTTTTACTTGGACATCTCCTTTAGCTAAACAGAAAAAAGACAATCCTTATATAGTGGAGAGATTTGAATTATTTATTGGGGGACTTGAAGTTGCTAATGCCTACTCGGAATTAAATGATCCTATTGAACAAAGAAAACGTTTTAATAAACAATTAGAAGTAGAAGAAGAGCTACCCAAGAAGATTGATAATGATTTCTTGCTTAGCTTAGAGTACGGCATGCCTCCAGCCACTGGCTTGGGTATAGGCATGGATAGATTAGTAATGATTCTACTTAATCAACCTTCAATAAGAGATGTAATTCTTTTTCCTCTTCTTAAACCGTTATCTAATGATACCTGAACTATTTTTAGCATGGCGTTATCTTGTTCGCGGTAAAACTAGACATATTTCCTTTATTGGAATTGTTTCTTGTTTAGGTATTGGTCTGGGTGTAGCAACTTTAATCGTAGTTATCTCAGTAATGAATGGCTTTGACCGAGATTTAATGGATCGGTTAATGCGTTTTAATCAGCATTTAACTATTGAGTGCATAGATCAAGAACAATTAACTGAAGTTGAAAAAGAAATTGAAACCTGGGAGGGCATAGAGTCAGCTTCAATATCTCTTCAGACTCAAGTTTTTGCTAAATTTGATAATTTAGTTATGCCTTTAGCAGTTAAAGGAGTTGATTTTCAAGACAAGGAAGAGAAAGAAATCCTTTATAAGTATATTACCAGAGAAACTGGTCCTGAAGGCTTTTTTGTTGGTGAAGGGTTAAGAAGAAGATTCTTTATCTTAGATAAAATAGAATTTTATCCTTTGAAGAAAAAATTACGTTTGGAAGAAGCAAATGTAAGAGGATCCTTCAAGGTCGGCCTTTATGATATTGATAATAATTACCTGATTACCGACTTAGAACGAGCTAAGACCCTTTCTGCTAATTATCTTCTTTTCTTAGGTGCAAGAGTTAATGACCCCTATCAAGCTGGAGAGATAAAGAAGAAAATATTAGCTAAGTTTGACCAAGGTGTATTTATATCTACCTGGATGGAGTCTAACCAAGTTTTTTTCTCAGCTTTGCAATTAGAAAAGTTAGTAATGTTTATTATTTTAAGTTTGATAATTTTAGTGGCTGCTTTTAATATTTTTGCTACTTTAACTGTAGGGGTAGTAGAGAAGACTAAAGATATTGGAATCTTAAAATCCTTAGGCTTTACTCGCAAGAGAATAGCAAGAATATTTAGTTTGCAAGGATTGATCTTAGGTTTTATTGGCACCTTATCAGGCACAGCTTTAGGTTTAGGTTTATGTTTTGCTTTAGAAAAATTTCCTTTTATAAAGTTGCCTCAGGAGATTTATTATATTGAATATTTACCAATAGCAATAAATTTTAATGATATTTTTTTAATTACCTTAGTTGGAATAGTATTGTCATTTATTTTTAGTTTGCTTCCGGCAATTAAGGCAGCTAGGTTGCAACCTTGTGAGGCTTTACGTTATGAGTGAGTTATTTAAAGTAAATTCTTTAACTAAAGAGTATTGTAGCGGAGTAGAAACAGTCTCTGCTTTAAAAGATGTGACAGTATCTATTAATTCTGGAGACTACTTAGCTATAATTGGTCATTCTGGAGCTGGCAAAACTACCTTGCTTCATAGTTTAGGGGGTCTAGATTCTCCTACTAAGGGAACAGTGCTTTTTAAAGGGAGAAATATTTATAAATGGGGTGACAAAGAACTTTCCATTTGGAGAAATAAACATATTGGATTTGTTTTTCAGTTCTATCACTTAATAGATGAGCTAAATGTCCTTGAGAATATTACTTTAGCCCTAAATTTAAATAGACGAAAATATTCTTTAAAAACCATTGAAGACTTGTTAAAATACTTAGGTATAGAGGATAAGAAGAAAGCTTTTCCTTCTCAATTAAGCGGAGGTCAAAAACAAAGAGTAGCTTTTGCTCGAGCTTTAGTTAATGACCCTGAAGTTATTTTTTGTGATGAACCTACAGGAAATTTAGATAAAGATTCTCAAGAAAGAATAGTTTTTTTATTAGATAAGTTAAATAAAGAGAAGAATAAAACAATAGTCTTGGTTACTCATAATTTAGAATTAGCTGAATCTGCTAAGGATAAGATTTTTATTAAAGATGGCGAAGTTCAATAGGCTTTGCTAATATTATTTTCAAGATAATTAAAGGAGGTAGAATGAAGGTTTACATAAACGGAGAGTTAGTAGATAAAAAAGATGCAAAAGTTTCAGTTTTTGATCATGGGTTTTTATATGGAGATGGTGTATTTGAAGGTATACGTTCTTATAATCTCCTAATTTTTAAATTAAATGAGCATATTGATAGATTATTTGAGTCAGCTCACTCACTGATGATAAAGGTTCCTCTTACTAAAGGAGAGATGGTTCAGGCTATGATCAAAACCATTAAAGCTAATAATTTAAAGGATGCTTATATCCGAGTAATAGTTTCTAGAGGAATAGGTGATTTAGGCTTAGATCCTAGAAAATGTAGAGGTAATGAGACAATAGTTATAATTACTGACAAAATAGCTCTTTATCCAAAAGAGTTATATGACAAAGGCATGGAGATAATTACTGTTCCCACTATAAGAAATATTTGTGAGGCCTTAAATCCTCAAATTAAATCTTTAAACTATTTAAATAACATACTAGCCAAGATAGAGGCTATAAATGCTGGATGTCAGGAGGCTTTAATGCTTGACCATCTAGGTTATGTTGCTGAGTGTACTGGTGATAATATTTTTGTAGTTAAAAAAGGAGAGCTTTATACTCCACCTCAATGCATGGGAACATTAAGAGGCATTACCAGAGATTCAGTATTAGATATTGCTAAAGAGAATAAAATACCTACTCATGAACATGTACTTACCCGTCATGAACTTTTTATTAGTGATGAGTGCTTTTTAACTGGAACTGCTGCTGAAATTGTTCCAGTAGTAAAAGTTGATGGTAGGATAATTGGTAAAGGTAAACCTGGAGAGACTACTAAGGCGATAACGAAAGAATTTAAGAAACTTGTTAAAACTAAAGGAGTAAGTTACAAGCTCTAAGCAATCAGTTGAAAGTAAAGTTTGCAAAAAATTATAGCTTAAAAGCTAGAGCTTAAAACTATTAATTATGATTTGTGATATTTGTAATAAAAATAATGCTACAGTGCATCTTACTGAGATTATCAACGATAAGGTTGTTGAGTTGCATATTTGTCAGGTTTGTGCTCAAGCTAAAGCTGATCAGTTAAATAAACATCTTAATATTTCTGGTTTTCTTGGTAGTTTTTCAGATATGGCAGGAGATCTATTCTCCCAACAGCGCATAACAAAGTGTCCTTCCTGTGGATTTAGATATGAGGATTTTAAGAAAAAAGGAAGGTTAGGTTGTGGAAAGTGTTATGAAGCTTTTCGCGAGCTACTTTTACCTTTAATTAAGAAAATCCATAATGCAACCAATCATGTTGGCAAAACTCCAACAGGTTTAGAAAATAAGACTCCTCACTCCAATCAATTAAATATTATCGAACTAGATCGAAGTTTGAGTAGAGCTATTCAACTTGAGGAGTATGAAGAAGCTGCTAAATTAAGAGACCAGATAAAGGAATTAGAGAAAAAAAGTAAGTCATAAGTTGTAAATAAATCCAAAAATTACAACTTGAAATTTATAATTTAAAATTATTTTTTATGTTTGAATATCTTTTAAATAACAAGGATAGTTGGGTAAATGGTAAGGGGCCGGAGGCTGAAATAGTTTTTTCTTCGCGAATTCGTTTAGCTCGCAATATTGCTAATTTGCCTTTTCCTTCTCAAGCAAATAATGCCCAGAAAATTAAAGTTTTAGATAAAGCAAAGGAAGTTTATCCCAAAATAAATAGTTTGAAAAGTAGCAGCTTTGTAAATATGGCTGAATTAAGTAGCTTAGATAGTCAGTTTTTAGTAGAACGTCATCTAATAAGTCAGGAACATGCTGTTAATAATAAAGAAAAGGGCCTGATAATGTCTAAAGATGAGAAAATCTCAATTATGGTTAATGAAGAAGATCATTTTCGTTCTCAGGTCATACTCTCCGGTTTTGATTTAAAAAAGTGTTGGCAAATATTAGATCAGGTTGATAAGGATTTAGAAAAAAATATTTCTTTTTCTTTTTTGTCTGATTTAGGTTATTTAACTGCTTGTCCCACTAACCTTGGTACAGCCTTGAGGGCATCATGTATGTTGCATTTGCCGGCCTTAGCTTTTACTAAACGGATAAATAAGATATTGGAATTATTGACTAGGATATCGTTTACTACTCGAGGCTTGTTTGGTGAAGGAACTCAAGCTCTTGGAAATTTTTTCCAGATTTCTAATCAAGTTAGCTTAGGTCTTTCTGAGGCAGAATTAATTGATAATTTAATTGGAGTAGTCAATCAGGTTAAAGCTCAAGAGATTAATGCTCGCAATTTTCTTTTAAAAAAACATAAAATAAGCCTTGAAGACAATGTTTGGAGAGCTTTAGGTATTTTACGAAATAGTCGTTTAATCAGTAGTCGAGAAGCCTTAAGTCATCTTTCTATCTTGTGTTTAGGGCTAGATTTAGGTATAATTAAAAATACAGATTTATCTTCTAAGGAAAAAGGTCGGAATATAATAAATAATCTTTTTATTATAATTCAGCCGGCGCATTTACAAAAGATGGAATCAAAGGTATTAGAGGAGAAAGAAAGAGATTACATGAGGGCAGAAATTTTAAGGAAGAAGTTAGGAGGAAAAGATGTTTAATCGATTTACTGAAAGAGCAAGAAAAGTTTTAGTTTTATCAAAAGAAGAAGCTCGCAGATTTAACCATGATTATATTGGGACTGAGCATGTCCTTTTAGGTTTGGTTCGTGAAGGCGAAGGGGTAGCTTGTGCTGTTTTACAGAATTTAGGAGTAGATTTGGAGCGCTTAAGGATTGAAATTGAAAAGTTAGTTTCTTCAGGTAGCGTAGGGTCAGTTTTAGGGGATATTCCTTTTACTCCTCGAGCCAAAAAAGCCTTAGAACTTGCTGCTGAAGAAGCAAGAGGCTTAAGTCATAATTATATTGGAACTGAACATATTCTTTTAGGTTTGTTGCGTGAAGAGGAAGGAGTTGCTTCTCAAGTTCTTTTGTCAACTGGAGTAGATTTAAAAGGAGTAAGAAGAGAGATAGCTACTCTTTTAGGTGGCAGTGCTCATCCTCAACCTAATGAAGGAGGCAGTAGTCAACCAGCATCAAAGACTCCGGCTTTGGATTCTTTTGGTAGGGATTTAACTAAGTTAACTAAAGAAGGAAAACTTGATCCAGTGATTGGAAGAAAAGTTGAGATAGAAAGAGTTATTCAAATTTTATCTCGAAGGACTAAGAATAATCCAGTTCTCCTAGGAGAAGCTGGAGTAGGTAAGACTGCTATAGTTGAAGGATTAGCCCAAGATATAGTTAAGGGTGATGTCCCTGAGATTTTAAGAGGAAAGAGGATAGTAGTCCTAGATTTGGCTTTGATGATTGCTGGAACAAAATATCGTGGGCAATTTGAAGAACGAATAAAAGCAGTTATGGAAGAAATAAAGCGCTCTAAGGATGTTATCATTTTTATTGATGAGATGCATACTCTAGTAGGTGCGGGAGCTGCTGAAGGAGCGATTGATGCTTCTAACATTTTAAAACCAGCGTTATCTCGCGGTGAAATTCAATGTGTTGGCGCAACCACTCTTGATGAGTATCGGAAACATATCGAAAAAGATTCAGCCTTAGAGAGGAGATTTCAGCCGATATTTGTTGAAGCTAATACGGTTGAGGAGACAATAAAAATTTTAGCGGGTTTAAGAGATAGATATGAAGCTCATCATCGGGTAAAATTTTCCGATGAGTCACTTAAAGCTGCAGCTAAATTATCTGACAGGTATGTTTCGGGAAGATTTCTTCCTGATAAGGCTATAGATTTAATTGATGAAGCTGGAGCAAAATCGCGTCTTTCAGTTTTAACTGCTCCTAGTGAAATAAAAGAGCTAGAAGGAAAGTTAGCTAATATTGTTACTGAAAAGGAAACTTTAATAAAACAACAAGATTTTGAAAAAGCTGCTCGCTTAAGGGATGAGGAAAAGACCTATCGACTTAAGCTTGAAGGTTTAAGAAAAGAGTGGAGTTCAAAAAGAGATCAAATTACCCCTGAGATAGGCGAAGAAGAGATTGCTCAAGTAGTATCTCAGATTACCGGAGTGCCGATTTATCGGCTAGAAGAAAAAGAATTAGCTAAGTTAATGAAAGTAGAAGAAAGTTTGAATTCAAGAGTAATTGGACAGAGTGAAGCAATTGAAGCAATTGCTCGTTCGGTTAGAAGGGCACGAGCTGGGATAAAGGAACCGCGTCGACCAATAGGTTCATTTATGTTTTTAGGTCCTACTGGAGTAGGCAAAACTTTACTGGCTAGAGCTTTAGCAGAGTTTATGTTTGGTGATGAAAATACTTTGATTCAATTAGATATGAGTGAGTATATGGAAAAGTTTAATGTTTCACGTTTGATTGGTGCTCCTCCAGGCTATGTTGGGTATGAAGAGGGTGGCCAATTAACTGAGAGAGTAAGACGTCGGCCATATTCAGTAGTTCTTTTGGATGAGGTTGAAAAGGCACATCCTGATGTATTCAATCTATTGTTACAAATTTTAGAAGAAGGAAGGCTTACTGATAGTTATGGAAGAAGAGTTGATTTTCGTAATACAGTTCTTATAATGACTTCTAATGTTGGAGCTGAAGTTTTAAGGAAAAAAGGGTCTTTAGGTTTTAAAGCGATTAGTGAAGATACTAACCATGAGCAAATGAAGAGCTTGTTGATGGAAGAAGTTAAAAAAATCTTTAAGCCAGAGTTCTTGAACCGTTTAGATGAGATTACTGTCTTTAGATCTTTGACAAAAAAGAATTTAGAGAAGATAATAGAGCTGGAAATAAATAATCTGAACCAACGAATCAAAGAGCAAGGTTTTGAAATAGAATTAACTGCTGGATCTAAGGAATTTTTCATTGAAAAGGGTTTTGATGCGGTTTTTGGAGCTAGGCCTTTAAAGAGAGTTGTCCAAAGATTCTTAGAAGATCCTTTAGCTGAAGATATTATAAAAGGAAACTTTACTAAAAAATTAAAAGAGAGAAAAGAAGGCAAACCTATAAAGATAAAGATAACACGTAAAGGGGAGATATTAAAATTTGAATGAGAAAAGGGTTTTTTGTCTTTTCCCTTTTATTTTTTTGTTTAGTTTGTAGTAATTCTTTTGCTTCTGTTGAGGATGTAATTGTAATTGACTTGATTAAAAATCAAGTCAAGTTTGTTGATTTTCAATTTGGAAACAGCAAAGTTAATGGCGAATTAATTTTTGGGTTAGATAGAGATAAAGATAAAGATAAAGGTTCTTTGACATTAGAAGTAGTAGGAAAAAGTATTACTTTTGCAGATAAAGGTATTCCTTGGATAAGAATGAGATTGGTTGCAAATAAAGATAAGATCTCCATTCCTTATATTTATTTACCTCAATTTTCAGCTAAGGGTGAGATTGATTTAAATACAAATGAACTTAATTTTGACATTGATGGTTGTTGGAAGGAGAATTCAGACTTTTTAGATGGTGAGGTAGGAATTAAAGTTAAGGCTTGGGGAGGTATAAATAGTTTTCTTACTAGTGGCTATCTAGTAGTTGATGGTGGTAAATATAAGGGTAAGGAATTTACTCATTTGCGTATAGATTTTTTAGGAAGATTGCCAACTCTAAACATTAATGATTCCCAGCTTGTTCTTAAAAATGGTAATGTCATAGAAATTAGAGGAGTCTTGGATTTAAGAGATTTTTCAAATATATTACCGGGGGCAAAATATAGTCCTCAAAAAGTTTTTATTGATCAGTGGCAATTGTTTTCCGGAGATACTCAAAATATAGGGCTCAAGAAACAGCTTGGTGAGAAGTTTGGTATTGTTGTAGATACTGACGGAGGTAAAACAGGATCAGGACCTCAAACAGAGCTACATTATAATTTAAAGGATGATAAATTCTTGAAACTAAAAATGGAAGAAGAAGGAACTAGTTTTAGGATAGAAAACAGAAAGGATTTTTAATGGGATTAATTAGAGGGTTAGGTCAGCTATTCCACTATATAGGAAGTATTAGTTTTTTTATAAAAAACATCTTTTGGTGGATGTTTACTAAGAAGAGAAATCTCAAATCTTTAGTTAGAGAGATAATCTTTATTGGTATTGATAGTTTTCCTTTAGTCTCCTTGATTGCTTTTTTCATTGGGATGATAATTGCTTTTCAAACTGCTTATCAACTGCAACAACTTGCTTCCGAAATTCAACTCGCTTCTTTAGTAGCTCTTTCTTTAGTAAGAGAATTAGGTCCAGTAATAGGAGCTTTGATTGTTGCTGCAAGAAGTGGAGCATCAATTACTGCTGGTATTGGTTCAATGAAGATTAGCGAACAAGTAGATGCATTAGAGGCCTTAGGTGTAGATCCTATAGATTATTTAGTAGTTCCAAAATTTATTGCTTTAGTTATTTGTATGCCAATTTTAATTATTTATGCTGATTTCTTAGGCATTATTGGCGGTTATGTAATTGGGTCAACTAAATTTGCTATTCCAGCTGGTCTTTATTTTAGAATGACTTTTGATGCTTTGAGATTTAAAGACATTTTGAGTGGTCTTGCTAAGAGTGTTTGTTTTGGCAGTGTGATTGCTTTTATTTCTTGTTATGAAGGATTTAGACCATTTTCTTCTAATGATGTTTCACGTTCAGTAACTCATTCAGTAGTAAGATCTTTTATGCTTATTATTATTACTGATTGTATTTTAACAGCAATTTTTTACTTTACTTGGATATGATAAAAATACGAAAAATCTACAGAACTTTTGGCCAAAAACATGTTTTAAAAGGGGTTAGCCTTACGGTAAATAAGGGTGAGAACTATTTATTGATTGGACGTAGTGGCGCTGGTAAGACAGTATTGCTTAAGAATATTCTTGGCTTAATAAGGCCAGATTCAGGAACTATTGCTATTGATGGTACAGATATTACTCAGCTACCTAAGAAGAAGTTGGAGAAGGTTAGATTACAATTTGGTTTAGTTTTTCAAGGCAGTGCTCTTTTTGATTTTTTAACTATAGATGAAAATGTAGGTTTCTTTTTTTATCAGCATACAAAATTAAAAAAATTTATAATAAGAAAAAAAGTAACTGAAACTTTAGCTTTGGTTGGCTTAGAAGGTATAGAGGATATGTATCCTTATGAGTTAAGTGGAGGGATGAGAAAAAGAGTAGCTATAGCTAGAGCAGTTATTTATAATCCTAAGATTATAATTTATGATGAGCCGACTACTGGGATTGACCCTATTGCTGTGGATAAAATAGTAACTTTGATTGAAGACCTACATCAGCGCCTGGCTATTACTTCAGTAGTAGTAACTCATGATTTAGAAGTTGGTTTAAAACTTGCTGATCGGTTAGCGTTTTTATTAGGCGGAAGGATAATTTTTGAGGGTGATAAAAAGGATTTAGAAAAAACTAAAGATGAAAGACTAATCCAGTTTTTAAGAGGAGCTTCTGGTGGCCCGATAAGGGAAATGGAAGTTTAAAGATAAGGAGGGAATAAATGGCAATTAATTTATGGGATAGGAAAAAAAGTTTTGCTTATATAAAATTAGGTAGTTTTTTCTTAATTGCCTTTGGCTTATTTTTTATTACTCTTCTTTCAATGCGAGAAGTTAATATTTTTAAAGGTCATTATACTATAGTTATTAAATTTGATTTTTCTGAAGGCTTGCGTCCGTCTTCTCCAATTCGTTTTTGTGGTGTAGATGTTGGTGAAGTTAAAAAAGTTACAATTAAGGAAGAAAATAACAAACCTAAAGTTTATGTTCTTTCTAAAATAGATAAAGGAGTAAAAATTCCTAAAAGCTCAAGTTTTTTTATTAATAGTTTGAGTTTATTTGGTGAGAAATATTTAGAGATTAATCCACCTGAGGAAGCTAAAGCCTATATAAATGAGGGGGATGTTCTTGAGGGAATTTCACCTGTACCTCTTTTTGGCCTTTTTGCTACATTTAATCAAACAATGAGAGAAATAGAACGATTTGTAAAAGAAGGGAAGGTTAAAACTTCTTTTGAAAATATATTGGATAATGTAGAAGGTATAAGCATAGACATAAAAGGATTAATTAGTGATATGAGAAATAATCAGGGAACAATAGGTAGGTTGATTAATGATGATTCTTTGTATCAAACCACTGAAGAGTTTTTGACGGATTTAAAAGAAAATCCTTGGAAGTTATTGCATAAACCAAAGAAAAAAAATTAAGTCAGAAACCCGCAAGTAGTAAATGAGTTAATGGGTGAAAGAGCAGATGAGTGAATGGGTTAATGAGAAAATGAGTATCCCTATCTACCCATATACTCATTTACCTTTATACCCATTTACTAGTTAGCCAAAATAGTTAGTTTAATAATGTTTAATTGTTCTGAATGTGGTTATACATCAGTTAAGTGGTTAGGTAAGTGTCCTCTTTGTCAGGGTTGGGAGACTTTTGTCCAAAAAATAGAGGAGAAAAAAAGTAACAAAAAGCGCTTGGGAGAAAAGAATCCACCAAAGCTGTTTAGAGATATTGAAGGCAAAGAACTTGGTAGAATTCCTACGGGATTAAATGAGTTTGATCGAATCTTAGGCGGAGGTTTAGTTGAGGGAGAAGTAATCCTTATTGGTGGAGCTCCTGGAGTAGGCAAATCGACATTGCTCCTAGAAATTAGTTCTTCTCTTTCTTCAAGAGGCAAAACTCTTTATGTTAGTGCTGAAGAATCTCCACAGCAGATAGGTCTTCGGGCAAAGAGATTAGGAAAGAGTGAATTAGACAATATTTATATAGTTGGTGAAGATAGGATTGAAGATGTTTTTGAGCATATAAAGAAAGAAAAGTTTAAGTTTGTAGTAATAGATTCTATTCAGGTAGTTCATACTCTAGCTTGTGAAGGAAACAAAGGCAGCATTTCTCAAATTAGAGGTTGCGCTGATTATCTTACCCAGATTGCTAAATCATTAGGAGTGATTATCTTTATAGTTGGTCATGTAACCAAAGATGGAGCAATTGCTGGGCCAAAATTATTAGAACATATTGTAGATTGTGTTTTATATTTTGAAGGGGAAGTTCTTTCTAACTATCGAATTTTACGTTCAATAAAAAATAGATTTGGTTCGACTGGTGATATCGCTGTATTTGAGATGAAGTCTACTGGATTGGAAGAAGTTAAAAAGATAAGTGATATTTTTCTTCCTCATCGTGAACAGTCTTTTTCAGGTAGCTGTGTAATTTGTGCTATTGAGGGCTTAAGGCCTTTATTGATTGAACTTCAGTCTTTAGTTAGTAGATCTAACTTTGGAATAGCTCGCAGAAGAAGCCAAGGTTTTGATTTTAATCGTTTTTCTCTTTTAGTAGCTATAATTGAGAAGAGAGTAAAACTTTCTTTATCTACTGAAGATGTTTTTCTAAATGTTGCTGGTGGCCTAAAAATAAATGATCCAGCCGCAGACTTAGGAGCAGTTATGGCTATTATTTCTAGTTTTAAGGATAAAGTTACTCCGATAAGTAGTGTTTTTATTGGAGAAATTGGTTTAGCTGGGGAGTTAAGAAGAGTTAATAATATTAATTTAAGATTAAAGGAAGTAGAGAGAGCTAATTTTAAGCATTGTGTAATTCCGGCAACAAATTTAAAGGAGGTGGATAAAAAAATTAATATTGAGGTTAGGGGATTTAATGCTTTAAGCGAAGTTATTAAGGATGTGTTTAATTAAATAATTTATATAAATTATATTTTATATTTATATTTTATTATTTTTTTTAAAGGAGGTTTTCATGAGTGGTTTGTTTTTTTTAAGAATGTTGTTTATTTTTATTTTTACTGGTATAGGTTATTCTTTGGGAGGGGTTGTACCTATTTTTTCTGCTGGCCTAGGATTTATTGGTGGTGTGGTTATTGTTATTATTGAAATTTTTAGTCGACGAGCATCTTTAAAAGGGCTTTCAAGCGCAGTATTTGGAATAATCTTAGGGCTTATAATTGCTTGGATATTCGGTGCTACCTTAGATCAATTCAAATTTCCTAGTGATTTTCCGGCAAATATAATTCAAAGTATTAAGCTGATTGTTACTTTTATATTTGTGTATCTTGGATTAACTTTAGGCATTAAAGGTAAAGATGAGTTCAATTTAGTAATTCCTTATGTTAAATTTAAACGTCAAAGCCAGGGAGAAGAATCTGTTATTGTTGATACTAGTAGTATTATCGATGGAAGAATTTTAGATATTGTTAAGACTGGATTCATTGAAGCAAAATTCGTTGTTCCTAGATTTGTTCTTAATGAACTTCATGCTTTATCAGATTCTACTGACCATATGAAACGTCAAAAAGGAAAAAGAGGGATTGAAATACTTCATTCTCTAAAGAAGGAGCCTAAGATTGATGTAGAAATATATGACAAGAGTGTTGAAGGCGTAAAAAGCGTTGATGAAAAAATTATAAGATTGGCGCAGACAGCAGACGCTGAGGTATTAACTACTGATTATAATTTAAATCGTATTGCTCAGCTTCAAGGGGTAAAAGTTCTAAATATTAATGACCTTGCTAATGCCCTAAAGCCAACATTCATTGCTGGACAAAGGTTTTCCTTAAAGCTAATCAAAGAAGGCAAAGAACATAATCAGGCTGTGGGTTATTTGGAAGATGGCACTATGGTGGTAGTGGAGAATTCACGGCGTTTGGTTGGTAAGACTGTTAATATTGAGGTTACCTCAATATTGCAGAGCTCCAGCGGTAGGATTGTATTTACTAAATTAGTTGGATAAAAGGGTTTATAACAATTATTATGGCATCAAAAGTTGGTGTGATTATAGTTTCAGCCGGTAGAGGGAAGAGATTGGCTAAGGGGGATAAAGCCATCTTTAAATTAGACAATCAACCTCTTTTTTGTAAGGCTCTTAATACTTTTTCTAAGATAAAGCAAATAGCTGAAATTGTATTAGTTTTACGAAAAACTAATTTTGCTCTAGCAAAAAAGTATACTAAGGGTAAGAATGTCAAAATAGTTGAAGGCGGGGCAAAAAGAGCTGAGTCAGTATTTAAGGGCTTGTTGGCCTTGAGTGAAGATACTGGGTATGTTCTTATTCATGATGGAGCTAGACCTTTTGTAACTAAAAAGATAATTCTAAATATGATAGATGAACTAAAAAAACATTCAGCAGTAATTTGTGGACTAAAGTGCCCAGATACTTTAAAATTAGTTAAGAATGGGTTTGTAAAGGAGACTTTGGATAGAGTTGATAAATATTTGATTCAAACTCCTCAAGGTTTTAAAAAGGGAAAACTTGTTTCAGCTTACAAGAAATTAAAAACTAAAAATCTTACTGATGACTCTCAATTGTTAGAGATAATGGATGAGAAGGTTAAAATAATTCCTGGAGATTTATTAAATTTTAAGATAACCTATCCTCAAGATTTAAAATTAGCTAAAATAATTTGTGATGAAAGATTATAGTGTAGGGTTAGGGTTTGATGTTCATCGGCTAAGCAAGAAAAGCAAGGATTTAATTCTTGGTGGGGTTAAAATACCGTCTGTTTTTAGTTTAATTGCTGTATCTGATGGTGATGTGGTTTTACATGCAGTAAGTGATGCAATATGCGGAGCAAGTGGTCTAGGAGATATTGGCGATTATTTTTCACCTCAGGCTAAAGAATCAAAAGGAATAGATAGCAAGGAAATTTTAAATTTTATTCTAAAGAAAATTAACAAAAATTACAGAATTGGTAATCTCGATGTTACTATTGTTACTGATAAGCCGCGGCTTTTAATTTATAAGGAAAAAATTACTAAATCTTTAAAAAAGCTTCTTAAAATTGCTAAAGTGAATGTAAAGCTTAAGTCTAAGGAAGGTTTAAATATTTTAGGTAGTAAAAATAGTGTTAGTTGTTTTGCTTTTATTTCTTTAAAAAAGTCTATAAAAAAATAATATGTTAAAAATCTATAATTCTTTAACTAAGTCTAAAGACCTTTTTACTCCTCAAGAAGAATCTCTGGTGAAGTTTTACACTTGCGGAGTTACGGTTTACGATGATTGTCATATTGGCCATGCTAGAAGTCTTTATATCTTTGAGGTTATTAGAAGATATTTAAAATATCAGGGTTATAAGGTTCAGTTTGTAAGGAATATCACTGACATTGATGACAAGATTATAAACCGAGCTAAGGAACTAGGGATTAATTGGAAGGAGTTAGTTGATAACTATATTGATAGATACTATCAAGATTTAAAATCTTTAGGTATTAGCAAAGCTGATAAAGAGCCTCGAGCTACTGAGAATGTAGGAGAAATGGTCAAGTATATTGAGAAGTTAATTGATAAAGATTATGCTTATATAACTAGTACTGGAGTTTATTTTAGTGTAAGAAAGCTTAAAGATTACGGTAAGCTTTCCGGGCAAAGCATTGATAAGATGAAAGAAGGCATTAGGATATCCAAAGATGAAACTAAAGAAGATCCTCTAGATTTTGTTCTTTGGAAGATGGCTAAAGAAGGGGAACCTTCTTGGCCGAGTCCTTGGGGAGAGGGGAGACCAGGTTGGCATATTGAGTGCTCGGTGATGAGTCAAAAGTATTTAAAGACTGATACCTTAGATATTCATGGTGGAGGAAGAGATTTAATCTTTCCTCATCATGAGAATGAATGTGCTCAGGCTGAAAGTTTAACTGGCAAGGTTTTTGCTAATTATTGGATGCATCATGGTCTTCTAACTATTAATAGTAAAAAAATGTCTAAGTCCTCGGGAAATTTTGTTACTATTGCAGATGCAATAAAAAGATATTCTGCCGATATTTTAAAGATATTTTATTTGCAAGCTCATTATTCTAGTTCAGTAGATTTTTCTGATGAAAGAATGGAAGAAGCGAAAAAAGCTTGTGAAAGAATTCAGATATTTATGAATCGGATATTTTCAATAAAGAAAATTAAAAAAAACAAAGACATTCCAGAACTATCAACTCAATTTAAAGATAAATTCATTGAAGCCATGAACGATGATTTTAATATGCCAAAAGGCTTAGCTGTTTTATTTGACATAATTAGTACTAGCAATAAGATTTTAGACACAGAAGATGAAGTTGAAGTTAAATTGGTAGGGATTAGGGATCTGGCTAGTGATATTTTAGATATTTTTGGAATTAATCCTAGATCAGGGAAGAGTGCTGTAATATCGGAAAAAGATATTGAAGGGTTAATAAAAACAAGGAATGAATATAAACAGCAGAAAAAGTATAAGGAAGCTGATGAGATAAGAAAGCAATTGGAAATTCAGGGAATAATTCTAGAAGATACAAAAGATGGCACCACTTACAGGAGTAAATTGTGAACAAAAAAAGTTTTTTTATTTCTATTGAAGGTTTAGAAGGTAGCGGAAAGAGCAGTGTTATTAAGTTTATTGAGAAATTACTGCGAAAGAAAAAAGCTTCTTTTAAAATATATCGTGAACCAGGTTCAACTAAGATTGGTGAGAAGATAAGAGAAATTCTTCTTGATAATAAGAACAAGAAACTATCAGCTCATACTGAATTGTTGCTTTACCTCGCAGCTCGTACTCAACTTATTGAAGAAAAATTAGAGAATGATTTAAAAAAGTATGATTTTATTATTTGTGATCGTTTTTTTGATTCAACTCTTGCTTATCAAGGGTTTGCTTTAGGGTTAGGTAAAATTGTTGAGAGTTCAGTTAAAAAGTTTTCATTAGGATTAACTCCTGACCTAACTTTATTTCTTGATGTATTACCAGCGTTAGGTCTATCTAGGTTAAAGACTAAAGACCGTATTGAATCAAGAGATTCAAGCTTTCATAATCGCTTGCGTCAAGGGTATTTAGGATTAGCAAAAAAATATCCGAACAGAATAAAGATAATTGATGCTACTGATACATTACCTGAAATTTATCAGCGAATCCAAAAACAATTAGAGAAATTACTTTGAGAGAAGATATTTTAAATTATTTCCAAATTTTAGAGAAGAGAAAACTTCTTGGCACATCATACCTTTTTGTTGGTGAAGACGAAAGGACAGTTATGGATGTTATCAAGTCAATTAGTTGTACCAAAGAGTTAAGTTTTTGTAATAATTGTTGGGATTGCAAAAGAATAGAGGAAGGTAATCATCCTGATCAATTTATTATTTCACCTGAGGGATTATCAATAAAGATTGAATCAATAAGAGAAGGTATAAATTTTTTCTCTCTAAAGAGTTTTCAATTGAAAAGGAAAATTTTGATTATAAAAGATGCCCAAACTCTTACTCCAGCTGCAGCTAATGCTTTTTTGAAAACTCTTGAGGAGCCACCTAAGAATTCTTTTATTGCAATTTTAACTTCTAAATTAGATGGTTTGTTGCCAACGATGATTTCGCGTTGTCGCAAGATATTTTTACCCTATAAGGAAAAAGAGGTTGATAGAAGCTTAGAAAATAGTGTTTTTGATTTTTTAAAAGGTCAAGATTTACGATTTACTGATCGCAAGAAATTTTCTTCTTTTCTTTGGGCCTTGGTTATGGTGCTAAGAGATGATCTAATTGCAAAAAGCGGGTGGGTAAATAATCAGTTGCTTCAAAGCAAGGAACGTGAGATAATCTTAAATTCGTACGATACAGAGGAAATAGATAGTATTTTAAAGGATATTTTAAAGATTTACGGGGCAGTAAAGAGCATCAATATGAATTTGGCCCTTAATTTAATTCGTTTAAAACTATAAATTATGAGAGTTGCTTTAGTAAGATTAAGAGAATCTGGTCAACCAATAGTCTATTCTGTTGCTTCTGATATAGCAGTAGGAGACTGTGTGTTGGTTGAGGCTGATCGGGGTGTTGATTATGGCGAAGTGATTGAGGTTAACGATACATATCCTTGTCCTAAGATAGAGGCTAAAGAAAAAGCTATTAAAAATATCGTTCGTAAGCTATCTCCTGAAGATTTAAAAAAGATAAAAAATAATGAGAAGGAAGCCAAAGATGCTATGCGCTTATGCTCTCGTAAAGTTCGTGAGTATAAGTTGGCTATGAAATTAGTTGATAGTGAATATTCCTTTGATAAGAAAAAGATAATATTTTATTTTACTTCTGAAGGAAGAGTGGATTTTCGAGAGTTGGTTAAAGAATTAGCTAAAATATTTAAGATTCGTATTGAAATGCGTCAGATTGGTGTTCGAGATGAAGCTCGACTTTTTGGTGGGATTGGATCTTGTGGACAGAAATTGTGTTGCATGAGATTCTTAAAGAATTTTGAACCAGTAAGTATGAAAATGGCTAAGACTCAAAAATTACCTTTGAGTTCAGGAAAGATTTCAGGGATTTGTGGTCGTCTGATGTGCTGTCTTTTTTATGAATATAAAAATTATCGTGAGTTATCTAAAGGCTTGCCTAAAGAAGGTCAGACTTTTGAGACTACTCAAGGTAAGGGTAAAGTTACTTCAATAAATGTTTTAAAAAGACTTGCTTGTGTTGAGCTAGAAGATGGTAGGATAGAGAAAGTTTTTTTTAAGGATAATGAGTAAGTTTTATCTCTCAACCCCTCTTTACTACGTAAACGCTAATCCTCATATTGGTCATGCTTATACTAATATCATAGCTGATACTATGGCTCGTTATAAGCGAGCTAAGGGCCAAGAGGTTTTTTTTCTTACTGGTACTGATGAGCATGGTGAGAAAATAAAACAAGCTGCAGCAGCTGATAATTGTGAGACTAAGGCCTTTGTTGATAAAGGGGCGAAGAGTTTTAAAAATTTATGGGATAAATTGAATATTTCTTTTGATTCCTTTATTCGCACTACTGATCAGGCTCATATTAAAGTGGTTAAAGAGGTTATAAGTGCTTTAGAGAAAAAAGGAGATATTTATAAAGATAAGTATAAAGCTTTTTATTGCCTTCCTTGTGAATCTTTTTGGACTGAGTCTCAGATAAAAGAAGTAAACGGTTGTCCGGAATGTAAAGGAGAGGTAGAAGAAATTGAAGAGGAGAATTATTTCTTTAAGTTGTCTAAATATGAGCAGTGGCTAAAAGATTACTTAAAAGCTAACCCTTCTTTTGTCATACCTAAAATACGTTACAATGAAGTATTAGGTTTTTTGAATAATAATTCTTTGGAGGATCTTTGTATATCTAGACCTAAGAAACGAGTATCCTGGGGGATAGATTTTCCTCTTGATGATAATTATGTAGTATATGTTTGGTTTGATGCTTTAATTAATTATATTAGTGGGGCTGGTTATTTTTTAAATAAAGATAATTTTAAAAAATTATGGCCGGCAGATATTCATTTTATTGGTAAGGATATTTTAAGACATCATGCTATATTTTGGCCAATAATGTTAAAGGCTTTAGATATCCAACCACCAAAGCGAGTATGTGCTCATGGTTGGTGGAAAAAGGATGAAAAAAAGATATCAAAGTCTAGAGGAAATATTGTTAATCCTCTAGAACTTCTTGAGAATTTAAGTGTATCTTTAAGTGGTAATGAAGATGCAGCTGTAAATGGATTTCGATACTTTCTTCTTAGAGAAATTCCAGTTGGGTTAGACGGAAACTTTTCTTGGGAGGCTTTAGTAGGTAGAATTAATTCTGATTTAGCTAATGATTTAGGCAATTTAGTTTTTAGAACTTTGAATATGACTGAGAAGTATTTAGAGGCCGAAGTTTCTTCTCATTGTTCCTCACCAAAAGAGTTCCAAGGTTGCTTGGACAATTTAACTAATAATTATACTATCCATATGGATAATAGTGAGTTCTCTTTAGCTTTAGAGGAGATATTTGCTTTTGTTAGGGTAATTAATAAGTATATTGAGGACACTAAACCTTGGGTTTTATGGAAGGAGAAAAAAATAAAAGAAATAGGAGAGTTTCTTTATCAGCTTTGTGAAGGAATTCGAATAATTGCTTTGTATCTTTATCCAGTTATGCCTAAGATTGCAGAGTTAATATATAGACAATTAGGGGTAGAGACTAAGTCTTTTTCTTTGACTGAGAGTTCTTGGGGTAAGGTTTTAAGTTTTTTAATAAAGAAAGAAGCACCTCTTTTTCCGCGTATAGATGTTAATTGATTCGCATTGTCATCTTAATTCACTTTCTAAAATTGCCAGAGAGGACGTAATGTCATCTTCTGGCTCTGGCTATTGTTTTATCGATTCGAGTATTGATTTAAATAGTTCTAAACTTTCTTTAGAGATTTCAAGTCAAAATGATTTTGTTTATAGTGCTTTGGGATTTCATCCTTTTTCTTTAAAAACCTTTTCTCAAGAGGTATTAAAAGAATATGAAAAACTTATTGATACTAATAAAAAGATAATAGCTATTGGAGAAATTGGATTAGATTATAAGGCTAACTTTTCTGTTGAAAATCAAGAAGATGTTTTATCGGCTTTTATAGAGTTAGCAAAGAATAGGAATTTGCCAATTATGATACATAATCGTTGGCAGGATAATAAAATTTTGGATATCTTAGATAATTTTTATTCAGATTATAGCAAGGTAGTTTTTCATTGTTTTTCATCTGGTCCAGACTTTTTAGCCAAAATTATTGAAAGAAAAGGGTTTGTATCTTTTTCCCTTAATATTTTAAGGAAAAAACAGGAAATTATCCAGTCTTTAGTTAATTGCCCAAACAACAATTTGCTTCTTGAGACTGATTCTCCTTATATGAGATTAGCTGGTAAACCTTCAATGCCTTTAGACATTGTTAAGACTTATAAAACAGCAGCTGAAATTAAAGCTATTAGTCAAGAAGAGCTAGAAAGGGAAGTTTCTTTGAATATAGGAAAGTTATTTCCTGAGATTATAAAAGGTAAACAATGAGGGCTATAGAATTTAAAAATAATCAATTATTTTATATTGATCAAACTAAGTTACCAGTAAAAGAGGTTTGGAAAGAGTGTAAGAGTTTAAATAGTGGCTATAAAGCTATAGGAGAGTTACAAGTAAGAGGGGCTCCTTTAATTGGAGTTTTTGCTGCTTATTGTATCTATATACACTTTAAAAATAAATCTTTAACTATTAATAAATTTTTAATTGAATTTAGGAGATCTCTAAGATATCTCAAATCTTGTCGTCCGACAGCAGTTAATTTAGCCTGGGCTTTAGAAAGATTAGATCAGGTTGTATTAAAAAATAAAAACAATAATAAGAGCCTCGATCAATTAAAAAGAATAATTTTAAACGAAGCTAAAGCAATTAATCAAGAGGATATTCAACTTTGTGAGAATATGGCTAAATATGGAGTTGGGTTTATGAAAAAAGGCGACAGTATTCTAACCCATTGCAATGCCGGATTCCTAGCTACTTCTGGAGATGGAACAGCTATAGCGGTTATTTATAAAGCTTATGAACGTTACAAGGATATAAGAGTTTATAGTGATGAAACAAGACCTTTATTACAAGGTTCACGGCTGAGTGCTTGGGAGTTGAGTAAAAGAGGAGTTCCCGTAACTGTTATTTGTGACAGTATGGTAGCGACTTTAATGGAACAAGGAGAAATTGATAAGATTATTGTTGGGGCCGATAGGATTGCTGCTAATGGTGATGCTGCCAATAAGATTGGTACTTACGGTCTAGCAATATTAGCTAAATATTATAAAATTCCTTTTTATATAGTAGCTCCATTTAGTACTTTTGATTTAAAGTTAAAGAATGGTAAATTAATTCCTATTGAAGAGAGAAATAAGGATGAAGTAAGAAAGTTAATTAATAAAATAAAAGTTGCTCCTAGCAGAGTAAAAGTTTATAATCCTGCTTTTGATGTAACTCCTAATAAGTTAATTACTGCTATAATCAGTGATAAGGGAGTAATCAACCCACCGTTTAGAAAGAATATAAACAAGGTTTTAGGATTGGGGAGAGTAATAAAAAAATAATTTTTATATAGAATTGGGATAAATAAACTAAAGGATAATATGGAACAAGGAATAAAATCAGAGAGCTTAAAAGGTTTAGTGAATTACCAAGAGGGATCAGTTGTTAGTAGAACCTTGATTAAAAAAGAAACCGGGAGTGTGACTTTATTCGCTTTTAGTAAGGGGCAAGCTTTAAGTGAACATACTGTACCTTTTGATGCTATGGTCCATATCCTTGAGGGTAAATCAGAAGTTGTAATTTCTAAGAAAGCTTATATTGTTGAAGCTGGAGAGATGATTATTTTACCAGCCAATAAACCTCATGCTTTAAGTGCTATAGAAAATTTTAAAATGTTGTTAACAATGATTCGGTCTTAAGTTAATAAAGATAATAATGAATGAATTAAATTGGATAGATTATTTAAGAAAAAAGGTAAAACCAGCTAAAGATTTATTGGTTGGTATTGGTGATGATTGTGCGGTTATTAAATCTGGAAGTCAAAAATTACTTCTTAAAAGTGATTTGTTTATTGAAGGCGTTCACTTTAATCGTGAAAAAATAAATTTTGAAGATATAGGCAAGAGAGCAGTAGCTAGAGTTTTATCTGATTTTGCTGCTTGTGCGGGAGAGCCTAAATTCATTGGAGTGTCTTTAGGAGTACTAAAGGACTTAGATCAAAAATATTTAAAGCAGATACTAAAGGGAATTTTAGAATTATCTAAAGAATATAAGTTTTCATTAGTTGGTGGGGATACTTCAAGTTCAAAGCAATTAGTTTTAGATGTTTGGGGAATAGGGAGTTGCAAAAAACCAATTCTTCGTTCTGGCGCTAAAGTGGGAGATTATATTTTTATAACTTCTAAATTAGGTCAAAGACCTTTTGAAAAACCTTTTACTCCGAGATTGAAAGAAGCTCAGTATCTAGTTAAAAATTTTAAGGTTAATTCAATGATTGATATTAGTGATGGTTTTGTTCTTGATTTATATCGGATATTAAAGTTAAGCAAAAAAGGTGCTATCTTGGATAAGAAAAACATTCCTACTACTATGGGGGTTGGAGACTTATATCGTGGCGAGGATTATGAGCTTATTTTTACTATTGATAACAGAGAAACAGAAAAAAATATTAATCTTTTAAAGAAAAAGTTTTATTATGTAGGTAAAATTTTTTCTGCAAAAGTTGGCTATAAGATCAAGGATAATAATAAGCTCGTTAAATTAAAAGTTAAAGGTTATACTCACTTGTAAGGATAAAGGATGAAGGATGAAGGATGAAGGTAAAAGTTTAAGATTTAAAATAAAGAGTAATTCAACTAGCCAGACTATTAATTTTGGTAAACTATTTTCTAAGGCTTTAGCGGGTGGAGATGTAATTGTTTTAGAAGGGGCTTTAGGTGGAGGAAAAACTACTTTTACTAAGGGGATATTGGCTGGTTTAGGTTATAAAAAAAGAGTCTTAAGTCCTTCATTTACATTACTTAGACAATATGATTTAAAGAATTTATCGGTTCTTCACCTTGACTTATATCGTTTAGAATTTGCTGATGTATTTGACCTAGGTATTGATGATTTTCTTTATTCTAAAAAATCAATAACTCTTATTGAATGGGGTGATAAAATTAAAAGTAATTTAGATAAGTATATAAGATTAGAGTTTATATTCTTTGGTGAGAATATTCGTAATATCAAGTTTTCAACTATAGGATATCCAAAAAGTAAATTATTAACTTTAGAAAGAAATTATAAAAAATATGTCTAAAGAAGTAAATTTTTTAGCAGTTGATGCTACCAGCGCTAACCTTTCTCTTTATATAAGGTATGGCAAGGATAAAGAGATTAATATAAATCGCAAACTGAAGTTTGGTGCTTCTCAGCTTATTAATTATATTGATAGTAGTTTTAGAAAAGAAAAAATAGATTTATCGGATATTGATGTTCTTGTGATTGGATCTGGGCCAGGTTCATTTACTGGTTTAAGGATATCTTTTAGTGTTATTAAAGCTTTTATGATTGCAAAAATTAAGCCAGCGATTGTAATTCCCTCGTTTTATTCTTGTGCTTACCCCTTAAGAGATAAATCTTCTGACCTAGCTGTTGTCACTGATGCTAGAAGAGGCTTAATTTACCTTAGTTGTTTTAAAGTTAGAGGCGATAATATCATTAAAATAGGTAAAGAGAGGCTAATCACATTATATGAGCTTATTAAAATTGATAAAAAATATTTGTTAATTACCTATGAGTCACAACTAAGAGACAAGATCCTAAAGTTAAATTCTAGGTTAAATTTCTATTCCAAGGATATTTTCCCTAAGGCAAAATACCTTATGCCTTTGGCAGAATTGTATTATAATAAAGGTAGGTTTACTACTTTAGATAAACTTAAGCCGTTATATCTACATCCTAAAACTTGTCAGGTACGAAAGAAGGTTAAATAATATGACTAGACCTTTATGGATAGAAGTTGATTTAAGAGCTTTAAGACATAATTTAAGAGCGGTTAAAAAATATCTTGGACGAGGAGTTAGAATAGTTGCTACTATAAAGCAATCTGCTTACGGCCATGGTTTATTGTCAGTGGCTAGAGAGTTAGGCCGGCAAGGAGTTGATTATTTTGGAGTAGGTAGCGTTGAGGAAGCGATTGCTTTGAGAGAAGATGGCTTTGATGGTTCACTTCTTGTCCTAAGTGCTGTTTTAAATGAGTTTGTTGATCATTTTATTCGTTATAACATAACTCCGACTGTTGTTGATTTAAGTTTTGCTCGTAAATTAGATAAAGCTGCTAGAAGAGTCAATAGGATTATACCAATTCATGTAAAAATCGATACTGGCATGGGCCGGTTAGGTGTTTATTATAATAAAGCTCATGATTTTATAAAGAAACTATATAATCTTAAAAATTTATCTTTTGAAGGGATTTATACTCATTTTCCAGTTGCTGATAGCGATAAAAAATTTACTAATAATCAGATCAGTATTTTTAATAATTTTATTAAGCAATTAGCAAGAGAAAGAATAACTTTTAAGTTTTGTCATTGTGCTAATAGTATTGGGATAATAAAATATCCTAATGTTCATTTTAATATGGCTAGACCGGGGCTTGTTCTTTATGGAATTGAATCAGCCAAAGGTCTTAATCTAAAATTGAAGCCAGTTCTTTCTTTGAAATCAAAGGTTATCTTTATTAAGAAGATTAATAAAGGAAGGAGCATAAGCTATGGTCGTAGTTATATTGCTAAAGGCACAAGAAATATCGCTACTGTAGCTGTAGGCTATGCTGATGGTTATCCTTGGGCATTATCTAATAAGAGCAGAGTAATCATTAAGGATAATTTTTTTAATCTTGCTGGTCGAGTTTGTATGGATCACGTCATGATTGATTTAGGCAAGAGGAATGATATCAAAGTTGGTGATGAGGTTGTATTAGTTGGTAGAAGAAAAAGGAAAAAAATAGATATTGAAGAATTAGCTAAGATTGCTGGTACTATTTCTTATGAGATTGTTAGTTGCCTATCCTTAAAAATACCCCGAATATATAAGAATTCTTTAAAAGTTTAATAATTACCTAATCATAAGAAGTCCAGTTATTCCTACAGTTAGGAAAAATGCTGGGGCTAAACTTACGCTTAAAAAAGGCAAGATAATCCCTGATTTGCCTAGAGCAATACTAAAAGAAGAAAGCACATAGTAAATAAAGCTAAAGATAAATCCTATTCCCACAGAGGAAAGGGCTACTTTTCTTTTTTTGATTTCTAAGGCTAAGGGCAAGATACCAATAACAATAAAAAGATGAGAAAATGGATCAGCTATTTTTTGATAATAGTCGATAGTTAAATTTGCTAAGAGCTTATTAGCCCTTACTTTTTTTAGTCGTGATATTTCTTTTTTTAAGTGGCTTAAGGATGAGAATTGAGAAAAAATACTTCTTTTTAATAGTAATTCTTGAGGTTTTTCTTTAAGACTGATTTTTTTAGTTGGCAAAGAAATAGGAATATTAGATATGTTTCCATCAAGATCAAGATCATATTCAATAATATCTTTAGCAATCCAAAAACCATATTCATAAGAAATTTCTTTGCAGACTATTTTTTTCTTAAGTTTTCTGTCTTCTCCATCTTCAAAAATTATAACATTTTTCAGGAGGCCTTTTTTAGGAAAAAATTTCTGAACAAAAAATATTCTGTCTCCAGAGGTAAAAGCAAGGTTATGCTCTTCAGTGGCATTAGCCATAGTTTTTTTTATAAATTGTGTTTTTATATCATCAACTCTTTTTTGTGATTTCATAAGAGTTTTTTCTTGTACGAATAAAGTCAGCACTGAGAGAAATAAAGCAAAAAATATGATTGGAAAAGCAATACGTATAATAGTTGTACCAGAGGCTCTAATACTTATGATTTCGTTATTTTTGTTTAGCTCTCCGAAAGTATAGAGTGTGCTTATCAATAGAGCTAAAGGGCTTACTCTTAAGAATATTAATGGTATAGAAGCAATATAATATTGCACTAAAATTAATAAAGAAGTTTTGGCTTGTAGAAAATCAGAGAGATTGGTGAATATATCAGCAATAAAGTAGAGCCCTATAAAGACTAAAAGGATGAAAAAATATCCTAAACTTATATTTTTTATTATGTATTTATCTAGAATACGCATATTTAAAGATAAGATATCCACCTATTGAGACAACAATTATATTTGGTAGCCACATGCCTAGCGCAGGAGGAATATAGCGATATTCAAGTAGAGCTTCTCCTAAGATGAATAACAAGTAGTAAAATCCAGCGGTTAAAAAAGCAATGCCAAAATTTATTGATTTTTCGCGATGTTTTACTGCTAAAGATATACCAAAACCAAGGATAATAAAAGCCAGGCATGAGAAGGAAAAGCTTATTCGTTTATGAAATTCACCTTTCAATTCTGGAGCATCAATTAAAGCAATTTTTTTCCTAAGTTCTGAAAGTCGCATATCTGAGGATTTTTTATTTACTTGGACTTTTTCACGTTTCTGGATAGGTATATCCATGAAAAATACTTTAAAATTAAGACGATAAAGTTCCATTTTTTCTTTAGAGACAGTTTCATCTCTAAAGCCTTCTTCTAATTTTATTTTTAATATATCGCCTTCAACGATAAATTCGCCTTTTTTAGCAAAAGTTACTTTAGTGGTTTTTTGTTTATCGTCAATCTCATAAATAAAGACATTCTTTAATTTGTTACCATTCTTATCGGCAACATAAAGGATGTAATTTTCAAAATGTTCCGAAAATACACCAGGTTCAATAAGAGCCGATACATTTTTAAAATAGATATTTTTTATTTCGCTTCGGTAACGATAGTGAAAGTCAGGGATTACTCGGTCATTAAGAATAAATAGAAAGAGTGAAAAGATAAAGCCTAAAACTAAGAAGATGTTCAAGATTTTAAAAAGAGAAATCCCAGCTACTCTGATAGCAATAATTTCATTATCAGCAATTAGTCTACCCATAACTAATAAAACCCCCATTAGAAAGGCTAGGGGAATGGTAAAGCCTAAGAGATAGGGGATAAAGAAGGAAAGTATTTTAAAAGCGTCGATAATACCTATACCTTTTCTTACAATCATATCAGATATTTTCATTAGATTACCCATGAGCATTACCATGCTAAGAATAAGGAATGAAAATATAAAAACTGACAAAAAGTCTTTAATGATGTAATTTCTTAGAATCTTCATTTTTTTAGTTTAATAGTTTTATTAAGTTTTTGATAAAGTTATTATTGTAATATTTCCCGCTTGTTTTTCTCGCAAAGCTCTGGCGCAGGCGCTAACTGTTGAACCAGTAGTAAAGATGTCATCTACTAAGATAATATTTTTATTTTTTAAATTTTTTTTTACCACAAATATTCCTTCGGTATTCTTCTCTCTTTGTTCTTTTGGCAGTTTAGTTTGTGAAGGCCGAATATTTGTATTTTCTATTATATCATCCTTGGAAGGGATTTTAAAATGATTTGATAACAATTTTGAAAGAAGCTGGGATTGATTATAGCCCCTTGTTTTTAGCTTATCTTTATGTAAAGGAACAGAGGTAATAAGCTTGTATTTATTAGGATTAAAGTCAATTTTTGATAAGTGTTTTATCATTAAAGATGAGAGAAAATTAGCTAAATAGTCGTAATTCCTATATTTGAAGAGATGTATTAAGCTCGTTAAAGGTTCTTTATAGGCTGTAGCACTGATAAGTCTTTGGTAGGGGTAATTTTTCTTAAGGCATTCTTGACAAAGGCATGAAGAGTTAGTACTTAAAGGCATTAGGCAATGATGGCAACGTGGCTGAGAGAGAAAGGTGATTTTACTTTCACATTCTAGGCAAAGATATCCTTTAGATATTTTCTTTTCACAGCAGAGACAAAGACGAGGAAAAAAAAGATTTTTTATTGCTTTTAGATAGTTGGCGAACATAAAGAGCATTGTAGGACTTATTTTTATCCTTGTAAACCTTTAACTTGAGTGGTGTTTTTTTAAAAAAAGAAGATTTTTTGTAAAACCCTATCTTGACACTCTTAGAGGAAAGGTTAAAATATAATTGATTAGTATTTAAAAATAAAATTTAGGATAGATAAAGATAATGATACGTTTTACTTTTATTGTTAGTGTGTTGTATTGGCTTATTTGGGCTGGAGTAGAAGCTTTTGTTTATGAGGATGTTAGCTTTATCCAAGCTGTTTTTAGTTTTAATGATTATATCCTTTGGTCACGCCTACCAACTATATTCTCTTTGATAGCTATTGGTATTTATTCAAAGATTGCTAATAACAAGCAAAGAGAAATTGAAGATGAGTTAAATAAGAATTATGATTTAATCCCTTCTTTTTTAGATAAAATAGGGTCATTAGTCATAGCCTTTGATCGCACAGGAAAGATTGTTAGGTTTAATCGTATTTGTGAAAAAATAACAGGTTATAGTTTTGCTGAAGTTAGAGGGAAAAGTTTTTGGCGGATTTTTTTAAAAGAAGAGAATATTAAGGCTGCTAAGGATGATTTGTTAGATTTAAAACATGGCCAATTCCCTCAAGATTACGAGGATCATTGGATATGTAAAGATGGTAGCAATAAGCTGATAAAGTGGGTCAATACTGTTGTTTTCGATAAAAAAGGCTTTGCTAAATATGTGATTAGTGTTGGTGTAGACATTACTGCCCATCAGAAAGTTGAAGAGATATTGAAAAAAACTGAAGAAGGTTACAAAAGTATAATTGATAATATTAATACTGGAGTATCTTTAGTATCTCCAAATAGAGAAATCCTTTATATGAATAAGCAGATGAAAAGTTGGTTTGCTGATCCTAATTTTTCTGAGAGTTCAGTTTGTCATGATATTATTAGCAATTCTTCCAATCAATCTTGTTTATTATGTCCAACATGCAAAGCTTTAAAAACTAAAAAGACTCAAGAAGATATAATAAAGATACCTGGTAAAGATATGCTGGCAGTTTATAGAGTGGTTTCTTTTCCGGTAGAGAATAATCGAGGTAAGATTATAGCTGTCATAGAAACTTTTGAGGATTTTAGTAGAGTCGATAAGCAAGAACAAGAAATTCGTCATAGCTATCTTGCTCAAGCAGCAATAAATTCTCTTTTACGTTTTTCTCTTGAAAGTATTTCTTTAGAGGGATTCCTAAAGTGTGCTCTTAATATTATTCTTTCTTCGCCGTTATTTTCCTCTATTGGAATGGGGGCAATATTGCTTGTAGATTCAGAACCTAAAGTATTGTCAATGAAGGTCCATAGCAAGTTTTCTGAAGATTTAAAGTATAAGTACCGAAGAGTTCCTTTTGGTAAAGGTATTTGCGGCCGAGCAGCATCTTTGGGAGATTTTCAGTTTGATGATGGCCTTAAGGAAAATTTAGCTGACAAACAGAAAAATATAAAAACTTGGGCTCAATATTGTAGTCCTATTATTTATGCTGGGAATATAGTCGGAGTAATAGTTGTCTGTATGGAAAAAGGGTCTAAACAAGGTAAAAGGGAGGAGGAATTTCTAAATACAATAGCAGCTACTTTAGCTGGGGTTATTCAGCGTAAATGGGAAGAACAACGCTTAAGTCAGGTAAATCAATGCTTATTGAATTTAGGAGCTAATTCTATAGACAATATTCAACGTTTAGTGAAGTTATGTGGTGATGTTTTAGGAGCAAAATCAGCCTTTTATCATCGGATTAATATTAAAGCTAATACATATTTTTCTATAGGACAATATAACTCACCTTTAAATTATCTGGCTAAAGGAGAGTATTTGGGTAGTCTTTGTGCTGAAGTTATAAAAGAAAAGGAAGACCGTTCTTTGGTTATCTACGACCTGACACATTCTTCTTGCGTTAGTCAGGATCCATTTTGTTCTCTTTACCAATTTCGTACTTTTATTGGTAAAGCAGTTAAATGTCGCGAGCAACACATAGGCGTATTATGCGGAGTTTACAAGGATGAACCTGTACTTGGTAGTGAAGATAAGAAATTTTTAGGGATTATTGCTTCAGTTATTGGAGTAGAGGAAGAACGAATAAGAGCCAATGAAGAGCTGAGTTGTGCTTCAGCAAAATTAAAAGAAGCTCAATATGGTTTAATTCAGTCTGAGAAACTTGCAGCCTTAGGAAGACTTTCTTCAGGAATTGCACATGAGGTAAAAAACCCTTTAGGGATTATTCTTGGAGGTACTGAATATTTGGAGCGAAAATTACAAACTAAAAGTGAAGATGTTAAAATTGCTTTGAAGAAAATAAAAGAATCCACTATGCGAGCTGATACTATTGTTTGTGATTTAGTAAAATTTGCTATGCCGTCGGAAATTAAAACTGAAAAAGTAACTCCTCAAGAATTGATTGATGATACTATTTCTTTACTTAAATATAGAAGCTCTTTAGGGGATATAGAAATAATTACTGAGTTTGCAAAAGAAGATATCTATATTGGTATAGATAAGAATCAAATGCAACAAGTTTTTTTCAATATATTTGTGAATGCTATTGATGCTATGCCTCAAGGAGGCAGCATGAAAGCAAAAACTTTTAAGGCTTCTGGAAAAGAATTTTCAAGAAGCGGAAAAGTTTGTGTAATCGAGATAATTGACACTGGAGAAGGTATAGATAAAGAGAACTTACCTAAGCTTTTTGAACCATTTTTTACTACTAAAAGAGATAAAAAGGGTACTGGCTTAGGATTGGCGATGTCTAAAACAATTGTCGAGAATAATCGGGGTTCTTTGTTTGTAGATAGTGAACTTGGCAAAGGTACTACGGTTAGGATTGTTTTACCTATTTTTAAGGTATAGAACCACTTTCTTGACATCTTTATAGTCAGTGGTATTATCAAAAGGTAAAGGAAGTGAAATGGATACAGTAAAGGTATTAATCATTGATGATGAAGAAGATTTGACCTTTTTTATAAAAGCTAATTTAGAATTAGTTGGAAATTTTGAGGTCATTACAGCTACTACTGGTAAAAAAGGAATAGCTATAGCTGCATCCACTGATATTGATATTATACTTTTAGATATCATGATGCCTAGAATGAATGGTTTTGAAGTTTTAGAAAAAATTAAAAGAATTAAAGGAATTTTATCTATTCCGGTGATAATGCTTACGGCTAAAGGTGATATTGAATCAAAAATAAAAGCTGCTAGTTTATATAATGAAGATTATATCGTTAAACCGGTTCATATAGAAATGCTAAAATCAAAGATAGAAGAAGCCTTGAAGAGAAGAGGCGTAGAATAGTATGATAGTATATAGTATGTGGTATATAGTATATAGTATGTGGTATATAGTATGTGGTATATAGTATGTGGTTTTCCTGATTAATGATATACGAGAAAATCTTAAAGATAAATTATGGATGAGAAAAGAGGATTTATGAGATTTCAGGTTGCTTTTCCTTTGAAATTTATTCAAAGCAAACTTTCTGTAACAGTTAAAGGAATAGTCAAAGATATAAGCATGAATGGATTAAAAGTTATTCTAGATAGAACTTTACAGTTTTTATCTGGAGATTCAAATGATTTCCATCTTACTTTAGCGGCCGACAATGTGCTGGAATTTTCAGGTCAAATAATATGGCAGAAAGATTATCCGGATAGAAGAGAAATAGGAATTAGATTTATCTGTATTCCTGATGATCACAAAGAAGATATTTATAATTATATTTTTAAATATCACCGTCAAGAGTTAACTCAGAAATGGTGGCAGATGTAGCTTTCTCTTAAAATTAATGCGTTATCTTTTTTCTTGGTATACTACTTATAGTTATTCTTTTTTTGTTGTTGCAATTGCTTTACTTCCAGTTAAGTTCCCACCACAGTTGTTATTTCCTTTTCAAGATAAAGTAATTCATGGATTAATTTATTTTTTGTTAGCTTTTTTAGTTGTAAATACTTTTTTGCGTAAGAAGATAAGTAGTTTCAAAAAGTATGGATTCATTTATGTTTTTTGTCTAGGATTGGTTACAGAGACAATGCAGTATTTCTTGCCTTATAGAAGTTTTGAACTTGGTGATATATTAGCCAATTCTATAGGAGGTCTTTTAGGTATTTTATTAATAATTTAGAAAGCCTTTAGAAACCAACCTTAGTTTGATAGCAAAGAGACAATGAAAAAACCTTTTGAAATTATATTTGATGATGATTATTTAATCGTAGTTAATAAAATAGCTAAAGTTTTGGTTCAAGCTTCTAAGAAAGAAGCTAAACATACTTTAACCTCACTTTTAGAAAATCAAATAGGAAGTAAAGCTTTTCCTTGTCATCGTCTAGATCGAGAAACTACTGGTTTGGTAATTTATGCTAAGAGTTCAGAGATCCAAAAAAAGATGTTTGATCAATTTAGAAATCGGGAAATTAAGAAAAAATATATTGCTTTTGTTAAAGGTAATTTAAAAAAAAGAAAAGGAATTTTGGAGGGCAGGATTATTGACCGAGAAGGTAAGATTTTTGCTGAGAAAAGTAAATACGCAAAGACTTTTTATAGAGTTTTAAAAGGTTTCCTAGATTGGAGTATGTTAGAATTATCTCCAGCAACTGGAAGAACTAACCAATTAAGAATACAGTTAGCAAAGATTGGTCATCCAATATTAGGTGAGGACAAATACGCTTTTCGACGTGATTTTAAGATTAGATTTAAACGTTTAGGGTTACATGCTTTTTATTTAAATTTTACCCATCCGGTAAGCAGGCAAAAGGTTGCTTTAGAAATAGGTTTAGCTCAGGATATGAGTGAGTTTTTACGTTCATTTTAATTAAGTAGCGTAATCTTATAAAATTTTTTAACTAAACAGGGAGAAATGAAATGGAGAAGAAAATATATTATCATGACACTGATGCTGGTGGTGTAGTCTATTATGCTAATTATCTTAAGTATCTTGAAGAATCTAGAACAGAATTGCTTATGGCTAAAGGCGTAGATATTAGTAAATTAGCAGAAGAGAGAATTCTTTTTGCAGTTAGAAAAATTGAAATTGAGTACAAGGCTCCAGCTTATTATGCGGATATTATAAGCATAACATCTTTAATAAGTAGGATAAAAAACGCAACTTTAGAGTTTACTCAGACTATAAATAAAGGAGACAAAATTTTAGTTAAAGCTAATACTCAGTTGGTTTGTATCAATGATAATTTTCTACCACAAGCTATCCCTGAGGAGGTAAACCAATGTTTAAGCAAAGAATAAAATATAATCTTTTTAATAAGAGTAAAAATTGTTCAATTGCTTCAAAGACTTTGGTGGCTGATAATTTCCTTCGACGTCTTAAGGGTCTTATGTTTAGGGAGAGTATTGATAAGGAAGAAGCTCTTGTTTTTTATCATACTCCTTCTATTCATACTTTTTTTATGAATTTTCCCATAGAAGTAGTATTTTTGAATAAAAAAATGGAGGTGAAAAAGATTTATCAAGAAGTAGGTCCAAGAAGAGTAATTTTTTCGGCTTCTTCTTTTATAGTAGTAGAACTCTCTGCGTGTAAAACTTCTGAGAAGACCTTAAGAATTGGTGATATTTTAGAATTAATCCCCATAAAAGAGCCTAGCCTGTAATAAAAGGGGTCAACTCCCTTTCTTTGGAAGAAGATTGTATTGACTGAAAGCTTATTTTAGTTTAATATAAAGCTTACATTTTAATGCTATTATAGGTATATATTATATAGGAGAAATCGTGTCTAAAGGAATAAAAGTAGCAGTATTAGGAGCTACTGGATTTACTGGAGAGAAATTAGTTGAGATTTTGCTTGATCATCCTCAAGCAGAAGTTACTTATTTAGCTTCACAAACACTTGAGCCGGTTGCTTATAAAACATTATTACCTAATTTTGTTGGTGAGACTGAAGCTATTTGTCAGCCTCTTGATATTAAAAAGGCTATCACTAGTAGTGATTTTTTCTTTCTTTCTTTGCCACATACAGTTTCTATGAAGTTTGTTCCTAATTTGCTTGCAGCTGGTAAAAAAGTAGTTGATCTTTCTGCAGATTATCGGCTTAAAAATATTGAGTTATATCAGAAGTATTATAAAGTTGCTCATAAAGATCAGGACAATTTAAAGAATGGAGTTTATGGATTAGCTGAAATTTATCGTGATAAAATTGCTAAGAGTGATTTAGTGGCTAATCCTGGTTGTTATCCTACTTCAATTATCTTAGCTCTTTTCCCTTTAATTAAAGAGGGATTAATCAAGAGTAAGATAATAATTGACTCTAAGTCAGCAATTAGTGGAGCTGGTCGTAAGACTGCTGATAAATACAAAGACATGGATGTTCCTAATAATTTTTGGGCTTATAAGCCTTTTATTCATCAGCATATACCGGAAATTTTAAGTATTTTAGAAGATGCTAGCGGAGAGAAGGTTGATCTTTCTTTTATGCCTCATGTTGCTGGAATGAAGGCGGGAATATATTCTACAATTTATCTTAATTTTAATCAAAAGATGAGTAGGGATAAGATTAATGATATTTATCAAAAATACTATCAAGATTCTCCATTTGTAAGGATAAAAGAAGATTTACCGAAATTAAAAGCTGTGGTAGATACCAATTTTTGTGATATTGGTTTTGCTTTAAATAGCGATGGTAAGGAAACAATTATAGCTTCTTGTGTTGATAATCTCATTAAGGGTGCGGCTGGTGCCGCAGTGCAGAATATGAATATAATGTTGGGTTGGGATGAAACCATAGGATTAAAATGAATTTACCAAAAGGATTTTTACTTTCAGGAATACATTGTGGGATAAAAAAGAAGAAATTAGATTTAGGATTAATTTATGCCCAAGAACCTTGTGAGGTTGTTGGTTTATTTACTACTAATGCTAATCCTGCTTATTCAGTTACTTTTTGTAAAAAGAATATCAATAATCCAATAAAAGCAATTTTAGTTAATAGTGGTAATGCTAATTGCTATTCTCATAAAAGTGGTTTGGCAGATACTGAAGAGATTGCTTCTGTATTAGCAAAAAAGCTGAAGGTAAAGATATCAAATATACTTTTCTCCTCTACAGGTATTATTGGCAAAGAATTACCTAAAAATAAGGTTATAAGCGGTTTAGGAGATTTAATAAAAAAATTAGACAAAAATCATAATAATTTTTCTCAAAGTATTCTTACTACTGATAGTTCAGCAAAAATAGCAAAAGCAAAAGTTGGTAAGGCTAATGTATTAGGTTTTGCTAAAGGTGCAGGAATGATTTGTCCTAATATGGCGACAATGTTAGGTTTTATAATAACTGATGTTGATTTGCCTAAAAGTTTTTTTAAGAAAATAGCTAAGGAAGCAGTAGAGACAAGTTTTAATTCGATTAGTGTAGATGGTTGTATGAGCACTAATGATACAGTATTTATTGCAACTAGCAAAAAAGTTATTTTAAAGAATAAGACTCAAATAAAAGAATTTGGTCAGAAGTTAGGAGAAGTTTGTATAGAGTTAGCTAAAATGATTGTTAAAGATGGTGAAGGAGCGAGTAAATTTGTTGAGATAGCGATAAAAGGTGCTAAGAGCAAAAATGAGGCTAAACGAGCTGGAATGTCTTTAGCTAACTCGCCACTTTTTAAATCTGCTCTTTATGGGGCTAATGCTAATTGGGGTAGAATTATCTCAAGTTTGGGTCAGGTTGGGATTAAGGTTGGAGAAGATATTTCTATTAAATCTACGTCTTTGGAGAAAAAAGAAGTCAAAATAACTGTAGATTTAAAGAGAGGTAAATCAAAGGGAATAGTTTATACTTGTGATTTAACTCCAGAATATGTTCGGATTAATGCTAAATATAGCTAGGAGACAAAAATGGTACAAGAAGCAATACGAAAAGCTGATGTTTTGATTGAGGCTTTGCCTTATATAAAAAACTTTCATAAAAAGATATTTGTTATTAAGTATGGAGGTTCTATTTTAGGTGAGGAGAGGGTTCGCAAGTGTGTTCTTGAAGATATTGCTTTCTTGAGATTTGCTGGGATAAAGCCGATCATTGTTCATGGCGGAGGACCGAATATTACTGAAGAGTTAAAAAATCGAAAAATTGTAACTAAGTTTGTAGACGGTATGAGAGTTACTGATAAGGATACCTTAGAAGTTGTTGAGAAAGAACTCAATAAATTAAATGATTTAATCATTGAAGAAATCAGTAGGCATGGGGTTAAAGCTTCTAAATTTGAAGGAAAAAGCAAGCTTTTAAAGGTAATTAAAAAAGAAAGCGATGTTGATTTGGGTTTCGTTGGTGAAGTTATTGGTTTTGATTATAAAAGTTTGGTAAAAGCTCTAGATGAGAGTATTCCAATAGTTTGTCCAATGGGATTTTCAAGTGAGGGGCTAGCTTATAATATTAATGCTGATGAGGTTGCATTCTTCTTAGCTTCACAACTTAAAGCTGAAAAATTAGTTTTGCTTACCAATGTTTTGGGGGTAATGAGGAATCCTAAAGATAAAGAATCTTTAATTTCTACAATGACTGCTGAAGAAATTGAGGAATTAATTGAGCATAAGAGTATTGATGAAGGAATGATTCCTAAAGTAAGGGCAGCAGCTGCAGCAATTGGTGATGGTGCTGGTAAAGCCCATATCGTAGATGCTAAAATACCGCATGCCCTTCTTTTAGAAATTTTTACTGATCAGGGTATTGGTACGGAAATCATAAAATAATCAAAGGATAAAAATATGAATACTAAAAATTTATTTAAAAAGTATAGTTTAAATACTTATACTCGTTGTGGTCCGGTATTCGTTAAAGGTAAAGGGAGTTGGCTTTGGGATCAGGAAGGGAAGAAATATTTAGATCTTTTCCCTGGTTGGGGAGTTTCAATATTGGGACATTCACACCCAAAAGTAGTTGAAGCTATAAGTAAACAAGCTAAGAAGATGATTCATCTTCCTAATAATCTTTATTTTAAGGAACAAGCTTTATTGGCTGAAGAAATTGTTAAGAAAAGTTTTCCCTCTAAGGTTTTCTTTGGTAATTCTGGGGCTGAAGCTGTAGAAGGAGCAATAAAATTTAGTCGACTTTTTGGTAAGGGTAAGAGATATGAGGTAATTTCAATGAAAGATTCTTTCCATGGTCGAACATTTGGAGCACTTTCAGCTACAGCTCAAGAAGTTTATAAGAAACCTTTTAAACCAATTTTACCTGGTTTTAAAAGTGCAAAGTTTAATGATTTTGAGAGTTTTAAAAAGCAAGTTACTCCCAAAACTGTAGCAGTTATTTTAGAGTTAATTCAAGGAGAAGGTGGGGTAAATATTGCCAGTAAAGAATATATCCGTAAATTAAAAGATTTTTGTAAGAAAAATAATATTTTGATTATTATTGATGAGGTTCAGACTGGCATGGGTCGAACTGCTAAGTTGTTTTGTTATCAAAATTACTATTTAGTTCCCGATGTGCTAATTTTATCTAAAGGTTTAGGGGCGGGAGTACCGATATCAGCTTTAGTGGTTAATAAGAGAATAGCTGATCTGATAAAACCAGGCATGCATGCTTCTACCTTTGGTGGTTCTCCTTTAGTAAGTGAGGTATCTCGCCAAGTATTTAAAATTATTGAGAAAGAGCAAATTATAAATAATGTTCAAGATAAAGGAAGTTATCTTTTGAAACGGCTTTATGATCTTAAGAGTAAATTTTCTTTTATTAAGGATGCTCGTGGTATAGGGCTTATGACTGGCTTAGAGCTTGATATTGATTCGTATCCGATATTTTTAGAGTGCTTAAAAAAGAAGTTAGTGATAAATTCTACTCACAAGAAAGTATTAAGAATTATGCCAGCTTTAAATGTTACTAAGCTTGAATTGGATAAAGGATTAAAAATTTTAGAAGAAGTTTTAAGTAAGTGTAAAGCTTAATAGAGGATTTTATAATGAGTCATTTTGTTTCTTTAAAATATTTTTCTTCTCAGGAAATAAATGAGATGTTAGATTTAGCTGCTCAGGTTAAGAAGGACCCTAAAACTTCTAAGAGTATTCTTGAAGGGAAATCTGTAGGTTTACTTTTTGAAAAAGCATCGTTGAGAACTAAGACTGCTTTTTATCTTGGAGCCCAGCAACTAGGAGCAAAAGTAATTTACTATTCACCGCAAGAGGTTAAAATAGGTCAACGTGAAGAAGTTGCTGATGTTGCTCGGACGCTTTCAATGTATTTAGATCTGGTAGTGGTGCGAACTTTTTCACATAGCAATATTATGAAATTTGCTGAAATTTCTTCAATCCCAGTAATAAATGCTTTGAGTGACCTTGCTCATCCTTCACAGGCTTTAGCTGATATATTAACAATTCGAGAATTAAAAGGAAATTTAAAAAAGCTAAAAGTAGCCTATATTGGTGATGGCAATAATGTTTGTAACTCTTTAATTTATGCTTTTTCTATTTTAGGCGGAAAGTTACATTTAGCTATTCCTAAAAGTTATCAACCTTACAAGAGTATTCTAGATGAAGTTAAGAGCTATCATAGAATTTCTGGAGCTAAAATTAAAATTACTGATTCTGTTGCAGAAGCGGCAAAGGGTGCAGATGTTTTATATACTGATGTTTGGACTTCTATGGGGGAAGAAAAAGAAAAAGAGAAACGAAAAAAAGCTTTTAAAAAATTTCGAATTGATGATAAAATCTTAAATATGGCAAAGACCGATGCGATTGTAATGCATTGTCTTCCAGCTCATCGGGGAGAGGAGATTACCTCTTCAGTTATTGACGGTAAGAGTTCAGTTGTTTTTAAACAGGCTGAGAATCGTTTATATACAGCAAAAGCGATTCTTACATATATTTTAAAAAGGTAGAAAGATGGAAAAAAAATTAGTTTTAGCTTATTCTGGTGGGTTAGATACTTCCTGTTGTTTGAAATGGCTTAAAGATAAGGGGTTTGAGGTAGTTTGTTTTTCAGCTGACCTAGGAAGTGAATTTTCTCCAGCTGAATTACGCAAAAAGATAGCAAAGTCTAAGAATGTAAAAATTTGTATTAAAGATTTAAAGAAAGAATTTGCTGATGATTATATTCTTCCGGCTCTAAAAGCTGGTGCTCTTTATCAGAATAAGTATCTTCTTAATACTGCTTTAGGTCGGCCATTGATTGCTAAATATTTAGTTGAGGTAGCTAAGAAAGAGGGTGCTTCATTTGTTAGTCATGGTTGTACTGCTAAAGGTAATGATCAGGTAAGAATAGAAGTAGGTGTAAAGGCTTTAAATCCTAAACTAAAAATTGTTGCTCCTTTAAGAGAGTGGGGGCTAACTTCTCGGGAAAGTGAAATTGCTTATGCTAAAAAACATAAAATTCCAATATCAGTGACCAAGAAGAAGATTTATAGTATTGATCAAAATATTTGGGGATCGAGTATTGAAGCTGGGATTTTAGAAGATTTAAATAACGAGCCGACTGAAGATGCTTTTGTTTTAACTCAGAGCTTAAGTAAAGCTCCTTTGGAACCTCAGCTTGTAACTATTGAATTTAAGAATGGAAAACCAATTAAACTAAATAATAAAGCATTAGATTTAGTTGCTTTAATTGGAAAATTAAATAAAATTGGTGGGAAACATTGTATTGGTCGAACTGATTTAGTAGAAGATAGGGTTATTGGCATAAAGTCTCGAGAAATTTATGAAGCGCCAGCAGCTTGGATTTTGTATACTGCTCATAAGGAATTAGAAAATTTAGTTTTGGATAAGGAGACTTTATATTTTAAAGAGTTAGTATCTTTAAAATATTCTCAGTTGGTTTATCAAGGGCTTTGGTTTAGCACTTTAAAACAATCTTTAGATAATTTTGTAGATGGAACTCAAAGCAAGGTGAGTGGTAAGATTACCCTTAAGTTATGTAAGGGGAATATTATTATTTCCAAGAGGAATTCGCCTTTTTCTTTGTATAAACAAGAATTAGCTACTTACGGGAAGGGTGATAAGTTCAATCGGGACTGGGCCCAAGGGTTTATAAATATTTGGAGTCAACCTTTTATCGGGTAATAACAGAGGTGTAACATGGCTAAGAAACTTTGGGGTGGAAGATTTAAGAAAGAAATTGATAAAGACTTTTTTCAATTTCAAAAGTCTATTCAGTATGATTATAAATTAGCAGAATATGATATTTATCATTCTATTATTCATGTGAATGCTCTTAAAGAAGTTGGGCTTTTAACTGTGATTGAAGCTAAAACCTTAACTATAGCTTTAAATGAAATTTTTAATGAAGTTCGTAAAGAGAAATTTAAGCCTAACATGAATGCTGAAGATATCCATAGCGATATCCAAAATAGAATAGAAAAAAAGGTTGGTAAATTATCGGGTAAACTTCATACTTTAAGGTCAAGAAATGATCAGGTAGTGTTTGATGAGAAGTGGTACTGCTATAAGGAAGGGATATACATACTCAGCATTATCAATCTAATTTTATCTTCTTTAAATCATTTTGGTAATCGTTATCGCGATTGTTATATTCCTGGATACACTCACACTCAGAGGGCTCAGGTAGTATCTTTCTTGAGTTATACTGGAGCTTATTTCTGTATGTTTGAGAGGGATTTTGAACGTTTAGATACTTTTTTAAAGAAGTCATCTATATACATTGGTTCTGGAGCCTTAGCTGGAAGTGCTATCCCTAGAGCTGCTTATAGTGAAGCTTTAAGAAAATTTCTAGAGAAAACCAAGTCTGTGTCTTTAAATTCAAATCCTTTAGCAGTAAGAAATTCTTTGGATAATGTTGCTAGTCGAGATTTTGTTATTGAATTTTTAAACATTTTGTCTATTATGCAAATGCATCTTTCTCGGATGGCTGAGGATTTTATTCTTTTTTCTACCAAGGAATTTGGATTTTTTGATTTACCAGAAGAGTTTTGTACAGGTTCATCTTTAATGCCGCATAAGAAAAATCCTGATTTTTTAGAATTAGTTCGTGGCAATACTGGCAAGATTTATGGAAATTTAATGTCTGTTTTGGTTACAATGAAAGGTTTACCTTTAACTTATAATCGGGATATGCAATTAGATAAAGAACCACTTTTCTCTTCAGTTGAAACAATTAAAAGTGAACTGAAGATTGCTGTTAATCTTGTAAGTAAGATGGAGCTTAATCGGAGGCGTCTTGAAGAGGCTTTAAAAGATGAAGAGCTTTATGCTACGGAATTAGTGGAATTTTTAGTTTATCAAGGCGTTATTTTTAGTCGAGCTCACGAGACTATTGGTAAACTTATTTGTTATTCTGAGGATGAAGGGATTAAGATAAAAGATATGTCGGATAAGGTTTTGAGCAAATTTAATCGCAAACTAACTCATAAGGATGTACGAGCAATAATGAATCCTAAATACGCTGTGTCTTCAAAAAAGTCTTTGTCACCACATAGAAAAACTACTTCTGTGAAATCCTCTAGGTTTAAGTAAAATAAAATGCATTACTTTAGTTTTAAGAAAGGTGATTTGTATTGTGAAACTTCAAAGGTTAAAGATTTAGCTTTTAAGTTTGGTACTCCTTTGTATGTTTATAGTGCCAAGACCATTCTTAATCATTTTTTAAAATTAAAGAATGCTCTTTCTTCAGTTAAGCCATTAATTTGTTATTCAGTTAAAGCTAATTCTAATCTTTCATTATTAAAGCTTTTGGTTTCAAAAGGATCAGGTTTAGATATTGTTTCTGGTGGAGAACTTTATCGAGCCAAGAAAGTAAAATGTCTAGCTAAAAAAATAGTTTATGCTTCAGTAGGTAAAACTGATATCGAGATAAGAGATGCTATAAATTATGGAATATTAATGTTTAATATAGAATCTTTGCCGGAGGCAGAAAGGGTTAATAAGATTTCTGGAGAGTTAAAGAAAAAAATTAAAGTAGCCTTACGTTTTAACCCTGATGTTAGGTCAGGAACTCACGCTTACATTACTACTGGTCAAGCAGAAACTAAGTTTGGCATGGATGAACAAACAGTAAAGTCTATTTTTGCTTTTCCAGCTAAGTATCCAAATTTAAATATTGTTGGAATTCATATGCATATTGGTTCACAAATTACTAAGGGAGAACCATTTATAAAGACTTTTAAGAAAGCTAATAGAGTTATAAGAGAATTAAAAGCTAAAGGAATAAGATTAGAGTATCTGAATATTGGTGGTGGGTTAGGTATAGTTTATGATAAGGAAAGGCCTCAGACTGCTAAAGAATTTGCTAAGAAAGTTTTGCCTTTGCTTAAAGAATCGGGATTGAAAATTATCTTAGAGCCAGGAAGATTTATTGTTGGTAATGCTGGAATTTTAGTAACCAAGGTTATTTATTTGAAAGAAACTGACCAAAAGAATTTTATTATTGTTGATGCGGCGATGAATGATTTATCTCGACCTTCTCTTTATGGAGCTTACCATAGAATAGTTCCTTTAGTCAAAAGGATGAAGGATAAAGGAAGAAGGAAGAAGTTGGCTGATGTGGTGGGCCCAGTTTGTGAGAGTGGCGATTTTTTAGGTAAGGGAAGAAAGATGAAAGCTAAATCAGGTGATCTTATTGCTGTTTTAGGAGCAGGAGCTTATGGTTTTAGTATGAGCTCTAATTATAATTCTCGTCCTAGGGTAGCTGAAGTATTAGTCAAGAGCAAAAAAGCTTACTTAATCAGGAAGAGAGAAAATTATCAAGATTTAATTGAAGGTGAAATCATTATTTAAAAGAGATTATATAGATTGAAAGATAAGATTACACAGATTGGGTAAATGATGAAAATAGAGTTTTATAAATTACAAGCTTCTGGCAATGATTTTATTCTTCTTGATAATATTAAGAGTAAGAATAAATTTAGCATTGCTTTTTATAAGAATTTTGCAAAAAAGTATTGCTCTCGTAAATTAGGAATTGGTGCTGATGGAGTATTAATAATCCAACCATCAAAAAAAGCTGATTTTAAGATGAGAATCTTTAATTCTGATGGTTCAGAAGCTGAGATGTGTGGCAATGGAGCTCGTTGCGTAGGGCTTTGGGCTTATTTGGCATCTCAGAGGAAAAATGTAAAATTTGAAACTAAAGCTGGAATTATTGATGTTAAAATTGAAATTAAGAATAAGACTACATTGGTAAAGATAAAGACATCTATTCCAGTTGGGCTAAAGGTTAATTTACCACTTAAGGTTTTAGGGCGTAAAATAAAGGTAAATTTTATTAATACTGGTGTACCTCATGTAGTTATTTTTGTTCAGGGTTTAGATAAGATTGATGTTGATAAAATCGGTAGAGAAATACGTTTTCATAAGCAGTTTAAGCCAGCGGGAACTAACGTTAATTTTGTAGAGATAAAGGGCGATAGCTCAATTAAGGTAAGGACTTATGAGAGAGGAGTAGAAGCTGAGACTTTAGCTTGTGGCACTGGATCATTAGCTTCAGCAATGATTTCTTGGCTTAAGCTTAATCCTGAAATTAAGCAGAAGAACTTAATTTCAATGCTTGTCACAACTAAAAGCAAAGATGTTTTAAAAGTTACTTTTTCCGCCAAAGGCGGATCTGTCTCCGGCGGAGATGATAAGGCAGAGATAGATAATGTTTGGCTGGAAGGAAAAGCTTATTTAATTTATCAAGGTATAATTAAAGAGGGGGTAGGAGCATGAGAAAGAAAAAAATTCTAGTTTCAGCAATTTTAGGTTTCTTTGTTTTTATTGCTTTTGTTGTTAGTGTAGCTAAAACTGGGAATGGAGAAAATTTAACTGTGACTACCTATTATCCTTCACCACATGGAGTATACAAAACACTTAATGTTAGTGAATTAATTCTTAAACCTTTGGATAAAGCTCCTAAGGATCCAGTAGAAGGAATGATTTTTTTCTCATCTGGCAAAGGAGAAGATGATATGGGTAATAAGATTGATAAAGGTATATGGGTTTGTTCTGGTGCAAGATGGTACCCTTTAGCTCTTTTAGAAGAAAGAATAAAATAATAAAAATTTTTAGTTTAATATTAAAGTAAGAAAATATAAAAGGGGGAATTATGTTAAAGGGAAGTATAGTCGCTTTAATTACGCCATTTGATAGTCAAGGCCAGATAAATGACGATAAGCTTAAAGAGCTAATTGATTGGCATATTGAGAAGGGTACAGATGGTATCTTAGTTTGTGGTACTACTGGCGAAAGTGCGACCTTAACCCATCCTGAGCATAGAAAGATAATTGAATTAGCATCGAAGCATGTAAATAAAAGATTGCCAGTATTAGCTGGTTGTGGTTCTAATTCGACTAAAGAAGCTCTTGATTTAGCTAGTTATGCTGAAAGTGTAGGTGCTGATTATTCTTTAGTTATTACTCCTTATTATAATAGGCCTACCCAAGAGGGGCTTTATCAACACTTTAAAACAATAGCTGATTCAGTAAACATTCCGATTATTATTTATAATGTGCCTTCTAGAACTGGAAGTAATATATTGCCTGAGACTGTAGCTAGGCTTTATAAGGATTGTAAAAATATTGTTGGTATAAAAGAAGCTAGTGGTTCCTTAGATCAAATTACTAATATTATGACTTTAGTTGATGATAAGTTTTTGTTGTTTTCAGGAAGTGATGAGATTAATCTGCCAGTGCTCTCTATTGGTGCAGCTGGAATAATTTCAGTAGTAGCTAATATTATGCCTCGTGAAACCCATGCCTTGGTTGCTAGTTTTTTAGAAGGCAATTTAGCAGAAGCTAAAAGGTTACAATTATATCTTTATGATATCATTAAAATACTTTTTATTGAAACTAATCCAATACCAGTAAAAACTGCTTTAGAATTAATGGGGATGATTGAGCTTAATTTGAGATTACCTCTTTGTAAAATGAGCTCAACAAATTTAGATAAACTAAAAGTAATGCTTGAAAAATATAAATTGATTTAGGAGGATTGATGATTAAAGTTGGCATAAGTGGTGCATGCGGAAAAATGGGCAAGAGAATTATTGCTTTAGCTTCTGGTTTCAAAAATTTAGAAATTGTTTTTGGCTTAGAAGCCAAAGACCATCCTGAAGTAGGTAAGACTATTGATAAGGTTAAAATTACTGCTGATCTTAATAACATTGAGGCCTGTGATTGTTTAATAGATTTTAGTGCTCCTTTAGCTACTTTAGAGTATTTAGATTATGCAGTGAAGTTTAAGAAGTGTATGGTTATTGGTACTACTGGTTTAGATAAAGAGGCACAAGAAAAAATAAAACAAGCTGCCAAGAGTATAGCTATTATTTTATCTCCTAATATGAGTGTAGGGGTAAACCTTCTTTTTAAATTATTAAAGATAGCTGCTGGTACTTTAAAAGATTATAAGGTGGGTATTCAGGAAGCCCATCATATCCATAAAAAAGATTCTCCATCAGGTACTGCTAAAAAAATAGCTGAAATTATTAATCAACAAGGGTTTAATATAAAGACAGAAGATATCAAAGCTGATAGATATGATGATATTATTGGAGATCACAAAGTAGTTTTTGAAAGTGGTGTAGATAAAATAGAGTTAAGCCATAGCGCTAAAACGAGAGATATTTTTGTTCAGGGGGCTCTCTTATCTTCTGAATGGATTGCCAATAAGAGCGCTGGTTTTTATTCAATGGAAGATGTTTTGTTTGGCTAAGGTTTAACAATAGGAGATTAAAAAAGATGTGGGAATTATCAGATAGATTGAAACGATTACCACCGTATTTATTTGCTGAAATCGATCGAAAAAAGAGCGAACTTAGAAAAAATAAAGTTAAGTTTATTGATCTTAGCATTGGTGACCCTGATATAGAGGCACCCTTAGGAATGATAAAAACTTTAGTAGTTGCTGCTAAGATAAAACTGAATCAGAAATATGCTCTTGATCAGGGTAAAGATGAATTTCGTAAAGCTATTAAGAAATGGTTTAAGAAAAGATTTACAGTTTCTTTAGACCAAGACAAAGAAATTTTACCTTTAATTGGTTCTAAAGAAGGGCTTGTCCATTTTCCTTTGGGAGTAGTAAATAGAGGTGAATATGTTATTATTCCCTCTCCAGGTTACCCTGGTTATAGAGGGGCAGCTTTTCTTGCTGAAGCAAAAGTTTATGAAGCTGGGCTTTTGGAGGAAAATAATTTTTTACCTGATCTTTCAAAAATTCCGATAAATGTCCGTAATAAAGCAAAATTAATTTACCTAAATTATCCAAATAATCCCACTACAGCTTTAGCGCCGCTTAGTTTTTTAAAAGAATTAGTTAATTTTTGTTCAAAATATGGAATTATTTTAGCCTATGATAATGCTTACTCGGAAGTGTATTTTGATCAGAAACCTCATAGTATTCTAGAGGTCAAAGGAGCTTTTGAGGTAGCTGTAGAATTTCATTCTTTGTCTAAGACTTTTTGTGTAACTGGTTTAAGAGTTGGCTGGGCAAGTGGTAATAAAGATCTTATTAAATCTTTATTAAAAGTAAAAGCTAATGTTGATTCGGGAATTTTTGGAGCAATTCAAGAAGCTGGGATACAAGCTTTAGAAAAAGAAGCTGGTTATGTGAGCAAATTACGAGAAAGAATAAGAGAGAGAAGAGATTATTTTGTTGACAATTTAAGGAAGTCTGGCTTTAATAATATTTATTCTGATTCTACTTTTTATGTTTGGGCCAGGATTCCTAAAGGTTTTAAGTCTTCGTTAGACTTTAGTAAATATTTGCTTAGTGAAAAGAGAATTATCGCTACTCCTGGAGTAGGATTTGGAAAATATGGAGAAGGATTTATTAGGTTTGCTTTAACTGTGGATAAGAGTAAAATAAAGCAGGTTTTTAAAAACAAGCTTATTTAGTTTAAGGAGATTAGAATGCGCAAAGTTATATTATTTTTATTGATTGTTCTTATATCTCATACGGCTTTTGCACTTAATCTTGAAAGTGATGTTCTTGAGAATAAAGGCTATATTCCTGATCGCTATACTTGTGATGCTCACGGCTTTTCTCCTTCTCTTAGTTGGAGTGATGTTCCTAAGAATGTTAAAAGTTTTGTTCTTATTTGTGATGATTCTGATTCTTCTTTTAAGATTTGGGTTCATTGGGTAGCTTTTAATATCCCTTTAGAAGTAACCAGTCTAAAAGAAGGTATTTCTAAAGAGGAATTATCTGAATTACTTATTACCGAAGGTACAAATGATTTTGGTAAAGTGGGTTATCAAGGGCCTTGTCCCCCATCGGGTAAGTCTCACCGCTATTCTTTCAAGCTCTACGCTTTAGGTACTACTCTAGCCTTAGAAGAAGGAGCATCTAAGAAGGATATAATTGAAGCTATGCAAGGACATATCATTGCTGAAGCTAAGATAGTAGGTCGTTATCGACGACCAAGTGAAACCCAAGAACAGGAAGCAGAGTAAGTTTAAATATAAACAATAAGATCCTGCGACTTCTTGTAGTTGCTCAGGATCAATTCGATTTAGCATTTTTTCAAAGAAAAAATGCTGATCTCATTGAGGAGGTTCTATGTCTAAGATTAAATTAGTAAAGGGAAGAGAAGTAATTGATTCTCGAGGAAATCCTACTGTGGAGGTAGATGTAACTTTAGTTGATGGTGCTTTTGGTAGGGCAATAGTTCCTTCCGGTGCATCAACTGGAGAATTTGAAGCTCTAGAACTTCGTGACCAAGATGAAAATAGGTTTTCAGGAAAAGGAGTTTTAAAAGCAGTGAATAATGTTAACAAGAAAATTGCACCTAAGATTAAAGGCCAAGATGCAGATTTTCGTAAAATTGATAAGTTTCTTATTGCACTTGATGGAACGCCTAATAAAGCTAGATTAGGAGCTAATGCTATACTTGGTGTATCTTTAGCTTTAGCAAAGGCAGCAGCTAATTCAAAAGGAGTACCTTTTTATAAGTATTTAGGAGGAACAAAAGCTAATCTCTTGCCTCTTCCATTAATGAATATTTTAAATGGAGGAATGCACGCTGATAATAATTTGGATATTCAAGAGTTTATGATTGCTCCTTTAGGTTTTGCTAAATTTAGTAGAGCTATTCAAGCTGCAGTAGAAATTTTTCATAGTTTAAAAGCAATTTTAAAGAAGAAAAAACTTTCAACTTCAGTTGGTGATGAAGGTGGATTTGCTCCTAACTTAAAGAGTAATGAAGAAGCTCTTGAATTAATAGTTGAGGCGATTAAAGCTGCTGGCTATAAGCCAGGGAAAGAAGTAGCCCTTGCTCTTGATCCGGCAGCAAGTTCATTTTATAAGAATGGAAGCTATGTTTTTGAAGGTAAGAAGAGAGATTCTAAATATATGATTGATTTTTATAGTCAGATAGCTAAAAAATATCCAATAGTTTCAATAGAAGATGGCCTAGATGAAAACGATTGGGAAGGTTGGGCTAACCTTACTAAGAAGTTAGGTAAGAAAATCCAAATTGTTGGTGATGATTTATTTGTTACCAATACTAAGAAACTAAAACAGGGAATAGATAACAAAATAGCTAATTCTATACTTATTAAGGTAAATCAAATCGGAACTTTATCTGAAACCTTAGCTGCAATTAATATGGCTAGTAAAGCAGGATACACTTCAGTAATTTCTCATCGCTCTGGTGAAACTGAAGATACAACAATTGCACACTTAGCAGTTGGAAAATCTTGTGGTCAAATTAAGACTGGTTCGCTTTCAAGGACAGATAGAATTGCTAAATATAATGAGTTATTAAGGATAGAAGAGGAGTTAGGTAAAAAAGCTTGCTATGGTGGAAAAACTTTTCAATATAAGTAAGAATAAATGGATAGGAATAGCTGCAGGCATTCTTTTCTTATTTATTTTGGTTATGATGATCTACTTTCCTAATTATGCCAGATTAAAGAAAATAAGAGATGAAAACAAAAGAATTGTTTTAGAGAATGCTGGAATAATTGAGGAAATAAAAGATTATGAAGATAAGCTTAAGATGGTTGGCGAAGATCCTTATCTTTATGAAAAAATTGCTCGGGAAGAGCTTGGAATAGCCAGAGATGGCGAAATAGTTATTGACATAGAAGAATAAGTTGTTAACATGTATAGTAATTTCGCGGGGTAGAGCAGTCCGGTAGCTCGCAAGGCTCATAACCTTGAGGTCACAAGTTCAAATCTTGTCCCCGCAACCATCTTTATATAAGTGGAGATTGATTAATTTCAGTCTCCACTTTTTTATTATTTGGTGTTTATGCTTCAGGGGTAACACTCGGATAACAAAAATTTTTTCAAGCCCTTTATTTACATATTTTTTGATTGGTGTCTTTTTTGGACACCAGATTTTGCCAATTCTAATTGACTAAGTTTAGTTGATTCGGAAAGCAAAGATATTCCAAGGTCTTTCGGAGTATATACTTAAGGCTATATAAAAATCTTGAGATTAATGCTGGAAATTTGTTTAAAACATCATAAATGATGTGCTATAGCTATTAATGGCTTTAATAAATCAATTATGATGCATTAATAACAATTACTATTAATATTGACATAAGACATCAAATATGATACATTCTATACGTGAAGGTAATTTAAAACTTTAAAAGTGAGGTTTAATATGATTAGTAATGAAATGTCAGATGGAGCAATTTTAAGCGAACTTGGATTACGAATTTCAAGGCATCGCCTGAACAAAAATATGACACAAAGTGCATTAGCTATTGAAGCTGGTGTTTCAAAACCAACCATTCAGCGCATTGAGCGCGGCGCATCTGTTCAATTATCAAAACTGATACGTATTTTGCGCGCGCTAGATTTAATTAAGAATATGGAGTCATTTATACCTGAGCTTGCAGTGAGTCCACTTCAGCAACTTGAAATGAAAGGAAAAATAAGGCAGCGTGCTTCATCATCGCAGGAAGATGATAAGGGGGTTGATTGGTCCTGGGGAGACGCGGAATGAGCATTGCAGAGGTCAGACTTTGGGGTAGAAAAATTGGGGCTGTTGCTTGGGATAGTGAAAAGAATATTGCGAATTTTGAATATGAATCTTCATTTGTAAAAAGTGGTATCGAGGTTTCTCCAATAACTATGCCACTTTCTTCTCAAATTTATTCTTTTCCTGTGTTGAAAACAGATGCATTTCGTGGGCTTCCCGGATTGTTGGCAGATTCTTTGCCTGATAAATTTGGTAATGCATTAATCAATGCTTGGCTAACAAAAGAGGGAAGGATGCCAGAAAGTTTTAATTCGGTAGAACGTCTTTGCTATATTGGAAAACGAGGTATTGGAGCGCTTGAATTTATACCTTCGCAAGGACCTGTCTCTAAACCTTCAAGAAATATTAATATTGATTCTTTAGTTGAACTAGCCAGTGAAATTCTTTTAAAGAGAAACTCCTTTAAGAGTTCATTTTCAATTCCGAAAAGAAATAAAACCTTGCAAGATCTCTTAAGAGTAGGAACTTCTGCAGGTGGCGCGAGAGCAAAAGCGATTATTGCATGGAACCCTGAAACTCAACAAGTTCGATCGGGGCAGATCAAAGCTGGATTAGGATTTTCGTATTGGATATTAAAATTTGATGGCGTGTCTGGAAATACCGATAAAGATTTAGAAGATTCAAAAGGATTTGGACTTATTGAGTATGCATATCATAAAATGGCAATAGATGCAGGAATAGAAATGAGTGAATGCAGATTGCTAGATGAAAACAATAGAAGACATTTTATTACAAAGCGGTTTGATCGAACAGAGAATGGCGGCAAAATACATATGCAGTCTTTAGGTGCATTAGCCCATTATGATTTTAACCAGGTTGGAGCATATTCGTATGAGCAAGCTATTCAAGTTATGCGAAAATTAAAATTAGCTATGGATGCCATAGAGGAGCAATTTAGGCGAATTGTATTTAATATTATTGCAAGGAACCAGGATGATCATGTTAAGAACATCGCATTTTTAATGAATAAGTTAGGTGAATGGAAACTTTCGCCAGCATTTGATGTTATTTATAGTTACAATCCTTCGGGCATTTGGACTAATATGCATCAAATGTCTATGAATGGAAAGCGAGATGAATTTGATAGAAATGATTTCATTGAATTTGCTAAGACTGCGTTAATGAAGAGGGGAAGAGCTGAAGCAATTCTTTCTCAAGTTCAAGATGTTGTGTCAAAATGGCCAACGTATGCCAAAGATGCTGGTATCACAGGCGACACAATAAAGAAGATTGCTAAAACCCATCGAAAGATATAAAAACGCTCAGCATCAACTTAGTGTATTATTTAGACACCTATCACAGTTAAATCTTAAAAAACTCAACAAACCAACTAACTATTTACTATAGCTTACAAGGCTCATAACCTTGAGGTCACAAGTTCAAATCTTGTCCCCGCAACCAGAAAATAATAAGCCCAGATTACAAATGCGTAGTCTGGGCTTTTTTATTAAATTTTGCTTCAAAGTCGTTAAAATGGTACAATAATATTAAGTGAAATTTAATATTAATTAGCATAAAGGAAGTAATAAAGGAAAAACATGAAAGATAATATTATTGATATGGTAGTTGCTTTGCGAAATGGTTTTAATGATTGGTGGAGTACATTTAGTAATTCATTAATCGGGCACTTAAATTTTGAAAGTATTGTTATCGCTATTTATGCTATGTATGTTTTAGCCTCACTTGGAGATATTATTGATAAAACAAAAGAGGGCAAAGAAGAAGGTAACCATCTTAAAGGATTGTTTGCTGTACTCAAAACTGTTGGCTACCTTTTAGTAATTTACTGTTTTGGCTTGGGTGTTGTTTTTGTTTTTCCGGCAAGTGATTTTGTTCTTTCTTTGAAAAAAATGCTTAATCAGTATTATGCTTATCCTTTATTAGGTATAGGTATATTATTAATTTGTGGGTTTATAGCTTATATCTGTGGAATAATTTTTGCTTATATTCATATAATGGCTAAAAAAATTTTTAGAAAGAGATAAAGTAAAGTTTTCATTGGTAAGGTATCCTGCCTATATCTGTAATTAGAAAATAAGAAAAGAAGATTAATTATTTTCAATCAATTCGTTTTGTCTCTAACTAAAATAATGATATAATAAATAAAAATAGGAAATAAATATTATCAGTTAAAAAATTCTAATAGCTGATGATGATGAGTTTTTAGATAGAGTTAAAGAATTGTTAACTTAAGTGAATAATAAATTTGGATATAAGATGAAAAATAAAAACTGTATAAAATGTGGTCAGTATAAGAATTGTAAAGACACAAGTAGTTCATGGGTTTTTGTTATTATTGGAATGATCGCAACTATAGCAGTACGAGTAGTAACCATACTAATGAATGTTAATCCTTTCTATGGAAAGATTGCTTGGTATATCGGAGTTATTGGTTTTTTTATCTTTTTTATATATAAATTTAAAGTAAGCCAATCAAGGGCTCAGCTTATTGTTGAAAAAAATCTTATTGTAAAAATCAATAACAATCAGCAATTGGCTAAAGATGATTATGTCAATGTAGGAGAGTTATTGTGTAGTTTAGTTTCGAGAAAAGAAAGATTAAATTATTTTTTTATATTTGCATTATCAGCTTTAGCCTTAATTTTTGCTATATATATGGATTTTATAAAATAGAAGGAGGAATGATATGAAGAAGTTAGTAATAGGCGTTGCATTGTTAATGGTATTATGTGTCCAAGGTTGTGCGTTAATTGGTACAGCTGTATCAGCTGCTGCAGCTTATGGCATAGCCAAGGCTTTTGATTAAGATTATTAAAGTGTTTCTAAGACCAATAAAATTTGCAAAAGCAAGAGGTAATTTATGCGTTTTGAAGGATTAAACCAAAGGGTCAAAAGTCATAAGTTCTTTAATTTCAATAATTTGTAGAATATAAAAAAAAATAGGAGCTTTTTTACCCCTATTTTTTCTAGAAAGAAGGATTTTTGTTTATCTAAACCGCTTCCGTGGCTGGTGAAACTTTCGACATCTAAGTTATACAATATAAACAGGGTGATTACAATGTTTTGAGAGCGGTATTTTGAAAGCGTTTTTAATTTTAGCCTATTCAATTTTTAAGACTTGACTTGGTTTTTTGATGCGGTATTATTTACTGTAGGATATAGGAGATAATTATCGGGTTGTTGTAGTTGTGGAGCTAGACTTAAGGAATAATCAAATTTCTTGACTTGTAAAGTTGATTGTGATAACCTAAATTCGTTAATTTAAAGGAGGCAATAATGCGCAAAACAAGTCTTATTTTATTAGTTATTTCTCTTTTAGTTTTGAATGGATGCATGGTGGTTTTCCAAAAAGGTAGACGTTCAGATCTTGAGAAAATAGAAGTTTTAAAAAGTGAATTAGACAAATTAAAAAATGCAGGAGAACTCTTAGAGAGTCGTCTCGTTGAAGAGATAGAGGATAAAAAGGTAAGCTTGACTATGGCTGAGAAAGGTTTAGTCATTACTTTTGTCGCAGAAGTTCTTTTTGATTCTGGAAAGGAAAAGTTAAGAGGTCAAAGCCTTTCGATTTTAGATAAAGTAATCAGAATCTTAAAAGAAGAGGTTCCTGGTAACAAAATCGGGATTGAAGGACATACTGATAATGAGCCGATAAAACATTCTCGTTGGAAATCAAATTGGGAGCTTTCTTCTCAACGGGCTTTAAGTGTGTTGCATTATTTAGAGAAGAAGAATATTTCTCCTAAAAGATTATCGGCAATTGGTTATGGAGAATATCAGCCGATTGCTTCCAATGATCTAGTTGAAGGAAAGCAGCTTAATAGGCGAGTAGAAATTGTCATTTTACCTAAAGTGATGAAAAAGGGGATTGAAGAAATAATTGAGGAACCTTTAGAAACAAATGAGGAGGAGTTGAAATGAAAGACAACCCGTTGATAATAAGCCTTTTAATTGGTTTAATTGTGATTTTGGTTATTGCTGGCGTATCTCTTTTGGTTAATATTAATGCTTTATCTGGAGTTTATAAACAAGAATTAGCTAAAAATATAAGTCTTGAGAAAAATGCTGAAGATTTAAAAGCTAAAAATAGTAGCTTAACTGGCGATATTGGAAAATTGAATCTTACGATAGAAGACCTTAAAGAAGAGAATATGAAAATAGAGAAGCTAAAAGAAAAGCTAGAAGAGAACTTAAAAGAAGAGTTAATGAAGCAAAAAGTCACAGTAGAATAACCCGTAAACTAGTTAATATATTCTTATAAAAGGGGGCAGTAGCCCTCTTTTATTTTAGATGAAAATGGAAATACCTTATCATATAGCAGTAATTATGGATGGGAATGGAAGATGGGCTAAGAAGAGGATGTTACCTCGTATGGTTGGACATCGTCAGGGTGCAAAAAGAGTTAAAGAGATACTTAAGGAAGCAAAGAATATTGGAGTAGGGGTATTAACTATTTTTGCTTTTTCTACTGAAAATTGGAATAGACCAAAAAAAGAAATAGAATTTATTTTTTCTTATTTAGTTAAATTTTTACAAAGTAATCAAAAAGAATTTGTAAAAAATGACATAAAGTTTAAGGCAATTGGGAGAAGAGATAGATTTAAAAAGGAAGTTATTGAAGAAATAAAAAAAACTGAAGAACTAACTAAAAACAATAAAAGCTTTATTTTTAATGTTGCTTTAGATTACGGTGGAAAATGGGATATTGTTAATGCAACAAAAAAAATAGCTAAGAAATGTATAGCTAAAAGCATAACCTATAACGATATAGATGAAGAGTTATTCAACAAGTATATTTCTTTAAGTGATGTCCGGCCACCGGATTTGCTTATTAGAACTTCTGGAGAAAAAAGAATTAGTAACTTTTTAATTTGGGATTTAGCTTATAGTGAATTTTATTTTACTTCAGTTTTATGGCCAGAGTTTGACAAAGAAAATTTGCATAAGGCTATAAAAGCTTATTCTCAAAGAAACAGAAGGTTTGGTGCAATAGATAAAAATTAGGGTTTTAAAAAGTTTGTAGTTTTAGAATAAATAAGAGGATTTATGAAAAAGCGTTTGGTTCCATTCAGCATTCTAAGTGTTTTAGCGGTTTATTGTGTTATTTATTATCCGCTTTGTGGATTGGTTTCTTGTCTGCTAATTTTAGCTGCACTTTATGAATTTTTTTATATGGTTGAGAAAAAAGGAGTAAAGCTATTCAAACCTTTAGGACTTTTGATTGGAGTGCTTATTCCAATAACTATATATTTTAGTTTTTCTATTCAAGAAGGTTGGCAGTTTTTATTTGTAGTTATTGGTGTTTTTGTTCTTTTTCTTTCAGAATTAACTAAAAAAGATGCTCATCAGTCAGTACTATCTATTTCAGCTACGGTTTTTGGAGTAATATATATATCTTGGTGTTTTTCCTTTCTTATTCGGATAAGACAGCTTCCTGAAGGAGCTATGCTTGCAGGATTTTTAATTTTAGTAACTAAATCTTCAGATACTGGGGCTTATCTTTGGGGTAAGAAATTTGGTAAAACTCGTTTAATTAAGAGAATAAGTCCTAAGAAGTCTTTAGAAGGCGCTATTGGTGGTTTTTTTACTAGTTTAGCAGTTGGAGTTATTTTTTCTTTATTTATCGGAAGCATTAATTTTTGGGGAAAATTCTTTATTATTATAATTTTAGCTATTATTGCACAATTAGGTGATCTTTTCGAGTCGCTTATTAAGAGAGATTGTCAGGTTAAAGACTCTGGAAAACTTCTCCCAGGTATGGGGGGGATCCTTGATGTTATTGATAGTTTAATTTTTACAGCGCCTACGTTTTATCTCTACCTCACAATGATGAGGTAACTTATTAAGCATGAAAAATAAAGTACTTATTTTTGGTTCAACTGGTTCTATTGGCAAAAATGTCTTAAGTGTGATTAGAGCAAGCAAGAACAAATTTAAGGTTATTGGTCTTTGTGCTAATAAAGATAGTGATACTCTTTATCGCCAAATTAAGGAATTTAAGCCATTATTTGTTTGCCTAAGAGATGAAGATAAGGCTAAAAGTTTTAAAAAGAAGTTAGATAAGAGTATTAAGTTCTTTTTTGGCCAAAAAGGTTTAGAAGAGTTTTCTTCTATTAAAGCAGATATTGCGGTAATGGCTATTACTGGGATATCAGCCTTAAAACCACTTTTAATAGCTATTGCTAATAGCAAACGTATAGCCTTAGCTAATAAAGAATCTATAGTTACTGCTGGATCAATAGTATTTAATAAAGCCAAGAGTTTTAATACTCAAATATTACCAGTAGATAGTGAAATAAATGCTCTTTTTCAACTTATAAAACCTTCTCCAAGCTCTGATTTATCTCGAAGCCGGTTTAAGAGAAGAGGGCAAGATGATTTTCGTAAGGTTTACCTTACTGCTTCTGGAGGAGCTTTAGCTGGTTACAGCAAAAGCAGATTAGCTCAAGTTAGCGTGGACAAAGTTCTAGATCATCCTACTTGGAAGATGGGTAAACGAGTAACTGTAGATAGCGCGACCTTAGTTAATAAAGGGTTTGAAGTTATAGAGACTCATTGTTTTTTTGGATTAGATTATTCTCAAATTGGCATTGTTCTCCACAAGGAGTCAGCAATTCATGCTTTCGTAGAGTGTAGAGACAATACTTTATTCGCTTGTCTTTATCCTCCGGATATGAAGATGCCAATTTCTTATGCTCTTTATTATCCAAAGCGTTTTAATTCTCAGAAAGAGGTGAATTTTAAGAGTAGTTTTTCTTGTAATTTTAAGCCTCTCGACTATAAAGATTATCCTTTATTGAAGATAATCTTACAGGCTGGAGAAAGAGGAGATAATGCTTTAGTTGTTTTGAATGCTGTTGATGAGATAGCTATAGATTATTTTTTAAAAAGAAAAATAAAGTTTATTGATATACATAAGGTGATGACTTATTTTTTTAGAAAGTATGAATCTAGTAAGATAAAAAAGATAGAAGATGTTTTTTTCTGGGATGATTGGGCAAGAAATAAAACAAAGGAGTATTTAAATAAATTATGAATATCATTGGAATGATTACAGTCGGAAGTATTTTTAGCATTTTAATTGTAGTCCATGAGTTTGGCCATTATATTGCTGCCAAGCGTTCAGGAGTAAGAGTGGAAAGATTTGCTTTAGGTTTTGGTCCAGTTTTATTTAAACGTCAGGGCAAAGAAACAGAATTTGTAATTTGTGCTTTTCCTCTTGGTGGGTATGTAAAAATGGCCGGTGATACTCGCCAGGAACAAAAAGGATCTAGTGATGAGTTTTTGTCAAAGTCTACAGGAATAAAGTCAAAGATTGTTTTTGCTGGACCTTTGTTTAATTACTTATTAGCTTTAGTTATATTTTGTATTATCGCTTTGGTTGGTTTTCCTTATCCTGATTCTGTAGTTGGTAGCGTTTTAGATGATTATCCAGCTAAGGCTGCTGGAGTGCAAGAGGGTGATAGGATTTTGGCTGTAAATGGTAATCAAGTTGAACATTGGATGGATATGGCTGATGAAATCTATCAAGCTAAAGATAAGGTTGACCTTCGTATCCAGCGAAAGGGAGAGATTATATCATTGACTATCCCTTTGCAGCAAAAAGAGATAACTGATGATTTTGGCAAGAGAAAAAATGTCTCAATAATAGGGATAGGTACTTCTTCTGCAATAAAAACTGTTAAATACAAATTTCCTCAAGCAATAATTAAAGGATTCGAGTCTTTATTCAAACTTACTCTTTTAGTGATTAAGGGTTTTACTTTTATGATCTTGGGGATAATTCCTTTTAAAGAGGCTATGGCTGGGCCAGTAGGAATTTATTTTATTACTTCTCAGGTAATGAAAATTGGAATTGTTGCTACATTACATCTTGTGGCAGCTTTAAGTGTAAGTTTAGCGATTATAAATTTATTTCCAATACCAGTATTAGATGGTGGACATCTTTTATTCTTTTTTATGGAAAAAGTAAGAGGCAAACCAATTAGTGAGAAGGTTGAAGATAACTTAACTCGTGTAGGTCTAAGCCTTCTTATTCTTTTGATTGTTTTCGTCTTTTATAATGATATTGTTCGTTTTGGACCTAAAATTTGGAATAAGAAAAACGCTATACAGGTAGAAGAGAGTAATCTTGTTGATGAAGTTGATAAACCTACTAGTGAGTAAGAATTTTGTTATTGGTTTTTAAAAATTAGAGAATTTTTTATTATGAGCAGAAAAGTAAAAATAGGTAATTTAGGTATTGGAGGAAAGAATCCAGTACGAATAAAAGGGATGCTCAAGACGCCAACTAAGGATGTTAAAGGTCTTATCAAAGAAGCCAAGACTTTAGAAAAAGAAGGCGTAGAAGCTATAAGGGTAGCAGTTCGCGATGAAAAAGATGCTTCAGTAGCTAAGCTTCTCAAAAAACATATTAAGGTACCTTTAGTGGCTGATATTCATTTTCATCCCAAGCTAGCTCTTATGTCAATTGATCAGGGTTTTGAAAGTATTCGCTTAAACCCTATGAATATGAGAAAGTCCAAAGATGTTAAAGAAATTGCTAAAGCTGCTAAGAAAGCTGGTATATCGATTAGAGTTGGAATTAATTCTGGGGGATTTAAGCGTAAGTTTTCATCACCTAAGGCCTTTGGTCAACAAATGGTTAAGGAAGCTGAAGCTTATCTTAAGCTCTTGGAAGTAGAAAACTTTTTTGATATAATGGTTTCTCTAAAAGGTTCTGATGTTTTATCTACTAGCGCAGCTAATGAGCTATTCTCCAAGAAGCACGATTACCCCCTACATTTAGGAATTACAGCTACTGGTCCTTTTATAGGGGGAATAACTAAATCATCATTAGGGTTAGGCAATCTTCTTTATCAAGGCATAGGAGATGTTATTAGGGTTTCCTTAACAGCTCCTTCTTTTTGGGAGATAAGGGTGGCTAAATACATTTTGCAGGCGCTTAATTTAAGAAAGTTTGGTCCTGAGATAGTTTCTTGTCCTACTTGTTCACGTTGTGGAGTTGATTTAGTAAGTATTGTAGAGAAGTTTGAGAAAGCTTTAAAGAAAGAGAAGATTAAGCAGTCAGTCCAAATTGCAATTATGGGTTGCGTAGTCAATGGTCCTGGAGAAGCTTACCAAGCGGATATTGGCGCTGCTTTTGGAGATAAGAAGGCTGTAATTTTTCAAAAAGATAAGATTATAGGGCAAAGTAGTGAAAAAAAAATAGTGGCTGATCTAATAAAAGAAGTGAGGAAAAGGTGGAAATAGCAAATCTTAAAAAAATGATACGTAGAGAAATCAGTATACTTGCTGGGCAGGAAGGAAAAACTACTCGAGAGTTTTTTATAGAGAGGGCTAATCAAATATTTGAAAATATTGACCCTGAGGATAAAGAAGGTATAGACTTAGCAGCTAAAGACAAGATGATTTCTTCTTTATGTGATGATTTTCTAGGTTTAGGTCCTTTGCAAAGGCTTATGGATGATAAGAGTGTAACTGAAATTATGATCAATGGTCCTGACAAGATATATATAGAGAAAGGTGGCAAAAAGGGTTCTTGCAATATTAAGTTTGATGATGAGACCCATTTGCGATATATCATTGAGAAAATGATTGCTCCAGCTGGCAGAAGAGTGGACGAGAGTTCTCCCTATGTAGATTTTTCTCTTAAAGATGGTTCAAGAGTAAATGTTATTTTGCCACCACTTGCGATTAAAGGGGCAACAGTAACTATCAGGAAATTTTTGGACTTTATTCAGAGTACTGATGATTTAATTAAAATGGGAACAATTGATAATCGAATGGCTGAATTTCTAAAAGCTTGTGTAAAGGCTAAGGTAAATATTCTTTTCTCAGGAGCAACTGGTTCTGGTAAAACTACTACCTTAGAAGTGCTTTCTTCTTACATTAAGGCTGATGAGAGGATTATTACTATTGAAGATGCTCTAGAATTAAATTTACGTCAGGATCATGTTGTAAGTTTGCTTACTCGACCGTCAAATATAGAGGGCAAAGGAGAAGTTTCTCCTAGAGAATTATTTCGCAATACTTTAAGAATGCGTCCAACTCGGATTATTCTTGGTGAAGTAAGAGGTGAAGAAGCTCTAGATTATCTTCAAGCTTTAAATAGTGGGCATAGAGGATCTTTAGCGGTTGTTCATGCTTCTACCCCAACTGATGCTATTAGTCGTTTAGAAACAATGGCTTTATATGCTGGAATTAATTTTCCAGCTTGGGCTATAAGAAACCAGATTTCATCTGGTTTAGATTTGATTGTTCAGCATGCACAGCTTAGTGATGGTTCTCGAAAAATAACCCATATCACTGAAGTTGGAAAGATGAAAGACAACCAAATAGAATTAAGAAATATTTTTTATTATGATATAGAAGAAGTGTCAACTGATGCTAGTGTAAAAGGAAAGTTCAAATTTGATAAATTACCGGAATTTATGCCAATTTTTAAGAAAGAAGGTATCCAAATTAATGAGAATATTTTTAAGTAATAGATAGGGAGACAAAGAATGTTGTTTTCAAAAAGTTTTATTGTTACTCAGAGAGAAGATCCTAAAGTTGCTGAATGCAAGAGCCATAAGTTGCTTCTTAGAGGCGGGTTTCTTTTTATGGTTTCTTCAGGGATATATTCTTATCTTCCTTTAGGTTGTAGGGTTTTGAATAATATTTCTAATATTATTAGAAAACATATGAATTCAAAAGGAGCTCAAGAATTATTTATGAGTGCTCTTCAACCTATGGAGATGTGGAAAAAAACTGGTCGGGATAAGGATTTAGCAGAAGTAATGTTTAGATTCAAAGATCGTAGGGATAGGGATATGTGCTTAGGTCCTACTCATGAGGAAGAAATTACTGAGATAGTCAAGAGATCAGTATCTTCATATAAACAACTTCCAATGATACTTTATCAAATTCAAACAAAATTTCGTGATGAACCTCGTCCACGTTTTGGGTTGATGCGTAGTTGTGAGTTTATTATGAAAGATGCTTATAGTTTTGATAAGGACAATCAAGGTTTAGATGAAAATTATGAAAGGATGTTTCAGGCTTATAAAGATATATTTGCTGAATGTGGTTTAGATTTTGTAAACATTGAAGCTGATTCTGGAGCTATGGGCGGAAATTTGTCTCATGAGTTCATGGTTCCTGGAGATATTGGTGAAGATTTACTTTATAAATGCTCTGATTGTGCAAAGTATTTTAAAGAGAAAGAAAAGTGTCCAGTTTGTAATAAGAAGCTTGATCAGGTAAAGATGGTTGAGATTGGTCATACATTTAAATTAGGAACTAAATATTCTCAAGCTCAGGAAGCCTTCTTTCTTGATGAAAATGGCAATAGACTTCCCTTTATAATGGGTTGCTATGGTATTGGAGTTAGTAGAGTTTTATCAGCTATAGCTGAAGTTAACTCCGATCAAGAAGGTTTAGTTTGGCCTAAAGGAGTAAGTCCTTTTGATATAAGTTTGGTAGTCTTAGATCAGTCAATATTGCCTAAGGCTTTAGAACTAGAACAGGCTCTAGAGAAACAAGGATTATCAGTATTGATTGATGATCGCTTCGAAGCTGCTGGGGTGAAGTTTAATGATGCTTATTTGCTTGGTAATCCTTATATTTTAATTATGGGTAAGAAATATCTTAAAGATGAAACTATAGATTTAGAGATAAGAAAAACAAAGGTAAGTAAATCTTTTGATAAAGAAAGTTTAATAAAATTTTTAAAAGATGAGTATAGCTGATAGAAACAAACAACTTGAGCTTAAAGTTGGAGATATTGTTAAAGAATTAGAGGTGGAGCTAATAGAGTTTAAAGTCCAAAGTTCAGCTGGAAAGAATATTTTGCGTTGCATAGTGGATTTTCCTGAAGGTGGCATAACCTTAGATAGTTGTGCTTCGGTTAACAGAAGAATTTTAAATTACTTTGAAGAGAGTGGTGGTTTATATTCTAATTATGCAATAGAAGTTAATTCTCCGGGATTAGATAAAAAACTTTATAATTGTAAAGATTTTTTAAAAGTGAAAGGGAGAAATATTTTTCTTTGGTTAAATGAATCAGTTGAAGATAAAGAATATTTAGAAGGTCAAGTTTTGGAAGTTGATGATGATAAAATATCCTTGAGTTTTGAAGGTAAAATTTTAAAAATTAATTTTAATAAAATTAAGGTGGGCAAAGAAAAAATAGAAATTAAATAAAGCCCATTAAAATCGTCATTATTAAAGTCTGTTATCAGACAGGGAGGTTTACCAAAGTGAGAAAAGAATTTTTAAGTGTACTTGCACAATTAGAAAGAGAAAGAGGCATAGATAAGAGTATTCTTATTGAAGCTGTAAAACAAGCATTAGCTATAGCGGCAAAAAAGATCTCTAAGGGAGATTCTCAAGACATTGAAGCTAGGGTTGATATTGATCCCGTAAGAGGAGATATCCATGTCTATGTTGGTGATAAAGAGATAGTTTCTAATGAGTTTGGTCGAATCGCTGCACAAACAGCTCGACAAGTAATAATTCAGAAAATAAGGGAAGCTGAAAAGGATAATATTTATAATGAGTACAAAGACAAAGAAGGTAGTATTGTTGGAGGGGTTGTCTATCGCCTAGAGAGAAAAGCTGTTATCTTGGATCTTATGGGTAAGGCTGAGGGTATAATTCCTAATTCTTTCTTAAGCCCCCTTGATCACTTCCGTATTGGTGAAAGGGTTAAGGCTTTTGTTTACGAGGTCAAGAAAGAGAAAGGTGTGCAAATAATTCTTTCGCGTAGGCATGAAGACTTAGTTCGTAAATTGTTTAATTTAGAAGTTCCAGAGATTGGTGATGGAATTGTTGAAATAAAAGGAATTGCTCGTGATCCAGGAGAAAGAACAAAAATCGCTGTTGTTTCTAAAGATGATAAAGTTGATTGTGTTGGAGCTTGTGTTGGGATAAGAGGCTCACGAGTAAAGAGTATAATTGAAGAGCTAAGAGGAGAAAAGATTGACATTATAAGATGGGGCGAAGATATAAAGGAATTTATTAAAATGGCCCTTTCTCCAGCAGTTATTTCAATGATTGAATTAGATCGTGAGACTAGAAGAGCGAAAGTTTTAGTTGCTGCTGATCAACTTTCTTTATCTATTGGACGTAAGGGTCAAAATGTTCGTCTTGCTTCAAAATTAGTGGGTTGGGAAATAGATGTTCGTTCTCGCGAAAGTATTGAAGAGAGCATTAAGAAGTTACTTACTTTAAAAGCTGTTGGTAAAAAAGTAGCTGCTGTTTTAGTAGATGCTGGGTATAATAATTTAAATTCCTTAGCTAGAGCTGAATTAACCGCGCTTTCTTCGCTTAAGGGTATTGGTGCTAAAAAAGCTGCCAGTATAATAGAAGAAGTAAAGAAAGCCATAGCCATAGGGGATAAGGCAAAAGAGGAGAAAAAGGAGACAACCAAAGATGAGAATTCATGAGCTCGCTAAAGAATTAAACATAGATAGTAAAGAATTAATTAAAAAATTAAAACTGCTTAATTTTCACGTAAAGAATCATATGTCTAGCGTGGATAAAGATACTGCTGACATCATTAAGCAAGAAGTTGGAGAGCTAGATCGCAAAGAGATTGAAGGGAATGTTGTTGAGGTTATTTTTCCGATTACTATTAAAGATATGGCTGTAAAATTAGGCAAAAAACCTTCACAGCTTTTATCTGATTTAATAAAGAAGAGTAAGTTTCTTAATATTAACCAAAGTATTGATGAAAAATGTGCCAGAGAGATTGCTTATGAATATAAGATTAATTTAAAAGAGAAACTTTCTAAAGAAGAGGAAATTTTAAAAGTTGAATCTAAGAATTTAAAAAAACGGGCACCAGTAGTTACTCTTATGGGCCATATTGACCACGGAAAAACTAGCATTCTTGATTATATTCGAAAGAGTAAGGTTATCGATAAGGAATCTGGAGGGATTACTCAACATATTGGTGCTTATCAGGTATCTTTAGATAAAGGAAAAATTACTTTCATAGATACTCCTGGTCATGAAACTTTTACAGCTATGCGTGCACGTGGTGCTGATGTTACCGATATCGTAATTATTGTAATAGCAGCTGATGATGGAATTAAGCCCCAAACAGTAGAGGCTATTGACCATGCTAAAGCTTCAGGGTCTTCGATTATTGTTGCTATTAATAAAATTGATAGACCTAATGCTAATGTTGATATGGTGAAACAACAGCTTGCTAAGGTGGATTTGGCTCCTGAAGATTGGGGTGGTAAAACTATTACTGTAAATGTATCAGCCAAGACTGGAGAGGGAATAGATGGTTTGCTAGACTTAATCATTCTTCAATCTGATATTATGGAATTAAAAGCAGATTATCAACGTTCAGCTATTGGAATAGTAATAGAGGCAAGATTATCTAAAGGTAGAGGCTCTTTATCCACAATTTTAGTTAAAGAAGGTATACTTAAAGTTGGAGATTGGTGTGTTTGCGGTCTTTGTTCTGGGAAAATAAAGGCAATCCACGATGACAAAAATAATATTTTAAAAGAAATTTTGCCAGCTCATCCTGCCGAAATTTTAGGGTTAAATGGTGTTCCTAATCCTGGTGAGCAATTATTAGTTGTTGCTGATGAGAAGAGTGCTCGAGAAATTATTAATAAAAGAAAGGATGAAGAAACCAGGAAAAAAATTATACCAGCAACTCATCTTAAATTAGAAGATTTATATAAAAAGGTTCAAGAAGAAAACCTAAAGCAATTAAAGATTATTCTTAAAGCTGATGTTGGAGGTACTTTAGAAGCTGTTGAAGAAGCATTAAATAAAATTGCTACACAAGAAGTAAAATTAAATATTACTCATAAAGGAGTCGGTTCAGTAAATTCTTCTGATATCCTTTTAGCTGAAGTTACTGATTCTATTATTGTTGGATTTAAGGTTAGTATTGATGCTCAAGTTAGAGAGTTAGCACGTAAAAAAGGTATTGAAACCAGATCTTATCAAATTGTTTATGAGCTTATTGATGATGTTAAAGGTGCTGTAGAAGGATTGTTAACTCCTCACATAAAGCGTACTTTTTTAGGAAGAGCTAAGGTAAAGACAGTATTTAAATTAACAAAGGCCGGGATAATTTCTGGGTCTGTAGTAGAGAAGGGAAAGATTAAGAGAGGATCAATTTGTAATCTTTTTAGAGATAATGAAGTAATTTTTGAAGGGACTGTTAAGACTTTAAAGAGATTTAAGGATGATGTTAGAGAGGTCGTTGAAGGTCTGGAGTGTGGTATTGATATAGGATATGACAAGATCAAAGAAGGCGATATCATTGATACTTTTAATGAAGAGACAATTGCTCGGAAATTAAAATGAATTTAGGGAAAAAGAAGACGATTCTAAGCGGAATTAGGCCTACTGGAAAATTACATCTTGGGCATTGGGTAGGAGCACTGTCTAATTGGATTCAGCTACAAGAGGAATATAAGTGCTTTTTTATGGTTGCTGATTGGCATGCTTTAATGAGTGAGTATAAAAATCCTTCAGTGATTAAAGATTCTGTTTTAGATAATGTTAGTGATTGGTTAGCTTATGGAATAGATCCAGAAAAAAGTGCTATTTTTATACAGTCAGAAGTGCCAGAACACTTAGAGCTTTATATGATTCTTTCAAATTTAGTTCCCCTAGGGTGGTTATTTAGATGTCCGACCTTTAAAGAACAGATTGTCCAATTAAAAGATAAGGATATAAATACTCATGCTTTCTTGGGTTATCCGGTTTTGCAGGCTGCTGATATACTTTTGTATAAAGCTAATTCGGTTCCGGTTGGCGAAGATCAGCTTCCTCATTTAGAATTGTGCAGAGAAATTGTTAGACGGTTTCATTTTATTTACAAGAACAAGGTTTTTATTGAACCTCAGCCATTGCTTACTTCAGTTCCACGTTTTTTAGGTTTAGATGGAAGAAAAATGAGCAAAAGTTACAATAATTGCATTAGCTTATCTGAAAGCTCAGAGAGCTTAAAGCGTAAGGTTCTTTCAATGTTTACTGATCCAGCTCGCAAAAGAAGAGATGATCCTGGTCATCCGGATATTTGTAATGTTTTTGATTATTATTCTATCTTTTCACCAGACAAAAATGTTCAAATTTCTAATCAGTGTAAACAAGCAAAGAGAGGTTGCAAAGAATGTAAGATTGAGTTGATAAAAATTCTCGAAGAGTTTATTATTCCCAAGAGAGAGGAGAAAACAAAAATTCTAAAAAAGAAAGATTACTTAAAAGATATTTTACAAGATGGTAAGAAAAAGGCTAGAGAAGTTGCTAGCAAAACCATTGATGAAGTTAAGGTGGCATTGAAAATATGAAGGTGAGGTTAGATATTTTTGAGGGTCCTCTAGATTTGCTTCTTTATCTTATAAAGAAGGAGCATCTTAATATTTATGATATTTCTATAGCTAAAGTTATAGAACAATACTTACAATTTCTAGAGGTAATGAAACTTTTGGATATAAATTTAGCTTCTGAGTATTTAGTTACTGCAGCCAATTTAATTAATATAAAATCAAAGATGATTCTTCCACGTCAAGAAGAAGCTCAGGAAGAGGAAGAAGATCCTCGCGAAGAATTAGTAAGAAGACTTCTTGAATATGAGAAATTCAAAGATGCAGCAGAGTTTCTAAGAGATAAAGAAATAGAGAGAAATAGGTATTTTAAACGTCCTACGCTTAATTTTCCAACTGGTGAAGTTTATATTGAAGCTTCAATATTTGACTTAATCAGTGCTTTTAAAAGCGCTCTTAAAGAGATTCCTAAAGATGTTTTTTTTGAAGTTGTTAAGGATGAGTTTACAGTAGAAGAGAAAATCCATGATTTATTACATCTTCTTTTAGTTAAGGATAAAGTTTCTTTGGCAGAGTTATTTACTTCGGCTAAAAATAAATTAGAAATTGTAGTTACATTTTTAGCTATATTAGAATTAATAAAGCTAAAAGAGATTGCTGCTATACAGGAAGAGCTTTTTGGTTCGATTTCAATTGCTCGCAGAGATAGCATATTTGTGTAAGCAGAGAAAAGGGGCCAACTCCCTTTTTCTCATAAGAAGAAAGTGAAAAAGGGAGTTGGCCCCTTTTCCTCAGCAAGAGTAAAATGAATGAAGAAAGAGTAACTGATCCCTTAAAGGAAAATGAAGAAGAGCAGGTTATAAATCTTTCTCTTCGACCGAAGAATATAAAAGAATTTTTAGGTCAAAAGAAGGTTATATCTTCTTTAGAAATTTCTCTAGAGGCTGCTAGAAAGAGAGAAGAACCTTTAGAGCATATGCTTCTTTCTGGTCCCCCTGGTTTAGGCAAAACTTCTTTAGCTTATTGTGTTGCTACTCAGATGAAGTCTAAGCTTACTGCTACTAGCGGACCGGCTATAGAAAGAGCTGGAGATTTAGTAGGGATTTTAACTAATCTTGAGGCTGGAGATATTTTATTTATTGATGAAATACATCGTCTTTCAAAGGTTGTTGAGGAGTTTCTTTATCCAGCAATGGAAAATTTCCAAATAGATTTTATTATTGATAAAGGGCCATATGCTAAAAGCGTTAAATTTAATATAAAACCGTTTACTCTTATTGGCGCGACTACTCGTAAAGGATTATTAAGTGGTCCTTTACGTGGAAGGTTTGGATTATTTTATGATTTTGATTTTTATAATCCTGATGAGCTTTCGAAAATAGCTCAACGTAGTGCCGGGCTTCTTGAAATAGAAATTGATCCAGAAAGTTCTATAGAAATTGCTAGACGTTCTAGAGGATCCCCACGTTTATGTAATCGTCTCCTAAGAAGAGTTCGTGATTATGCTCAAGTTATTGGTACTGGTGTAATTGATATTAGCATTACTAAAGATTCTTTAGCTAAAGTAGGTGTAGATAACCAAGGGCTTGATGAAATGGATCGTAAATACCTTTTAGCAATTATAAATTTATATCAAGGAGGTCCGGCTGGAATTGAGGCCATAGCTGCAACTTTACGTGAGGATAAATTGACCTTAGAGGATGTTGTTGAGCCCTATTTACTTAAGGAAGGATTTATTATTCGTTCCCCTAGAGGTAGAATAGCCACAGAAATTGCCTACCAACATTTAAAACTTTCCCCTAAGGTTAAAATTCAAGAAAAACTTTTTTAAAAATTGTTGGAGAGGATAGGCCTTTTTAATATAATTGGTATTATTATTACTATAGTTATTTTATTTTAGAGAATAAGATGTTTAAATTAATAAAAAAAGATATAGGAACTTACGCTCGAACAGGAATTTTTAAAACTAGGGCTTCAGAAGTATCTACTCCAGCTTTTTTCCCGGTTGCCACTCAAGCAACTGTTAAAGGACTTACCCCAGGTCATCTTCAGGAAATAGATGTTGATGGGTTATTAGTTAATGCTTATCATTTATTTTTGCGTCCGGGGACAGAGATTATCAAAAAGTGCGGAGGCTTACATTCTTTCATGGGTTTTAATAAGACGATTATTACTGATAGTGGTGGATATCAAATTTTTAGTTTAGAACGATTTCGTAAGGTTAGTGATAGGGGCGTAGAATTCCAATCTCATGTTGATGGTAGTAGATTTTTTTTAACTCCTGAGGAAGCGATTAGAATTCAATTAGATTTGGGCTCAGATGTTGTAGTTCCTTTAGATGAATGTGTTAAATATCCAATTTCTCAAGAAGGTGCCCATAAAGCAATGGAGCGTAGCATTGATTGGGCTGGTAGGGGCAAGGATTATTTCAATAAGCATAGTGAAAATAACCCTATGTTTTGGGGTATTATTCAAGGCTCAACCTACAAAGAGTTACGGGAAGAGTGTATTGATAGGCTCTTGCCCTTAGGGATAAAAGGTTTTTGCATAGGCGGTTTAAGTGTTGGCGAGCCCGAAGATTTAAGGTATAATATGCTCCTCTCTATCCATGAAAAGGTGCCAGCTGACTGTCTTAGATATTTTATGGGTTATGGTAAACCGGGAGATATTCTCCATGCAGTGAGTTTAGGGGTAGATTTATTTGATTGCGTTGTTCCTACACGCTATGGACGTACTGGAACAGCTTTTACTAATCAAGGAGAAATTACTGTAAGGAATGCTAATTGCAGTCAAGATACAGAACCTTTGGATAAGGAATGTTCTTGTTATACCTGTCGTAATTTTTCACGGGCTTATTTAAGACATCTCATAAATGTAAAAGAGATGGCAGGAATTCAGTTAGTTACTTATCATAATGTGTTCTGGTATAAGAATTTTATGGTAAAGATTAGAGAGGCTATAAATTGCGGAAAATTTGCTGAATTTAAGAAGGAATTTTTAAATAGATTTAAAAAAGCAAAAGATAATGATCATTGATATTGTTACCATTTTTCCTAAAATGTTTTCTCCAGTTTTGGGTGAGTCAATAATAAGTAGGGCCCAAGATAAAGGATTGGTTAAGATAAATATACATAATCTTCGTGATTTTGTATCTGGGGTACATAAAAAAGTAGATTCTCCTTCTTGTGGAGGAGGAGGAATGGTTTTTAAGCCAGATCCTTTATTCGTAGCAGTGGAATCAATTTTAGGATATAAAGTTTATCCGAAAAAAAAGAAGGATGAAAATAAGAGAATAATTCTTCTCTCTCCACAAGGGAAGACTTTAAAACAGAAAAGGGTAAAGAAGTTTTTAAATTTTGAGCGCTTAGTTCTTCTTGCTCCGCGCTATGAAGGCGTTGATCAAAGAATAAGGGATAATTTAGTAGAAGAAGAAATTTCTTTAGGTGACTATATTTTAAGTGGTGGAGAATTAGCTTCAATGGTTTTTATTGATTGCTTATGTCGTTTAATCCCTGGTGTTGTTTCTAATAAAGAATCGATAAAAAGAGAGAGCTTCGAAGGTGAAGGTTTAGATTTTCCTCATTATACTAAACCAGTTGATTTTAGAGGATTAAAAGTTCCTGAAGTTTTACTTTCAGGAAACCATAAAAAGATTGAGGATTGGAGGAGAAGTCAGGCTTTAGAAACTACTAAGAAAAAAAGGCCTGATTTATTGAAATAAATTTTTAAAATGGTAAAATTTTATAAAAGCCTGCCTGCCGGCAGGCAGGGAGGGAATTATGGACAAATTAGCAATGGTTGAAAAAGAGCTTAAGGAAGCTTTAAAAAAAGAATATCCTGAATTTAAGCAAGGCGATATTATTAAAGTTTATTACAAGATTAAAGAGAAGGATAAAACTAGGTTGCATCCGGTAGAAGGCATCATCATAAAAGTCCAAGGAGCGATGAATCGCAAATCATTTACATTAAGAAGAATAGCTTATGGACAGGCTTATGAGGTAACATTTCCTTTTTATTCGCCAAAAATTGAGAGAATAGAAATGGTGAAAAAAGGACGTCGTAACCCAAGAAGAAAACGTTTGTATTATTTAAGAGATAGAGTAGGTAAAAAAGCAAATTTAGTGTAATTAGTTAGTTGAATATGATAGTAGGAGTGGATGAAGCAGGTAGAGGGCCACTAGCAGGAGTAGTGGTAGCTTGTGCCTTGCATTTAAAAAAAGAACCTCCTTTTGTAGTTAAAGATTCGAAAAAGCTTTCCGCATCAGCTCGGGAAGAAATATTCTCCTGGCTATTTAAGAAGGCAGTTTTTGCAGTAGGTATTGCTAGCAATCAAGAGATAGATAAAATCAACATCTTAGAAGCGACCCTCTTAGCTTTTAATCGAGCGATAAAGGAGCTTTTAGAAAAATCTTCAAAGTTAAAGAAAGCAAAATTTATAATTGATGGTAATCACTTTCGTAGTGATTTAAATTTAAATTATATTTGTCAGCCTAAAGCTGATACTTGTGTTAAAGAGGTTTCTTGTGCTTCTATTGTGGCCAAAGTAGTAAGAGACTATCTAATGACATCAGTAGATTTTTTATATCCCCAGTGGAATTTTTCTCAACATAAGGGTTATCCAACAGCTGAACATTTTTCATTGATAAAAAAATATGCCTTAACACCTTTTCATCGTTGTAGTTTTTCTCCTTGCAAGGGTGTCTTAGGAAAAAAAGATTTGTGAATTGTTTAAAAGTAAGATATTTTAGGGGGTTTAATGAAAAGTTATCGAAGTAGTTTTAAAAAATATTTAGATGATTTAGGAAAACCTAAGCCAGCTCCTGGTGGAGGAAGCGCAGTCGCTTTAATTTTTTGTACTGGTATTAGCTTAATTGAAAAAGCAATTAATTTTTCTTCTCCTGAAGAATTTAAAAAACAATTAAAAGAATTAAAAACTTTGGGCAAGAAGATCTATCTTAACATTGACAATGATAGCATTATTTTTGCTAAAATCATGAGTTCAAAATTAATTAAGAGGAATCAATTCATAAAACAAGGTGAGAAACTAATTGTTGACTTAGGTAAGGCTTCTTTAAGAGTCTTTTCTCTTGCTAAAGAGATAGAATCTGGTATAAAAAAGAGTATAATTAGTGATTTTAATATTGGATTAGAGTGTGCTAAAGTAGCTCTTTTGGGGTGTATTTTAAATCTAGAGGCAAATGAAAAAATGTTTGGCAAGAAAAGCAAATTTTCCGGCCTATTTAAAAAATCTTTAAAAAAATGGCGATAATTTTTAATGCTCAAGATAAGTGTGATTCTTTATTAGCTGAAATTAAAACAGAGCTAACTAGGATGCCTAAATTATGCCTAGCTTCAGTAGTAATAGGAGAAAATATTGCCGCTAAGAGTTACTGTTCTGTTCAGGAAAAAATAGCTAAAGAATTAGGTATAGAGTTTTGTTATCACGGTTTTGAAGCCGACTTACCTTTTAAAGAATTTAAAAATCAAATTAGAAATTTAAATAATACCAAAGAAGTAACCGGTATTATTCTTAATAAACCTTTTCCTTCCAACTGGAGTGATGCTGATGTTTTTTCTTTACTTAGTGAAGATAAAGATATTGAAGGAATGCATCCGGCTAATCTTGGAAGATTTTTTATTGGTCAACCTAAATTCATATCTCCAACAGCATTAAGTGTCATTGAAATAATTAAAGAGAGTGGGGTTAAGCTTTACGGGGCTAAAGTAACTTTAGTAGGGTTTTCTTCTCTTATTGGTAGGCCTTTAGCTTTATGGCTTGGGAATGAGTTTGCAACGGTAAGTATTACTCATATTGCAACCAATGAGAAAGGTGATATCCCTGCTTATGTTAGTAATGCTGATATCGTAATTTCAGCTGTTGGAAAGTCTGAGATTATAAAAGGTGAATGGATAAAGCCCGGAGCAGTTGTTATTGATGTGGGAGTTGGACATAAAGATAATAAGATTTCCGGAGATATAGAATTTGATAAAGCTAAAGAAAGAGCTGCATTTATAACTCCTGTTCCAGGAGGAGTAGGGAAGTTAACAACAATATTTCTTTGTTATAATTTAGTATTAGCATATAAGTTAGGTTTAAAGGGTTAACCTTATTATGGAAAACATCACCATTTTAGGTGCAGGTAGTTCAGGATTAGCTTTAATTGAAGAGATTAGAGCAAAAAAGATTTCTTGTAATATTTCTTTAATAGATAAAAATGCTTATTCTTTTTCTAGAAGAGATATAATTTGTTCTCCTGGTGATATTAGTAAAAGAATCGATATTAGTGAATGGGCCCAGGAAAGAGGGGTTGAATTTATTCTTGATTCGGTTGAGAAAATTAATCCTAAGCGCCGTAAGATTTATTTTAAAGAAGGTGAAGCTAGGAATTTTGATAATCTAATTGTTGCCTCAGGCTTAAAGTCTAAAAAAATACCGATTAAAGGAGAACATAGAGAAGGGTTTTTTTATCTTTCTGATATTGATCAATTTAAATTAAAAAGTCTTTTAAGAGTATCGCAAGAGGCTTGTGTCTATGTTTCCACCTGGTTGGGTTTGAAATTGGCTGTTGCCTTAGCAGGTTTAGGAAAAGATCTAAGAATAGTAACTGCTAACCTAGACTTTTTAGGAGAGTATAAAGAAAAAGTAATTAGTAGCTTAACGAAAAAGAATATTGGCATATATTTAGATGCTTTCATAGAAGAAGCTGTGGGCGAAGGAGTTGTAAAAGCTGCTAAATTATCACCGTTAATGGTTTTTTCTTCTCAGTTAGTTTTTATTGATAGTGGGTTTGTATCAAATTTGAATTTTTTTGAAGATGGTATTATTATTGAAGATAAATTCTTTACTAATTTTGAAGGAATTTATTCTTTAGGTGATTTAAATCGAAAAGAAATAGATAAGGAAAGTTTTTTTAGTTCCAATTATGAGGATATTAAGAATCAGGTTCAAACTTTTGCTGAATTTATTGCAACTGGAGTAAAGCCAGATCTTTGTAGCCAGGGTAACATAGGTGAAGAAAAAATAACAAGTAATAAAGACATTTCTAAGGAGGTTCAATCATGGCAGAGTGGATTGGTATAGGGAAAAGGGCGCGTAGATGTTATGGGTTTGATGAGATTGCTCTTGCTCCGGGAAGGATTACAACAAATCCCGAAGAAGTAGATACAACTTGGGAATTGGGTGGCAGAAATTTTAAAGTTCCAATTCTAGCTGCGGCAATGGATGGGGTTGTTAATGTTAAATTTGCTATTGAGATGTCGCGCTTAGGAGGAGTTGCTGTTTTAAATTTAGATGGTGTCCAGACTCGTTATGATAATCCTGATCAGGTCTTAGAAGAGATTTCTAAAGTTGGACCCAAAGAAGCTACTAATCTAATTCAAAAAGTATATACTGCTCCTATTAAAGAGGAGTTGATTGCTAAGAGAGTTAGTGAGATAAAAGAAGGTAAAGGGTATGCTGCGGTTAGTTGTATACCACAAAATGCTGATAAATTTGCTGCGATTGCTGAAGATGCTGGAGCAGATTGCTTTGTAATCCAGTCTACTGTAACTACTGCTAAGCATGTAGCTTCTAAATATAAACCTTTAGATTTAAAAGTATTTTGTAAAAAAAGAAAAATTCCGGTAATTATTGGTAATTGTGTTACTTATGATGTTACTTTGGAGCTTTTTGAAACTGGGTGTTCAGGGATTTTAGTTGGAGTAGGCCCAGGAGCAGCTTGTACTACTCGAGGAGTTTTAGGTATTGGTGTCCCTCAAGTAACTTCTACTATTGATTGTGCAGCAGCTAGAGATTTTTATCATAAGAAGTCTGGGAAGTATATTCCAATAATTACTGATGGTGGAATGAGTAGAGGTGGTGATGTTTGTAAAGCTTTTGCTTCTGGAGCTGATGCGGTTATGATCGGTTCAGCTTTTACTAGAGCAGAAGAGGCACCGGGCAAAGGATTCCATTGGGGTATGGCTACTTCTCATGGTAATTTACCACGAGGTACAAGAATAAATGTAGGGGTAACTGGGGATTTAAGCCAGATTCTTTTTGGTCCAGCAGTGGTTGATGATGGTTCTCAGAATTTAATTGGAGCTCTTAGTACGTCTATGGGTTCTTTGGGTGCAAGGACGATTAAGGAGATGCATTTTGTTGAGATAATTATTGCTCCATCTATTCAAACTGAAGGTAAGATATTTCAGGCTGCTCAAAGAGTAGGTATGGGTAAATAGTTAAAGCTTAAAACTAAAACTTAAAAAGTAAAATTATAGATGAAGAAAGATACAATTTTAATTCTTGATTTTGGATCACAATATACTCAACTTATTGCTCGTCGAGTAAGAGAGCTAAAAGTTTTTAGTGTTATTGAGCCTTGCACTATAGCTATAAGCAAAATAAAGGCTATCAACCCTAAGGCAATAATTCTTTCTGGAGGTCCACATAGCGTTTATGAAAAAGAAGCACCAATTTTAAAAAAAGAAATTCTTAAATTGGGTATTCCAATTTTAGGTATTTGCTATGGGCTGCAAATTTTAGTTAAAACTTTAAAGGGAAGTGTCAAAGAAGGAAAGAAGAGGGAATATGGAAGGGCTAAAATGTGCATTAGTGATCATCAGGATTTATTTTTTTCCCTACCAGAGAAGATTACTTCCTGGATGAGTCATACTGATCAAATAACTAACCTTCCTTCAGGTTTTAGACTATTGGCATATACTCCAAATACAAAGTTTGCAGCAATTGGTAATAGTAAGAGTAAGATTTATGGAGTGCAATTTCATCCTGAGGTTGTTCACACTGAATTAGGGATACAAATACTTTCTAACTTTTTGTTTAAAATTGTTGGTTGTCTACCAACTTGGCAGTTAGAGAATTTTATCTCTGATCAGATAAAAGAAACAAGAAAAAAAGTAGGCAAAACAAATGTTATTTTGGGGTTAAGCGGAGGAGTTGATTCATCAACTGCTGCAGTTTTGCTTCAAAGAGCTTTGGGCAAGAGACTGAAATGTATTTTTGTTAATAATGGAGTTTTAAGAAAGAATGAAGCTAAAAAGGTAATAAAACTTTTTAGAGATTATTTTAAAGTAGATTTGCATTATGTTGATGCTTCTAAAGTATTTCTTCAGAAGCTAAAGGGTGTAGTTGACCCTGAGCGAAAACGTAAAATAATTGGACATGAATTTATAAAGGTGTTTGAGGCTGAAGCTAAGAAGATTAAAAATGTAAAATTTCTTGTTCAAGGGACCTTGTATCCTGATGTAATTGAATCGGTATCATTTTTTGGTGGACCTAGTGCTTGTATAAAATCACATCATAATGTAGGTGGCTTGCCAAAAGAGATGAAATTAAGTTTAATTGAGCCTTTCCGCCAACTTTTTAAAGATGAAGTTAGAGAGGTCGCTAAATTACTTAACATGCCAGTGATTATGATTAATCGCCATCCTTTTCCTGGACCAGGTTTGGCAGTAAGAATAATTGGTGAAGTTAATGCTAAACAACTTAAGATTTTGCGTGAAGCTGATGACATTATGGAGAAAATAATAAAGAAAAATAATATTTATAATGATATTTGGCAGGCTTTTTGTGTTTTATTACCGCTTAAGACAGTAGGAGTAATGGGAGATAAACGAACTTATGAACATGTAGTAGCAATACGTGCGGTTAATAGTCTTGATGGAATGACTGCTGATTGGTCTAAACTTCCCTATTCTATTCTTGCTGAGATATCTAATGAAATTATTAATAAAGTAAGAGGAATAAATAGAGTCGTTTTTGACATCAGTTCTAAACCACCAGCAACAATTGAGTGGGAGTAGAATCTAATCTTTAAATTAATATAATGGCCAACGCTGACTTTGTACATCTTCATGTACATACGCAATATAGTCTTCTCGATGGAGCTTGCTTACTAACTAGGTTAGTTGAGAAAGCTGTCCAATGTAAGCTTCCAGCCTTAGCCATGACTGATCATGGCAATATCTTTGGAGCAATAAAATTTTATAATTTATGTGTTAAGAATGGGATAAAACCAATTATTGGCTGCGAAGTCTATGTAACTAGTGGTTCACGTTTCAACAGAGATTTTAAATCTAGTAAGGATAGCAATTATCACTTAATTCTTTTAGCTAAAGACCAAGAAGGGTATTCTAATCTTGTTAAAGTAGTTAGCTTGGCTCACTTAGAAGGATTTTATTATAAACCACGTGTAGACAAAGAAATTCTTAGCAAATACAGCAAAGGATTGATTGCTTCTAGTGCTTGCCTTAAAGGAGAAATCCCCTCAGCAATTATTTCTGGAAATGTAAATAAAGCTACTAAATTAGCTGATGATTATTTAAACATTTTCGGTAAAGGTAATTTCTATTTGGAAATTATGGAGAATGGCCTAGATCAGCAGAGAATAGTTAATAAACAATTAATTAAGATTTCCAAAGAATTAGATATTCCTTTAGTTGCTACTAATGATATCCATTATTTAGAAAAAGAAGAAGCTTTTGCTCATGAGGTTTTATTAGCTATCCAAACTCAAACTACGATCAATGATCCTAATCGTTTTAAATTCAATAGTGATAGTTTTTATTTTCGTACTCCAGATGAAATGATTAAAATTTTTAAAGATATTCCTCAGAGTATAAAAAGTACAATTGATATTGCTGAGAAGTGTAATTTTACTATGGATTTTTCTAAAACTCATTTACCAAATTTTCCTTTACCTAAAGGGGTAAATGATAAGGACTATTTACGTAAAATTTGTCAGGAAAATCTAGGAGATCGATATCCAAAAGTGGATAACATTGTTACTGAAAGATTAGAACACGAGTTAGAAACTATTACAAAAACTGGATTTTCTAGTTATTTTTTAATAGTTTGGGATTTGATAAAATATGCTAAAGAAAACAATATTCCAGTAGGGCCTGGCCGAGGAAGTGCTGCTGGGAGTATTGTTAGTTATTTGTTGCATATCACTGATGTAGATCCATTAAATTATGATTTACTTTTTGAACGATTCCTCAATTCAGCTCGCATATCTATGCCTGATATTGATATTGATTTTTGTTATGAAAAAAGGCTTAAAGTATTAGAGTACGTAGCTAATAAGTATGGTAAAGATAGTGTTGCTCAAATAATTACTTTTGGAACAATGCTAGCTAGGGCAGTTATTAGAGATGTTGGCAGGGCTATGGGTTTTAATTATTCTGAAGTAGATAAAATTGCTAAAATGATTCCTTCTGGTGTTGGTCAGGTTGTTAATTTAAAACGAGCTTTATCCCTAAATCCGGATTTAGGGGATGTTTATAATTCTGATAGCAGGATTAAACGTCTTATTGATGTAGCCATGCAATTAGAAGGTCTTTCTCGTCATGCTTCAACTCATGCGGCTGGAGTAGTAATCTCTGATAAACCTCTTATAGAAAGAGTTCCTTTAATCAAAGGTTCTGAAGGTGAAGCAATTACTGGTTTCGATATGGGGTCTTTGGAGAAGATTGGCATGCTAAAGATGGATTTTTTAGGTCTAAAGACGCTTACTGTTATAGATGAGGCTGTTAAAATAATTAAAAGAACTAAAAACAAAGATTTAGATATTATTGGGATTCCTCTTGACGATAAGAAAACTTTTTCTCTTTTGTCTAAAAGTAATACTATTGGTGTGTTCCAGCTAGAAAGTAGTGGAATGAGAGGTATCTTAAAGAAGATAAATCCAACTAGATTTGAAGATTTGATTGCTGTTTTAGCTCTTTATCGTCCAGGACCTTTAGGTAGTGGAATGGTTGATGATTTTATTAATCGAAAGCATGGCAAGAAAAGCATAACTTATATTCATCCTGAGCTAGAGTCAATTTTGAAAAAAACTTATGGAATTATTCTTTATCAAGAACAGATTATGCAAATAGTTTCTAAATTAGCTGGGTTTGATATGTCTCGAGCTGATTTATTAAGAAAAGCTATTGGTAAAAAGATTCCTGAAATTATGGATCAGCAGAGGCAGTTATTTTTAGATGGTTGCGGTAAAAATAAGATCCCAGTAAATACAGCTAGCCAAATATTTGATTTAATAGATTACTTTTCAGGTTATGGATTTAATAAGAGCCATTCTACTGCTTATGCTTTGATTTCTTATCGAACGGCATATCTAAAAGCTAATTATCCGATAGAGTTTATGGCTGCTCTCCTAACCAGTGAACGTAATAATACTGATAAAGTTGTAGAGTATGTTAATGAGTCAGCTCGAATGAAAATTGAAGTTCTTCCGCCAGATATAAATACTAGTTTTACTAATTTTACAGTAACTGATGATCAGAATATACGTTTTGGATTAATGGCTATTAAAAATGTAGGTAAAACTGCTTTAGACAATATTGTTGAAACTAGAAAGGCTAGTAAATTTGAAAGTATTTTTGATTTTTCTCGAAGGATAGACTCGCGAGTAGTCAACAAAAAGGTTATTGAAAGTCTTATAAAAACTGGAGCAATGGATAGTTTTAAATTACGACGATCTCAGATGATGGCTATTTTAGATAAAATATTAAGCAAAAATGTAAAAAAAGAAGACCCTTCTCAATTGAGGCTTTTTTCAACTCCAGTTGATGAGAGTGTTCCTGATATTGAAGAGTGGCCAATCTTGCAGATATTGAATTTTGAGAAATCTCTTTTAGGAATATATTTAACAGGTCATCCTTTAAAATCTTATTCTAACTTAGTTAATTCCCTAAAACGTGAGAAGGTAATTAATCTTTGGGAACGTCCTTACCAAAGGGAAGTCATGATTTGTGCAGTAGTAGAGAAGATAAAAAATGTTACTACTCGCAGAAAAAGTGAACGAATGGCAATTTTAAAGCTAGAAGATGAGACTGCTAGCATTGAAGCTTTTATTTTTCCACGTCTTTATGCTGAGTGTTCATTTCTTCTTCAGGAACAAACCATATTAGTGGTAAAGGGAAAAGTTGAGGCTAAAGATAAAACCCCTAAAATATTAATTTCTCAGATTATTCCAGTAGAAAAAATTATTGAATATATTAAGGGCGTAGACATTCATTTAGAGGATAATAGTATATCTTTAAAAAACTTGAAAAGTGTCTTTCTTCAGCATAAAGGTCAGACCCCAGTCTTCTTTTCTTTCAAGAATTCTAAGCTAAAAGGAGTGAAGATAAAGAGTGGTAGTAAGTTCTGTATCGCCTTAAACGAGAAAGCTTTAGGTGAAATAAAAACCGCAGTGGGAGAGGGAAACTTGTTCTTGACACTTTAATTTGATGGTGTTAGACTTAAAATATGAGAAAGCGAGATATAGTTCTTAAAATTAGTCAAGACACAGGCATAAAACAAGTTGTAGTCAAAGATGTTGTGCAGCGGATGCTTGATACTTTGTTTGGAGCTTTGCAGAGTGGTAAAAGAATTGAACTTAGGAATTTTGGGGTATTTCAGGTAAAAATGAGAAAAAAGAGAATTGGCAGAAATCCCAAAACTGGAGAGGTTGTGCCTGTCCCTGAGAGGCGCACTGTTGTCTTTAAGCCTGGTTTGGAGATGAAGAAGAATATAAAGTAGTCTTGTCTGCTTAGGGTGAACCTCATTATCTTCCCACTAAAGCTAACTTTTTTAAAATTAATAGCCTGCCTGCCGGTAGGCAGGGAGGACGTTTAGAGTGAAAAAGGTTTACTCTAGTATTCGTGGAATGTTTGATTTTGATCCTGTCAAGAGCTTAGCTTTTGGAGAAATAGTCGAACGTGCTAAAAACATTCTTAAAGTTTTTAATTATAAAGAAATTATTTTGCCTATACTTGAGGAGAAGGATCTATTTATCAAGGGTGTGGGTGAGACTACTGATATTGTAGAACAACAAATGTTTAAGATTGAAGGCAAGGACATAGTACTTCGTCCTGAAGGAACTGCACAAGTAATAAGATATTATCTTCAAAATTCACTTCATAAGATTAGTAATTTTCATAAATTTTTTTACACTGGACCAATGTTTAGAGGAGAGAGACCTCAGAAGGGAAGATTACGTCAATTTCATCATATAGGCGCTGAAGCAATAGGTTCTAATAGTTATTACTTAGATGCTGAGATGATCGTTCTAGCTTTAAAGATATTAGATCAGGTAGGGGTTAGTAAAAAAGAGCTTAAAATAAATACTTTAGGGTGTAATCAAGACAAAATAAAATTTTCTCAATATCTTAAGGAAAAATTATCTTCTCAAAAAGATAAACTTTGTGATGATTGTCAAAGGAGATTGGATAAAAATCCTTTGCGAGTTCTTGATTGTAAAAAAGAGCAATGTCGCAAGGAAGTTATTGCTTTAAATTTAGAACAAGAACATATTTGTAGTGCTTGCCGGAATAAATTTAAAAGTTTGCTTGATTTGCTTGGTGATTTAGGAATTAAATATGTTTATTCTCCATATATGGTTAGAGGTCTTGATTACTATACTGATACTGTTTTTGAAATCTCTTCAGAGGGTTTAGGTTCTCAAGATGCGATTGGTGCTGGAGGCAGATATAATAATTTAATTAAATATCTTGGTGGACCAGATATACCGGCTATAGGTTTTGCTTTAGGCTTAGAGAGAGTGCTTCTTGCTTTGGGAGAGAAGAAAAAAGAAGAAAAGTTAGATGTTTTTGTTGCTATAACGAATCAAGAGCTTTTTACTTTAGGTGCTAATATTTTGCAACAACTGAGAGATGAGGGATTGTCTTCAGATCTTGACTATTGTGGTAAATCTTTAAAAGGCCAGATGCGTTCTGCTCAAAAAAAAGGTTCTCGGATAGTAGTAATTTTAGGTGAAGATGAGGTAGCAGAGAATGCCGTGTTGATTAAAGACATGAATAAATCTATTCAGAAAAAGGTAAAAAAAGAAAATTTAATTTTTGAGATAAAGCAACTAATTAAAGTTTAAGGAGAGGTGACCAATGTTAAGAACGCATACGTGTGGCCAATTGACAGATGAGATGATAGGTAAAGAAGCAACTATATGTGGTTGGGTAAATTCACGTCGAGACCATGGTAAACTTATTTTTATTGATTTAAGAGATAGATACGGAATTACTCAGATAATTTTTTTACCTAAACCAAACACCGCTACTTATGAAGCAGCAAAGAAATTAAGGAATGAGGATGTAGTAAAAATTAAAGGGACGGTTAACCCTAGACCTAAAAAAACTGAAAATCCTAAGATTTTTACTGGTCTTATTGAAATTGAAGCTAAAGAATTAGATATTTTAAGTGGGGCAGAAGATTTACCATTTAATGTTGAGGATGATATAGATGTTGGGGAAGAAATTCGTTTAACTCATCGTTATCTTGATTTAAGAAGAGCTCCAGTTTATAAAAAATTGATTTTACGTCATAAGCTAAACCAAGGGTTTAGAAATTTTCTTAATAGTAATCAGTTTTTAGAGGTAGAAACTCCTTTTCTTACTAAGTCTACACCTGAAGGAGCTCGGGATTATTTAGTTCCTTCAAGATTACAAGTAAATAAATTTTATGCTCTACCTCAATCGCCACAACTTTTTAAACAGATTCTAATGGTTGGCGGTATGGATAAATATTATCAAATTGTGCGTTGTTTTCGTGATGAAGATTTAAGAAAAGATCGACAACCGGAATTTACCCAACTTGATATAGAGTTATCTTTTCTTGAGGAAGAGGATATTTATTCGTTGACTGAAAAAATGTTTGCTGATGTTTTTTCTAAATGTTTAGGAGTAGAGTTAAAAACACCTTTTTTGCGTCTGACTCACCAAGAGGCAATGGAGAAGCATAAAACAGACAAACCTGACGTTGGCGAAGGGAATTATCGTTTTCTTTGGGTGACTGATTTTCCTTTATTTGAATATAACGATGATGACCGAAGATGGCAGGCTTGTCACCATCCTTTTACTTCTCCTGCTGAGGAAAGTATTCCGGATTTGGATAAAAAGGATTTATCTAAAGTTAAGTCTCGTTCCTATGATTTAATTTTTAATGGTTCAGAAATCGCTAGCGGATCAATAAGAATTCATTCATACATTTTGCAAGAAAAGATTCTTCAGATTTTAGGCATATCCAAAGAAGAAGCTGAAAATAAGTTTGGATTTCTCTTGCGTTCATTTAAATATGGCGTTCCACCTCACGGTGGGATTGCATTTGGTCTAGATAGAATATATGCTATAATAAGTGGCTCTGAGAGCATACGGGATGTGATCGCTTTTCCTAAAACTCAGAAAGGGAGTTGTCTACTTAGTGATGCACCTTCTTATGTTAAAGATGCTCAGTTAAAAGACTTGAATCTAGAGTTAATTAAGGAAGAAGAATAAGGGAATAAAAAGGGGGTACTGACGATGAGAAAGTTAATGTTTTTATTCGGAATTATTGTTTTGAGTGGATGTTTAACAATGAGAAGTTATACCAATGAGGAACCGCGTAAAGATCTTGAAATTGAAGGTAATCAAGGATGTATGTCTGGAGAGTGCAAACAAGAGGTTAGAGAGAATAAATTAGGAGACACTCGTACTGTGTCAGTAATTGAAGTAGAATTTGGTCCTCGTGAAGTTAAGGGAGATGAGGCAAGCAAAAACTTAACCATCGAAGAAATGGTTGGGCAAGGCTTAAAAGAGAATGTTTCCTTCGAGGATATGGATATTAGCGCAGAGGAGTCAGAAGAAGTTTTAGAAGAAGCTGTGAAGCCAGAAATTCAATATTATGTAGTTACAGATAATGATACTTTGCAGAAGATCTCTCGTAAGTTTTATGGGACCACAAGAAAATGGAATTTTATTTACGAGACTAATAAGGATATATTAAAAAGTCCTGATAGGTTATATCCGGGAACTAAAATAAAGATTGTTCCTTTAGATAAATAAAAAGGAACATTGCTAAATTGCCTAAGTGTGCCGTTAAAAATAATTTAAGTGTATGAAGATTTCTATAGTTGGAAAGGAAGTCAATTTTAACAATCTATTTATTGGTCTGGTGTTTTTTGCTTCTGCAGGTTTTATTTTTTTTATTTATGCTATAGACTCTTCTCTTTTAATCATAGCTTTAACTCTTTTTGTTTATGCTAGGTTTGTTAGAAAAATAAACAATTTACCTTCATACTTAAACCTTTCGATTTTAGGGGTAATAGCAATCTTAATACCTCTTTTTACTGTAATTACTTTTAAAATATCTGGATATGGAGTTGCTGCCATTGGTTTTGTAATGTTAGTTACTCTTTTGTTCAATAATTTAGAGTTTTCTTTTATTTTAGCTTTATTTATTTCGTTCTTAAGTGCGAGTATAGATGGTGGCAATTTTAATGTAGGGGTTAGCCTTTTTGCTGGTTCTTTAGTTGGGGCGATGTTGTCTTATCGAATCAGGAGGAGATTTCAAGTAATCCGAGCTGGATTCTTCGCTGGTTTGATCCAATTTATTGTTGGTTTTCTTATGGAGAGAGAACAAAGTTTTTTTGTTATTTCCGGTTTAGATTTTAATTTATTAAAGCTGTGTCTTCTTAATGGTGTTGTGTCTTCTTTTATTGTATTAGGAATTTTACCAGTTTTTGAATATATATTTAAGGTTGTTACTAATATTTCACTTCTTGAATTATCTGATTTTAATCACCCTTTATTGTGTAAACTAATTCTTGAAGCTCCAGGGACTTATCAACATTCATTGGTGGTTGCTAATTTAAGTGAGATGGCTACAGAATCAATCGGTGCTAATTCTTTGTTAGCTCGGGTGGGTGCTTATTATCATGATATTGGTAAAATGGTTAAGCCGGATTATTTTGTAGAGAATCTAGTAAATTATAGGGATGTACATAAAAATCTAAAGCCATCGATGAGTAAATTAATTATTTTTAACCATGTAAAAGATGGAGTGGACTTAGCGACTAAGCATCATCTTAATCCTAAGATAATTGATTTTATATCTCAACACCATGGAAGAACTCTTGTTTATTATTTTTATCAGCGAGCTAAAGAATTAGAACCTGATGGTAAACATGAAGAAGAGTACCGTTATCCGGGACCCAAGCCTCAGATTAAAGAAATAGCTATTGTAGCTTTAGCTGATACTATTGAAGCTTTATCAAGAACTCTGGAAGAGCCTAATCCATCAAGGATAGAGGAAATGGTTCGCGAAGTAGTCAAAAAGAGGTTTATGGAGGGGGAGCTAGATGAAAGTAATTTAACCTTAAAAGAATTAGAGAAAATTACCCAGAGTTTCATACGTATTTTAAATGCTATTTTTCATACCCGTATAAATTACCCTAAGGATAATGGGAATAGAGATAACAAATCAGCAAAAAGTAAAGAAAGTAAATCTTAAGCAGTTAGACAAATATTTAAAGAAAATATTTGTTTGTCTTAATATTCCTTCTAAAAAGTTATCAATTCTTTTATGTGATAACACTTTTATAAAGAAACTTAACAAAAAATATTTTAAGAAGCTTTGTGCAACAGATGTCATAGCTTTTCCTTTGGCTGATCGTTTCCAACCAGATTATTTAGGAGAAGTGGTTATTTCAATAGAAGAAGCGGTTAAGGCAGCCAAAAGGCTGAATTGCAAATGGCAAGATGAAGTAAAGCTTTATCTAATCCATGGTGTCTTACATTTAATAGGATATGATGATCGCACAAAGGTCAAAAAAGTGTCTATGGATAAAGAACAAACTAGGATTTTAAAAAATATTTCTAAGTAGATAATATCGGTTATTAAGATGATTGAAAAAGATTTAGGATTTGTTTTAAGACGATATAATTTTAGGGAAACAAGTTTAATTACTACTCTTTATACCTCTCGGTTTGGTAAAATAAGAGGTATTTTTAAAGGCTTTTATACCTTTAAGAAAGAGTTTTCATCTTCTTTGGATATATTTACTCTTAATGAGTTTATTTTTTATCCTAAGAAAAGTGAAATTTGGCTCATTTCTCATGCTGATTTAGTTTCAGATTTCTCTTATTTAAGAGAAGATTTACCAAAGGCGAAAGTAGTTGCAATCATGTTAAATCTTCTAGATAAGACAATGCTTTTGTGGGATCGTAATCTAGAAATTTTTAATTTGATTAATGATTGCCTGAATTGTTTAAGGCAAGAAAGTGAAGTCAAAATACTTTATGTATTTTTAATAAAGTTTTTAAGCCTTGCTGGATTTAAGCCAGAGTTTAATCACTGTTTAATTTGTCAGAAGTCTCTTGATGATGAGTTTTATTTTAGTGTCACTAAAGGAGGGCTTGTTTGTAAAGCTTGTGGTAGGGGGCTAGGTGATTTAAAAAAAATTACTAAACAAACTTGTAGATCATTGCTCTACATTCAAAATAGTGATTTTGCTCTTATCGGTAGGCTTAAGGTTGCTAGGTTGTGTGAGGAAGAATTCTTTTACATTTTAGGGCGATTTCTTGCTTATCATTTTGAATTTGATGGTTTAATTAAGTCTAATTTTTTCCCAGTTTCTCTACAGTTAGCTTCTCAATATTAATTGTAGTATTAATAAGGAGTTTGATGTAATATTAATTATGATTTATGAAGACAGAGAAATTTCTTCAATAGAAGGAAAAGCAAAGAAGATTATTGGTAAGATTTCTTTACCAAAAGATTTAGACCCTTCAATTTTACAGACTATTCCTTATCAATATCCTAAACGTAAGATTGTAACTGAATTGACTACCGATGAATTTACTTGTTTGTGCCCTTTTTCTGGGCTTCCTGATTTTGCTAACCTTACTATCAGCTATATCCCGACTAAAAAACTTATTGAGCTTAAATCTTTAAAGTATTATCTTTATTCCTTTCGGAATGTTAAGATTTACAATGAACACGCAGTAAATAGAATTCTCCAAGATTTAAAAAAAGCACTAAAGCCTTATCAAATTACAGTGGTTGGAGAATTTACTTCTCGTGGAGGAGTAAAGAATAAAGTTACTGCATCTTATCGGAAAAAATAATAAAAATTAAAGAAAGATAATGAGCAAAAGAATAATAATTTTAGTTATGGTAGTTGTTTTTCTTTCTTGTTCTAAGCCTTTATATAAAAATAAATTTATTATCTCAGGTACTTATCTAAAGGTAACTTCTTCTGATAAAAGAGCTTCAAAAATTGTTTATAGAGAATTTAAGAGACTAGATAATATTTTTAATATATATAATGATAAATCTGAGCTTTCTAAATTAAATAAAACTTATAATTTGCCCTTTAAGGTCTCAGATGAGTTGATTGAACTATTGCGTTTGAGTCAAGATATTTGCAATTTAAGTGAGGGGGCTTTTGATGTAAGTCATGGAGTGCTTTATAAATTTTGGAAGAAATTAATTTCTGATGGCAATCTAAGAGAGTTTCCAACTCCTGAAGCTATAGCTAAGATAAAGGAAATTGGAGGGATGAAAAAAATAGAAATTGATCCTAATAAAAAAACAGTAACAATAAAAAGACAAGGATTAATTATTGATTTAGGTGGGATTGCTAAGGGGTATATGGTTGATAAAGCAATTTCAGCTTTAAAAGAAGCAGGTATAAATAGCGCTTTGATTAATGCTGGTGGAGACATTTATTGTTTAGGCATGAATAGGGATGTTCCTTGGGAAGTAGGGGTTCAAGACCCTAAACAGTCTTTAGATATTTTAGGGTCAGAATTATTAATTAATCAGGCAATTGCTACCTCAGGAGGATATGAGCAGTTTTTTACTTTTAAAGGCAAGGAATATTCACATTTAATTGATCCTCGTAAAGGATATCCTGTAGACAATAATCTTATTAGCGTTAGTGTTATCAGTGAGAAAGGTGTCGCTAGTGATGGTTTAACTACTGCAATTTCGATTATTGGTTTAGGAGGGGTAAAGGAATTTATTTCTAAGAATCCTTTAAAAATTAAAGTATTTTTAGTTTATTTTGATGGGCAAGATAGGAAAGTTCATATTTTTGAATAAAGGTAGTTAAAAATTATATTTTTTAATTTGGTAAATTAAAATGAAAAAAATAACTGTAGAAGATATTAAAAAGAGAAAAGGTAAGTCTAAAATAACTATGCTTACTTGTTATGATTATTCTTTTGCTAAAATTTTAGATGCTTCTGGCATTGATATGATTTTAGTTGGAGATTCTTTAGCTAATGTAGTTTTAGGAATGGAGGAGACTCGTAAACTTAGCTTAAGTGAAATGATTAACCATACTAAGGCTGTAGTTAAGGGTAGCAGCAGAACCTTAGTAGTAGCTGATATGCCTTATGTGTCCTATCAAAGGAATCCTAAAAAATGTGTTATTTTTGCCTCTAAGTTTATAAATTGTGGAGCTAAAGCGGTAAAAATAGAATGGTTTAAGGATTGTGAATATGTGGTTAAAAAATTGATTAAGAATAAAATACCAGTTATGGGACATATTGGGCTTACTCCTCAAACTGCTCATCTTTTAGGTGGTTATAAGGTTCAAGGTAAGGATGAGAAAAGAGCAGCTGAGCTAATTAAGCAAGCTAAATTGCTTCAAGATTTAGGGGTATTTAGTTTAGTTCTAGAGTGTATTCCTTACCCATTAGCTCAGGATATTACTAAGACTCTAAAAATTCCTACTATTGGAATTGGAGCTGGAAAATATTGTGATGGTCAAGTTTTAGTTACTTATGATTTTCTTGGTCTTTATAAAGAAAAGAAGCCTAAATTTGTAAGGGTTTATAAAGATCTTTCCCAAGAGATAACTAATGCGACTAGTCTTTTTATTAAGGATGTAAAAAGGGGTAATTTTCCAAATAAGCTTGAGAGTTTTTCAGGAGAAAAGAAAAAATAGCCTATTTTAATTGACTCTTTAACTATGTTTTGATAGTATATAAGCCCTTGGCAAGAATATATGTTTTTAAGATATAAAGAAGATTAATAAGGAGTTTCATGATAGAAAGATATACGCCTAAAGAGATTGGTAATATTTGGAAGGAAGAAGAGAAGTTTGAACGTTTTTTAAAAATTGAAGCCTTACTCTGTGAAGCTTTGGAAAAGGAAAAGAAAATACCTCAAGGTACTAGTAAGGCTTTCGATAAGGTAAAAATCTCTCCTCAGAAGATAAGAAAGATTGAAGAAAAAACCCATCATGACATTATTGCTTTTTTAAAACATGTTTCAGATCAGCTTGGAGATAAAGCTCAATATTTGCACATAGGTTTGACTTCATCTGACCTTCTTGATACAACTTTAGCTTGGCAGATAAAAGATGCTACTAAAATTATTTTAAAAGATCTTGATTTGGTTTTAGGAGAAGTTAAGAAAAAAGCTATTAAATATAAAGATACTCTTTGTATCGGCCGAACTCATGGTGTTCATGCTGAAATTTATAGCTTTGGTCTTAAATTTTTATATCTTTATAATGATCTAAGCCATGAGCGTAGAATTTTAGCTGAAAGTTTAAAATATGTTGCTTGTGGTAAGGCTTCAGGTGCAATAGGAACATTCGTTTATTTTCAGCCAAAGGTTGAAGATTATATTTGTAAAAAAATTGGTATAAATAGAGCTAATATCTCTACACAGATAGTCTCGCGTGAGAGAATTGCTTATTATTTGTTTGTTCTTTCTTTGATCGGGTCTACTGTTGAACGGTTTGCTACTGAGATTAGGCATTTGCATCGTAATGAAGTTGATGAAGTCAAAGAACCTTTTTATCAGGGCCAGAAAGGATCAAGTGCTATGCCTCATAAGCAAAATCCTATTATTTGTGAAAGACTTTGTGGTTTAGCTAGGTTGCTTAGAGCTAATTCTATAGCTGCTTCAGAAAATATAAATCTTTGGCATGAGAGAGATATATCACATTCATCAGTTGAAAGGGTAATTATTCCTGATTCAACGATAACTGTAGATTATAGTTTACAAAAGTTTAGAGAAGTAATTAAAAATTTAAAGGTTAATCCTAAAAACATGTTAAAGAACATAGAGCTTAATCGGGGTATTGTTTATTCACAAAAGGTACTTATTAATCTGATGAATAAAGGATTATCCCGAATGGATGCTTATGATCTTGTTCAAAAAGTGGCTTTAGGGGTTATAAATAAAAGTTCAAATTTTAAAGATGAAGCCCTAGCTTCGAAAGAACTAGGAAAATTTTTGAAAAAAGTAGAAATAGAAGCGATTTTTGATCCTTATTCTTATTTAGTTAATGTAGACAAGATTTATAAGAGATTTAGTCTAAAGTAGGGCTTGTTTTTCTATTTCAATACGCATACCATAAAAATTATTTTTGATAAATGATTTCTTGACAAAATAATTTGGATTGATATATTAAGAAAGGACAGAGGCGTCCTTTCTTGGTGCGATGAAGCGAAGATGGGGACGTTTTTTTTTATTGGTTTTTCTAAAAAAATAAATCAAAGCTAAAATGAGGTGTAATATGAATGGTTTAGAAGTAGCTCAAGAGTTAGGGTTAAGTGATTTAGAATATGATAAAATAAAAGAATTATTAAACCGGGAACCAAATCATACTGAATTAGGATTGTTTAGTGCTATGTGGTCTGAGCACTGTTCTTATAAAAATTCTAAAAATCTCCTAAAACTTTTACCTAAAGAAGGAAAAAAAGTTTTTATAGGGTCAGGGGAGAATTCGGGAGCAGTCTCTGTAACTAATGATTATGCAATAGTTTTTAAAGTTGAGTCCCATAATCATCCTTCAGCAGTCCAGCCCTATGAAGCAAGTGCTACCGGTGGTGGTGGTTGTATTAGAGATATTTTCTCTGTGGGGGCAACAACAAAATTTCTTTTGAGTTCTTTAAGGTTTGGTTCAATGGAGAATGAGAGAACAGTTTTTCTTTTTAAAGAAATAGCTCGAGGGTTTACTGATTATGCTAATAAAATTGGTTTTCCTGTCTTAGCCGGAGAAGTTTATTGTGATAGTTCTTATCAAGGAAACCCTTTGGTTAATGCTATGGTGGTAGGTATTTTAAAGAAAAGTAATCAGGTGAAAGCTAAAGCCGAAGGTATAGGAAATTTAGTATTGATTGTTGGCGGTCCTACTGGAAGAGATGGTGTTGAAGGGGCAAGTTTTGCCTCAGCTGGCTTAGATGAGAGTTCTGCAAGTAACATCGGTGCTGTAGCTATAGGCGATCCTGAAATAGGCAAGGTTCTAGAAAAGGCTTGTTTAGAACTGGTTGATAAGAAATTAATTGTTGGTATGCAGGACATGGGTGCAGCAGGGTTAGTTTGTTCGACAGCGGAGACAGCCTATAATGCCGGTACTGGCATTGAAATAGACATTTCTTTTGTTCCTCGTAAAGAAGAGGGGATGACTCCTTATGAAGTTATGCTTTCTGAATCTCAAGAGAGGATGCTTATAATCATTAAACCTGAAAACTTACTTGTGGTTGAAGAGATATTTAATAAATGGAAGGTAGACTCTAAGGTTATTGGTAAAGTAATTGAGGATAAAATTTTAAGAGTAAAAGAAAACGGTAATGTAGTAGCAGAAGTTACGCCTCAATTCTTAGCAGAAGGGCCTAAATATACGCGAGAGACAAAAGAACCAGAATATTTAAAGCAAACAAGGAATTTAAATTTAGAGAAAATAGAAGAAGCCCAAGATTATAACAAGACTTTGCTTGCTCTTCTTGGCCATCCTACTCTTGCTTCTAAAGAATGGATTGCTAAAAAGGTTGATAATAACTTACTTAAAGGTTCTTGTATCCCGGTTGGTGGGGATACTGCTGTTTATTATATTTCCGAAATTAATAAGCCAATTGCTGCTACAGTAGATGGTAATGGACTTTATTGCTATCTTGATCCTCTTACCGGAGGAAAAATTTCTGTGGCTGGAGCTGCAAGAAATCTTATTTGTTGTGGAGCGGAGCCCTTGGGAGTCACTGATGGCTTAAATTTTGGAAGTCCATATAACCCGGAAGTTTATTGGCAGTTTGAGAAAGTTATCTCAGGCATTACAGAAGCTTGTATTGCTTTAGACGTTCCGGTAGTAAGCGGAAATGTTAGTTTTAACAACGAGAATCCTAAAGGCGCAATTTATCCTACGCCAGTAATTGGTATGGTAGGTTTAATTGATGATATTAAACAAGTAACTAGCCAGGATTTTAAAGATGCAAATGATTTAATATTTTTGCTTGGGGAAAATAAAGAAGAATTAGGCGGTTCCCAGTATTTAAGGATAGTACATAATTTAGCAATGGGTATCTCTCCTCAGTTAGATCTAGCAAAAGAGAAGGGTGTACAAGCAGCAGCTTTAGAGATGATAAGATCGGGCATAGTAAAAAGTGCTAAGGGCTGTTCAGAAGGCGGATTAGCTATTGCCTTAGCAGAGAGTTGTATCTCTGGTTTAAAAGGAGCCATTGTAAATTTAGATGATAAAATTCGTAAAGACGCTTTGCTTTTTGGCGAAACCCAATCGAGAATTATCATTAGTGCTTCTTCAGACAATAAAGATAAGATCATTGAGATAGCTAAAAAGTCTGACGTTAGCTGTAGCTTGATTGGAGAAGTAAAAGATGGCAGCTTAAAAATCAACGATCTTGTTGACATAAATGTTAGTGATTTAGAGAAGGTTTATAAACAAGCTATACCTAAGATAGTTGAAAACTAAAATGGGAATTACTTATAAGAAAGCTGGCGTAGATATTAAAAAGGGCGAAGATTTTGCTAAAAGAATTAAAGTTGATAATCTTAGCAAGGTAGAAGCCTTTGGTTCCCTTTTTTATCTGCAACCCCTACTTAAAAACTACAAAAATCCCTTATTGGCATCTTCAACCGATGGCGTTGGGACAAAGCTAAAAATTGCCCAATATGTAAATATTCATAATACGGTCGGTATTGACTTAGTGGCTATGAATGTTAATGATATAGTTTGCATTGGAGCAAAGCCCTTATTTTTTCTAGATTATATTGCTTGTGGAAAGGTTAATATTAAGACATTGACTGATGTCGTATCTGGAATAAAGAAAGGCTTAAAAGATGCTGAATGTTTGCTTTTAGGCGGAGAAACTGCTGAGATGCCGGGAATGTATAAAAAAGATGAATATGATTTAGCAGGTTTTTGCGTTGGCATTGTTGATAAAAATAAGATAATCGACGGCAGAAGGATTAAAGAAGGGGATGCAATCATTGGTCTAGAATCAAACGGAATTCATTCTAATGGTTTTACTTTAGTCCGGAAAGTTCTTGGTTTAAAAGGACTCAAGAAGTATAAGAAAGAAGTATTGAAACCTACCCGGATTTATGTAAAGGAAGTACTTTCTTTAATTTCGGCTCTTGGCAATAACTATTCAGCCTTGAAAGGAATTGCCCATGTTACTGGAGGAGCGTTTTATAATAAGGTAACAAAGATTCTACCCAAAGGTTATGGAATGGTTATCGATAAAAAAAGTTGGAAAGTTCCCAAGATTTTTAGTATTATCCAAAAAAAAGCTCACCTAAACCAAAAAGAGATGCATACAGTATTTAATATGGGCATAGGCATGATTTTAGTTATAGATAAAAAATTTTCAAAAAAAGCCTTAACCATTTTAAATAAGACCTGTAAAACCTTCTCTTTAGGGAAAATCGTTAAGTCAAATAAAAAAATGGCCTTAGTATGAAGGTGCTTGTTATTGGTTCTGGCGGTAGAGAGCATTGCTTGTGCTTAAAGCTGTCACAGTCTCCTTTAGTTGAGAAAATCTATTGTGCTCCTGGTAATGGAGGAACATCTTTAGTTGCTGAAAATGTAAATATATTAGCTACTGATATAGAACAATTGCTAAAGTTTGCTATAGATAAAAAAATTGATTTAACTGTTGTTGGCCCGGAAGATCCTTTAGTCGCCGGTATTGTAGATGAATTTGAGGCTAAAGGCTTAAGGATTTTTGGTCCACGAAGAGATTTAGCGCTTCTTGAAGGCAGCAAGGCTTTTGCTAAAGAGGTAATGAGAAAATATAATATTCCTACAGCTGATTTTAGGATTTTTGAGAATCCTGATTTAGCAAAAAAATATTTAAAAAAAAGAAGTGCTCCAGTTGTTATAAAAGCTGATGGATTAGCTGCGGGTAAAGGAGTGGTTGTAGCTGGAGACATCAATGAAGCCATAGCTGCAGTTGATATGATGATGGTTGGAAAAAAACTTGCTTCAGCTGGAGAAAAAATAATAATTGAAGATTGCCTAGAAGGTGAAGAAGTTTCAATTTTAGTTATTACTGATGGCGATACAGTTATACCTTTGGTTTCTTCTCAAGATCATAAGCCAGTTTATGATAACGATAAAGGTCCTAATAGTGGAGGTATGGGTGCTTATGCTCCGGCTCCAATATTAAATCAGGAACTTTTAAAGCGAATAAATGATCAAATTGCTGTACCGCTTATCCAGGGTTTTAAAAAAGAAGGTACTCCTTATACTGGTATACTTTATATAGGATTAATGATAAAGAATAATCTTCCCTTTGTCTTGGAGTTTAATGTTAGATTTGGAGATCCTGAGACTCAAGTTATCTTACCAAAATTAAAAAGTGATTTAGCTGATCTTATTTCTAAAACTGTAGATAATAAGCTTAGTGAAGTAAAATTAGAGTGGGACGAACGTGTTTGTCTTTGTGTAGTTTTAGCTTCTGGTGGTTATCCAGTAACTTATGAAAAAGGAAAAGAAATCAAAGGTTTAGAATCCTTAGCAGAATCTGACGATTTTTTTGTTTTTCATGCTGGAACTAAGCTTTTGGGCGATAAGCCTGGGTCTGGTTTTATAACTAATGGGGGTCGAGTTTTAAATATAACTGCTTTTGGTCAAAATATAAGAGAAGCTCAAGATAGAGCTTATAAAATTATAGAAAATATTAGTTTTGAGAAAATGCATTTTCGTCGAGATATTGGAAATAAAGCTTTGAACCATTAGTTTTTTTTAAAAAAAGGGACAGTTTTCTGTTTTAGGGGTTGCCTTTACAGTTGAGAACAGTCCCTTTTCTTATTTACAATAAAGGATTGAATTTTTAGATTTAAGAGATAAAATGGGATTGTAAAAAAGGGGAAAAAAATGAAAGAAAAAATTGCTATTATTTTAGGAAGTAAGAGCGATCTTGAGAAGTTAGAACAAGAGATAGATATTCTCAAAGAGTTAAATATTGCTTATAAACTAAAGGTTATTTCTGCTCACAGAAACCCTGAAAAATTAAGAAAATTTTGTCAAGAAATGGAAGCTAGCGGCATTGAAGTAGTTATTGGTTGCGCAGGTATGGCTGCAGCTCTTCCAGGGTTTATTGCCTCCTACGTTAATATTCCTGTTATCGGAGTAGCTTTGGAGGGCGGGCTTCTTGGTGGAATAGATGCTTTATTTTCTATGGTTAGTACACCTAAAGGTTTAGGAATAGCTTCAACTGGTGTAGGCAAAAGTGCATTTATAAATGCTATAATTTTTGCCTTAGAAATTCTTTCGCTTAAGGATAAAGACTATGTTTCTAAATTAAAAATTTTGAAGAATAAATTTAAATAATGAAGAAAATTTTTATTAATCCTAATGATATCAACCATTCTTTAGTCCAACAAGCAGCAGAGATTATTCAAAAGGGTGGTATAGTTGCTTTGCCTACTGAAACTGTTTATGGTCTAGGCGTTTGCGCTGGTAAAAGAAAAGCAGTTGATAAACTTTATCTATTAAAAAAAAGATCAAAAAACAAACCTCTTTCTTTTGCTTTGGGTAGCATTGACAAAGTAATAAAAGATTATTTTGATACTTTGCCACCTTTTGGATATCGGCTTATGAAAAAGTTTTGGCCAGGACCTCTTACAATTATTTATTATAATCCTCGCAACGATAGAATAGGAGTAAGAATCCCAGATAATATTGTGACTAATCAAATTTTGAGTGAACTTAATGATGCGATTTATCTTCCTTCAGCAAATATAAGTGGGGAAAAGGAAGCAACTTCGGCTTCTGAGGTAGAAGATGTTTTTGGTAGTCAGATAGATTTAATTGTTGATGGAGGTAAGTGTGTTTATTCTCAACCGTCAACAGTATTAGATTTGACTAGTCAACCTTTCAAAGTTTTGAGAGAAGGAGTAATTGCTGAGAGAGATATAGTCAAGGCATTCATTAGGAAGAAAATTCTTTTTGTTTGTACTGGTAATAGTTGTCGTTCACCTATGGCTGAATTTCTTCTTAAAAAATATTTGAAACAAATAAGACCTTATTTTGATGATAGATATGAGGTAATTTCTCGAGGAATTTCTGCTCCTGAGGGGTTAAAAGTGTCAACTTCAGTTGTAACTATTTTAAAGGATGAAGAAGGTTTGGATGCTAGTGAATTTTATGCTCAAAAGTTAGACAGGTTTACGATTCTTTCTTCGGATTTAATTTTTTGCATGGAAGATGCTCAAAATAAGTATATTTTAGAAATTGAACCTAAAGCTGAAGGAAGAGTATTTAATTTAAAGAAATTTCTTTCTTCTGAAACCGGAGAAGATATCCCTGATCCGGTTGGTAGGAATTTATCAGTATACCGCGAAGTATATTCACTTATAAAAGAAGCTATTTTAGAATTAAAAGATTGGCTTTAGAAAATAAAAGCCTGCCTGCCGGCAGGCAGGGAGTAGGTAGTGAAAATAAGCATTGCTTCTGATCATCGGGGAGTTAAATTAAAGGACACTTTAATAAAATATCTTAAAGAAAAAGATCACACTGTTGTTGATTTTGGAGCTTATTCCAAAGATCCGTGTGATTATCCTGATTACATTTATCCAGCAACCGTAGCAGTAAGGAATAAAGAAGTTGATAGGGCAATTATTATTTGTTATACCGGTATAGGTAGTTGCATTGTTGCCAATAAAGTCAAAGGAATAAGGGCAGCTTTAGTTTATAGTCTAAAAAGTGCTTATATGTCTCGTAGACATAACAATAGTAATGTTTTAGTTTTGCCTTCTTCTTTTTTTAAGGTTGATTATACTAAGAAAATAATTTCACGTTGGCTTAAAGAAGATTTTGAGGGAGGAAGACACGCACGGAGATTAAAAAAAATAAAAGAAATAGAGGAGAAGGAAAATGTTTGAAGAGTTAAAACAACAAGATAGTCAGATTTATAATAGTATGGTTCGCGAGCTTAAACGTCAAAGAGAGCATTTAGAATTAATTGCCAGTGAGAATTTTGCCTCTCTTGCTGTATTAGAGACTCAAGGTACTGTATTGACTAATAAATATGCAGAAGGATATCCTAGAGCTCGTTGGTATGGAGGATGTGAGTATGTAGATGAAGCTGAAGACCTAGCTATAAGTAGAGTTAAACAATTGTTTGACGCTGAATATGCTAATGTTCAACCACATTCAGGAACTCAGGCTAATATGGCAGTAATGATGGCAGTCCTAGAGCCTGGAGATACAATTTTAGCTATGGGTTTAGCTTGTGGAGGACATCTTTCTCATGGTCATCCTTTAAATTTTAGCGGTAAATTCTATAATATAATTTCTTATGGAGTTAATAAAGAGACTGAATGTATTGATTATGATCAGGTAGAGGAGTTGGCCTTAGAACATAAACCAAAGATGATTATTGCTGGGGCGTCAGCATATCCTCGAATAATTGATTTTAAACGTTTTAGAGAAATAGCTGATAAAGTTGGTGCATATCTTTTAGTAGACATGGCACATTTTGCCGGGTTAGTTGCTGCTAAGATATATCCTAATCCCTGTGAGTATGCAGAATTTGTAACTTCTACTACTCACAAGACTTTACGCGGACCAAGAGGGGGTTTTATTTTAGCTCGGGAAGAGTTTGCTAAGAAAATCAATCTAGCAGTTTTTCCGGGAATTCAAGGTGGACCATTAATGCATGTTATAGCTGCTAAAGCTGTTGCTTTTGGATTAGCCTTAAGGGATGATTTTATCCAATATCAGAAGCAAGTGGTTAGCAATGCCAAGTGTTTTGCTAAAGCTCTCCAAGAAAAAGGCTATCGCATAGTTAGTGGTGGTACTGATAGCCATCTTTTTCTCCTAGATTTAATTGCCAATGACATTAGTGGAAAAGAAGCCACCTCGGTTTTAAGTAGTGTCAATATTACTGTAAATAAGAATCTTATCCCTTTCGATACTAAACCTCCAGCAGTAGCTAGTGGAATTCGTATTGGAACTCCCGCAATCACTACACGAGGAATAAAAGAATCTGATACCGAAAAAATTGCTGAATTTATTGATAAAGGCTTAAGCAATAAGAATAATTTAGATAAATTAAAAGAAGTAAAAGAAGAAGTGCTTGAGTTTACGAAGAAATTTCCTCTTTATGAATAAGGAGATCTGATGTCGCTAAGAAATAAGTCTAAAAAAGTTAAAGCTGTAAAAAAAATTATTAGGCCAAGTTGGGATCAGTATTTTATGGGAGTTGCTTTTTTGGTTTGTGAGCGTTCAACTTGCTTGCGTAGAAAAGTAGGTGCAGTATTGACCAAAGATAAACAGATTTTAGCTACTGGATATAATGGAGCGCCAAAGGGAATTCCTCATTGTGAGATCACTGGATGTTTGAGGGAGGAATTGGGTATTCCTTCTGGTCAGCGTCATGAAATATGTCGAGGTCTTCATGCTGAGCAAAATGTTATTTTACAAGCAGCTTCTTTTGGAGTATCTACTAAAGGAAGCATTCTCTATGTAACAAATACTCCTTGTAGCATTTGTGCCAAGATGATTATAAATGCTGGCATTCTAGAAGTGGTTATTGCGAATGAATATCCTGATAAAATGGCAATAGACTTTTTAAAACAAGCTAATGTAAAATTAAGAAAGATAGAAAGCAAGGGTTAAAGGAAGAGAGATATTATGAAGTGTCCTTTTTGTAATAGCAATGAAAATAAAGTTACTGATTCTCGGGAAACTTCTGAAGGAACAGCTATAAGAAGAAGAAGAGAGTGTATAGATTGTGGTAAACGATTTACTACTTATGAATATGTTGAAAAAACTCCCTTAATGGTAATAAAAAAAGATGGCAGGCGTGAACCGTTTAACCATCAGAAAATTTTAAATGGTTTATTGAAAGCTTGCGAGAAGAGGCCAATAAGCATAGAAGTTTTAGAAAAAATAGCTAATGAAGTCGAAGGAGAATTACAAAAGAAATTTGAACAAGAGCTAGAATCACCTTGTATTGGAGAGGTGGTTATGGAAAAGTTAGCTCAATTAGACGATGTGGCTTATGTAAGGTTTGCTTCGGTTTATCGGCAGTTTAAAGATATTAATCAATTTATGCGTGAATTAAAAGGTGTTTTTAATAAACGAATAAACCCCGTTAGAAGTATCGGGGTTGAAGGAAAAAGGAACAAAACTTCTAACGGGGTGAAATGAAGTAGAGCTTTCAAAGATTATCATCGATGAACAGAACAAAGAGCAGGTTGTTGTTTTATAGGAGTTAAAATAAAAATTGGTTGCTGTTTCATTAAAAAAAATTCCTCATCTTTCTTCAATTTCTCGTATTGCCAAAGACCGTAATATTGGTGTTTGGTTAGTAGGTGGATTCTTGCGTGATTCTTATCTTAAATTAAAAAAAGAATTAGTAGATTTTGATTTTTGCGTTGGAAAAGAAACTTTAGCAGTAGTAAAGGATTTTGCTAAAAGTATTTCTTCTAAGTTTATTGTCCTCGATAAGAGTCAGAAATCGTATAGGGTGGTCAAGAAGGAAAAAAATAAAGTTTATACTTATGATTTTACTGCTATGCGTGGAAAGAATTTAGAAGAAGATTTAGCCTTAAGAGATTTTACTATCAATACCTTAACTGTTTCTTTGTTGGATAAGAAATTAGAACTCATCGATCATCTAAAGGCTTGTAAGGCTATGAAAGATAAAATAATTACAGTAGCTAGAGATGAAGTCATAGCACAAGATCCTTTAAGAATTTTAAGGGGTTTTTCATTTGTTGCCAATTATGGGTTTAAAATTAATTCTAGAACTTTAAGCTTAATGGTTAAATATAAACAGTTAATTAAACAGGTTTCAAAAGAGAGGATTAACGAAGAATTATTTAAAATACTTGCTTCTGATAATTCTTATAAGGTTATTAAACTAATCGATAAATTAAGAATACTTGATCAGTTTATTCCAGAGATTGCAAAAATGCGTGGTATTGATCAACCAGGAGGCTATCATCATTTAGAAGTTTGGGAGCACTCTTTAGAAACTTTACGACAATTTGAATTATTTTGTACTAAGCAAATAGGAAAAAATAAAGAAATGGCTAACTATCTTTTTGAAGAACTTGCTGTTGGCAGAAGAAGAATTCAAATTATAAAATTAGCCTGTCTGTTCCATGATATTGGTAAGCCTAAAGCTAAGAAAAAATTAAAAGGAAAAACTATTTTTCATACTCATGAGAAAATAGGAAAGGAAATTACAGAAAAAATAGCTGATAATTTACGCTTATCTTTGCATGAGAAGAATATTCTAACCAAGTTAATTTTTTGGCATCTTCGGCCTGGTTATTTAGCCGATCAAGTTCACCCTTCTAGGCGAGCAGTTTATCGATTTTTTCGCGATACTCAGGAAGAAGGGGTAGCGGTTATACTTCTTTCGTTTTCAGATTGGAGAGCTACTAGAGGTCCGCTTACAAATAATAAGAAAAGAAAAAGACATGAAGTGATTATGCTGAATTTAGCAGATAAATATTTTATTGATAAGAAAAAGAAACCTTTGCCGAAAATAATAGATGGAAAAATTATTATGAAAAAATATAAAATTCCATCTGGTCCCTTAATAGGGGTAATTTTGAAAAAGATAAAAGAGGAACAGGCCTTAGGCAAGACTTCTACAAAGTCAGAAGCCTTAAAAAGAGCGAAACAAATCATAACCAAAGCCTCCTAACCTTACTTCCGTCCCCGGAACGGAAGTAAGGAAGTAAAGGGTAAAATAAGAGGATGCGATGCCAATAAGAAAATCTCCTTTATTAGAAGGGAAAACTTATCATATTTTATCTAAAAGTATTGCTGAATTTGTAATATATAGAAATCGTAGAGAATATGAAAGGATGGTAAGCGTATTCGAGTATTACAGAGAAGATAGCCAACCTTTAAAATTCTCAGCTTTTCTTAAAATAAAAAACAAGGCAGAGTTTTTAAAAAGGCATTTTAAGAATAAAAATGCGTCAGTAAAAATTATTGCGTATTGTTTAATGCCTACCCATATACACTTAATTTTAAAGCAACTGAAACCTAACGGTATTTCTATTTTTATGCAGAGAATTTCTAGTGGCTATTCGCATTATTTTAATATTAAAACTAAGAGGAGAGGACCGTTGTGGGAGTCGAGATTTAAGAATATTTTGGTAGAAACAGATGAGTACCTTCTTCATTTGACACGGTACCTTCATTTGAATCCGACAACTGTTTACTTAGTGAAGAAGCCAGAGGATTGGGAATTTTCTTCGTATAAAGAGTTTTTAGGAAAGGTAAATAAAGAAAAGAAAGTGTGCAGTTATTCTGATCTATTAGAAATAACACCTAAGAATTATAAAAAGTTTGTGAATTCTCGAATAAGTTACCAAAAAAAGCTAGCCAAAATTAAGAAGTTATTTCTAGAGTAACCATACTTCCGTCCCCGGAACGGAAGTATGGTATAAAAGTATAAAATGAGGGGGGGGAGGATGAAGAGGGGCGATGTGGAAGTTATAGTAGTTAAGGGTGATATTACTGAAGTTGAGAGTGAGGCAATTGTTAATGCTGCTAATAATCAATTTTTCATGGGTGGTGGTGTAGCTGGGGCAATTAAGAGAGTTGGTGGTAGAGTAATTGAAAAAGAAGCTAGGAGTAAGGGACCAGTTAATGTTGGTGAGGCAATTATCACTTCAGCTGGAAATTTAAAAGCAAAATATGTTGTTCATGTGGTAACTATGAAGATGGATTTTAAGACTAATGAAGAGATTGTACGTAAAGCTACTTATTCTTCTTTAATTTGTTGCCAAGAAAATAAAGTTAGTTCAGTTGCTTTTTGCGCCCTAGGCTGCGGAGTAGGCAGGCTTAGTCTTGAAGCTGTTTCAAAGGTAATGGCTCAAGAAGTATTTAGGTATCAGTGGGAGGTAAAACAACCAAGTTTAAAGAAAATAATTTTTGTTTTAAACTCTGATAAATCTTTTGAAATTTTTAATAAAAATGTAATTGAATATCTTGAGTATATAAATAAAAAAATAAGCGCTGGGCCTTTTCTTACTGTAGATGGAATAATTGAATATGAACAAGGCATTGTACTTATCCAACGCAGCAATCCTCCTTTAGGCTGGGCTTTACCGGGAGGTTTTGTTGATTATGGTGAGAGTGTTGAAGAGGCAGTAGCCAGAGAGATTAAAGAGGAGACTAGTCTTGATTTTATAAATTTTAAGCAGTTTAAGATTTATTCTAAGGGAGATAGGGATCCGCGTTTTCATACTGCCTCAGTTGTATTTATTGGTGAAGGCAAGGGAAATTTAAAGGCAGATTCTGATGCTAAAGGGGCAGGAGTTTTTAAATTAGATTGCCTGCCAGAGAAAATAGCCTTTGATCATAGAAAGATAATTGAAGATTATATTAAATTTAAAACGAAATAAATGAACAAGACTTCTTTGCGCTATCTTAAAGGGGTTGGGCCGCGCCGGGAAGGCACCTTTAATGATTTAGGTATTAGAAGCGTTAAAGACCTTCTTTATTACTTTCCTTTTCGTTATCAAGATAGAAGAAACTTTAAAAAGATAAAAGAGCTTGAGGTCGGCGAATTTTCAGCAATCAAAGGTAATGTCCGGGCTGTTAATTTAAAGAAGTTTCCTTTCTTTTTACGCTCTAAACTTAAAAAGATAAAGAGCGTCTTTGAAGCAATCTTAGAAGATGAAACTGGCAGTATCCGCTGTACCTGGTTTAACCAAGCTTATTTATCTGAAACAATTAAAGCTGGAGTTAGTTTGGTTGTTTATGGAAAATTAAAGATTGGCTCCAGGGGGCGTCAAATTATTGCCCCTGAATATGCGATTGAACAGGGCGATGAAGCTTTGGGAATTGGAAAAATAATCGGTATCTATAGGCTGCCATCTGAATTTACTCAAAAATTTATTAGAAAGACAGTTTCTTCTGCTTTAGAAAATCATTTGTTTAAATATTCTGATCCCTTGCCTTATTACATAAGAAGGAAGAGGAATATTCCTAATATTGCTAAGAGTCTAGAAGAAATACACTTTCCTAGTTCTTGGGAAGATGCTGAGGCGGCCCGGGAACGTTTTATTTTTGAAGAGTTGTTTTTATCTCAAGTTTTAGTTTACCTTCGTAAGGCCAAAAGGGCAATTCAACAAGGAGTGAAATTTAATATTTCAAAAACTACTATAGAAAAAATAAGAGAGAACTTAGGGTTTAAACTAACTCTATCGCAAGAGAAGTCTTTAACTCAAATTTTAGGTGATTTAGAAAAAGCCCATCCAATGCATCGAATTCTCCAAGGAGATGTTGGTTGTGGTAAAACTGCTATAGCAACATTTGCTATTGGTGTTTGTGCTGATTCTGGATTTCAAGCTGCCCTTATGGTCCCTACTGAAGTTTTAGCTCATCAGCATAAAGAAACCTTGGAGAAGAGCCTAAAAGGCTTAAAATTCTTAAATAAGGGAAACCCAAAAGATGTAATTAAAGTGCTTTCTTCATCTCTTACTAAAAGTGAAACAGAGAATATTTATCAGGGGCTAAAGAAAGGAACAATAAAAGTAATTGTTGGTACTCATTCTCTTATTCAAGAAGCAGTAAAATTTAAAAAATTAAGCTTAGTTATAATTGATGAGCAGCATAGGTTTGGAGTTGCCCAAAGAGCGCTTCTCCCTAAAAAGGGCCAAATTGCTCCTCATTGCTTAGTTATGAGTGCTACTCCGATTCCTAGGAGTTTAGCTCTTTCTTTGTATGGAGATCTTGATTCTTCAATAATAAGCCAAATGCCTAAAGGTAGAGTGACGCCTATAACTCGTTGGGTAAAGGAAGGAGACAGAAGAGAAATTTATAATTTTTTGCGGAAAATATTAGAGGGAGGCCGTCAAGTTTATATCATTTATCCAGTTATTGAAGAGAGTTTTAATCAAGATCTAAAACCTTTAAAGACAATGTATAAGAAAATAGTTGAAGAGTTCTCTGAATTTAAAGTGAAGATGTTCCATGGTCAAATGAAGAATAATCAGAAGCTGAAGACAATAAAAGCTTTTAAGGATAAAAAAGTAGATATTTTAGTTTCTACAACTGTAATTGAAGTAGGTTTAAATATAGAAAATGCTACTACTATGGTGGTTGAGAATCCTGAGAGGTTTGGATTAGCTCAATTACATCAGCTCCGTGGTAGGATACAGCGTTCTCAATATCAACCTCATTTTATTCTTATTAGTGGAGATAATCTTTCTAAACAGGCTTTGAGTCGTCTTAATATAATTTCAAAGGAAGTTTCAGGATTTAAAATTGCTGAAGAGGATCTTAAATTAAGAGGACCAGGAGATTTTTTTGGTAATTTACAACATGGTTTACCAGATTTAAAATTAGCCAATCCTATAGAGGATTTAGAAGTGCTAAAAGAGGCTCGTCTTTTTGCTTACAAGGTTGTGAATAAAGATTCTTGTCTTAGTCAGCCACGTCATCGTTGTCTTAAAGAGCATATTGATAGTTCGATTTTAGTTAATATTAATTCTGATTAAAACTCAAGGTTAGTCGTAGTTTAAATTTTTTGAAAAATAAGTAATTTTTAGGAGGGAGTGAGTAATGAAAATTTTTGGTGGTAAATTCAAAGGGAAAAATATAGTGGTTCCTTTAGACGTTCGGCCAGTATCCTTAAAGGTAAAAAAGTCTTGTTTTGATATTTTAAGAGGCGAAGTTGAAGCCAAGAGAGTTTTGGATCTTTTTGGCGGTTCAGGTTCTTTGGGCATCGAAGCCTTATCTCAAGGGGCAAAAGATGCTATATTCTTAGATTCAAGTCGACGTTGTGTATCTGCTATAAGGAAAAATCTTGCTTTTTTAGGTCTTGATTCTAAAGAAAAAGTAATTTTAAAGGATTCATTGTCAGCAATTAAGGATTTTTTTATTTATCGGGAAAGCTTTGATATTATTTTTATAGATCCGCCTTATCATAGTGGCCTATTGACAAAATCCTTGCAACTATTAGAGGAGTATGATATAGTAAGCCCTTCTGGTTATGTAGTGGTTTTTTGTTCTACTAAGGACGATTTTGTGCAGGCCAGTAAAGGATTTTCTCTTATTGTAGAAAGAAAATATGGTCAGACTCTTTTCTTGATATATCGAAGACATGAATAGCGCTATTTATCCTGGGACATTTGACCCAATTACTAATGGACATATTGATATTGTCCAAAGAGCTGTCTCTATTTTTGGCCAGGTTTTGGTTTCAGTAGTAGAGGTGTCGACCAAAGATGCGCTATTTTCTTTTGATCAGAGGATTAAATTAGTTAAAGAATCAACAGCCAATATAAAAGGCGTTAAGGTAGAAGGTTTTGGCGGATTGGTAGTAGATTTTGCCAACAAGAAGAAAGTTAAGGTTATTGTAAGAGGCTTGAGAATGATTTCTGATTTTGAATATGAATTTCAGATGGCCTTGACTAATCGTAATCTTGCTCCAGAAATAGAAACAATTTTTCTTATGCCACATCCTGAGTATTCTTTTATTTCTTCACGTCTTATAAAAGAAGCTGCTTGTCTAGGAGCTAATTTGAAGAAATTTTTGCCTTCAGTAGTGGTGAAGGCTTTGGGAAAAAAATTAAATGAAGATAAAAGTAGAAAGAATAAGAGATAAAGAAATTGAAATAGAAGAAGAGATTCTAGCTTCGGCTTGGGAGTTAAATTCTTCTGATGTTACCTTCGTAGATTCTATTTATCTGAAGTGTAAATTTTCTAGAGTTAGAGATGAAATAATAGTTCAAGCTTGGATAACTACCCATAGAGATATTGTTTGTTCACGCTGCTTGAAAGAAACTCGTCATGTTGTAGAACAGAGTTTTACTAAGAGTTATAAAGATAGTGAAGCCGGAGAATGGCTTGAAATTGATGAAGATATTCGACAAGAGATATTACTTAATTTTCCAATGAAGGTTTTGTGTAAGCAAGATTGTAAAGGTCAATGTCCTGTTTGCGGAGTAGACTTAAATTATAAAAACTGTAGTTGCAAGTAAAATATAAAATATAGAAAACAAGATTTAAGTTACATCACCCTAAAGGAGGTAAGTAGATGGCGCATCCTAAAAGAAAACATTCTTCTGCTCGAAGAGGCAAAAGAAGAAATCATCAAAAGATATCTGCTCCTTTATTAGTAGAGTGCAAGCAATGTCGACGACCTAAACCAGCTCATATGGTCTGTCCTTTTTGTGGTTACTATGCTGATAAAGAAGTTATTAAGGTTGAAAAGAAAGAAAAGAAGAAAAAGAAAGGTAGATGAGCTATAAAATTGGCATAGATATATCTGGTGGAGATTTTGCACCGAGTGAGATTATCAAAGGGGCAATATTAGCTAAAAAAGAATTATCTGAGGATATTGTTTTAATTGGCGTAGAGGAAGAGATCAAAGAACAATTAAAACTTAATAAAGCTTCTGCAGATGATTTTATTATTGTTAATGCTCCCGAGAAAATTGAAATGGCTGAATCACCAGCTAAGTCAGTACTTAGGAAAAAGAATTCTTCAATTGTTATCGGTACTGATTTACTTAAAGAAAAAAAAATAGATGCTTTTGTTTCTTGTGGTAATACTGGAGCAGTGGTTTGTGCTTCTACTTTGAGATTAGGTTTAATTGAAGGGGTAGAACGTCCAGGAATCGCTTTAATGCTTCCGGCTAAGACTGGTGGTGTATCTTTGATTATTGATGTTGGAGCAAATATTGACTGTAAACCTTTGCATCTTTTGCAATATGGGATAATGGCTTCAGTCTATTATGATTTAGTTTTAAATAAAAATAATCCTAGCTTAGGATTACTTAATATTGGTGAAGAAGCTTCAAAGGGTTTAGGTGTTCTAAAGCAAGTACATAAGCTTTTTTCCTCATCATCGCTAAATTTTACTGGCAATATGGAAGCTCGCGAAATTTTTTCTGGTAAATGTGATTGCATAGTCTGTGATGGCTTTGTAGGTAATATTGCTCTTAAAGTTGCTGAAGGAAGCGTTGAGACTGTGGGTAGAATGCTTGTTAAAGCTATGAAAAAAGGAATTTTAGGTAAGATAAGTCTTTTATTAGCTAAGAAAAATCTTAAAGAGTTTAAAAGTTCGATTGATTATGCTGAACATGGAGGAGCTCCTCTTTTGGGTGTAGATGGGATTGTAATTATTGGACATGGTCGTTCTAGCAGAGTGGCGGTTAAAAATGCTATTAAGGTAGCTGTTCGTGAGTTGTCACAAGATTTAACTACAACTATTAATAGGAGAATCAATGAAATTTGTCAAGATAGCGGGATTAGGCAAATACTTACCGCCTAAGCGCTTATTAAATTCAGATTTAGAAAAAATGGTTGAGACCTCAGATGAGTGGATTACTGCTCGTACTGGTATAAAAGAAAGAAGAATTTCAGAAAAAGGGGTTGGTGCTTCTGGATTGGCTTATAAGGCTTCACAAATTGCCTTAGAACGGGCTGGTGTAGATCCTAAAGACTTAGATTTAATTATTGTTGCTACTATTACTCCTGATACACAATTCCCTTCTACAGCTTGTTATCTTCAAAATTATCTAAAGGCTAGTAAGGCTGCTTGCTTTGACGTATCTGCTGCTTGTGCTGGGTTTGTATATGGGTTAGTTAATGCTTGGCAGCTTATAAAGGGTGGCTTATATAAGAATGCCTTGGTAGTGGGTTGTGAAGTTCTTTCTACAATAACCGATTGGGAGGATAGATCCACTTGTGTTTTGTTTGGAGATGGAGCTGGAGCTGCAGTATTAACTGAAAGTATAAAACCAGGATTTTTAAGTGCTTATTTAGGTTCAGATGGTTCTCAAACCGATATTTTAAATATGCCTGGTGGAGGTTCGCGTAATCCAATTTCTACTGAAGTTATAGATAGTCGAATGCATTACATGAAGATGAAAGGCAATGAGCTTTTTAAGATTGCTGTTAGGGTAATGGTTGAAGCAGCAAAAAAAGCTTTAGCTAGAGCTGAATTAGATAACAGCAATATAGATATGTTAATTCCTCATCAAGCTAATGAGAGGATAATAAGTGCAGTTGGAAAACGTCTTGGTCTTTCTAAAGATAAGATATATATAAATATTGATCGCTATGGAAATATGTCTTCTGCTTCTAGTGCTGTAGCTTTATGTGAAGCTTGGGAAGACAAGAGATTCAAAACAGATAATATTGTGGTTTTGGACGCTTTTGGAGCAGGATTAGTCTGGGGTAGTTGTGTTCTCAAATGGGTGTAAAATAGCTCATAGTTCTTAGACTATGAGCCATGAGCTAAGAACTAAAATACTAAACAATGAAAGCAGTAATTTTTCCTGGTCAAGGTGCTCAATATGTAGGAATGGGGCAAAGTTTATATGAGGGCTTTCCTCAAGCTAAGAATATTTTTTTATCAATAGATAAGATTTTAGGATTTTCTTTATCGGAAAAGTGTTTTCAGGGGCAAGAATCTGAGCTTAAAGAAACTTCAACCCAACAATTAGCAATTTTAGCAGTTAGTTTGGCTGCTTTTGAGGTTTTTAAAGAAAAAGAAATAAAGATAGATTATTTATCGGGATTAAGCTTAGGTGAATACAGTTGCTTATATGCTGCTGAAGTTATAAATTTAAGTGATTTAGTAAATTTAGTAGACCAAAGAGCCAAAGCTATGAACAAAGTAGCTTTAGCTAATCCCTCCACCATGTTTGCAGTTATCGGGCTTGATAGAGAAAAATTAAAAGATATAGCAAAAAAAGAAAATTTTTATATTGCTAATATAAATTCACCGGGACAAATAATTGTTTCTTTAGCTAAAGACCGGAGAGACGATATTTTTACAATTTTAGAGGCTACTGGTGCAAGAGTTATAGAACTGGCAGTTAGTGGTGGTTTTCATTCACCATTTATGAATTTGGCTAAAGAACATTTAGCTACTGTTGTTGAGGAAATGAATTTCTCTGATGCCAGTATTCCTATTGTTAGTAATTTTACAGCCAAAGCTCATACTAAGGCAGAAGAAATTAAGAGTAATCTTCTAGAGCAATTAACTTCTTCTGTTTTATGGAATGATTGCGTAAATTATATGATGAGAGCTGGCGTAGATTCATTTTTTGAAGTTGGTCCATCAAAGGTTTTGCGTGGATTAATCAGAAAAATAGATCGCCAGGCTAAGGTTATTAATATCGGAGAAAAACAGGATTTAGAAAGTTTATCAGTGGACTAAAATTTTTAAGGAGGACTTATGAATTTTGACGGTAAAGTTGTTGTAGTCACTGGAGGCGCTCAGGGAATAGGTCGTCAGATTGCTTTAAATTTTGCTAAGCTTAAAGCTAAGGTAGTGATTTTAGATCTGGTTGAGGAGTCTTTAAAGCAAGCTCAAGAAGAGATTTCTAGCCATAGTGAATGTTTATATTACGTAGTTGATGTCACTAATAATCTTCAAGTTGAGGAAACAGTAAACAAAATTATTGACAACTCTTTAAAGATTGATATATTAATTAACAATGCAGGGATAACTAGAGATAGTTTGGCCCTAAGGCTCTCTGAAAGCGATTGGGATAAGGTGATTACTGTAAATCTAAAAGGTGCATTTTTATGTTCTAAGTTCTGTGCAAAGAAGATGATAAAGCAGCGTTATGGTAAGATAGTTAATATTTCTTCTATTATCGGAATAATTGGTAATAGTGGCCAGGCAAATTATTCAGCATCTAAAGCTGGTTTAATTGGTTTAACCAAGACACTTGCTAGGGAATTAGGCTCAAGGAATGTTTGCGTTAATGCTGTTGCTCCAGGCTATATCCAGACTAAAATGACTGATGTTTTATCAGACAAGGTAAAAGAAGAGATGTTAAAAAGGATACCCTTAAATAGATTTGGTTCACCAGAAGATGTGGCCAAAGCAGTATTGTTTTTGGCTTCAGATGAGGCTGCGTATATAACTGGTCAAGTTTTAGTAGTTGATGGCGGTATGATTTAGCAAACTAAAGGAGGTTTGGATATGAGTGTTGACGAAAAAGTAAAAGGTATTATTTCTGAACAGTTAGGTGTAAAAAAAGAAGAAATTAAGCCAGAAAGTTCTTTCATTGATGATCTAGGAGCAGATTCTCTAGACACAGTAGAAGTTGTTATGGCTTTGGAAGAGGAATTCGGAATAGAGATTCCTGATGAAGATGCTGAAAAGATTACCACTGTTGGTGATGCATCTAAGTATATTGAAGATAAAATGGGTAAGAAAGAGGAATAGTCTTTAAAAGATGAAAAGAGTAGTTGTAACTGGATGTGGTGTTATTTCCCCAGTCGGGAATGAGAAGGATTCTCTTTGGGATTCTTTGACTAATGGAAAAAGTGGTGTAGGGAAAATTACTAACTTTGATGCAACAGAATTTGATTCTAAAATTGCTGGCGAAGTAAAGAATTTTATCCTTCCTTCTCATTTTACTTCTAAAGATCAAAGGAAGACCTCACGTTTTGTTCAATTTGCTCTTAAAGCTGCAGAAGAAGCTATCGCTGAATCTGGTATAGACTTAGATCAAATTGATCCTTATCAAATAGGTGTAATCATTGGCTCAGGGGTAGGAAGCTTAGAGACAATTGAGAGAGAGCATAAAGTTCTTCTTGAAAAAGGACCAAAAAAACTTTCCCCATTTATGATTCCGATGCTGATTACCAATGAGGCTGCCGGGCATGTAGCTATACGCTTTAAATTAAAAGGACTTAATTTTTGTACAGTTACTGCTTGTGCTTCTGGAGCTCATGCTATTGGAGAAGGCTATCGGGCGATAAAGAGTGGCATTGCCACTCTTATGGTTTGTGGAGGTGCAGAAGCTTGCGTAGTTCCTTTAGGAGTAGGTGGTTTTTGTGCCTTAAAAGCACTTTCTAAACGCAATGATGAACCTCAAAGAGCAAGTAGACCTTTTGATTTGGAAAGAGGTGGATTTGTTATAGCTGAAGGAGCAGGTATTATTGTATTAGAAGAACTAGAGCATGCTAAGAAAAGAGGTGCTTATATTTACGGTGAATTAGCTGGATATGGGGCGACCTGTGATGCTTTTCATATAACAGCACCTGATCCTGAGGGCGGTGCAGCTTCAAAAGCACTATCTCTTGCTTTAGATGAAGCTGGCGTATCCCGTGATCAGAAAATTTATTTAAATGCTCATGGCACAAGTACAAAATTAAATGATGTTATGGAGACCAAAGCTATAAAAAGTGCTTTTGGTCCTTACGCTAAAGAAGTTTTAATTAGTTCTACAAAATCAATGACTGGGCATACTTTAGGTGCTGCTGGAGCAATTGAGTTTATTGCTTGTTGCCTAGCTCTTAAGAATAAGATTATCCCTCCTACGATCAATTATGAAAATCCTGATCCTGAATGTGATTTGAACTACACACCTAATGAAGCTAGGCTTGAGGATATAAAAGTTGTAATGTCTAATTCTTTAGGGTTTGGGGGGCATAACGCTACTCTTGTGATAAAAGAATTTAAATAGTAAATAGTTAATAGTATATAGTATATAGTAAATAGTATGTAGTATATTGTATATTGCAAATGTATTAATTATATCCTATATACTATATATGGCATACAATACACTCTCTTAAATATGGGTTTAACATTAATTGAAAAAATTCTTCTTAAACATTCTTTATCTGGAAAGTTAGAAGACTTTATCTATGCTAAAGTAGATTTTTGCTTTGGTAATGATATAACTGCTCCTTTAGCAGTTAAAGAATTTAAAAAAGCTGGTTTTAAAAGTATATTTAATAAATCAAAAATTGGCTTTATTTGTGATCATTTTACTCCAGCCAGAGACCTAAAAGCTGCTAATAATGTAAAATTATTAAAAGAGTTTGCTAAAGAATATAAGATAAAACATTTTTATGATATTGATAAGTGTGGGGTAGAACATGTTTTTTTACCTGAATCTGGTTTAGTAAAACCAATGGACTTAGTAATTGGAGCTGATTCTCATACTTGTACTTATGGTGCCCTAGGAGCAGCAAGCTTTGGTGTTGGTTCAACTGATTTAGCTGCAGCTATTGCTACTGGCAAGTGTTGGTTTAAGGTTCCTGAGACTATAAAGTTTGTTTATAGTGGTAAATTTACAACTTGGGTAGGTGGAAAAGATTTAATGCTTTACACTATTGGTAAGATCGGCGTAGATGGAGCTTTGTACAAAGTTATGGAATTTTCTGGTCCGGCAATTAGAAGTTTGTCTATGGATGATCGGTTCTCAATGTGTAATATGGCTATTGAAGCTGGTGGTAAAGGTGGAGTTATTGAGCCGGATGAGAAGACTCTTGATTATGTAAGAGCAGCTAATCCTAAATTAAAAAATATAAAAATAGTTAAAAGTGATCCTGATGCTAAATATAGTAGGGTTATTAATATTGATGTTAGTAAACTAACCCCTCAGGTTGCTTGCCCTCATCTTCCTAGTAATGTAAAGAGTGTAGATAAGCTTAGCAAGATTAAAGTAGACCAAGTCGTAATTGGTTCTTGTACTAATGGTCGAATAAGTGATTTAGCAATTTCAGCTAAGATATTAAAAGGTAAAAAGATTAAAAAAGGCTTAAGAGCAATTGTTATTCCAGCTACACCTAAGATTTATCAGGAAGCAGAAAAGAAAAAATATTTAGAGATTTTTCATAATGCCGGTTTTATAGTTTCACCACCTACTTGTGGACCTTGTTTAGGTGGTCATACTGGAGTTTTAGATAAGGGTGAGGTCGCCATAGCTACTACTAATAGGAATTTTATTGGTAGAATGGGAGACCCAGGAAGCTTTGTTTATCTTTCTTCACCAGCAGTAGCAGCTGCTAGTGCAATTACTGGTAGAATTACTAATCCAACTGGAGTGGTAAGAGATGATTATTAAAGGCAAGAGTCACAAACTAGGCAGCAATATTAATACTGATGATATTATTGCGGCTAAATATCTTGATTCTTATGATCAGGTTTTTCTTGGTTCAAAATTCATGGAAAACATAGATCCAGATTTTATAAAAAGAATCAAAAAAGGCGATGTAGTTGTTGCTGGTAAGAACTTTGGTTGTGGTTCTAGTCGTGAACATGCACCTTGGGCAATTAAGGGATGTGGAATTTCTTTGGTAATCGCTGAAAGTTTTGCCCGTATTTTTTATCGTAATGCTATAAATGTTGGTTTACCGATTTTAATTTGCAAACAAGCAAACCAAATTAAAGCTGATGATATTCTAGAGATTGATTTGGATAAAGGGATAATAAAGGATCTAACTTTAAATAAAGAATTTACCTCTGAAGCTTTTCCTGCCTTTATGCAGGAGATTATTAAAGTTGGAGGATTAATCAAATGGTTGAAGAAAAAGCCTGCCTGCCGGCAGGCAGGGAGAAAAAATGAATAACTATAATATTGCAACAATTCCTGGTGATGGCACAGGTCCGGAAGTAGTTAATGAAGGATTAAAAGTATTAGAGGCAGTAGCTTCTAAATTTGATTTTAAGTATCAAAATACTAGTTATGATCTTGGTGGAGAAAGATATCTAAAGACTGGTGAAGTCCTGCCAGAGTCAGTTATAGCAGAATTAGGTAATTTTGATAGTATTTTTCTTGGAGCGATTGGTCATCCAGGAGTAAAACCTGGTATTCTAGAAAAAGGAATACTATTAGCTTTACGTTTTGCTTTTGAGCAGTATGTAAATTTAAGACCAATAAAGCTTTATGATAGCCGTTTCTGCCCGCTTAAAGATAAAAAACCTGAAGATATAGATTTCGTAGTAGTTAGAGAAAACACTGAAGGTCTTTATAAGGGGCTAGGTGAATTCAAAAATAAAGGTAGTGCTGAAGAGGTAGCTATTCAGAGTTCTTATAACACTCGCAAGGGTGTTGAGCGCTGTATACGTTATGCTTTTGAATATACTCGTAAAAGAGATAAGAAAAAAACTCTTACTCTTTGCGGTAAGACCAATGTTTTAACTTATGCTTTTGATTTGTGGGATAGAACTTTTAATGAAGTGGCAAAAGATTATCCTGATATAAAAACTGATTATGCTCATGTTGATGCAACTTGTATGTGGATGATTAAGAATCCAGAGTGGTTTGATGTAATTGTTACTGACAATATGTTTGGTGATATTATTACTGATTTAGGAGCAATGATTCAAGGTGGAATGGGTATTGCTGCTGGAGGGAATATCAACCCTAAAGGAGTTTCAATGTTTGAACCTATTGGTGGCAGTGCTCCTAAGTATACTGGACAGAATGTAATTAATCCTTTAGCAGCAATTTGTGCTCTTGGTATGATGCTTAATCAATTAGGAGAGAACAAAGCTGCAGAAGCAATAGAGAAGTCAGTTATTAAAGTAGCTAGAGATGATCTAAAGAGCCTTGGGGCTGGAAAGATGGGCTATTCTACCACCGAGGTCGGAGATCTCGTGGTTAAAAACCTGTAATTGCAGAAGACAGATGACAGAGGACAGAAAAATCTGACTTCTGATTTCTGTTTTCTGACTTCTGGAAGAATTATGAAGAAGTATAATGTAGCGGTAATTGGAGTTGGAGCAGTCGGGGCAGAAATTCTTAGAATTCTAAAACAAAGAAACTTTCCAATTGAGAATTTAAGAGTATTTGCTCGTAGTGCTAGAGAGATAAAAGTAGATGGCACATCTTATAATGTTGAAGCTATAGAGGGCAGTGACTTTACTGGAATAGATATTGCTCTGTTTGCTGGAACTGAAGGTTCTAAAGGGGCTAGTGTTCTTTATGCTGATAAGTTCATAGAGAAGGGAGCAGTAGTAGTTGACAATGGTAATGATTTTCGTCTAAAAGATGACGTACCATTAGTAGTTCCTGAAGTAAATAAAGATAAAGTTTCTACACATAAGGGAATAATTGCTAATCCAAATTGCACTACTATTCAAGCAGTTACTGCTTTGGGTGGAATTTTTAAAAGTTTTGGCTTAAGTCAATTCATTGTTACTAGCTTTCAAGCAACTTCTGGAGCTGGTAAGGCAGCAGCAACTAGTCTTTGGAATGAGACTAAAGGTTTAGTTGAAGATAATCAGGATAATGATTTTGATAATCTCAATAAGAAAATAAACCATAAGCCAGAGAGCTTTGACCGCCAGATTGCTTTTAATGTTATTCCTCAGATTGGTGGTTTTGATGATAATGGTTACACTAGTGAAGAAATGAAAGTAGTCCATGAATCACACAAGATTTTTGGTGATAACGATATAAAGATTTCTGCTACATGTGCTAGAGTACCAGTTTTTACCTCACATAGTGAGTCAATTTACTTTACTACTAAGAAGAAGACTACAGTTGCCGAATTAGAAGAAGTTTTAAAGAACTCACCAGGTGTAGTTTATCAAACTGAAAATTTATCTCTACCGGTTGATGCTGAAGGCAAGGATGAAGTCTTTGTTAGCCGTTTACGTGAAGATACAGCATGCGAAAACTCTTTTTGGTTATGGTGTGTTTCCGATAACCTAAGAAAGGGCGCAGCCTTAAATGCCATCCAAATAGCTGAAGAGCTAATCAAATAGATCTAGTCTAATTCAAACTAGGTATAATTCCTTAATAAAAGGGGTCAACTCCCTTTCTTTGGAAGAAGATTGTAATCACAAGTGCGACAATTAGAGGGTAAAAAAATGTTCCATAGCTCTCAAAATCTGTTATTTTGTAAGGTAGTGAAACCAACAAAAAACAGAATAGGGATTTTGAGTTGAATATTTTCACAATATGAATTACAATCCACCAAAATAAATTTCTTTTAGCAAACCTCTTGTTTTCTTTCCTGATATCTATATAATATCAGAAAGGGATAAAGTAAGTATAGTATAGGATTTTTTGATGTTGGGTGTAAATATGCAAAAGAACATTCGCTTTGATTTAGAATATATTGGTAGTAATTATTTTGGTTTTCAGATTCAAGAGAAGGCTGGGGTAAAACAAATTACTATTCAAGAGGTCTTGGAGAAAGCTCTAGAGAGGCTTTTTAGAGAAAAGATAAGAATAATAGCTTCGGGTAGGACTGATAGAGGGGTGCATGCTAAGGCTCAAGTAGTAAATTTTAAAGTAGATACTAAAATACCTTTGTCAAATATAAAGACTGCTGTAAATACTTTTTTACCTTCTGATATAAGGATTAACAAGATAAAGAAAGTTTCTGATGACTTTCATTCTCGTTTTTCTGTTAAATCCAAGATTTATCGGTATATAATTTTTTGTAATCGAGAAGATTCTGTATTTTGGAAGAATTTCTCTTGGCATATTCCTGGTGCTCTTGATTTAGAATTAATCAACAAAGGAGCTAAGAGATTAATTGGTAGAAAAGATTTTAGTATTTTTGCTAAAGATCCTAAAAAATATAAGACTTGCCAGCGGAGAGTAATATATATTTTAATAAGGAAAAGAGCCAATTTGATTTATATTGATATTGAAGCTGAGGGTTTCTTGAGAAATATGGCCAGGAACATGGTTTCATTTTTGGTAAGAATAGCTAGTGGAAAATTGTTGATTAAAGATTTATCTTCTATCCTTAATAAAAAGATTTTTTATATTAAGAATCCAGCTCCAGCCCAAGGGTTATACCTTTATAAGGTAAAATATTAGTATTTATTGGGTTTTTTTAGCTTCTGGGGTTGAAATTTTAGCCAAATTAGCTAATAATTGTGATATAATAATAAATATTAATTTTGAATTAGAGGAGAGGTAAAATTCTATGTTTATCAAAAGAGTATTAGTTATTTTCCTTATTGTAATGTTTGGTGTGACTTCTGGCTGTCATAATCTTCGTAAGAAGTTTATAAGAAAGAAGAAGCATGAGAAAGAAATTGCAGTTTACGTAGATTTTAAAGATTATCCAGAGAAGCCTTCACGGGAAGCTTATATCAATTACTATTTGTTTGTACGCGGTTGGATTGATGATTTAGTTGAAGCTCTTAAACAAGGAGTTAGTTATAAGAGACAGCGGAGAGCAATTAATCAAGCAATAATGAATTTAGAACAGATAATTACTTTTTATAGTACTGAAGGTAAAGATGCGGTTTATCCTATATATGAAGGATTACAGGATTTAAGAGCCGAAATGGTTAAGAGTCCTAATATGAGTGAGGCTAAGAGTAATCTTTTTGTTCGCAAAGTTGAGCAGCTTAAGAGAAGATTTGAGAAAGATTTTAATTATAGTGATGTAGAAAAATGGATGAATTAATTGTACAGACCTTTCGTTTAGGTGAACTCTCTACCAATTGTTATCTGGTTTTTAATCAAGAATCAAAGAAAGGGTTTATTATTGAGGCTCCTGAGCCGATTGATGAAGTTATTGAATTTATTAAAATTCAAAATATAGCCATAGATTTTATTGCTTTAACTCATGCTCATTTTGATCATATTGGAGGATTAAATAGTTTGGATTATCCTTTTTATCTACACCAAGAAGATCTTAAGTTTTTAAAAAATCCCGGGTTTAATGGTTCAGAATTTTTTGGTTCTTCAATTGTAGTTGATAAAGAAGCTAAGGTGTATGACGATAACCAGCCTTTATATTTTGATAATCATTTAATAGAAGTAATCCATACTCCAGGCCATACTCCAGGGTCAGTATCTTTGAAATTAGATAATTGGCTTTTTAGCGGGGATACGCTTTTTTTTGATTCAATAGGAAGGACTGATATTCCTTTAGGGTCTGGTGAGCAGATAATTAAGTCAATAAAAGAAAAGTTATTGGTCTTGCCTTTAGATACAATCGTTTATCCAGGACATGGCGCTCCTACTAGTATAGCTCGAGAGATTAAATTAAATCCTTTCCTAGGTTAATTAAATGGAAGTTTACTTAGAAGCCTATATTGATTATTTAAAGGTTGAGAAGGGTTTAGCTTATAATTCTATTTCTGCATATAGTGAAGATTTAAGAAAATATATTCAATACTTAAAAAAAGAGGGAATAACTGATCCTAAAAGTATTATTCGCAAGAATATTACTGATTTTTTATTTAACTTGCGAAAAAGAATAGCTCCGATAAGTATTGCTCGAATTTTATCAGCGATTAGAAGCTTTCATAAGTTTTTATTAAGAGAGAGGATATCTTCACAAGATCCATCGGATCTTATTGAAGCTCCCAAATTAGAGAAGAAAATTCCCAATTTTTTGATTATTGATGAGGTAAATGAAATTTTAAAAGCACCGAATTTAAAAAAACCTCAAGGAATAAGAGACAGGGCTATTTTAGAGTTGCTGTATGCTACTGGTTTGCGAGTTTCAGAGCTAGTTAAGCTTAGAGCTCAGGATATAAATTTAGATGTAGGCTTCATTAGATGTACCGGAAAGGGTTCTAAAGAGAGGATAGTGCCCTTAGGAGGGGTTGCTAGTCGGTTCTTGCAAAAGTATCTACAAGAAGCAAGAAGCAAATTATTAAAGGATAAGGCAACTGCTTATATTTTTCTAGTTCAAGGCGGTAGAGGTATAAGCCGACAAAGTGTATGGAAAATGATAAAGGCGATGGCAAAGAAATGTCGGATTAAGAAAAGAATCAGTCCCCATACCCTAAGGCATTCTTTTGCTACTCATCTTCTTGAACGAGGAGCTGACTTAAGGAGCGTTCAAGAGATGTTAGGGCATTCTAGTATAACTACTACTCAGATTTATACTCATGTTAATCAGAGTCGATTAAAGAAAATTCATAGTCAATTTCATCCTCGAGCTTAATGAGTGAGACAAAAAAAAGATATGAAAAGTAAGTTAAAAAAATTATCTCCACAGTTTAAGAAAATACTTAAAAATTCTTCGGATTTGGCTAATTCTTTAGGAGTTAAGGTTTATCTTGTTGGTGGTGTAGTTAGGGATCTGATTTTAAATAAAAGTATTCTTGATTTGGATATCGTTGTTGAGGGGGATGCTATTTCCTTTGCTAAAAAATTAGCTAATCTCCTGAAGTCTGATTTTTGCGGTTATAATAGTTTTGGTACAGCAACCATAAGTTTTAATCAAGAAAGAATAGATTTCGCTACTGCCAGAACTGAAAAATATTCTAGGTCTGGCATTTTACCAAAAGTTTTTCCAGCTTGTTTAGATAAAGATCTATTGCGTCGAGATTTTACTATAAATGCTATGGCAATAAGTTTAAATAAGAATAATTATGGAAAATTAATTGATTTATATAATGGAATGGGTGATTTACGAGCAGGCTTGATTAGAATTTTAAATAATCAAAGCTTTCAAGATGATCCAACCAGAATATTAAGAGCTATCCGCTTTGAACAAAGATTTTCTTTTAAAATTGAATCAGATACTTTTAAATTAGTCAAAGAAGCTTTAAGTCAAAATCGTTTAGAATTAGTTGGACCTCATAGACTTAGAGATGAAGTTATAATTATTTTAAACGAGAAAAATCCTTATAAATATATTAAGCGAATTAACGAATTAGTAGGACTTTCTTTTATCGATAAGTCAATAAAATTAGATAGTAAAAGTTTTCAACTTTTTAGAAAAATCCAAGAGTCTGTAGTCTATTATAAAAAGAAATTTAAAAAACATCCTAAGCTAGATGCGTGGCTCTTGTATTTAGCAGCAATTTTAATTAAATTATCACCTTTACGAGCAAGTAAATTTTTTAATGATTTTGGATTCCGAAAGAAAGAGCGAGATCTAGTTTGCTCTATTATAGAAGGCAAAGAAAAAATAAAAAAACTTAATAAAGATAATAAGGCTAGTGATATTTACAAGATGCTTGAACCTTATAGCTTTGAGGCTATTATTTTCTTTTATGCCTATTATCAGAATAAACTTTTAAGAAAAAATATAGAATACTTTTTAGATAAGTTAGTAGATATTGAGTTGAAGATAAAGGGTAGAGATTTAAAGGCAATGAATTTAAAACCAGAGACCCTTTTTGGTAAAGTTCTTGAAAAAACTTTTTGTTTCAAGCTTGATAAAGGTTTGGTTACTAAAGGGCAAGAAATTGAACAAGCAAAGAGTATTTTTAACAGACAAGAGGTTGCTAGTTTGCTTCCCAACCGAAAAGGGTTGAAAAAGAGCAAGGGTTAAGATATACTCTTTTCTTTACAAGAATAAGAGTATTAAAAATTGTGAGGTTTAAAGATGTCTTTGAGAATGGAAAAAGTTAATCGGCAGATACAAAAACTGATTACGGAAATAATCCAGAAAGAAGTTGATGACCCAGACATGGATTTTCTATCAATCACTAGGGTAGACACTACTAGGGATTTACAAGAGAGCAAAGTTTATTATAGTTTGCTTACCGAAGAAACTTTAGCTAAAGCTAAGGAAACATTGTCCCGGATGGGTGGGTTTATTAGAGGGAAATTAGGTAAAAGAATAAGATTAAAAGTATTGCCACAATTGAACTTTATGCCTGATGAGTCAATGAAACATAGTGTGGATATTTATAAGAAGATAGAAGAACTTAATGAATTAAAGGAGGATAATGAGGAAGATCGCGTTGAAGAAGATAGTTGATAAGATAAAAATGAGTAAAAGCTTCTTGATTACTGCTCATATGAGTTTAGAGGGTGATGCTCTTGGATCAGAATTAGCTACTTATATTTTACTTAAAAAACTTAAAAAAAGAGTAGTTATTTATAATAATGACCCCACACCAGAGACATATAAATTTCTTCCCTTTAACCGAGTGATAAAAAATTCAATAAAGGATGAAAAATTTGACGTGGCTATGGTCGTAGATTGCTCTGATCTCTCTAGAACTGGCAAGGTTAAAGATATTGTAAATAAAGCTGGGTGTATTATTAATATTGATCATCATATTAGCAACACTAATTTTGGTGACTTAAATTGGGTTGAGCCATCATCAGGCTCAGCATCTCAAGTTCTTTATCATCTTTGTGAGAAATTTAAAATTATCGATAAAGATATTGCTATGTGTCTTTACACTGGCATTTCTACTGATACTGGTAATTTTACTTATGCTAGTACTGATAGCCAGACTCATAAAATAGTTTCGGTTTTAATGGAATATGATCTTCAGCCTCATAAGATTTATGATGCTTTGCATAGTTTATACAATCCAAGCGATTTAAATTTTATTGGCAAAGTTATTTCTTCTTTGAAGTTTGATCCTTTAAAAAAAATTTGTTGGGCAAAGATTACTGATTGGCAGAATGAAAACTACGATATTACTGAAGTAGTTTTTTCAATGATGAGACAATTAAAGGACCCGGAAGTGTTTTTCATTTTCAAGAGATCTGATAAGAATAAAACTAGGATTAACTTTCGTTCTCGAGGCCGAATTGATGTTAATAAAATTGCTAAGTTTTTTGGTGGTGGTGGGCACAAAAACGCAAGTGGAACCACTATTGAAGAGCCTATTGAAAAAGCTGAGAAAAAAGTAATTTCTTTTACAAGAAGATATATTGATAATATTGGACGGAAAAAGAAGAAATAGACTTAAATATATTAATATGAACAATAAAAAAATAGATGGAGTCATTTTTGTAGATAAACCTAAGGGGATTACGTCTCATGATGTGGTTGACGTTATACGCAAAAAACTCCAAACTAAAAAAGTTGGACATGCTGGGACTTTAGATCCTTTGGCAGAAGGATTGTTGATAATGTTAGTAGGTAAGTGTACCAAGATGTTTTCTAAATTTGCTAATTTTGATAAAGAATACTTAGGAGTATTAAAATTAGGTGAGGTCACTACTACTGGTGATTCTCAAGGAGAAGTTACTAAAAGCCAAGGATATAAGGATATAAAACCAGAGACCATAGAGGAGACGTTTGCTTCATTTATTGGTGAGATGGGTCAAATCCCTCCAATGGTTAGTGCTTTGAGGGTGAATGGTAAACGTCTTTATGAGTTAGCTCGTCGTGGGATTGTAGTAGAAAGAGCACCGCGTAAGATTAATATAATCTCTTTAAAGATACTAAAGATGAATTTCCCTTTTATTGAGTTTCGTGTTCATTGTTCTAAAGGAACCTATGTAAGAAAACTTGCTGAAGATATTGGTGAGAAACTTGGTTGTGGGGCTCATATGGTTAAAATATTACGATTGAGTATTGGGCCTTTTAATTTAGAAAAGGCAGTAAAATTGGACGAAGTTAATGAAAATCATCTTCAACAGATTACCCTCTAGAAGAATAAAATGCGTAGCAACTGTAGGCGTTTTTGACGGAGTTCATCTTGGACATCAGTTTATATTAAAAAAGGTAAAAGAAACTGCTCAAAGAGAAAGCTTAGCCTCATTGTTAATAACCTTTGACATTCCACCTCAACAATTTTTAAATAAAAAAAAACTTCTTCATCATCGACGACCGGAAAAGGAATTTATTGGTTCTTTAACCAGCAGGATAGAGAAAGTTGGCTTGGTAAACTTTCTAGACATAGATTACCTTTGGTTTTTAAAAACTAAGAAGTCTTTGCTAAAGTTATCAGCTGATAATTTTATCAATTATATTCAAAAGTATTTTAATATTGAAAAACTTATTGTTGGTGAAGATTTTCGTTTTGGGCATAAAGGAAGAGGAGATTTAACTGGTTTAAAAAAACTTGCTTCTGAACATAGATTTGATTTATCAATTGTAAAGAAAATAACTAAAAGTAAAAAAATAGTAAGCAGTTCCTTAATTCGGCAACTTATCCAAAAAGGTAAAGTAGATAAGGTCAAACAATTATTAGGTCGTTATTTTTCTTTAGAGGGTAAAGTAGTCAAAGGAAAAGGGGTAGGAATGAGCCTTGGTTTTCCTACGGCAAATATTTTTCCTATTGATTTTGTTTTGCCGGCTTGTGGAGTTTATGCAGCTTATGTAGTTTTAAATAAAAAGAAATACTTAGCTGCGATTAATATTGGTTTGCAACCGACTTTTTCAAGAAGTAAAAAACCAGTTGTAGAAGCTCATATTATAAATTTTAAAAAGAATATTTTGGATAAAAAGATTAAAATAACATTTTTAGAGAGGCTGAGAGAAGAGAAAAAATTCTCTTCTAAAGAGAGATTAATTGCTGCTATTAGCAAAGATATTAAATACCTAACCTCAAAATGTAGTGCCTTCCTAATTTAGCATCCACAACCCCTTGTGGTGTAAGCATTTATTCGGCAAAAATCCTTGACAATAGAGAAGAATTGTTTTATATTCTTATTGTGGAGTAAAGTGGAGGAATGTGGAATGTGGTATGGTGAATATTTACATACATTAGACGAAAAAGATAGATTTATCCTTCCGGCTAAATTTAGAGAAAAGATAAAAACTCTAGATAAAAAGAAATTTTTTATTACTCGTGGTCTTGATGGTTGCCTTTTTTTAGTTTTCCAAGATGCTTGGGAGAAATTAGAAAATAAGTTAAAGTCTCTTTCTTTTACTAAAAAACAATCGAGATCTTTTAATCGCCTTTATTTTAGTGGAGCTGTAGAAAGCGATATTGATAATCAGGGGCGAGTGACTCTTCCGGAATATTTAAAAGAGTTTGCTCAAATTCAAAGAGAAATAACAATTGTTGGCGTAGCTGACAGGATTGAGATTTGGAGCAAAGATTGTTGGAATAAATTTTACCAGGACAATAAAAAGAGATTTGAAGAAATGGCTGAAAATCTCTTTGAAGAATAAAGGGGGTATTTTTCGCAATAATAATCGAAAATAAGGAGGGATAAATGACTAAAGTGACTAGTAAATCCCGAGAAGCTTCTAAGAGGCGTAATCAAGACAGTCTTCTAGGTTCGTTAATGATTCGCTTATCAGGATTTCGCATTTGTCAACTTATCGAGAAAAAATCCTTAAACATGTCTTTAGTTGAGCGGAAAACATTGAGAAAATTATTTTATTCTAAGGAAAAAAAATGGTAATTTCCGAAATTTCTAATGAAGTTATGAAGGAAGCATATCATTATCCAGTTATGTATAGGGAAGTTTTAGAACTCTTAGATGTTGGCACGAGAAAGGTTGTAGTTGATTGTACTACAGGCATTGGCTCTCATTCATATAAGCTATTGGAAGCAATGAGTGAGAAAGGATTTCTTGTAGGAATTGACAGAGATCAGCATTCTTTAAATGTTGCTAAGGCTAGATTAGAGCCATTTACAGGAAGATTCTCCTTAATCAGAGATAATTTTGCTAATTTGGATAAGATTCTAAGTGATTTAGGCATAGAAAAAGCAGATGTTTTTTTATTTGATTTAGGTATTTCTACTTATCAATTGGGTGATTCTGATCGGGGTTTTAGCTTTTTAAAAGAAGGACCTTTAGATATGCGTATGGATAGGGATTCATTTCTTTCAGCTTATGATTTAGTAAATAATTTAAGTGAAGGTGAATTAGAGAATATTTTTAAAAAATTTGGTGAAGAACGTTATTCTCGTAGAGTAGCTCGTTCTTTAGTAGAAGCTAGAAAAAGCGCACCGATTTCTACAACTAGCCAACTTAGAGATTTAATTATCCAAGCTATGCCAGGTAAAGCTCGTGGTGGAAGAATTAACCCAGCAACAAGAATATTCCAAGCCTTGCGCATTGCTGTTAACAGAGAGTTAGAATCTATAGAGGTAGCCTTATCATCTGCAGCCTCACGTCTATCCAGTGGAGGAAGAATAGGGGTTATTTCTTTTCATTCCTTAGAAGATAGGATTGTTAAACATTTTTATAGGGATTATTCTGCAAAAAACATATTAAAGGTTATTAATAAAAAGCCTCTTACTCCTACAGAAGAAGAAAGGGGTGAGAATTGGCCATCTCGTTCAGCTAAATTAAGGGTGGCAGAAAAGATTTAATATATGCCTATGAAGAAATTTTTATTTCTAATTTTACCTTTCATTATATTCCTTCCAGTTCTTCTATACTTACATCAGAAGGTTAACCTTTATGTTGAAGCTTATCGCCTAAGTAATAATTTCAATTATCGTAAGGAACTTATTGATAAGAGAGATTACTTGATGTATAATTTTTCTAAAGTGGCAACTTTAGCTAAAGTTAATCAATGGGCGAACGTAAAAGACTTTACATCAGTTGATAAAGATAGAGTAATGGCTTTAAGTATGAGGAGACAAACGCAGGTTACTAATGATAGTAAATTGTCTTTATTACTTAGCCGAATTTTAAAAGCTTCAGAGCCTACTTTAACTGCCTTGGCTAAAGATAAAAGGTAAATATTTTTTATAAAGGTTAATTTAGTTACGTAGCTTTTTCCTCTAGAAAGAATTTTTTAAGAATTTATAATAGTAAAAAAATAAGTATTTTTAGCTTTTGCTATAATAAAAATGATTATTATTTTTATTATAAATAGTAATCGATAAGAGTCTCTTGTAGTAGAAAATAGCAATTAGGGCAAAGATAACTGTTGTAGTCGTAGAATGAATAAAAAATATAATCAAAGGGTAACTAGCATATATTTTGCTTTCATTGTTTTGATTGTTGTCATTTTAGCTAGAATTTTTTATTTACAGTTATTTAGAAGTAATTTTTTTCAAAATCTTGCCCAGGATCAACGTTATCGACTTGTAAAAATTCAAGGTAAAAGGGGAAGTATCTTTGATTGTAGGAGGAGAATTCTATCTAAAAGTATAAGTTGTTATTCTGTTTTTGCTGATCCGTTTTTTGTTAGCAACCCTGAGAAAGTTGCTGAAATTTTTTCTATAAATTTAGATTTATCTAAAGAGAGCATACTTTTCAGATTAGAGAAGAAAAAAAGATTTGTCTGGATTAAGAAAAAGATATCTTGGGAGGAAAAAGAAAAGATTAAAGGATTTAAATTAGATGGTATAGGCTTTATAAGAGATGAAAAACGATTTTATCCTCAAGGAAGCCTTTCAGCTACAGTTCTTGGTAGTGTTAATATTGATAATCATGGCTTAGAGGGGTTAGAATTTTTTTATAATGACTATTTGAGTGGTAAAGATGGTTGGGTAAGAGTATTAAGGGACTCTGTTTCCAGAGAGATTATTTTTTCACCACAAATAATAAGTCCTCAGGAAGGTGCGGATATTGTTTTAAGCTTAGATGCTCAAATACAATATTGGGTTGAAGAGTATTTAGGCAAGGCAGTTGAAGATTTCAGAGCTGTTGCTGGAAGCGTTGTGGTAATGAATGCAGTGAATGGGGAGATTCTAGCGTTAGCTAATTACCCTAGTTTTAATCCTAATGAGTTGGGAAAAAACTTACCTGAACAAATGCGTAATCGAGCAGTGGCTGACATGTTTGAACCGGGGTCAGTATTTAAAGTTGTTACTCTTTTAGCTGCGGTCAATGAAGATATGTTTGCTAATCAAGATAAAATTTTCTGTGAAAATGGTAAATTTAAAATTCCTGGAACTATTCTTCACGATTGGAAATCTTATGGTGAGTTATCATTCAAAGAGGTTTTTATGAAATCGAGCAATATTGGTGCAGCAAAAATTGTTCAAGCCTTAGGTTTTGAGGTTTTTTCTAGTTATCTTAAGAGATTAGAATTTGGTTGTGTAAGTGGTATTGATTTACCGGCAGAGGCGAAGGGTTCGGTTAAATCAATAAGTAACTGTTCAAAAACATCTCCTTATATTATGCCTATTGGTCAAGAAATAGCAGTGAACCTCTTACAATTGGCTCGCACATTTGCTGTTGTTGCTAATGGAGGTTATTTAGTTACACCGCACTTAGTAACCAGTATTTGTTCGCAAAACTCTTGTAAAAGTGTACCAGTCCAGGTTAGGAAAAAAGTTATACCAACAGCTGCTGCTAATCGGGCAAAGGATATTCTTATTTCTGTAGTTAGCGAAGGCACTGGCAAACGGGCTCAGGTAAAGAAGCGTAAAATTGGCGGTAAAACTGGTACTGCTCAGAAATATGATCCTGAAATAAAGAAGTATTCATCTTCTAAGTATCGGGCAACATTTGTTGGTTTTATTGCTGATTCAATTCCACCCTTAGTGATTGGAGTTACTGTAGACGAACCTAAACGTTCACATTTTGGTGGGGTTGTTGCTGCGCCGGTTTTTAAAAATATTGCTGAGAAAATTATTGGTTATACTGAGGGGTTAGAAAATTGAAGAATTTGAAAATTATTGGGATTACTGGTACCAATGGTAAGACTACTACTGCTTTTCTTATTTATCACTTACTGAAGAAAATAGGGCAAAAAACATCACTGATTGGTACAATAAAATATATAATTGGTCCGAAAGCATATAAGGCAAGGCTTACTACTCCGGGTTTTGTTGAAATGGGTGAGATTTTTAAAAAAATTAAAGAAAGTGAGAGTGATTTTGTAGTTATTGAGGTTTCATCTCATGGTCTCGTCCAAGGAAGAGTTAAAGGGTTAAAATTTTCTCGTTGTTTGTTTACTAATTTAAGTCGAGATCATCTTGATTACCATAAGACAATGAAAAATTATTTTAATGCTAAAAAGAAATTATTTTTTTCTCAAAAAAATTTAATTTCATTTATAAATATAGATGATAGCTATGGAAAGAAAATTGCTAAAGGATTAAATAAGGCTTTTAGCTTTGCAATCAAAGCTTCAGCAGACTTTAAGGCTGAGAATATCTCTTTAAGAAAGAATGGTTCTTGTTTTGAGATAGAATCTTCATCAGAGCGTTATAAAATAAAGACTCGTCTTTGTGGTCGATATAATATTTTAAATATTTTAGGAGCAGTAAGTTTAGTCTCTTCTTTAGGTTTTCCTTTGTCTAAAGTAGTCAAGGCAGTAAATAGCTTTAAGCCACCGCTGGGAAGATTAGAGCCAGTAGCTAAAGATTTGTTTGTTGATTATGCCCACACTCCTGATGCTTTAAATAATACTTTAGGAAATCTTCGTGAATCAGGTTATGAGAAGATTGTTTGTCTTTTTGGTTGTGGAGGAGATAGAGACAAAGGCAAGCGTTCTCTCATGGGTCAGGTTGCTTCTTTAAAGGCAGATTTTACTTTTATTACTTCAGATAATCCTCGTAGTGAAGACCTTTTAAAGATTTGTTCTCAGATAGAGAAAGGTTTTAAAAATAAGAATTATTTAGTTGTTGTAGATAGATATAAAGCTATAGGTCTGGCAATAAAGTTTTTTCTTAAAAATAAGAGTAATAATTCCTGTCTTTTAATAGCTGGGAAGGGGCATGAAGATTATCAAATTATTAAAGACAAAAGGATACCTTTTAGCGATAAAAGGATTGTAAAACAATTTTTAAAAAGATGATTATTACAGATTTTAAAGTTTTAGAGAGAATCTTAAAACCAGAGAAGATTTATAACCTGTATCATTTTAAGCCTGTAAAAGGGTTTTCTCTTGATTCTCGTTTGATAACTAAAGGTCAAGCTTTTGTGGCTATTAAAGGCAAACACTATGATGGACATTGTTTTATAAAAAAAGCTATAGCTAAAGGGGCTAGTTTTGTTGTAGCTGAGAGGTATATTGACTTTAAGCCTAAGGTTCCCTTTTTTATCCTAGAAAATAGTTATCAAGCTTTAAAGGCTATGGCTACTTATATACGTAAGAAGAAGAATCCTTTTGTCTTTGCTATTACTGGTTCTTTGGGTAAAACTACTACTAAAGAAATGCTAAGCTTTATTCTTGAGCCGTATTTTAAAGTTTTAAAGAATAAAGGCACTGAAAACAATATTCTTGGTGTAGCAAAGACTTGTTTTGCACTTAAAGATCAAGAGGTTATGATTTTGGAATTAGGGACTAATATGAAGGGCGAGATAAAGTCTTTAGCTGAAATTGCTATTCCTGATATAGGAATAATTACTTTTGTAAAACCGGTTCATTTAGAGGGGCTGGGGAGCCTAAGGGGGGTCTTTGATGAGAAGGCCTCTCTTTTAAAAAGTAATTCTGAAATTAAGGTTATTTTGAATCGGGATGATCCTTATTTATCTAAAATTGGTAACTCTAATAATATTTATTGGTTTGGCAAGAACAAAAGTAACCATCTTTTTGCTCGTTTAGTAAATATATCTGACGGAAAATCTAATTTTCTTATTCAAGATAAATATGAGTTAAGTCTTCCCTTTTATTGCCAAGGGTTTATTAGTAATACTTTAGCAGCCATATCAGGAGCAAGAATGCTAGGTTTACCTTTGGAAAGAATAATTAAGAGGATTAAAGATTTTAAAAATTTATTACCATTAAGGATGCAAGTTCAAGAGCACAAAGGGTTTTCTATTTTAAATGATGCCTATAATGCTAATCCTCATTCTTTGCAAGTAGCATTTAAAAATTTACAACAATCTCCTTTAAAGAAAATTGTAGTTATTGGCGATATGCTGGAATTGGGTAAGAGGAGTAAATACTATCATCAGCTTTTAGCCAGGCAGATCAAAAGTGCCAAATTTGATTATTGTCTTACCTTGGGGGAACAGACTCAACACTTAGAGCGTAAATTAAAAGAGTTGGGATATAACAAAGCTTTCCATTTTTCTTCACATAAGGATATTGCTCAATTTATTAGTGCTAAGATTGGTCAAAGTCCTGCTATTAAGAAAAGATATTTGATTTTTCTTAAGGGTTCGCGTAAGATGGAATTAGAAAAAATAGTTAAATATTTAAAATGATTTATCACCTTTTTTACCCCTTAACTAAATACTTTTTTGTTTTTAATATTACTAAATATATTACTTTTCGTGGGGGATGTGCCTTTATTACTTCCTTTCTTATTGTAATCTTATTTTGGAAATTTACCTTAAGAAGGCTAAAACGCCTTAAGATAATTGAAAAGGTAGATATGTATGGCCATGTTCATCTGGAAGCTCTTCATCAGGAGAAGAAGGGTACTCCAACTATGGGTGGCATTTTAATTTTATTTGCAATTTCTTTGACTACTCTGGTTTGGGCTAGGTGGGATAATTATTTTATTTGGTTAGTTTTAATAGTAACACTTTCTCTAGGCGGTTTAGGATTATATGATGATTTTTTAAAAATTAAACGAGGCAAAGGTTTAAGCCGGGGCAAAAAACTATTTTGGCAGAGTTTAATTGGAGTATTATTTGGAATATTAATCGTAATTAGTAAGGATTCTACCACTACTTGGAGTTTTCCTTTTTTCAAGAAGTTAATAGTTGATATAGGATATTTTTATATTTTTTGGGCTGCGCTTATGGTTGTGGCTACATCTAATGCTGTTAATTTTACTGATGGGCTTGATGGATTAGCTATTGGAGCCCTGATTAGCAATGCTTTGATTTTTGGCGTTCTAAGCTACATTGTTGGTCATATGAATTTTGCTAATTATCTTTTTATCCCTTATGTCGCTGGAGCCGGAGAGCTAACTATATTTTGTTTTTCTTTGATTGGTGCAGGATTAGCTTTTCTTTGGTTTAATTCTTATCCAGCTGAGGTTTTTATGGGAGACGTTGGAGCTTTAGCTTTAGGCGGAGCTATTGGTGCAATAGCTTTATTAGTAAAGCAAGAATTTCTTCTTTTTATAAGTGGAGGATTATTTGTAATTGAGGCTTTAAGCGTTATTTTACAGATGTTATCTGTAAAATTTAGAGGCAAGAAAATGTTTAAAGCTGCCCCTCTACATCATCATTTTCAAGTAAAGGGTTGGAAAGAACCTAAGATAATTATTCGTTTTTGGATTATTTCAATTATGTGTGCAGTTTTAAGTTTGCTCACTCTTAAATTACGATGAGGATTGATGACTTTAAAAAGATTTGTGTTATTGGCTGGGGTAAGAGTGGAATTTCTTTAGCCAAATTGCTTTTGGCTTTAAAAAAAGACGTTAAAGTAAGTGATACTGCCGAAGAGAATACTTTTTCTAACCAATTAATCAATGATTTTATTAATAAGGGAGTAGACTTTGAATTTGGCAAACATAGTGAAAAATTTATTAAAAGTGCTCAATTATTAATTTTGAGCCCAGGAGTGAACCTAAGCGCTTCTCCAATAAAACAAATAGCTTCGACTAACAACATACCTTGTGTTGGAGAGATAGAATTTGCTTCTTGGTTGACTAAAGCCAAGATCATAGCTATCACTGGTACTAATGGTAAGACAACTTCTTCAGAACTTATCTATCAACTATTAAAGCAAACAAAAAAACGGGTTTTTCTTGGTGGTAATATCGGAATGCCTTTTTCTTCTTTTGTCTTGGAAACCAAAAAAGATGATTTAGTTGTTTTAGAAATAAGTTCATTTCAACTAGAAACTATAATTGGATTTAAACCTTATGTTGCTGTTTTTTTAAATATTGAGCCAGATCATCTTGATCGCTATTTGGATTTTAAAGGCTACCTTCAAGCAAAATTAAACATATTTAGGAATCAAACCAAAGAAGATTGGGCCGTTTTAAATAAAAATATTGATTTTCGTAGTCAAATTGAGAAGACTATAAAAACTCAAGTGGTTTATTTCTCCAATGAGTTTTCTAATCAGAATTTTTCTTGTGTTTATAGAATAGCAGCTATTTTTGGTTTAGCAAAAAATGATTGTTTAAAGGTTTTTTCTGAGTTTAAGGGTCTCAAGCATCGCCTGCAGGTAGTGAGAAAACTAAACAAAATAACTTTTATCAATGATTCTAAGGCTACAAATCCTTCATCAACTATTTGGGCTTTAAAAAACACAAAGACTTCAATAATTCTTCTTTGTGGAGGAAAAGATAAGGGACTAGACTATTCTTCTATTTTGCCATATTTGAGGAAAGTAAATAGAGTTAATCTCTTTGGAGAAGCTGCAAATAAGATAAGAGAGGTTTTAAGATGCAAAGTAGAGACTAAAATGTTTCAATCCTTAGAGCAGGCAGTATTAGCTTCATACAAGGAAGCAAAGTCAGGGGATACAATTTTGCTTTCTCCAATGTGTTCAAGTTTTGATATTTTTTCTAATTATAAAGAGAGAGGCGATAAGTTCATTGATATAGTAAATAAAATTTCATCTTAATAATATGGGTTTTAATATACATATAGCAGCACCGGGTGATTTAAAGAATGAAAGAAGATTTTTGTTAGTATCTTTTTTAGCTTTAACTCTTTTTGGTGTTCTTATGATTTATGAAGCATCTAGTTTATATGCTTTTAAGGCTAATGGTGATCCGGCTTATTTTTTTAAAAAACAAGCTTTCTCTTTTTTAGTAGGAATTTTCTTTTTTTCTCTTGCCTTGTTAACAGATTTAGAGTTTTTAAAGCGGCATAATAAGAAATTTTTGATGGTAACTTTTGCTTTTTTAATTATGGTTATTTTTTTTGGTAAGAGTGGAGGCGGAGCAAAGCGATGGTTGAGGATAGGTTCAATTGGATTTCAACCTTCAGAATTGCTAAAAATTACTTTTTTGCTTTATTGTGCTGATTACTGTAATAGAAAAAAAGGTTTATTAAAAAATATTCGTTCAGGGCTTATTCCTTTAGGTTTTATTCTAGTTTTGATATGTTGTTTATTGATTTTGCAACCAGATTTAGGTACAGCTATTTTTTGGGTTTTTTGGACTATTCTTTTTCTTTTTCTTTTTGGTGCTAAGCGGAAGCATTTATTTTTTGTAATTGTAGTTGGCACAGTTATAGCTCTTTTTCTTATAAAATTATATCCCTATCGTATAAGCAGGATCATAGCTTATCTCGATCCTTTTAAGGACCCTAAAGGGTCAGGATTTCAGTTGATTCAATCTCAGATTGCCTATGGAGTTGGAGGTTTTTGGGGTGTAGGTCTGGGGGAAGGATTACAGAAGCTATTTTTTCTTCCAGCAGCTCATACTGATTTTATTTTTTCTATTATTGCTGAAGAATTTGGTTTATGGGGATCATTTGGGTTGATTTTTGTGTTTTTTGTAATATTCCATAAGATGTTTAAAATTGCTAAATTTTCCCAAGATGGTTTCAGGCGAGGTATTCTTTGGGGTATAATTTTTATTTTTTTTCTTGAGGTAGGGATAAATATTGGAGTTAGTTGTGGGCTTTTCCCTACTAAAGGGTTGCCATTGCCATTTATGAGTTATGGTGGAAGTAACTTAGTTGTACACTACATTCTTTTGGGTTTATTCTTTAATGCTTCTCGTAGAGAAGACAAGAGTCAGAAGTCTTTAGTAAAAACTTAAGCAGTTAATATGAAAATACTTTTTGTATGTGAAAGAAGTGCTGGACATATTTTTCCAGCATTAAGCCTAGGGGCTAAAATTAGTAAGGAAGCCACGGTTTATTTTTTTGCTACTTCAGAATATCTTAAAAAATATATTGAAAAAGAAGGTTTTGTTTGTTTTGGCAAGAGTTTTTCCTTCAAAAAGGGGTCAACTCCCTTTTTGGATTGCAGGAGAGGCGTTTTATCTTTCTTTAAAAGGGAGTTGACCCCTTTTATTTGGCGTTTTTTTGAGGCTTTATACCTTCTTTTAAAGCTAAGGCCAAACAAAGTTATTGGATTTGGTGGGAGGGATTCATTCTTCTTGGTTTTATTTAGTTCTTTATTAGGAGTTCAAACATTTATTTATGAGCCTAATCTAAGTTTTGGCAAGGCTAATTGGGTTTTAATGCCATTTGTTAGTAAGATTTTACGTGGATTTCAAGGAGACACAAATAAAAAGAGCACAACAATTGGGATACCTTTACGGAAGAATATAAAGAAAATTGATAGAGCGGTTGCTCGAAAAAGTTTAAATTTTAATGATGACCCGGTTGTATTTTGTCTTGGTGGAAGTCAGGGGTCAGTTTTTCTTAACGATCTATTTGTAAAATTTGTTCAAAATTTTAAAGGAAGAATTCAAATAATACATATTACTGGTAAAGATAAGTATTTGGAGATTATGCCCTTTTATAATACAATGAAAGTTAGGAGTTTTGTTAAGGATTTTTACTATAACATAGAGACTCTTTATAGTGCTGCTGATGTTGTGGTTTCAAGGGCAGGGGCTAATACTTTGGGTGAGATTTCGTTTTACCAATTGCCAGCGATTCTCCTGCCTCTCCCTAATGCTGGTGGACATCAGAAGGAGAATGCTTTATATCTACAAGATAAAGGGGCAGCTATAGTGCACTTTCAGAATGAATTTTCTTTTGTTAATTTCAGTGCTTCTCTTAATAGTCTTATTCAGGATGATGTTTTACGACAGAGGATAAAAAATAATTTAAAAAAGATAAAATTAGGAATTAGCTATGAAGATTTTAACAGTAATAATAATTTGTAATATTTTTATTAGTAGTATAGGTTTTGAGTTAGGAGGAATATCTATTGTCTATGCAGCAGAAGATGGCTTTAAACAATTAAAAAGCGAGCATTTTATAATCAATTATAAAGAGGATGTTGATAATTCATATGTCTGGAAGATAAAAAATACAGCTGAGAAATATTATCGGGTTATAACTCAACAATTTAATTTTTATCGGGATAAATTTTGGACATGGGATAATCGGGCTAAAGTTTTCATAGCTAGCAATAAGGATGATTATTTAGAAAATTTTAACTGTTCTCCTTGGTCATCTGCTTGTGTTGATTATCGTAACAAAGTGATTTATACTTATTCTGACCAAGAGATGTCCACTCCGGTTTTTGTCCATGAGCTGACTCATATAATTTTTCGTGAGTATGTAGGAGAGGGGAAACTTCCTCTTTGGTTGGATGAAGGAGTTGCTGTTTACATGGAGGATAAGTATGGGAATACCTATCGAAATGGGATTTATTTTTTAAAACAGCAAATAGCTAAAGACACTTATATAAAATTTTCAAAATTAAACGATATAGAGCTTAGGAGTTTAAATGATAGAGAACAGGATTATATTAATCTTTTTTATTTAGAGTCTTTTTCAATAATTAATTTTATTATGAAAGAATATGGAAAAAATAAGTTTTCTGATTTACTTCGCAGGCTTAGAAAAGGAGGGGGAATCGAGAAGTCTTTATCAAAGGTTTTTTATGATTTTAAAGATTTAGATAAGTTGGAGGAAAAGTGGAAGGCTTATTATCTAAGGTAAAGAATGTTTATTTAGTAGGTATTGGTGGGATAGGAATGAGTGGTTTAGCCCTTCTTCTTAAAGATAGAGGTTTTAAGGTTAGAGGATCTGATGAAAATAATTCAGCAAATGTAAAAATGCTAAGGTCTGAAGGAATTGAGGTTTTTATTGGTCATAGCAAAGAACAGATTAGTGATGATACCGATATCTTGGGATATTCCTCAGCCATTGGAGAAGAGAATCCGGAAATAGTTCAGGCAAAAAAAAGAGGAGTGAATATTTTTAAAAGAGCTAAGCTTTTAGCTGAGCTTTGTCAAGGAAGAAAAACAATTGCAATTAGCGGGAGTCATGGAAAGACTACTACCACTGCTTTATTGGGTTATCTCCTAACTGTTCTTGGGTATAAACCAGCTGTATTTGTAGGAGGATTACCGCTTAATTATTCTCGAGGAGCTTGGTGGGGAGATAAGTATTTTGTTATTGAAGCTGATGAGAGCGATGGAAGTTTTCTTGAATTTAATCCTTGGGTTTCAATAATTACTAATATTGATTCTGAACATCTTGATTATTACGGTAATATTGAAAGTTTGCAAAAAAGTTTTTTAGAATTTGCCAAAAATACAAGAGATAAAGTTATTGGGTGGGGGGATCAACCTTATTTAGCAAATCTCATTTCTGAAGTAGGAGGCATAAGCTTTGGTTGGGAGGAAGGAAATTTATTAAGAGGGGTAAATTTTAAATTTGATTCAGGATTTAGTTGTTTTGATTTATATATAAAAGAAAAATTTATTTTATCTGCTAAGATACCGCTTATTGGCAAGCATAATTGTCTTAATGTTTTGGCTGTTTTTGCTTTCTTTCATTATCTTGATGCGGATTTAGAAAAAGTTAATCAAGCGTTATTAGGTTTTAAGGGAACACGAAGACGCTTGGAGTCTAAAGGAAAGATTAAAGGAATAACTTTTATTGATGATTACGCTCATCATCCTTCGGAAATTAAAGCGGTTTTAAGTGCTGTGGGACTCCTAGAGTATAAACGTTTAGTTGTAGTTTTTCAACCCCATCGTTTTTCAAGAGTAAATTCATTAAGAAAAGAGTTTTTAAACTGTTTTTCAGCAGCAGACTATCTAATAATAAGTGATATTTATGCTGCTTCAGAAGAAAATACTTCTGGGATTGATGTCAAAGAGTTAGCTGAGCAAATAAGTAAACATATATTAGGTAAAGTAGAGTATATTCCTAAGAATAACTTGGTTGCTACTGTTCCTAGTCGTTTAAAAGATGGTGATCTTGCCTTAGGCGTAGGCGCTGGAGATATAAATAGCATAATGGAGGAAATTCGAAAGTGTCTTTAGGAAAAACGGAATTAGTTAAAAATGTTATTCTTAGCAATCATACATCAATAAGGATAGGTGGTGAGGCACAATGTTTTTATACTGCTAATAGTGTTGATGATTTAGGTAATATTATTTCGAGTATTGGTTCGGATTTTTATTTTCTTGGCAAAGGTTCAAATCTTCTTGTCCATGATTCTTTGATTAGGAAACCAGTGGTAAAGTTAGGTGAGAATTTTATTTATTTAAGAGGAAAAGAAAATTTATTAGAAATTGGTGCTTCAACACCACTTTCTTATTTAATTAAATATTGTTTAGAGAATAATCTCTCAGGAGTAGAAAATCTCGCAGGTATTCCAGCAACAGTAGGAGGCCTTATAGCCATGAATGCTGGTTCTTTTGGCCAAAATATTTCTTCAAATCTTATTGAAGTTGATGTTATGGATCGGAAAGGTAATTTTAAAACTTTAAAAGAAAAAGAAATTACTTTCAAATATAGGTTTTCTTCTTTGCAAGATTATATAATTTTAGGAGCTAAATTAAAGTTTTTGCTTGGAGATAATTTAAAGCAAAAGATTAGCAAGTGTTTAGCCAAGCGATTTAGCAGACAAGATTTTAATTTTCCTAGCTGTGGATCTATTTTTAAGAATACTCCTAAGGCTAGTGCAGGATATCTTATTGATTCTTTGCAGCTAAAGGGTTTAAGAAAAGGAGATGCTCAAATTTCTCTAGGTCATGCTAATTTTATTGTTAATCGTGGTGCAGCTAAATATAGTGAGGTTGATTATTTAATTCAGAAAATTAAGGATCAGATTTATAAAAAATATAGTATAATCTTACAAGAAGAAATTAAACGATGGGAATAAAACAGATGACAGGGGTCAGAAGACAGAGGTCAGAGGTCAAATTTTCTGTTTTCTGACTTCCGATTTCTGTTTTCTGTCTTCTGAGTTGAATTATGAGAAATTTAAAAGAATTGAAGATAGGGGTTTTAGGTGGAGGAACGTCAACTGAGCGTGAAATTTCTTTGATTTCCAGTGGTCAAGTTTATAAAGCTTTGTCTGATGAAGGTTTGAACGTAGACTTTGTTGACATTTTTACTAAGAAAAAGAAAAGGATTAAAGAACTTATTCTTAGTGCCAAGATTAACTTAGCTTTTATTGCTCTTCATGGAGAATTTGGTGAAGATGGCCAAATTCAGAAAATTTTACAAGAATTAGATCTTGATTATACTGGGTCAGGGCCAAAAGCAAGTGCTTTAGCTATGAATAAGCTTGCCTCCAAAAACTTGTTTAAAGTTAAAGGGGTTTCTACTCCTGTCTTTTCTATTCTTTCAAAAGAAGAAAGCATCCCTAGTAATCTTCAATATCCTTTAGTAGTTAAGCCTTATTCTTCGGGTTCTAGTATTGGAGTTTCAATTGTAGAAAGTGAAAATACTCTTAAGAGCGCACTTGACCTTGCTTTTTGTCATTCTGATGGTGCAATATTAGAGGATTACATTGAAGGCAGGGAGTTAACAGTAGGAATTTTAGAAGATAAGCCTTTAGCCATAGTAGAGATTGTTCCTAAAAAGGGATATTTTGATTTTGAAGCTAAGTATAGTAATGGGGCTAGTGAGTTTATTACACCAGCTCAAGTAAATAATCAGATTGAAAGAGAAGTTAAAGCTATTGCTTTGAGTGCTCATAATGTTTTAGGTTGTCAACATTTTTCGCGAGTTGATATACGTTTAAATAAAGAGGGTTTCCCTTTTGTTTTAGAAGTTAATTCAATACCAGGATTAACCTCTCATAGCCTTTTTCCACTTTCAGCTAAAACAGCGGGAATAGAATTTAATCAATTAATTATTAAAATGGTGGAGTTAACTTTACCCCGTTACAAATTAGGAGCGGTAACGGGATAAGTTTGATATTTGTAACGGGGTTTATATGGCAAGAAAGAGACGCAGAAAATTTAAACAATTTAATTTTAGAATAAATTCCAAGATAGGTTGGTGGGCTAGCTTAATTTTTTGCTGCCTTATTATTTTAATTGGCTTAGGGTATGCTATTTATGCTGCTAACATTTTTAAAGTAAAGGATAGCGATATAAAAACAAATATGTCTTTAGAGAGAGGCTTAATAGAAAGAATAAAAGGTAAGTCTTTGTTTAGTTTAGATATTAAATCAATTGCTAAAAGTCTTTTAAAAATTCATCCTGAATATAAAGAAATTTATCTTTATAGAGAATTTCCTTCTTCAGTAGTTATTGAAGCTATTAAAAGAATACCTTTTGCTCAAATAAAGGACAGAAGCTATTATCCAATTGACAAAGAAGGGGTCATAATAAGTGAAGGTGAACCTCAACCTGCGAATGATCTCATTTCTTTAGAAATTGGTGAATATAGACGTAGTCTTAGAAAAGGCAGTAGTATTAAGAGCAAAAAAATAGAACAGGCGTTTAGTTTGATTGTAGCCTTAGAAGATGAAGGGTTGATCAAGGGTAATAACTATGTCGAGAGGATAAATCTTAGTCAATTAGAAGCTATTTATTTTATTTTTATTCAAAAAGACTTTGAAACACAAGAGTGGTCGCTAGATCAAGGGATAAAAGTAATTGTTGGCAAAGGTGATTTTAAAAGGAAATTAAAACTCTTTAAGAACCTTATTAATCAAGAACTTAAAGCTAAAATATCTTCAGTTAATTATATAGATTTAAGATTTAAACGAGTATACATGGATTACAAGAGATGAGAGGAGTTTGTGCTGTTTCAATAGACAAGGATAAGACGTTTGTTTCCTTTGCAAGTTTAAAAGGATCTTGCCTTACCTTTCTTGAAGAGTTAGAGATTTCTACTGTTGGGTTTAATAACGATATCACTTCTTTTTTGAAAGACAATTTTGAAGTCATAAATCAGAAGATAATAGACATCGAGACAAAACATTCTTGTCGATGTGAAAAAATTTTCTTAGAATTACCTTGGACAGAGGTTAAAGAAAAAAGAGTTGAAGACATAATTACCTTAAAATCTAGGAAAAAAATCACTTCTTCAGATATTTCTCGGGCTAAAAAACAGCTAGAAGATAAATTTCTTAATTGGGATGATTTTTGTGTTCACGATATTATTATAAATTATGAAATTGAAGGCAGTAATTACATCGAACCACCTTTAGAAGTATGGGCGAAGAAGATAAAGCTAAAAGCATTGTTGGTTTGGATTAAAGATAAAATGTATAAAGAAATTGAAGATATTTTTGATAGTGCCAACAGGAATCTCACCGGAGTTATTGCTCCGCAAATAAGTAGATTCTCGTCTACTTTTACTGATAAAGAAAAAGCTCAAGTTGTAATAAGTATTGATTATGATCAAAGTAATTTTATAGCTAGAAGTGGAGATAATTTATTTTTTGGTAAAGAATTTGATTTTTCATTTAAAAAAGCTATTGAAGAGTTGGCTCATAGATTTGCCTTAAAGATTTCTTTAGCTGAAGAGATATTCCGACGTTATATTTCTTTTAAGGAAATACCTTATTTTAAGGAAATAACAGTTAAGAGAGATTCTGGATATATAAATTTAAGCACACAAACCTTAAATTTATTTATTAAAAACTATATAAAGAGTGAGATTTGCTATATTTTGCAAGAAGTAAGAGAAGATATTTCTAAGGATGATTTTGTTCTTTCATTTGTAGGTAGATTAAATTCTAAGGAGGGTTTCTATGGTTCTTTGCAAGGTTATGTTCCATATTCATTAAAAGCTCCACTTCAGAGATCAATAGTATCTTCTTCTTATGGATGTCTGCGTTATGGGATGTCACGTTTTCTAGAGCAAGATCATAAAAAGAATGAACCAATGTTTCGACGTATTTTAAATATATATCGTGAGTATTTTTAAAAAAAGATTATAATAACACAGAAAGGATACATCGGGCTACCATGATATTGTTTTCAAAATCAAAGTAAAATCTATATAATTATTCATTATGGATAAAAAGGGAATTTATGATAGTTTTTTAAAAAGTTTACGGATAGCTCTGGCTAATACTTCTGTTTACTCCAAAGATCACCCGCTTTTTATAAAATCGGTAGATAATTTAAGAATAGATATTAATAAACTTTGTGCAGTCATTAGCCCTTTAAGAATGGGTATTATTCCTGATTTTTTAATCTTTGGAAAAGAGCCTTTAAAAGGAGTAAGACTATATGAAGAAATAGCTATTTTTTTTCATCAACGTAAAGTAAAAGCAGTAGCCTTTAAACAAGGCGTAGACAATAAAGAATTAATTAATTTTCTTATTAATGCAAATTTAGCGCCTAAAGATATTTTACTTAATGGTGGGCTAGATCATATTTTAAAGGAATTAAGTTCAAGATTTATAACAGTTGAAGATTTAGATTATTCAAAATTATTAAAAGATGATGGTCAAGAGGATAGTGATATCTGGCTGTATCTATTAAGGAAGACCTTAGATGAAGATGAGGTTGATAAGTTAGATATTTTATCTAATGATTTCGAAAAGGTGCTAAAAAAACTTCGACTCCAAGATTTAGTAGAGAATCATGTGGCGCGAAAAAGTATTAAAGAACTTCTTTGTTATTTTAAAGACAAAGATATTGATAAATTTTTTGAATGTTCTAAAAAGTTAACCAAGACAGTTTTAAAAGATGGTGGTCAATTAAATCAGGATCAATTAGATAAGTTTAAAGAGCTGATGGAAGACATAGAAGTTAAAGACATATCTGATGTTTTGTTAGATAAATTTCAGGAAGAGGAAGGTATTGACCCTTTAACTGTAAGTTTATTTTCTAAGCTTATAGACAGAGATAAGCGTAAAGAGGTTACGATATCCTTAATTGATGAATTAAAGAAAGATCAGCAATTAAAACGAGAGCCAAATGTAATTACAGGGATTAAAGATTTGTTGACTTCATCTGAATTTTCAAAAGATGAAGCTAAAAATTATCATGATGATTTAATCGCGATCTTAGATAATATTAAATTAGGCGATGGCTTATATTTTGATCGTAAAAAAATTAATAATGATTATCATCTTATTTTGCTTGATATTTTTGTTATGGAGTTGAGTTCAGAAAGAGTGGAAGCAATTTTAAACATTATTCTAGATAAACTTAAAAAAGCGATAAAAGTTAATAATTTAGGGTATATAGAAAACTTCAAAAAAGCCTTGGAAAAGAAAAAGTTAGAAACTTTTGAGTTTGAATTTGCTTTTGAAAGGGCTAACAAAGAGTTACATAATTTTGTAGAAAAGATTATTTTTAAGGAAGATTGCTTAGATAATATAACATTTTTAATAGATGATCTTAAAAAGAGCAATTTAGGAATAAATTTTTATTTTGATAAAATTTTTAAAGAAGAAAAGATTAACCAGAATATTCTAAAATTATTCTTTAAATTTTTTCCAGAACAGTTATCTTCTTTTTGTGAGAATATAAGCAAAAAAAAATTTGACATGAAGTTCATTGAGAATATTATAAAAAACTTGGATAAAATAGAAGAGACTGTAAATTTAAGAATACTTAAATATATTTTTCCGATGGTTAATGATCTTCTGAAGTTAAAAGTTTTAGATAGAATGGGAAAGTTAAATATAAAAGACGAGATGTTTTTATTTTCTGTTTTTAATAAAGGAAATTTTTTGCAGCGAAAACATGCTCTTTTACTTTTAGCTAATGATTCTTCCTTACGAGACAGAATAGCTCAAATGCTTTTAGGTATTCGCAATCTTTTTGGATTTAAAACCAGAATTATTAAAGATAATTTGAATCTTATAAATGAGGTTCCTTTCCCTGAAGCCAAGGCTTATTTGATTGCTTTGAGTAAGTATCGGTTTTTCTGGAATAAAGATATAAGATTAAAAGCTAAGGAGATTTTAATCAAAAATGAAATTTGAAAGTACTGAACTTTTTTTAAAAAATTTTATATCTTCTTGGCAAACAGCCCGGATATATAGTGTTGAACATAAATCATTTATAGAGTCTCTTGAAAAAACCTATATTAGTTTAAAAAAAGCATTTGGTGAGGAGAATGAGTTAGTTATAGGTATACTAGAAAAAGAATTAGCTAGTGGGGAAGATATATTTTTTGAATTAAGTAAAAAGGTAGCCAAAACAATTACTTATTTTAAGAAAATAGATGTTGAAAGGATTATTTTTCATAAAAACGTATCTAAGAAAGAGTTAACTAAATTTATTTCTTTTCTTATTATTCCTATTGATGAAACAAAACATGCGCCTCAAAAGTATTTATCTTTTGCTGGGATAAAAAATATTGAAGTTGGCAAGATTAAGGTCTCAGATGGTGATTTTGTTGAGGATAGGGACAATGTTGAGTTCAAACATTATCAAAAGTCATTAAAGAGGCTTTCTAATCTTTTAGATGGAGTGCTTAATAATAATACAGTTGATGGTCTAAATTTGAAGTTTATTGCTAATGATATTATGGATAATTTAAAAGATGGGTATCAAATTTTTTCTCAACTTAAAGAAGTAAAAGATTACGATATGATAACCTTTACCCATCTTTTAAACGTTAGCATTTTAGGTATTTATTTTGCAAATAAGTTATCATTCTCACGAGATGATTGTTTGGATGTAGGCGTAGCCGGGTTGTTTCACGACATTGGTAAACTTTATATTGCCAAAAAGATTATTCAAAAGAAAGGGAAGCTTGATCAAGAAGAATTTGATAAGATAAAAAGCCATACTGTTCTTGGTGCAGAAATTTTATTAAGCCATATAGATAGTTTAACAATTTTACCAGCAGTGGTTGCTTTTGAACATCATTTGCAATATAATTTAAAAGGTTATCCTAAATTATTTTTTCCTCATAAGATTAATATTGTTTCTTCGATTATAGCAATTTGTGATGTTTATGATGCTCTTATCCAACGAAGATCTTATAAGCGAGATTATCCGCCTGAGGTAATTTATGAAATAATGATTAAAGATAAAGGGAAGAGATTTGATCCGGAGTTGATAGATATTTTTTTTAAGATTATGGGAGTCTGGCCACGAAGAACTATTGTTCGTCTTGAAGATGGAAGAATAGGAATAGTTAAACAAGAGAATGAAGAAGAGATATTTTCACCTATTGTGGAGATTGTTGATGGTGGAGGAAAAGAATTGGTAGATTTAAAAATTAACAAAGAAGTAAAAATAAAACAGTCGCTTAACCCTTTAACAGAAGGCAAGAATTATGTTAATTTGATATAAATAAAGAGCATTTTTTAAAAATGAAAACAATACATATTTTTCATATATCGGAGTCTGGAGGTCATAGCAAAGCTGCTGAGAATTTAAAGGAAGCTTTACTTTATAAAAATCCCCAAATAAAAGTTTTGAAAATAAATGGTTTTGGTTATTTTTATCCTAGGGGAGAAAAAATTATTAATTCTATTTATATTATGCTTATAAAGCATTTTCCTCGTATTTGGGGAAAAGCTTATGACCGTCGTAAGGTTTTTAAAATACTTACTCCATATCTTAAAATAGTGAATAAATTTGCTTTTTCACGTTTGGCTAAGCTTATTGTTCAACATCCACCTAGTTGTTTTGTTGCTACTCAAGCTTTTCCTTGTGGTTTAATTGCAGATTTTAAGAAAAAGAAGGGTTTAAATATTCCCTTAGTTGCAATAATAACTGATTACCATCCTAATCGTTTTTGGGTTCATCCACTTGTTGATAAGTATATTGTTGCTTGTTGCGAAGCAAAGAATGTTTTGATTAATGAGGGGATAGTTGAGGATAAAATAAAAATTCTTGGCATACCAATATCGGTTAAATTTTTAACCACCTATCCTAAAACTGAAATTAGTAAGGAATTAGGGTTCATAAGTGGTTTGGATACTGTTTTAATTATGGGCGGTGGTCTAGGTATTGGACCAATAAAGATTATTGCTAAGAAGTTAGATTTTCTTAAACATGATTTTCAGATTATAGTAGTTTGTGGCCGGAACAAGAAACTTTATAATTGGTTCTTAAAGAAAGAGACAAAATTTAGAAAGCCACTTTTTGTTTTTGGATATACAGAAGATATTCATAAGGTTATGGATTTTACAGATATGATAATTACCAAAGGTGGAGGCATAACTATTTCTGAAGCTTTGGCTAAAGGTTTGTGTATAATTACCACTCACCCTATTCCTGGCCAAGAAGAGAGAAATGTCCAGTATTTATCTAAGATGAAGGCTGTGATTGAAGCTGAGCATACTAACGATATAACTAAATTTGTGGGAAGATTATTACAGAATAAGAAAGAAATGTATTCTTTAAGAGAAAGAGCAAAAGATAATTCTTTTATTGATTCTTCCTTAAGGATAGTTGATTTAATTTTAGAATTAATAAGTTAATGTATTATCTTTATTTTTTAGGAAGTCTGATAACTTCAATTTTTTCTCGGAATGCTTGCTATTCTTTTGCTCGTTTTATTTCCTTAATTCATTTTTATATTTCTGTAAAAGATCGGAAAACTGTGATTGATAATCTTTATCCCATAATTACAGATAAGAGCAAAATAAAACAATGTGCTAAAGAAATATTTGTTAATTTTGCTTATTATTTAGTTGATTTTTTCCGTTATTCAAAATTAAACCAAGATTTTATAAAAAAGTATATAGAAATAGAGGGGTTAGATAATTTAAATCAAGCTTTAGCTAAAGGAAAAGGGGTTATTGTTCTTGCTGCTCATTTAGGTAATTATGAATTAGCTGGAGCAGTTTTGTCTCTTCTTGGTTATCCTTTATCAGTGGTTGCTCTTTCCCATAAAGATAAGCGAGTAAACCGATTTTTTGATGGTCAACGCCAAAGAGTAGGGATGAAAGTAATTTCTACTGGAACGACTATTCGAAGTTGTTTTTCGGCTTTAAAATCTGGTGATCTGCTTGCTCTTTTGGGGGATAGGAATTTCGCAGGCCAGGGAATAAAACTTAATATGTTTTCTAGACAAGCTTATTTTCCTCGAGGAATAGCTTTTTTTGCTTTAAAAACTGGAGCACCGATTATACCTATTTTTTTAGTGCGCAAAGATAAAGAATTTTATCATTTGATTTGTGGTGAACCAATAATTTACGATAGAGAAAAACAAGATGAAGCTTCGATAACTAAGCAGTGTAATTTAGTCTTAGAAAAACAAATAAAGGAATATCCCCAGCAGTGGTATATGTTTCAAAAGCGCTGGATAGACAAAGAATTAGAGGATTAATGAAATTTTGGATTGTAATTCCTGCCTACAATGAGAGATTTAGTTTAGAGGGCATTCTTGATGAATTAAAGAGTAAGAATTTTTCTATTTTAGTAGTGGATGATGGATCAATAGATGATACCTTTGATGTGGCTAAGAAAAAAGCTGATTTTGTTATTAGAAATGAGAAGAATTTAGGAAAAGGAATGTCTTTTAAAAAGGGTATTGATTATCTTCTTAAAGAGAAGAATTTTGATTATTTAATCACAATGGATGCTGATGGACAGCATTCACCTCTTGATTTAGATAAGTTTTTACAGAAAGCAGAAGATGGGGCTCATTTTGTTGTTGGTAATAGGATGTTAAATCCTATTGGTATGCCGAAATCGCGAGTTATCACTAATAAGTTTATGTCTTGGTTTATTTCTTGGATAGTTGGGCAAAAAATACCAGATACTCAGTGTGGTTTTCGTTTGATTAAAAGAGAGGTTTTAGAAAAGGTAAAAATAAAGACAAATAACTTTGAAATTGAATCTGAGATTCTTATTAATGCTGCTCGATTAGGATTTTTAATAAAAAGTATACCAATACGAAGTATTTATTTTAAGAGCTTACATAGTAGGATTAATCCTTTTATAGATACAATAAGGTTTATAAGGTTTATTTTGCAGTTAGAGAAATAACTCAGTAGGTGAGTATGATTGGAATTGATGAGTTTAAAGTGTTAGCTACGGCAGCCTTGCCGATTCTTGAATTAAGGGCTGCGATTCCGTTTGGAATTAAGCTTTTAGGAATAGAGGCTATAACTAAAGTTTATTTTTTATCTTTGTTAGGTAATTTAATTCCCGTATTACCTTTATTATTATTGTTTAAATATTTTTTCCATCATCTCGAAAATATAAAGTTTGTAGGTAAATTTTTTAAATGGTGGTTTAAAAGGGTAGAGAAAAAATCAAAGATCATCCAGCTCTGGGGTTTTTGGGGTTTGGTCCTTTTTGTGGCAATACCGTTACCGGTAACTGGAGCTTGGACCGGAACAGTAGCAGCAAATTTATTTGAAATTAAAGTAAAAAGAGCATTTTTGGCAATTCTGCTCGGGGTTGCCATTGCTGGTATAATAGTAAGCTTAATAGTCAGTGGAGTAGCCAAATTATGGTTATAAAAATTAAAGGGGTCAACTCCCTTTTTTCGCCGGAAGAAGATTGTAATCACAAGTGCGATAGTTAGAGGGTAAAAATGCTTGACAATTTTTTTTCTGTTGTTATATTAAGAAAAGATGAAGGCGTCTTTTCTTTTATAGGTAGATGAAAGAGAAGGCGCTTTTTTTATTCAAGGAAAGTAAGAATGATAGAAATAGTAGAAAAAAAGGTTTTAGTTGATGCTTTAGGGGTAAAAATTACCCAGTTGAAAGTGGCAGCTCCTTTGATTGCTAAAAAAGCAAAGCCAGGCCAATTTATAGTTGTGATGGTAGTTGAAGAAGGAGAGAGGATACCTTTGACTGTAGTTGATAAGGATATTGAAGCTGGTACTATTACTTTAATTGTTCAAGAGATAGGATTAACTACTAAGCTTTTAGGTAAATTAGATAAAGGAAAATTTATTTATGCTATAGTCGGTCCATTAGGACACAATACTGAGATAAAAAAATATGGAAAAGTGATTTTAATTGGTGGTGGAGTTGGCATTGCAGAGATTTATCCAGTAGCAGTAGAATTAAAAGCTGTAGGGAATCAGGTAACTACAATATTAGGATCAAGAACAAAAGATTTGTTAATTTTAGAAGATGAGTTAAAAGCTGCATCTGATGAATTGTTTGTTGCGACTGATGATGGTTCTTATGGTCAAAAAGGGTTTACTACCGACATTTTGAAAGAACTTATAACGGGCGAGGGCAAGCCTCGCTCCTACGATTTGATTTATGCTGTTGGTCCTATTCCAATGATGAAGAACGTTTTTCTAACTGCTAAGAGTTTAGGTATAAGAATATCAGTCTCTTTAAATTCTTTGATGGTTGATGCTACAGGTATGTGTGGTAGTTGTCGCGTTAATATTGGTGGCAAGGTTAAATTTACCTGTGTTGATGGTCCGGAGTTTGATGCTTCTTTAGTTGATTGGGATGAGTTAACTAAAAGAAATAAAATCTATGAAGATAAAGAAAAACACATCTGCAAATTATATAAATTATGATTAAAGAACCAGTAAAAGTAAAAGAGTTAGAAGCTAAAGTTAGATCAGGCAATTTTGAGGAAGTTACTCTTGGCTACAATGAAGAACAAGCTCTTTGTGAAGCTAGTCGTTGTATTCAATGTAAGAATCCTACTTGTATCCAAGGGTGTCCAGTAGGAATAAATATAAAGAAGTTTATTGCTCAAATTGTGCAAAAAGATTATTCAGGGGCTTATTTTACAATTAGAGAGAAAAACGATTTTCCTTCTATTTGTGGAAGAGTTTGTCCAGCTGAGTATCAATGTCGCAAGGCTTGTGTATTTACTAAAAAAGGTCTTCCTTTTGCTTCAGAAAAGGCAATTAATATTCATTTTTTAGAGCGATTTATTGGCGATTATGGAATAAAGAATAATTTAGAAGTTTCTATACAAGGACAAGATAAATTTTCTGAAGTTAAGGTAGCTATTGTTGGTTCAGGTCCGGCTGGTTTGTGTACTGCCGGAGAATTAGGCCGTCAGGGTATAAAGGCAGTTGTTTTTGAAGGTTTGCATAAAACTGGTGGAGTATTGCGTTACGGTATACCACCGTTTAGGTTACCCCGGAATGTTTTAGATTTTGAAATAGATTATCTTAAAAAATTAGGAGTAGAATTTATACCAAATTTTGTTGTTGGAAGAACTAAAACTTTGGATGAACTTTTTGACCAAGGTTTTTCAGCTATATTTTTAGGTTTAGGGGCAGGTGTGCCATCTTTTTTAAAAGTAGAAGGTGAGAATTTATGTAATGTCTATTCAGCCAATGAGTTTTTAACTCGAGTTAATCTTATGTCAGCCTATAAGTTTCCTGAATTCCATACTCCAGTTAATGTAGGCAAGAATATAATTGTTATTGGTGGAGGCAATACTGCTATGGATGCTGCTAGGATTGCTTTAAGAATGCAAAAAATGCAAGGAATTGAACCGAATACTTCAATTTTTTATCGACGTACTGAGGTAGAAATGCCAGCAAGGCGTTTAGAGATAGAACATGCTAAAGAAGAAGGAGTAAAGTTTAAATTTTTAGTTCAACCTCAAGAATTTATTGGTGATGATTCTGGTTTTGTGAAAAGAATGAGCTCTCTTGAATGTCAATTGGGTGAGCCTGATTCTTCAGGCAGAAAGAGACCTGTCCCTATAGAAGGAAGTAGTTTTAATAGTGGTTGCGACTTAGCTATAATTGCAGTAGGATTAGGAGCAAATAAAATTTTAACCAGTGTTACTCCGGATTTAAAAATTGATAAATATGGTGATCTAGAAGTTGATTCGCAAACCATGGAGACTTCTATAAAAGGAGTGTTTGCTGGAGGAGATATTGTTGGAGGAGAGGGTACTGTTATTGAAGCTATGGGCATGGCAAAGAAGGCATGCCAAGGAATAATCAGACATCTTTCTAAAGTATAGATATAGGTAAAAATTAGGGGGTAGAATGGCAAATGAAAAAGTAAAACAATTTATGGATAAGGTTATCAAAAGAAATCCTAATGAACCGGAATTTCATCAGGCAGTACAGGAGGTAGTTGAATCTTTAATGCCTTTTATTGAGAAAAACAAGAAATATCAAGATGCTAAAATTTTGGAAAGGCTTGTTGAACCAGAAAGGGTTATAATGTTTCGTGTACCTTGGCTTGATGATAAGGGGGAAACTCAGATTAATAGAGGATTCCGTATTGAAATGAACAGTGCTATAGGCCCTTATAAGGGGGGATTACGTTTTCACCCCACTGTTTCTTTGGGCATTTTAAAGTTTCTTGCTTTTGAGCAGGTAATTAAGAATAGCCTTACTACTCTTCCGATGGGAGGAGGAAAAGGAGGTTCTGATTTTGATCCTAAAGGCAAGACTGACAATGAAGTAATGAAATTCTGTCAAAGCTTTATGACTGAGTTATTTCGGTATATTGGCCAGGATACAGATGTTCCAGCTGGAGATATGGGTGTTGGTGGCAGAGAAATAGGATTTCTTTTCGGTCAATATAAAAGAATAAGAAATGAGTTTACTGGAGTGTTAACTGGTAAAGGGCTTAAATGGGGTGGAAGTTTAATTAGGCCTGAAGCTACTGGTTATGGTTGTGTTTATTTTGTTGAAGCAATGTTAAAGGCCAAAGGACAGGTTATGGAAGGTAAAATTTGTGCAGTATCTGGTTCTGGTAACGTTGCTCAGTATACTGTAGAAAAAGTTAATCAATTAGGCGGTAAGTGTGTTACTTTATCAGACTCAAACGGATATATTTATGATCAAGAGGGCATAGATGCAGAAAAGTTAGCATTTGTTATGGAACTTAAAAACATAAAACGTGGACGGATTAAAGAATATGCAGAAAAGTATAATTGTAAGTATTTTGAAGCTGAGCGTCCTTGGGGTGAGAAATGTGACATAGCTTTTCCTTCTGCTACTCAAAATGAAATAAATAAACAAGATGCAGAAACTTTGGTTAAGAATGGTTGTATGGCAATAGGTGAAGGTGCAAACATGCCAACAACACCAGAAGGCGTTGAAGTATTTCAGGCGGCCAAGATTTGTTATGGTCCTGGTAAAGCAGCTAATGCTGGTGGAGTAGCAACTTCTGGGCTTGAAATGTCTCAGAATAGCTTAAGATTGTCATGGACTCGTGAAGAAGTAGATCAGAGACTTCAGGGAATTATGTTGGCGATTCATGCACAATGTGCTAAGTATGGTAAAGAAGGCGATTATATAGATTATGTTAAAGGTGCAAATATCGCTGGATTTGTGAAAGTTGCTGATTCGATGATTGATCAAGGGTTAGTTTAGTTAAGAAAATTAGTTAATAGATAAAATAAAAGCGTCTCCGAGAAATCGGAGGCGTTTTTTTTATAAGTTATTGTTTTATTTTTCTAGTTTTTAAAGCATAGGAAGATATTTTTTTATTTCATGTTCAGTAATTTGCATTCGATATTCTTCCCACTCTTTTTTCTTATTAAATAAAAATCTATTGAAGATATGATTACCTAAGGTTTCTTGGACAAAAGTACTTTTTTCTGTCTCAAGAATAGCTTCAAAGAGATTCCCTGGCAGTGAAGTAAGCCCTCTTCTTTCTCTTTCTTCCATAGCCATACGATATATGTTAGGTTCAACTACAGGAGGAAGAGGATATTTTTTCTCTATCCCTTCTAAACCAGCAGTTAGCATTACGGCAAAAGCTAAATAAGGGTTGCAAGCAGGATCAGGACAGCGCAATTCTACTCGGGTTGCTTTTTCATTTCCTAGTCGATATGTTGGAACACGAATTAGAGCTGTACGATTTTTTTGAGCCCAAGAAACATAGACTGGTGCTTCATACCCGGAAACTAAACGCTTGTAAGAATTTACCCATTGAGCAGCTAGAGAGGATATCTCACGAGCATGTTTTAATTCACCAGCGATAAATCCTTTAGCTAAAGAGGATAAATGGTGTTTATCTTTTTTGTCAAAAAAGGCATTTTGATTACCTCTAAACAATGATTGATGAACATGCATTCCTGAGCCATTTTCTCCGAATAGAGGTTTAGGCATAAAAGTTGCATAAACACCACTTTGTTGGGCTATTTCCTTAATTACATATTTACAGGTTATTACATTATCAGCCATAGTAAGAGCATCATTGTATTGGAGATCAATTTCATGTTGTGATGGTGCTACTTCATGGTGAGTTGCTTCCATTGGTATACCCATTTCTTCTAGAGTCTTGACAGTTTTGTTTCTTAAGGTGTTAGCTAGATCATTAGGTATTAGTTCAAAATAGGAACCTTCATCTATTACCTCAGGTTTGCGATTAGATTTAAAGTAAAAATATTCTAATTCTGGTCCAACATAGAAGGTTAAACCTTTTTTTTCTGCTTTAGTTATTGCTCGTTTTAAAACATAACGAGAGTCACCAGCATAAGGAGTGTGGTCAGGATTTAATATGTCACAAAGCATTCTAGCAATAGGATCGTCTTTAATTGTCCAAGGTAATATTTTAAATGTGTTAGGATCAGGCAAAGCTAAGATATCACTTTCTTCAGCTTCAGCAAATCCAGTAACTGAAGAACCATCAAAACCTTTACCGTGCTCTAAGGCTGCCTTTAATTCACCTTGAGTAATTGAAACACATTTTAGAGTTCCAAGAATATCTACGAACCAGAGTTGTATTGTTCTTATATTTTTTCTATGGACTGTTTCTAAAACTTTTTTTATTGCTTCTTTACGTCCTTTTTTGTTTTTTGAAGAAGTAGTTGTTTTAGTTTTTTTCTTCTCAAGGGTAATTTCTTTATCAGGAAGTTGGTTTCTGGGGATAATATACCTTTTGCCGACTTTTTCAGCATAAAGAGTTCCATGCTTTATTCGCTCAATAACTGCTTGACGAGATATTCCTAAAAGTTTACCAGCTTGGGTTGGGCTAAAATATTCTTGTTCCACTTTTCCTCCTTTTTCAGATATTTCAATCGTCTTGTAAAGCACCTATAACTAACTACATTACAAGTGTAAACCATTCATTTACATTTGTCAAGTAGTTTTTTGTTATTTTTGCACTATGAAAAAGTAATTGTAAATATTAGCTTTTTTATGATTATAAGATAAAAAAAGTTTATTTTTTCTCCTTGACTATTAACTAAATTTATTGGATAATTATTTCCAATGTGGACAAAGGCGTTCTTTTACTGACAACGAAGTGAAGGGACGCTTTTTCTATTTTTTGGACTTGAAGTTTTTTTCCAAGAAATAGGTTAAAATAAATATAAAATTATAGTAGTTAATAAGTAACTAATAAAGGAGGGGAGTTATGCCGCGATACCAAGATATTAAAAAAGTTTTAATTATTGGTTCAGGTCCGATAATTATTGGACAAGCTTGTGAGTTTGATTATTCCGGCACTCAAGCTTGTAAGGCTTTGAAAGAAGAAGACTATGAAGTCGTTTTAGTTAACTCCAATCCAGCAACTATTATGACTGATCCTGGAATGGCCGATAAAACTTATATTGAGCCTCTTACTGTAGAAAGCTTAGAGAAAATTATTGATAGAGAAAGACCGGATGCTCTCTTACCTAATTTAGGTGGTCAAACTGCTCTTAATTTATCGTCAAGTCTTTATAAAGAAGGAATTCTAGAGAAATATGGAGTCAAAATTATCGGGGTTAAAGCTGATGCTATTGAGCGTGGAGAAGATCGTCTTATTTTTAAAGAAACAATGGAAAAGTTGAAGATACCTCTTCCTAAATCTGAAATTATTCATTCGGTTGAAGAGGCTGAAGAAATAGCTATTAAGATAGGCTACCCAGTAGTATTGCGACCGGCTTACACCATGGGTGGAACTGGTGGAGGAATTGCTTACAATGTAGAAGAATTAAGAGAAATTGTTACTCGGGGATTATCAGTGAGCCTTGTTCATCAAGTTTTAGTTGAAGAAGCAGTAATCGGTTGGGAAGAATTAGAGCTAGAAGTTGTACGGGACCACAATAATCAGAAGATTACTGTATGTTTTATTGAGAATATTGATGCCATGGGAATTCATACTGGAGATAGTTTTTGTTCTGCTCCAATGCTTACCGTAAAGCAAGAAATACAAGATAAGCTACAAGATTACTCTTATAAAATAGTAGATGCAATTGGTGTTGTTGGCGGAACAAATGTTCAATTTGCTCATAATCCTGTAGATGATCGTATAGTAGTTATTGAGATTAATCCCAGGACATCTCGTTCTTCAGCTTTAGCTTCAAAGGCAACTGGTTTTCCAATTGCTCGGATATCAACAAAATTAGCTGCTGGATTAACAATGGATGAGATTCCTTATTGGAAGGAAGGAACTTTAGAGAAGTATCAACCTAGTGGTGATTATGTTGTTATTAAATTTGCTCGCTGGGCATTTGAGAAGTTTCCTAAGGCAAAAGATATTTTAGGAACTCAAATGAAGGCAGTTGGTGAGGTAATGAGTATAGGGAAGACTTTTAAGGAAGCTTTTCAAAAGGCAATTCGTTCTTTAGAAATAAGTCGTGCTGGTTTAGGAGTTGAAAAATTTAAAGCCCTTTCAACAGAAAAATTAAAAGGAAAAATTGGTACGCCTTCAAGTGAGCGGATATTTTTAATATATGAAGCCTTACGTAGAGGGGTTTCAATTGAAGAGCTTCATAAAGTTACCTATATCCATAGTTGGTTTTTAAATGAAACTAAAGAGTTAGTTGATTTTGAAGAGGAGATAATAAAGAAAAAATGGAAAGGTTTACCTGATGAGTTGCTTATTAAAGCAAAGGAATTAGGATTTTCCGATAAATATTTAGCTCAGATTTTTAAAGTTAAGGAAAAGGAAGTAAGAGATAAAAGAATAGCTCTAGGTAAAATTGAATGCTATGATGTGATTCCAGTTAGTGGAGTGGAGAATGAAGCTTACTATTATTCAACATATATTGGAGGAGATAAAGTTCCAGTATCAGACAAAAAAAAGGTATTGATCTTAGGTGGTGGGCCCAATCGGATTGGTCAGGGAATTGAATTTGATTATACTTGCGTCCATGCAGCTCTTGCCTTGCGAGATGAGGGATATGAATCAGTTATGGTAAATTGTAATCCAGAAACAGTATCAACTGATTATGATACATCTAATAAACTTTATTTTGAACCTTTAACTGTAGAGGATGTATTAAGTATTTACGAAAAGGAAAAACCAGAAGGTGTTATTGTTCAATTTGGCGGGCAAACTCCGCTTAATATTGCTCAGGAATTAAAAGATAATGGAGTAAAAATTTTAGGTACAACGCCAGAGAACATTCGTTTAGCAGAAGATAGAGAATATTTTAGAGAGAGGATGATTGCTTTAAATATACTTCAACCTGAAAGTGGTACAGCTCGTTCATTGGATAAGGCTGTAGAAATTGCTAATGAAATAGGTTATCCTCTTATGGTTCGTCCTTCTTTTGTTTTAGGAGGTCGAGGGATGGAGATTGTTTATGATCAGGCAACTTTAGAAAAATATGTTGAGAAAGCTATTAATATAAGTCCGGATTTTTCTATGCTTATTGATAGATTCCTAGAACATGCTATTGAAGCTGAGGTCGACGCTCTTTCTGATGGTGATGATGTCCATGTTGTGGCTGTAATGGAACATATTGAACTTGCTGGAGTTCATTCTGGTGATTCTGCTTGTGTAATTCCTTCTAAAAATATTAAGCAAGAACACTTAAAAATTATTGAAGACTATACTGTAAAAATTGCTAAGGAGCTTAAAGTCATTGGATTGATGAATATTCAATATGCTATATGTGATGATAAGGTATATATATTAGAAGCTAATCCTAGAGCATCGAGAACAGTACCTTTGGTCTCAAAGATTATGGCAATTTCTATGGCCAGGATAGCAACTCAATTGATGATTGGTAAGAAACTTAAAGATTTTCCTCAGCTTCAAAAAACTTGCAAGATTCCTTATGTTGGAGTTAAAGAAGCAGTTTTTCCCTTTAATATGTTTCCTGAAGTAGATCCTTTATTAGGTCCTGAAATGAGGGCTACTGGAGAGGTTATGGGCATTGCTGATACTTTTGGACTTGCTTTTTATAAAGCTCAAGTAGCTGCAAATCTAAAGTTGCCTGTAGAAGGGAATGTTCTCCTTACTGTAACTGATAAAGATAAACCTGAACTAATTAATATAGCTAAAGGGTTTGCTAAGCTTGGTTTTAATATTTATGCTACTGAAGGAACTAGTCGTTTTCTTAAAGAGAAAGGTATAGATAATATAGAAGTAAAGAAGCTTCACGAAGGAAGGCCTAATCTTTCTGATACGATTAAAAATAAAAATATTCATTTAATTATAAACACACCTATCGGAAGTAATAGCAAGTATGATGACAGTTATATTCGTATTATGGCTATTCAACAAAAGATTCCTTACATTACATCTATGGCAGCTGCTGGAGCAAGTCTTGAAGGAATTGAAGCCTTAAGAGGAAAGAAAATTTTACCGAAATCTCTTCAAGAATATCACAATGAAGTAATATGGACTTAACTCGAAAATATTTACAAATATTGTGTATATCAATTTTATAAAAACTGATCAACATGTAGTATGATATTAAAGGGGGATTAGCAATGAGTAAGCGATTAGGGTTTGATAATGATAAATATCTTAAAGAGCAAACTAGTGCTATATTAGAGCGAGTTCAGAGATTTAATAATAAGCTTTATCTTGAGTTTGGAGGTAAGATTGTTTTTGACTATCATGCTTCAAGAGTATTGCCGGGGTTTGATCCTAATGTAAAAATGAGGCTTCTGCAACAACTTAAGGATAAAGCTGATATTATTCTTTGCATATATGCCGGTGACATAGAAAGAAGGAAAGTCAGAGCTGATTTTGGTATTACTTATGATGTTGATGCTTTAAAATTGATTGATGATTTAAGAAGTTGGGATATTAACATAGCAGCAGTGGTGATAACTCGTTTTGATAATCAAACTTCAGCTAAAATGTTTAAAAATAAATTAGAACGTAGAAATGTAAAAGTTTATACCCATGCATTTACTAAGGGTTATCCTGGAGATATTGATTCAATTGTAAGCGATCAGGGCTATGGAGCAAATACTTATATTAAAACTGAAAAGCCTTTAGTTGTTGTTACTGGCCCTGGACCAGGAAGCGGAAAGCTTGCTACTTGCCTTTCTCAACTTTATCATGAGTATAAAAATGGGGTAAAAGCCGGTTATGCAAAATTTGAAACTTTTCCGATTTGGAATATTCCTCTTAAGCATCCGGTTAATATAGCTTATGAAGCCGCTACAGCAGATTTACGAGATTTTAACCTTGTTGACCCTTTTCATCTAGAGGCTTACAAAGAAACAACAGTTAATTATAACCGTGATGTTGATGCTTTTCCTCTTGTTGAACGAATTTTAGAAAAAATTACTGGAACTGAATCAATCTATAAATCTCCTACTGATATGGGGGTAAATAGAGCTGGTTTTGGTATTTCTGATGACTCAGCGGTGAGAAATGAAGCGAAACAAGAGATTGTTCGTAGATTTTTTAGATATAAGTGTGAATATGCAATGGGATTCAGCGACAAAGGAACAGTTCATCGGATAGAACAACTTATGGGTGAATTAAGCCTTAAGCCTGAAGATCGTTCGGTTGTTAAACCAGCCAATGACTCTCTTAAAGAAGCTGAAAAAGAAAATAAAGGGCATAACGGAATTTTTTGCGGTACTGCTATAGAGCTCAAAAGTGGAAAGATAATTACTGGAAAAAATTCAGCTCTCATGCATGCAACAGCTAGCCTTATCCTTAATGCTATAAAGGAATTAGCAGGAATACCGGACAAGATTCATCTTTTATCACCGATGATAATAGAGTCAATAGGAAAGTTAAAGAAAAATATTTTTGGTGCCAAGACAATAAGCCTGGATTTAGAAGAAGCTCTAATTGCTTTAAGTATTAGTGCTGCTACTAATCCGACATCACAGTTAGCTATGGAGAGACTTAAAGAACTTCAAGGATGTGAAGTACATTCAACCCATATGCCTACGCCAGGTGATGAAGCTGGGTTGCGTAAGTTAGGGGTTAATCTTACTAGTGAACCAAATTTTTCTTCGAAAAGTCTTTTTATAATGTAGAGAGAAAAGATTTTATATTTGAGAGAGCATTTCGAGGATAAAAGCCGTTTTCAAAAATCGGAGGTAATGAAATGAGTGGAATTTTTGGTGTAGTTTCAAAGAAAGAGTGTGTAGATGTTTTGTTCTATGGTACTGATTATCATTCTCATCTAGGAACTGAATACGGTGGAATGGCAATTTTAGGCAAAGATTTTACCCGACAAATACATAAAATCTCACAGAGCCAATTCAAGTCAAAATTTTTTGATGATTACCAGCAGATGAAAGGCAATAAAGGTATTGGTGTTATTAGTGCTTTTGAAGAACAACCAATGTATTTAAATTCTAAGTTTGGTCCTTTTTGTATAGTTACTAATGGTTTTATCGAAAATACATCAGATTTAATAGCAGGTCTTTTTAGAAGAGGAGTTTCATTCGCTGAGGTAAGTAAGGGTGAGGTTAACAGCACAGAACTTATAGCAAAACTTATAAGCCAAGGAGATGATTTAGTAGATGGCATTGAAAAGATGTTTGACCAAATTAAAGGTTCTTGTTCACTTTTATTATTACATAAAGATGGAGTCTATGCGGCTAGAGATCGTTTTGGTTCTACCCCGCTTATAATTGGAAAACGTAATGATGCTGTAGCTGTTACTTCTGAAACTTGTGCCTTTCCTAATAATGATTTTGAAATAACTAAGTATCTTGAACCCGGTGAGATAATTTTAATAACTGAGAAAGGTGTTCAGCAGAAAAAACCGGGGAGAGAAATAAGTCAAATTTGTGCATTTTTATGGATTTATACTGGATTCCCTGCTTCAAATTATGAAGGAATAAACACTGAGGTGGTAAGAGAGAGGTGCGGACGGGCTTTAGCTAAGTATGATAAAGATATTGATGTAGACGTAATTTCTGGAGTTCCTGATTCTGGAATTGCTCATGCTATTGGTTATGCTATCGAGAGTGGTAGGCCTTATCGCAGGCCATTGATAAAATATACTCCTGGGTATGGGAGAAGCTATACTCCGCCTTCTCAAGAAACCCGTGACTTAGTTGCTAAGATGAAACTGGTTGCAATTAAGGAAATAATTAATGGTAATAAAATTATTGTTTGTGATGATTCAATAGTTAGAGGAACGCAACTTAAAAAATTTACTGTAAAGAAGTTTTGGGATTCTGGTGCTAAGGAAGTTCACGTAAGGTCGGCTTGTCCACCTTTAATGTTTCCTTGTAAATTTAATTTATCTACTCGGAGCATTAATGAGCTTGCTGCCAGAAAAGCTATTCGTAGCATTGAAGGTCATGACCTAGAAGATGTTTCTGAATATATTGATTCTGACTCTGATAAATATAAAAAGATGGTAAAGTGGATTGCAAAAGATTTAGGGGTTACAACTCTTAGATATCAAACTGTAGATGATATGGTTGAAGCTATTGGTTTACCTAAGAGTAGGCTTTGTCTTTATTGTTGGACTGGTGGATGTCAACAAAATAAATAAAAGGGGTCAACTCCCTTTCTTTGCACGCTAAACTATGGTTATTTTCTTGCTTGATAAGAATTATTCTCTATGATATACTTTTTTTGTAAATAAAATGTGTCGAGGATTAGTGAGGTTGAGTTAAAACTAAGATGGCAAAACAAGGATTTGATCCTGAAGAACAGCTATTAGATTTAATTGAAAAAGGGGAAAGCTTTAGTCCTTCAAAGCTTAGGCGTAGGAAAGTTGTTTTTTTTAGTTTAACAAAATTTAAGGTATTATTTATTGCCTTTGGCAAGTGGATTAAAGCTCAAGTTGCTAAACTAAAAACACTGACCAAAAATCCTAAAGTTGCGAATAGATGCTTAGTGGGGGTTTTTGTAATTTTAGGTATTTATTTAATATCAGATTTTACTTTAAGCCGTTTAGACATAAACCAAGTTGTTACCAAGGGTTCTATAGATAGAAAACCATATTTTTTAAAAAAACCAAGCATAGACGTTCGTCAATTTTTATATTATTTAGAGATGGTGCAACGAAGAAATATTTTCTCACCTGTGGTATTAAAAAGTGCAGAAAATATTGAAGCTGAAGCTAAGAAGGTTATAGATAATTTAGTCAGTAATCTTGGTTTAGTGGGAATATCTTGGGGAACAGAACCTGAGGCAATGGTTGAGGATAGAAAGGCTAAAAAAACTTATTTTCTAAGATCCGGAGATATGGTTAATAAACTTAAAGTTGAAGATGTTCTAAAGAATAGCGTGGTATTAAGCTTTGAAGGAAAGCAAGTTGAACTGAAATAAAATGTTACATTTAACGTTTAGAAGTTTCGAATTGAATATTTTTGCGATATGAGTTACAATCCACCGGCTTGATAATAAAATCAAAAAAGGTTGACAAATTATTAGTTTTATGATATGCTTAGTAAGCACTATAGTTATGGTAATTATTATAACTAGGCTATTGCTGAGAGGGAAAATTGAGCTGATATGAAAAAGATAAATTTGATAGTGTCAATATTATTTGCCGTTAGTTCCATGAGCGCAACAGTACAAGCTCAACCTTCTAAAGTGATAACTTCACCTGCCGAAGAATCTCCAAGTTTTCAGAAAGTCCCTCTTACCATGGAGGAAGGTTTGGCCAAGAAAATATCGCTCGATTTACGGGCTATGGATATAGTAGATACTGTTAAGTTTTTATCAATGAAGGGCGAGTTGAATATTGTTACCAGTAAGAATGTTACCGGAAGGGTAACCCTGTTTTTGAAAGGCGTAACTATTGGCGATACATTAGATGTAATTCTGCTTACTAATAAACTGGCTTACGAAAAAAAGAAAAATATCATTACTATACTGACTGAGGCAGAGTATGAGGCGCTTTACGGTGAGAAATATACTGATAAAAGGGAAATTAAGACTTTGAAACTAAAGTATATCCGGCCTACAAAGGCTGGAGAAGCTTTAGCAAACATTAAAAGTTCTATTGGCAAGATTATTATGGATGACGCTACAGGTACCATTATTTTAATCGATACGCCGGAGAAGATGAAAGAGATGGAAAAGACTGCAATCAGACTGGATGAAGGTATTATCGAAAAGGCACCGTCTACAATTACCAGAGTGTTCGAATTAAAGTATGCCCAGGCTGAAGAGATCGCGGCAAAGGTGTCTGAGGCTTTGACCGAAGGTTTTGGTTCTGTTCGTTCGGATGAGAGGACGAATAAGATAATCGTAAGTGCTTTACCTAATAGAACTAAAGAGATTGAAGAAATTGTTGCCACTTTTGATACCCGGGAAAAAGAAATATTCATTGAAGCAAAGATCGTGGAAATAACTTTAAGCAATGATTTTGCTTTTGGCGTAAATTGGGAGGCAATGTTTAAGGCTTCAGACAAGGATATAAAACTTGAGGGTACCTTCCCGGCTTCGGGGATAACAGATACTTATGGCCGGGCTTCTATAGGGACATGGCAAGAGGGATATTATACAGGTGAGGGGACAACTTCAGAAGCTTGGTACCCCGGAGGGTTAGATCCCCGCCGGGCTCAGCAGATTCTTACTTTCTTAAGTGAGGTGGGTAAAGTCAAGATTATCTCTTCTCCTCATATTGCTGTTTGTAATAATCAAGAGGCTAAGATTATGGTTGGTTCGCGCCAGCCTTATGCTACCAGCACAATTTCTCAGAGTGATACTTCAGCCACTACTTCCTGGAGCGCAGAATTTGTAGATGTCGGTGTGACCCTTGCTGTAACCCCTACGATTTATAAAGGGAATTTTATAAGGTTACATATTAAGCCTGAGGTGAGCACGTTAAGAGATTGGTTTGAGATACAGGATGAATCCGGTGCAAGCCAGATTCGCCTGCCGGAGGTGGATACATCTAATGCCGAGACAACCGTTTTGATTCAAGACGGGAAAACGATAATTATTGCTGGGATGATTAAAGAGAGCGTAAGTGATTCTGAAAGCAAAATTCCTTTTCTGGCAGATATTCCCCTTGTGGGAAAGTTATTTAAATCTACGGCTAAGAGTACGGAGATGAAAGAATTAGTAATATTTCTCACTCCTCGTATTATATCCGGAGATAAAAATATTTTATACGCTGGACAGGTAGAAAAAATAAGAAAGGATTCAAAGTACTATAAGAAAGGAAAAAAGCTCAGGAAACCTCCTAAACGCAAAATTGGGACCAAAGCATTATAGAAATGAAGGAATGGTGAAAAAAGTTTGGTTGAGATTGGAATAATAATAATATTTATATAAATATTTAGAAAATGATCAAGAAAAAAAAGTACATTTTTATATTAATTCTGTTTTTAACTGTTTTTTTTATCAATGATTTTGCGGCTTCAGCAAAAAGCAGTGATTTAGAAAAAAGTATTAAAGAATTGGAAAACTCTGTAATTGCCAGCAAACAATCTACAAAGTTACAAGGGTTAGTTAATCTTTGCGGGGAAAGTTACGAAAAGGGCGATTACCCGAAAGTAAAAGAGTGTGCTAAAGAAATTTTCCTTATTGACTCTGATAATAGAGAAGTTAAACAATATTTATATAAAATTAAGCAGATTGATATTAAGGAAAAGAAGAAAGAAAAGAAAAGACAAGCTCAGGCTGCAAAGGATGCCAATCGAGCCGAAAAACTCCGTAAGCAGGAGGAAAGAGCTAATGAGTTGGCTGCTCAAAGAAAAGAAGCTCAGGCTGCAAAGGATGCCAATCGAGCCGAAAAACTCCGTAAGCAGGAGGAAAGAGCTAATGAGTTGGCTGCTCAAAGAAAAGAAGCTCAGGCTACAAAAGAAGCCCAAATCGCAAAAGAAGCTCAAATCGCAAAAGAAGCTAAACAAGTTGAGAAGCTCCGCAAGCAAAAACAAAGAGAAGTTGAGCAGCAGAGTAAGCGAGAAGCAGCTCAAGCTAAGGTTGAGGCCGAGAAGGTCAGTCTTTCTGAACCAGAGGGTTTCCAAGTAAAGATAAAGAGATTGGATCAACTCTTAGCGGAACGGTCTTTGAAGGAAAAAGAATTAGCTAAACAACAAAAAGAGTTGAAGCTGCAATTAATTAGCATTGGGAGAGATAAGGAACTATCTGCAAACGCGGTTGAAGATATTTTTTCTGCCTTAGAGGAGAAAAAAAGAGCCAAACAGAATTTCTTGTGCCAAGAAAATGAAACAGCAACAGAGATTTTAAGGGTTATTGTTAAACAGAAAGATACAGAAAAGAGCCTGTTAGAGGTTAGAAACTCCTTAGAAAAACGAAGGCAAATTTTAGAAAAGTTTGAGCAAGAAACAAAACCAGCAAGATTAGGTCTTTTAAGGGTTAATTCTGAAATTACAGCCTCAAGAAAACGAATAAGTGGTATCGAGAAATCGATTAAGCTTCTTGAAAATGATTTTTTTAATAAGCAACAAGATGTCCTTAAAGCTAAAGAAGAGAAAGGTCGGGCGTTTTTGAAAATAGCTTTAAAGGAAAAAATTCTTCAGAAAGAGGCAGATACTCTTAAGCAAAATAAAAGCTTAAGCAGAAAAAAACAAGAAAAAGAAAAGATTTTAGAAGAGCAAAAGAAGGTTTTAATCAAACTTTCAAAAGTAGGCAGTAAAAAGGGTATTTTAAAAGGGGAGATATTAGAACAGGAAGGTTTGTTGGAGAATGAGAGGTTGTATCTAAAAAATGTTTCTAAAGGCTATAAAAACACCCAGGATACCCTTGTTTCTTTTAAATACGAAACCGAAAATCTCAAGCGGCAAATAGGTGAGATAAAGAGAGAGATAAGTATTTTAAAGAAAGAGCAAGCCAAAAAAAATGTTTTAATCAAGGATAAACAAAAGTCCCTTAAGGTCGACCTAAAGAGTATATTAACCTTCCAGAAAGAGTCACAAGCTAAGATAAGCCAGCTTCAAAAAGACTTGACCCAAGAAGAGCTTAATAAGGAAAAAGAAATATCCTGGCAGGAGAAGGGTTTTGAAGATGTAACTCGGAAATTCAACCTGAGTATCTCCCAAATATCTTCTCGGCTTAACCAGGAGAAAAAGAAGCAAGATGAACTTATCGGAAAACAAACTGATATTAAGCAAGAGCTCTCCAGCCTCAATACTGGGGGAGAGGCTTTGATTAGCCAGATAACCAAGAGCACTGCCTCTTTAACCCAAGCTGAAAAAAAGCTTGTTTTTCTAGACAAGGATAAACAGACTCAGGAAAATGAGCTCTCCCAATTAATCTCTCGGCGTTTGAAATCTCAGCAACAAATAGTCAAGCTACAGTCCTTTTTAAAAATAAAGAAGAATGCTGAAAGAGAAATCATTCTTCAAGAACGAGAAACCGAAGATGAAATTTCTAAACTTAGTCCTGAAAAAGAAGTCAATAAAAGAGCCATCATCGCGAAGCTTACTGCCGATAAAGAGGCTGCGCAAAAGGAAATAATAAATATCCTTAATCAGCTTGGTGACAAAAAAAGTCAAGTTTCCCAAGGATTAGAAAGAGAAAAAGCTTCCAATGCTATCTTTTCAGGGATAGAGAAAAGTATAGAGCTTATCAACCTGAGTATCTCCCAAACATCCTCTCGGCTTAACCAGGAGAAAAAGAAGCAAGATGAATTTAACGGAAAACAAACTGATATTAAGCAAGAGCTCTCCAGTCTCAATGCTGAAGGAGCGGCTTTAATTAGCCAGATAACCAAGAGCACTGCCTCTTTAACCGAAGCTGAAGAAAAGCTTGCTTCTCTAGACAAGGATAAACAGACTCAGGCAAATGAGCTCTCCCAATTAACCTCTCGGCGTTTGGAATTCCAGCAACAAATAGTCAAGATAAACCACCTTATCAATCAAACCCGGGTTCAAGAAGAGCAGCTAATTAGTCAGGAGAAACTCTTTAAAGCTAAACAGAAGGCGTTGGTAAAAGATAGAGAAGATAGAGAAGATATCCAAGCTGAAATAGAAACAATATCTCACTCGCTTAATCAGGAAGAATCCTTTCAAAATAAACTATCTTTAGAAAAGGATGCCTTAACTGAAGAAATTGTAGCTCTAACTGGTCAATGGCAAGATTTAAAAGGTACTATCGAAGCCGAAGAAAAAGAGTTTAAAGGTTATAGAACAGAGACTGATAAGCTAACTCAAAAACAAAAGTCCCTTAAGGCCGACCTAAAGAGTATATTAACCTTTCAGGAAGAGTCACAAGCTAAGATAAGCCAGCTCCAAAAAGACTTGACCCAAGAAGAGCTTAATAAGGAAAAAGAAATATCCTGGCAGGAGAAGGGTTCTAAGGATGTAACCCGGAAATTCAAGCTGAGTATCTCCCAAATATCTTCTCGGCTTAACCAGGAGAAAAAGAAGCAAGATGAATTTAACGGAAAACAAACTGATATTAAGCAAGAGCTCTCCAGCCTCAATGCTGAGGGAGAGGCTTTAATTAGCCAGATAACCAAGAGCATTGCCTCTTTAACCCAAGCTGAAGAAAAGCTTGCTTCTCTAGACAAGGATAAACAGACTCAGGAAAATGAGCTCTCCCAATTAACCTCTCGGCGTTTGGAATTCCAGCAACAAATAGTCAAGATAAACCACCTTATCAATCAAACCCGGGTTCAAGAAGAGCAGCTAATTAGTCAGGTAAGGGTTTTCGAGGCTAAATTTGATGATTTGAGGGAAGATGAGAAGGTAATTCAAAAGGAAACAGAAGCGATAGTTGCGCGTCAGGGTAGCTTTATTAGCCGGCTGGAAGAATTTACGATTCAGAAGAGGAGTTTTGAAGATAAGATTAACCAACTTGTAAGCGAAAAAGAGGTAATTAAGGGGAATATTGATGAATTTAACAAGCTAATCCAAGACCAAAAGCTGAAAGCGGTAGAGTTAGGCGAAAAGCAGCAACAATTCGAATTTGAAATTTTTGAAAAAGAGGTAAAGATTGATGAATTTCAAAAGGATATAATTACATCAAGTAAATTTTCAGAAGAAAGCGAAATAGTATTAGAAAAGCTTAAACAAAAAAATAAATTGCTACAAGCAAAGGTGTTGAAGATTCACAAAGATCTTAAAGATATTGAGAAAGGAATAAGCTCTAGTCAGAATGTTTTAGAAACTGCAGAAGAAAATTATAATAATATTAAGAAACAGGAAATTTTGGCAAGCACAAGCCTTGGAAATCTTGAAACCTCTCTTGCTATCGTGCGTAAAAGATTGATTGATTGGGGTGAAGAAAAGTGGGAACTTGAGATGGGAATATTGGAAGATAAACGAAAAAATGAGTTTGGCAAAATAGAAAAGGCCGAACGGGAGGTTGCCCGGGCTAACCAAGAAATGAAGGAAATACTATTTGAAAAGAGGAAGAAAGTAAAGCAGTGGGGAAGTGTGTCTCAAGCCCGGACAATCGAAGAGCGTCTTATTCATCATTATAACCGGGCTTATGAATTTGATTCTAACAAAAGGTATGATGAAGCTGTTGTAGAATACCAAGAGGTGCTGAAAATTAGTCCTAACGATGCCGATGCCCACTATAATTTAGCTCTCATCTATGATGACCATCTAAATGAAAAAAGAAAAGCTATTCAGCATTATGAGGAATACCTTAAACTCGAACCGGTTGCTGAAGATGCATCACAAGTGGCCAGTTGGATAATTAGGGCCAACAAAGACTTAAAGTTGGACTCTTGGTATTAACTATGGCTTAAGATTCATTCTCGGAGAGAAAAAAAATGACAATATAAGGATGTTATGATATATCCAATAGTAACTATAGTTATTGTAATTACTGTAAGTAGGCTAATTCTTAAGAAAGTAGAGAAATTGTAATATGAATAGTAAATTAATGTCAGCGCAGAAGATTACCGAGAAATACCGCATTACCTATCAGACGGTTAATCACTATACCAATCTTGGCCTTTTGCGCATAGTAACGAAAAAGGGCAATGTGCGGATGTATGATCAGGCAGAGGTTAGGCAAAGGTTAGCTAAGATAACACAGCTTATGAATGAGGGTTATCCTTTACGTTTGATCAGAAAACAGTTAAAGGACATTTAATGAGTTACTGTTAGACTTTAGATTTATATAAAGAACCATTCCAAAAGATAGCGTGATCTTGAGCTTTGAGGGAGGAAAAATTGAACTGATATGAAAAAGATAAATTTGATAGTGTCAATATTGTTTGCCGTTAGTTCCATGAGCGCAACAGTACAAGCTCAACCTTCTAAAGTGATAACTTCACCTGTCGAAGAATCTCCAAGTTTTCAGAAAGTCCCTCTTACCATGGAGGAAGGTTTGGCCGAGAAAATATCGCTCGATTTACGGGCTATGGATATAGTAGATACTGTTAAGTTTTTATCAATAAAGGGCGAGTTGAATATTGTTACCAGTAAGAATGTTACTGGAAGGATAACCCTGTTTTTGAAAGGTGTAACTATTGGTGATACATTAGATTTAATTCTGCTAACTAATAAATTGGCTTGCGAAAAAAAGAAAAACATCATTACTATATTAACTGAGGCAGAGTATGAGGCACTTTACGGTGAGAAATATACTGATAAAAGGGAAATTAAGACTTTGAAACTAAAGTATATCCGGCCTACAAAGGCTGGAGAAGCTTTAGCAAACATTAAAAGTTCTATTGGCAAGATTATTATGGATGACGCTACAGGTACCATTATTTTAATCGATACGCCGGAGAAGATAAAAGAGATGGAAAAGATTGCAATCAGGTTGGATGAAGGTATTGTCGAAAAAAAGCCGTCTACAATTACCAAGGTGTTCGAATTAGAGTATGCCCAGGCTGAAGAGATTGCGGCAAAGGTATCTGAGGCCTTGACTGAAGGTTTTGGTTCTGTTCGTTCGGATGAGAGGACAAATAAGATAATCGTAAGTGCTTTACCTAATAAGATTAAAGAGATTGAAGAAATTGTTGCCACTTTTGATACCCGGGAAAAAGAAATATTCATTGAAGCGAAGATTGTGGAGATAACTTTAAGTGATGATTTTGCTTTCGGCGTAAATTGGGAGCAGATGTTTAAAACTTCAGGTAAAAATATAAAGTTTCTAAACACCTTTCCGGCCTCGGGGATAACAGATACTTATGGCCGGGTTTCTATAGGGACATGGCAAGAGGGATATTATACAGGTGAGGGGACAACTTCAGAAGCTTGGCACCCCGGAGGACTAGACCCCCGCCGAACCCAGGCGATTCTTAATTTCTTAAGCGAAGTGGGTAAAGTGAAGATTATTTCTTCTCCTCATATTGCTGTTTGTAATAATCAGGAGGCTAAGATTATGGTGGGTACGCGCCAGCCTTATGCTGTTAGCGCAATCTCTCAGAGCGAAACTTCAGCTATTACTTCCTGGAGCGCAGAATTTGTAGATGTGGGTGTGACTCTTACCGTGACTCCTACGATTTATAAAGGGAATTTTATAAGGCTGCATATTAAGCCTGAGGTGAGCACGTTAATAGATTGGTTTGAGATACAGGATGAATCCGGCGCAAGCCAGATTCGCCTGCCGGAGGTGGATACATCTAATGCCGAGACAACTGTCTTGATTCAAGACGGGAAGACGATAATTATTGCCGGGATGATCAGGGAAACTATAAGTGAATCCGAAAGCAAGGTGCCTTTGCTGGGTGACATTCCTCTTTTGGGAAACTTATTTAGATCTACGGCTAAGGGTAAGGAGATGAAGGAGTTGGTAATATTTCTCACTCCCCGTATTATATCCGGAAAAGAAGATTTGCTTTATTTGCAAAACGGTGAAAAAGTGAAGAAACCGGTGAAAGAATGAGTATGGTCAAACGGTTGAGGGTTATAGTTGGCCTGGCAATAGTCTTTTTAGCCTTAGGCGCGGTAGCTTACTCAACCTATAGCTGGTTGATGAGGAAAACAGAGATTTTAGAAAGAAATTTGGAAAATAAACGTCAGGCATTGGGGATAGTAAAGGGTGAACTTTCCGAAGCGAAGCGGAAGAATACTCTTTTTGCCGGGGAAAAAGAAAGTTTAAATAGAGAAATAGCTTTGCAGAGAAAACGCATTACAGAGATTCAACAGGCGCAGGATTACCTCCGGAAACAGCGAGAGGCCTTAACTGCGGAAAAAGAAGGCCTGGAAGAGGAATTGAAGGATATGAAAAAATTGCATCAGAAACAAATTGGGCTATATAAGTTTAAGGATGAATCTATAGAGGATTTTAAGAAAAAAACGGACTCAAAAATGATGGAATTTATTATCGGTAAAAAAGCGCTTGAAAAGCAGGTAAAGAATGTTGAGGTAAAGTTAAAAGAATCAGTCCAAAAAAACCAAGAGCTTCTAACCAAACTGGATGAAAGCAGCCGGATGGTTATCAAGCTTAAGCTGGAGAAAGGTGAGGAAAATAACCGGTTAGGCTCGACGAGCCGGGAAGATGAACAGTTTCGAAAAGAAGCCTTAAAATTTCATTACAATGCCGGGCTTGTCTACGACCAAAACCGGCAATTTGAATTGGCGCTAATTGAATATGAAAAGGCGCTGGAAGCGGTGCCTGATGATGCCGATGTCCACTATAACCTGGCTATTCTTTACGATGAATATTTGCTTGATAAAAAGAAAGCCATTAAGCATTACCAGGCTTATCTTGAGTTCTGTCCCGATGCCCGGGATGCGGTGAAAGTGAGTTACTGGATCAACGAAGCGAAAAAGGAATTGAAATGGGAAACCAAATAAGGGGTCAGGCCTACACATTTGACATTAAGTAACCGTTAAATCACACCTACGAGGTGTGATTTTTTGGAGGGCTATGGCGGGACTATGAAGAGATACCTAGTTGATTGGAGATTAGCCGGTGGATTTAGTGCATTGCTCTTTCTCATGGTGGCCATTGGCGGTATCGGAATTTTTCAAATTCAGTTTTTGAGCAAAAGTGTAGATGATTTAGGAAAATATTATTTTCCCCTGCAAAAGGCCGCCTTAGAGATGCGTATAGATAACAGTTTATATGCGATGGGCATCCGTAATTATATCTTTTGGCGCAGCGCCAGATATCTTGAGGCCGCCAAGGATGCGGCAAACCAGGAAGCAATCAATGCTGCCCGGATTGGCTTCCAGCGCCAGTTAGCCAGTTATAGCTCTTTTGCCCGTACGGCAAGGCAGCGGCAGTGGATTGAGCGGGTTAGGGTATTGGAACAAGAGTTGTATGGTATCGGGAAAAAGATTATTGATTCAGTTAACCGCTTAGAGAATACCGGGGGCATACAAAGGAGAAAAATAGAAGATACTATAAATAAGCTGGTAATGGTTTTTGAAAACAAGTTGTATAAAATCGATGAGTTTATTGACGGCAATATGCAAAAGACCAATTTGAAGGCGGTGGAAGAGCAGTTGCGTTTGGCTGAGTTAGCCAAGGAACGGGCAATAAGGCTTTTAATCTGGTCGTTGATCTTGGGTTTAGGCCTTGGCGGCGAAACCGCTTATCTCATCTACCGCAACCATAAAAATGAACAGGAAAGGCGAAAAAAGCTGGTTCAGCGAATGATTAGGGCTGAGGAGTTAGAACGTCAGAACCTTTCTTTTCAAGTACACGATCAGATGGGTCAGGATTTAAGTGCCTTAATGATTTATTCAGACCTTATCGATAAGAAAGTCAATCCTTTGAACCAGGAGGTAAAAGAAGATATTCTCCGAAGTAAAAAAATTCTTTCCGGTTTAATCGATAAAGGCCACAATATTGCCGAGCTTCTTCGTCCGCCGGCCTTAGAGGAAGTAGGCTTGGTGGATACAATCGCCGGTCTTATTTTTCAATACAAACATATTACCCCGATTAAATTTAGTTCAAACCTAACCACAGAGCCTTTGAATTTGCCCGGCGAATATTCGCTCATTCTTTATCGCGTAGCCCAGGAAGGTTTGAACAATATTGCGAAACATTCACAAGCTAAGAAAGTAAAGATTTCTTTAGAGAAGAAGGCCAATGCGGTTTATCTTATTGTTGTTGATGATGGCATAGGATTTAATTATGAACAACCTCTTCAATACCGGCGTAAAGAGGATAAGTTAAAATTGGGCCTTTTGGGTTTGCGCGAAAGAATAGAATTATTAGGCGGAAAAATGACTGTGAATACTGCTCCTGGCCGGGGGACAAAACTAATTGTAAAGTTGCCGATAAAAAGAAGCTAGACTCCTTTTTAAATCTCAGAGTAAGTCTAAGCCAAACGATAGTAGGGAGTTTTTTATAAAGATAGGTTAAAAATATCGATTATATTCAGTTTATAAAGTTCTAGAATATCAACCTTTTTTGAAACTATGGCTATTTCGATTTTGATTGCTGACGATCACGACATTATCCGCGAAGGGATAAAAAACATCCTCCGTGATAGTCTTGGTTATGAGATAGTTGGAGAAGCCGCAGATGGAGAAGAAGTAGTGACGGCGGTCAAGAAACTTAAACCGGACATTCTTCTCTTAGATATTTCTATGCCTAAAATAAGCGGCCTGGAAGTGATTGAGCAAGTTCATTATGTCTCGCCGAAAACCAAGATTTTAATTATTACTGTGCATAAGGCCCATACCTATATTTTGAAGGCGTTTAAAGCTGGGGCAAAGGGTTATCTCCATAAAGAAAATGCCGGGGAAGACCTTTTATTCGCTCTGGACAAGATTTCCCGTGGCGGGACTTATTTGAGTTCGACTGTTTCTTCTTATCTGGTAGATACAGTAACCAGCAGCAAGCCTGAACAACTTGCTAAAAAAAGCCTTTTGACTTCCCGGGAAGAAGAGGTCTTGCGTCTGGTAGTTGAGGGCAAAACCGCTAAGCAGATAGGCAATGTCTTGTTTATCAGCCCAAGGACAGTTGAAAATTATAAAAATGCCCTCCTGAAAAAACTTAACTTAAATCGGACCAGCGATTTGATTAAATACGCTATCAAGCATAAGCTTGTGGATATAGATGAATATTAGGGGTCAGGTCTCAACATTTGACATTGAAGAAAAGTTTTATTTTTTATTATGGCAAGACCTTTGAGATTATTGTTTGAGAATGCTGTTTATCATATAACAGCAAGAGGAAATCGGAAGGATCATATATTTCATTCTTCTCAGGATAAGAGTCATTTTATCGAGAAGATGAATGAAATGCTTGAAAAATATTCGTTTGTCTGTTACGCTTATTGCCTCATGGATAATCATTACCATCTCTTCGTGAAAACACCTTTTGCTAACCTTAGCGAAGGTATGCATTATCTCAATAGTTCTTACTCTAATTGGCTTAAAGCAAAATACAACATTGTAGGAGTGGTATTCCAAGGTAGATACAAATCAATTATTGTAGATGAGGATAATTACGCTCTAACACTTTCAGCGTATGTTCATTTAAATCCTTTAAGGGCAAGGTTAGTTAAGAGTATAGGAGAATATAAATGGAGTAGTTTTCTGGATTATACTAGAGCAAGGAAATCTTTTGTAAATAGACTTGATACGAGTTTTGTTTTGAACCATTTTGGCTACAATCTAAACGAAGCTATAAAAAAATACAGGGAGTTTGTAGTTGAAAGCAAAAAAAAAGGAAGCCCCTTTAAAAAAATGTATAAAGGTATTATTCTTGGAGGAGAGGAATTTGTAGAAAAGATGAAAGACAAAATAAAAGCCATAGGCAAAAACAGAGAAATTGGCGAAACTAATATCGCCGGAACATACAAACCAGAAGAAATAATTAAAACCATTTCGGAGGTATTTAAAGTAAGTAAGGGTCAAATATTCAGTAAAAAGAGAGGAAACATTTATCGCTATTTGGCGATGTATTTAATTAGAAGGTATACTTTATTATCTTTAAAAGCAGTGGGAGAGCTGTTTAGTATGGATTACTCAGCTGTTTCCCAAGGAGTCAAAAGATTTGACGAGAAAATTCGAAGTGATCTGAAGGTTCTGAATATGAAAAAGAAGATTTTGAGGGAGTTAAAAAAGGCCTAATGTCAAATGTTGAGACCTGACCCCCTATCACTTTTTGAGACCCGACCCCCTATCACTTTAATCTAACAAGGAAAAAAAAGGTGGCGGACTTGCCCCCTTATGAAGGAGGATGAAAATGCGGAAAAATAGTTTTCTAATTTTATTAACTGTGGGGATGTTTTTAATAATCTTTTTAGTTGCTGGCAATGCTTTTGCTGAAGATATTGAAAGTAAAGGGGATAATGACTATGTAGTAGCCGGCATAGGCAGGGAGAAGATATATTTTTCAGAGATAGAGCAGGCGGCAAGAGGGCTTAATCGTTACCATCGGGAGAATTTTGATACCAGCAGGGAGTGGCGCCTGAGTTATGTACGTCAATACATTGTCCGTGTTGCTTTGGCAAAAAGGGCCGAGCGGGAAGGTATTCATAAAGATAAGGGTATTATTTTTGAGATAAAGCGCGCCAGAGAGAACATCTTGAGCAATAGGGTATTGTCTGGCCGGCTTGCCGGGATTAAGATTACCGAGGAGGATTTGCAGAAATATTATCTACAAAACCGGGAGCGATACCAGATAAAAGAGAAGCTAAAACTCAGCTATATTAAAGTAAAGAATAAAAGTAAGGCCGAGAAGATTATTGCTGCATTAAATAAAGGCAGGAGTTTTGAGAAAGCAGCGAAAAAGAAAACGGTTAAGCTGGATAACTGGATTTCTCAGGATGCCCCTTTTATTCCCCAGCTCGAGGGGCTCTCTTCCCAGGCATTGAATGAGCTTTTCTCTTTAGGAATCGGCGGCAGTAGTGACCCTGTTGAAAACAAGGGTGAGTTTTATATTTTTCACATAGACGAAAAAGAGCTTGCCAAGGACCGGCCGTTTGCCGAGGTGCGCAGGCAGATGGAGGGTGAGTGCACTCAAGAGGCGAAAGAGAAAGTCACCGCTGAACTTATCCGGGAGACCTTTGCCCAGGAGAACGTGGAGGTATACGAAGACAGAGTTGTTGAGCATATGCCTGAATAGTGTTTCAATAAGTATAAGGTTTGACCGCGGTAATGATTTACACCATGAAGAAAAAAAGGAAGCCTCTTTAAAAAAATCTATAAAGGTATTATTCTTGGAGGAGAGGAATTTATAGAAAAGATGAAAGACAAAATAAAAGCCATAGGCAAAAACAGAGGAAACATTTATCGCTATTTGGCGATGTATTTAATTAGAAGGTATACTTTATTATCTTTAAAAGCAGTGGGAGAGCTGTTTAGCATGGATTACTCAGCTGTTTCCCAAGGAGTCAAAAGATTTGACGAGAAAATTCGAAGTGATCTGAAGGTTTTGAATATGAAAAAGAAGATTTTGAGGGAGTTAAAAAAGGCCTAATGTCAAATGTTGAGACCTGACCCCTTATCACTCAGAGGTTAGGGCTTACGGGTTAAAGCTGTTATGACCCCTTATCCTTAGAGGTTAGGGCTTACGGGTTAAAGCTGAAAAAAAATAGAGTAGTTTGTGCAGGGGGATAGAGTAGTTTTGCGGATTGCAATAATAGTAATATAAGGTATAATTATAGTGAAGATGGAGGGAAAAGATGAAAGTAGGCATTAGTTTGGTTATTTTGCTTTTGGTTTGGGCTGTGGCCTTCACCGACCTGAGGCCAGCATATGCCGAGACTATCTATGCCAAAGATGGTCGGCAAATAAAGGCCAAAATAAGCGAAAAGACCGAGATGGTAATCTGGTATGAAATTACTACAGGAGATATGGGTGAGTATGTAGGCATTGATATATCCGGAGTAGAGAAGGTATTGAATGATGACGGGAGTGTATCTGAGTATTCACCGATTAGAACAGAGGTGGCAGAATGAGAATGAGAAATAAAAGGTATCTATCCCTAAGAGTTAAGTTGCAAAGATAAGACTTGATCCCGTGGTTGACAAACGTTTAAAAGGTTAGGAAATGAAAGATAAAAAGGAAAGAGAAAAAAAGAGAGTCTTGAGGAAAGGGAGGATAGCTTTGATTATAGTTCTTTCTCTTGCGGTCGGGATTTCTTTATCTTTTGCTATCAGCATCCTTAGCTCTTATGCGGCGCAGACAATGGAAGTAGTTATCCATAAGTCCCCTCTCATCTGGCGCACCCCATTAGACAGTGAGCGTCTAACGGGGCAGGCAGACGGAGAAGGGGATTATCTTTTATCTAAGCTTGCCTCAGGCGGGATATACGAGCTTACCGAGGAAATTGAAACAGCTAATCAGATAGAAACTATTACCGTAACCTGGAAATCTAAGGGTGAGGTTACTTTACAGGTGAGCGTTAATAACGGCCAGGATTATACCCCGGTAGTGTATGGGGTGCCTTTGGATTACAGAAGTCAGAGGACAGAGGCCGGAGGTCAGACGACAGAGGACAGAAGTCAGATAAGCGGGAATCGGATTAAGTGGAGAGTTACTTTGGGTGAGGATAGCGAACTTACCGGGATAAAAATTGTTTATACCGATATATCCGGCGCTGGCGGCAGTTTTGGCGAGCCGGAACTTTCGGGATTTAAATTCAGAAAATCGATATATATTAACAGGGGACAGTCCCTGCAGGAGACAGCCCCCGATTTATTTAATTATCAAATACTTGTATTAGTCAGCCAATCAACCGATACTTCCGTCCCCGGAACGGAAGTGGGGTGTGGGGGGAAAGTAAGGGCTGATTTTGGGGATATTAGGTTTACCGCGGCTGACGGAGAAACGCTCCTTGGGCATTATTTGGAAAGCATTACCGGAGATGAACCAAACCGCATAGCCGCTTATTATGTCAAGCTTCCTCAAATTCCAGAGCAAGGCTTACCTATATATATGTATTACGGCAATTCTCAAGCCGAGGATTTATCCAGTGGCGAAGATGTGTTTGATTTCTTTGATGATTTTAAAGGAGAAAAACTGGATGCCGAGAAATGGGAAATTTATCCAGAGTTAGGAAGTTGTGGACTTTTAGATTCCCAGCTGAAATTAGATGCTGCCAAGGTTATATCCAAAGCCTACCGGATTAAAGACGGAATAATCGAATACCGGGCAACTACAGGTGATGAAGCCCGTGCTATTATCAGGGACAAAAAGGGAGCTCCTGAACTTACCCAGCTTGCTTATTCTTCTGCCTATAAAGAGGTTGAGCATTCTATAGTAGTGGGCGATTTTGTCAAGGTAAATACCCCCCAGCCTATCTTACCCGGCACATCCTACGATTACCGCATTATTGCCAAAGGTGAAAATATTACTTTTGAGAGATATGGGACAGAAGACAGAGGACAGCGACCGAAGGGAGTCCCGAGCGAAGTCGAGGGAAGGACAGAAGGCAGAAAAGAAGTTTCGGTCAGTTATAACGATGTCGGTGGTTTGAAAAGAGGCTCTATTGGCCTGAAGACCGGTTCTAACAGCGTAAGCTATTATGATTGGTTGAGGGTGCGTAAGTTTGCTGAACCTGAGCCGGAGATAACTTTCTCAGGTAAAGAGGAACTAACAAATTTAGCCCGGTTTTCAGGTACTACCTTGGCTAAGAAAGGAAATCTGATTAAAGTTTCCGGAGATGCTAAGGGAATCTATATTTCAAAAGTCATTTCCACTCCTTTCCAGACCCGCATTATGATTCCTACTTGGTCGATTGAGGACCATGGACTATCGACTATCGACTATGGACTTGAAATAGATATATCGGCAGACGGGGGCATAACTTACAAAACTAACTGTGAGAGTGGTTCATATTACTATGCCTCCAGGGGAGATTTTACTGCCGGCAGTAATTTGAGATACCGTGTAAGGCTTTCCAGGAGCAACGGTCGATCTGACACACAAGACTTAGGCCTTGAGGTAGAAGAAGTAGGGGCGGACTATCGTCCGGGCAATATTCTCCTTGTTTCACCCAATGGAGGAGAGAGTTGGCAGGCAGGGATGCGCCAGAAGATATTATGGATTGCTTCAGATTATGAGCCAGCATATAAAATGCGCATAGAATATTCTTTTGACGGAGGTAAGACTTATAAAATGATTAAAAAAAGACTAAAAAACACAGGGGTCTATTTTTGGAGTGTACCCCCTAAATTATCAGGTAAAAAGATAATAATAAAGGTCTCTAATGCTTTGGATGAGAAGATTTACGATATATCAGATGGAATGTTGGAGATTATAGAATGAAAAAAGCGAAAAAAGGTCGCTGTCCTATTTGTATGTATTTATAAAAGGCCAAGGCTGCAGGATAAGTTACAAGTATAAGACTTGACCCCTAAACGAGGAGGAAAAAATGAAAAGACTAAAACAGAGAAATGGGATGTGTCCCTATTTAAAAATGGCAGTAGCAGGGGGAATAATTTTGGGTATTTTTGCCGGGGGATTGCCGGCAATGGCCGGGGAGGTGCCGGCACTGATTAACTATCAGGCCCGGCTGACTAATAAAGCAACAGGGGTTCCTGTTAACGACTCAGTTCATGACCTCAAGTTTACGGTTATGGGTTCGGTTGGCGGAGTAGACGTAATTGGCGGTCCCTATACTTATATGGATGTAACCATTAATAATGGCCTGGTTAATCTTCAGGTTGCACTTACAGCGAGTGATTTTTCCGCAATCGGGGCACGTTATCTTAAAGTTGAGGTTGGCAATGGAGATGGAACAGAGCCTGCTCTCGATAGCGTATTTGAAGAACTTACCCCCAGACAGCAGTTAGTGAGTGTGCCTTATGCCTTTGAGGCTACAAGCGCGGCTACGGCAACGGCTTTAGCTGGCGGAGAAGTTGATTCGGTAGTCGCCGCCATAAATGGAATAGTGAAATCAAATGGAACGACTATATCCGCAGCAGTAGCAGGGACGGATTATCTCGCCTCAGAAAGCGACCCTAACGCTTTATTGACCGCAGGCATTGATAATGTCAAAAACACCCATATTGACTGGGGCACAGGGCAAGGTCAGGTATCTCAAGATGATGTAGTTGATGGAATACTTTATATGAAAACTGAGAATAACTTTACCGATACATATATGTCATACTTAAACCAAGAGGTTACCACTAATGCAACTCCTACCTTTACGGGATTAACCTTAACTGCATTGGAGGTAAACGGTGTGATTACAGCCACAGGTGGAACCTCCACTGATTGGAACAACGCCGCTACTTTAGGGGCTTGTGATGGAATAAACACAGTTTACGATGTTGATGGAAATAGATACGGCACAGTGGTAATTGGCGGTCAAT